>LXNI01003071.1_pt1 | contig 10241 bp, 8 predicted proteins | sample 809091 | NCBI WGS metagenome assembly LXNI01 (sample SAMN04870527, study PRJNA318959) | sponge metagenome | biome: 01000161; feature: marine sponge reef; material: water | host: Sarcotragus foetidus | place: Greece: Milos, Mediterranean Sea | collected 2013-05-29 | depth 5-7 m | reverse complement strand
AGGCGCAGCTTGTCGACCGAGCCGGTGACGGTATACGCGGCTTTGAGCAGGTCCTCAGCGCAGACGCGGGCCGCTTTCTTGCCGGCCTCCACATCCAGGTCGCGGCCGAGCTTGCCTTGGTAGCCGGTCGATACATGGCCGGAAACAAGGATCGTATTGCCGATGCGCGTGGCCGGCGCCAGCGTGGCTGAGGGTGTGAAGTCTTCAATGTCGATGCCCATCGCTTTGACTTTGTCGTCGAGTGACATGGCGGGTCCTCCAAAAAAAACTGATTTCGTTTGCGTGGCAATGCGAGGATTATAGGCGCGTCGCGGGGCTGCGCCATACCCAAAAGACTATCTAGCTAATTGGCAAGTGGCGTCTGAAGCGGAGCCCGATCGCCAATCCGGCGATGCGCGCGAGTTTTTGCAATGTCACCCGCGCTGCGATATGATTTCCGCAGATATCATTGTCCACCTAGCCGGGTCGTGTATTCATTGGCCGAGTGTGTACATCGGCATGAATTCGGCGGATTCAACTGTGAAAGGAGGATTGTAACCAAGCGGCTAAAGTATTAGAGAGAGCATTAGATTCACTAGTTTTTAAAGGAGTTTTTATCATGTACAAAGGCATTAGCAGGCGCGACTTTTTGAAGGCATCGGGAGGCTTGGCTGCGGGTAGCTTGCTCGCTTCCGGTTTGCCCGCCTTTGCTCAAGATGGCGTCACTATCCGCTCGCACACGCGCAGTGGCCGGCAGGCGGACGCGCAGCGGCACTGGGCGGAAATCTTTAACGAGGACATGGCCGGCGAGGCCCAAGCCGTCATCGAAGACTTCCCCGGTTCGGAGTACTTCCAGAAGATCAATACGCTGGCGGCCGGTGGCACCATGGGCGATGTGATCTGGATTTCGTCCATTGAAGGCTACTTCCGGTTGGCGGCGACAGGCGTTCTCGCGCCGATTGACGATGTCATCGAAAGCTTGGGCTACGACCTTGAGGAGCATTACCCGGCCACGACCTCGGCAGCGCGCCTGAATGGAGAGTTATACGGCATTCCCATCCTGGCGCATCCGGGGCGTGTCGGTTTGTTCTTCAACAAGACCATCTTTGATGATGCCGGCGTCGATTATCCGGACGAAACCTGGACCATGGATGATTTCCTCGCCGCCGCGATCGAGGTGACCGACCCCGATCGGCGCATCTGGGGCTTCTTCGATCCGGAAGGCTCCTACTTCACCTCGATTGTATTCATCCGCGCCTTTGGCGGCGACACGCTCAGCGCGGACGGTACCGAGTCGCTGCTGACCTCGGACGAAGCCAAGGCGGCGCTGAAGTTCCAGAGCGCGCTCTATAACGAGCACAAGGTCGCGCCTGCGCCCGGCACAGCGCTTCAGGGGCCCTACCAGCTCTTCGCCGCCAACCAGCTGGCGATGTTCCAGTCCGGTTTCTGGGGCAGCGGCGTTTCCCAGTTCGTCGAGGATCCGGATATCGTTGGCGTGGCGCCCATGCCGATCGGTCCTTCGGGCCACCGCGGCAGCATGTTCGAGTTTGATCCGCTCTGCGTGACTTCTTTCACCGAGAATCCGGAAGAAGCCTTTAAGTGGGTGGATTACAATACCAGCTTCGATGCCCAGTTGCGCGTGACCAAGCTGCATAATGTCACGGCCAGCCGCCCGGCGGTGATGGCTGACGATGTCGTGCAAGAGAGTGACACCTTGCGCGTTTTCTCGGGCGTCATGGAGGATGCCCTGCCCTTGGTGCTGCCGGCCAACTTCCGCGAGACGGAGCACTTCAAGTTCATCGGCGATCAGATTCAGGCGCTATGGCTGGGTTTGGCGACCGTCGACGACATCATTGAAGATCTCAACTCCGGCGCCCAGGCGATCCTGGACAAACCGGCGCTCGGCTAAATTGTAAATTGCGTTTACCGGTGTGGAGGTCCGCGGCGATCTCCACACATTCGTTCCTGCCCTGGTTGACGTTGAGCTAAGCAGCACGAGAAACTGGATGATTGCCCCTATCAAGCGGCGCCTTGGTTTGAGCACGCCTCTGACTTTGGGTCAGAGAGAAGCGGTGCAAGGCTTTATCTACATTTCGCCCTGGATCATCGGGTTCCTGGTCTTCACAGTGGGGCCGATGATCGCATCGGCTTACCTCAGCCTGACGGACTACAACATCGTCACCCCGCCGCGCTTCGCTGGCTTGAACAACTACGAGTATATGTTCCAAGACCGGCTGTTTTGGAAATCCATCGAAAATACACTGTATTACACTGTCATCTTCGTTCCCATTGCCATTGCGGGCTCGCTGGCTTTGGCCATGCTGCTCAATCAGCAAATCGCGGGGCGGGTCGCGCTACGGACGCTTTATTTTCTGCCATCAATCACCCCGGTGGTGGCGGCTGCCTTCCTCTGGCTTTGGATATTCCAGCCGCAGATCGGGCTGATGAACGCCATTATATCGGCGCTGGGCCTGGGAGACGGCCCGCTCTGGTTAGCGCATCCCGGTTCCTCCAAGCCGGCGCTGATCATCATTAGCTTGTGGGGCGCGTTGGGCGGCAACACCATGCTGATCTTCCTTGCGGCGCTGCAGGGCATTCCCAAAGAGCTGTACGAATCGGCCGATATCGACGGCGCCGGAGGGGTGGGTAAGTTCCGCTACATCACCGTGCCCAGCATATCGCCGGTCATCCTTTTCAACACCGTGCTCGGTGTGATTGCGGCGCTGCAGATGTTCACGCTGGCCTATGTCGCTAGCAGCGGCCGGCAGCAGCAGTTTTCGCCGGGCGGCCCGCTGAATTCGACCTTGTTTTACGTACTGCATCTTTACAACAGCGCCTTTGATTTTTGGGAAATGGGTTACGCCTCGGCGCTGGCTTGGGTCTTCTTCATCATCGTGCTGGCGATCACCGGCTTTCAATTGTGGACGTCTCGCCTTTGGGTCTACTATGAAGGGGAAGAATAGTTGGATATCGGCAATGAAAGGGCAGGGGAAGCGGCGCCGTGTTGAGTGAGATGTTGCCGGCTTGGCGGGTGAAGAGAATCATCCGCAATTTACTGCTATACGCCTTCGCCTACGGTCTGACGGTCATATTTGCGCTGCCGTTCCTGTGGGCGGTGTCGTCGTCCTTGAAGCCGGTCAATGAACTGTTTCTTTGGCCGCCGCAGTTGATTCCCAAAACCTGGCGTTTTGAAAACTATATCGAGATTTGGCACGTAGCGCCGCTGGCGCGCTTTTTTGTCAACACCGTTTTCGTGACGGTCTTTTCGGTTATGGGCCGAATTCTGTCCGCGGCATTGGTCGCTTACGGCTTCGCGCGCTTCCGCTTTCCCTTCCGCAACGTCCTCTTCCTGCTGCTGCTGAGTACGCTGATGCTACCCTACCAGGTCACGATCATTCCGACATTCTTGCTGTTCAAAGCCTTCGGCTGGCTGGATACTTACAATCCGCTGATTATCCCGAATTGGTTCGGCGGCGGCGCCTTCGCGATATTTTTGTTCCGGCAGTTTTTTCTGACCATCCCCAAAGACCTGGACGAAGCGGCGAAGATTGACGGGGCGAATACACTTTGGATTTTCATTCGCATTATCTTGCCGCTGTCCAAACCCGTAGTCATTACTATGATCGTCATTGGTTTCCTGGAATCCTGGAACGACTTTTTCGGGCCGCTGATTTATCTGAATACGCCGGAGAAGTATACACTGTCGCTGGGTTTGGCGAACTTCCAGCGGGTGGTATCGGCAGGCGGCCAAGCGACCGAACACTTGCTGATGGCGGCGTCTATGGTCATGACCCTGCCTAGCGTATTGGTATTCATATTGTTGCAGCGCTATTATATTCAGGGCGTCGTCATTTCTTCGGGCAGCAAGTAGCCGCTAGTTTTGAATTGCAGCGCAACGGGCCGGCGCATCAGCGCGCGGAGGATTGGGACAACTCATGAAAAACACTAGCGTTCTCTTCACCGGGCCTAATCAAGTCGAAGTGAGAGCGATCGAGGGCGACTTTCTTCCGCTGGGCGAGCATGAGGCGCTGATCCGCACGCGCTACTCGCTCATCAGCGCCGGCACCGAGCTGGCCTGCCTGTCCGGCGTCGAAGCTTGGTTCAGCTTCCCGCAGACGCCCGGTTACGCCTCGATAGGCGAGGTCGTCGATGTCGGCGCGAGCGTAAGCGCTGTATCGCCGGGCGACATTGTCTACAGCATGGGCGGGCACTGTCAGTACCAACGTCTTGATACGGCCAACCCGCGAGCGCTTTGCGTCAAGGCGCCGCCAGGCATGAATCTGGCGCAAGCGGTCTTCACGCGTATGATTTGCGTGGCTTTCACCGCCCTGCGCATATCAACCATCGAACTGGGCGACCACGTGGCAGTGACCGGCCTGGGCCTGGTGGGCAACTTCGCCGCGCAGCTCGCCGCTTTGCAGGGCGGGCGCGTCATCGGGCTGGATCTCAGCCCAAGGCGCGTCGAGCTGGCGCGGGAATGCGGCATCGCCTATGCGCTGGTGATAGACCCGGCTGCCATCAAAGCTGATGTGGCCGCAATTACCCGCGGCGCTGGCGTGACCACGCTGATCGAGGCGACCGGCAATCCGCGCGCGCTGCCTCCCGCGCTGCCGCTGGTAGGGCGCTTTGGCGAGGTAATCTTGCTGGGTACGCCGCGCGGCGCTTACGAAACCGATTTGACCGAGGTGCTGCGCCACGTTCACCTTGACGGCCTGGGCAATGTGACCTTCAAAGGCGCGCATGAGTGGCGCTATCCCGTGCCGCGCAACGCATTCGTCAAGCATTCGATTCGGCGCAATGCCGAGCTGGCGCTGCGGCTGATTCGGTCCGGCGAGCTGCAAGTGGCGCCGCTGCACAGTCATACGCTCAAGCCGGAGCAAGCCGAAGAAGCGTATCAGGGGCTGAAGCACAAGAAGGACGAGTACATTGGCGTCGTATTCGACTGGACCGATGTCTAGTTGCTCGGCAGAGCGTGGCGCAGCTATTCCCCTCGCAAGCGCGGGTCGAGGATATCGCGCAGGCCGTCGCCGATGAAGTTAAACGCCATCACCAGCCCAGCGATGGCCAGCCCGGGAAACAGCCACATCCACCACTGGTCGAAGAAGTCGATACCGATGCTGACCATCCGTCCCCATTCCGGCGACGACGGCTCCGGCCCCAAGCCGATAAAGCTCAAAGCGGCGAAACTCAGGATGGCCGTGCCGATATCCAGGGTGGCCAGGATGACCGCCGGGGCGACGCAGTTGGGCAAGATGGTGCGAAAGAGGACATAGGCCCCGCCGGCGCCGGCGCTATGTGCCGCTTCGACGAATTCTTGCGATTTGACCTCGAGAACCAGCCCGCGCAGGATCCGGGCATAACGCGGCCACCAAACGGCGCTCAGCGCCAGTACGGCATTGCGGATATCGGGGCCCAGCGCGGCGGTGACGGCCATCGCCAGAATGATAAAGGGAAAGGCCATGAAAAGCTCGGTCAGGCGCATGAGCAATTCGTCGACGACCCCGCCGGCGTAACCGGCCACCGCGCCGATGATGACGCCGATCGTGCTGCCGATGATGATAACGGCCAAGCCGGCCGGAATGGTAATGCGCGAGCCCCAAAGGACGCGGCTGAAGATGTCCCGGCCCAACTCGTCCGAGCCCATCAAGAAAAGCTGGCCCGGCGCCGCCAATCGGTTCACCAGGTCTTGCTTCAAGGGCTCGACCGGGGCGATCGCCGGCGCGATGAAGGCAATCACTATCCATACGATGGCGATCACCAATCCGAGCGAGACCAGCGGGTTACGGCGCAGATGATACGCCGCCAACTGGCGTCGGCTAGGCGACTCGAATTCGTGGGTCGAGGAAGAAATAGAGGATATCGACGACAAAGTTCACTCCGACATAAATGAAGGCGAATAGCAGGCTGACGCCCATAATCGCCGGAAAATCTTGTGACGTGCTGGCTCGGAACATGTAGAAACCGATGCCGGGATAGGCGAAAATCGACTCAATCAGGATCGATCCGACTAGCAGATTGCCGTAAGACAGGCCAATGACCGTCACCACCGGGATCAGTGAATTACGCATGCCGTGAAAGCCGATGACGTAGCGTTCGCGCAGACCTTTGGCGCGGGCCGTGCGCATATAATCTTGATTCAGCACTTCGAGCAGGGATGATCGGGTGATGCGCGAGATGATGCCGCTGATGTACAGCGCCAGCGTCAGCGCAGGCAGGATGAGATGCGACAGGGCGTTGCTGAAGGTATTCCAATCGCCGTTCAACAGGGCGTCGATGGTGTACATGCCGGTGACGGTCGGCGGCGGACGCAGCAGAACATGCAGCCGTCCAGGGCCGGCGGCGATGCCTAGCTGGGCGTAAAACACGTTCAGGAATATCAAGGCGAGAAGAAACACCGGGAAGCTGACCCCAATGAGGGCAACGACCCGCGCAAGATAGTCGGCCCAGCTGTCCTTCCAAATGGCGGAAACCAGCCCCAAACCCACACCCAAAGCCACGCCATAGATGATGCCGAGCGTGGCCAGCTCGATCGTCGCGGGCAAACGTTTGGCGATGTCCTCTGACACTGGCTTGCGCCACTTGATGGATACGCCCATATCGCCCTGCAGCAGATTGCCGAGATAGGTCAGGTATTGTTCATGCAGCGGTTTGTCCAAGCCCCATTTCTTGCGGAAGGCGGCGATGGTCTCTTCGTCGTTGAGCGCGTTGGGCGGCAGATTGGCATTGATAGGATCGGCCGGGATGGCGTTGGCAATGATGAAGGCGACCACGGTGATGCCCAGCAAAATAGGAATCACCAGCAGCAGCCGGCGGACGAAATAACGAAAGAAGCTCATGGGCAGCCAGTCAACGCTTTAAGAACGAAACTTAGTGTAACACATCAGGGCGGGGACGATAAAAGGTGCGGCTGAATTGAAATGGGCGAGCCAAGGGCCCGCCCGTATCAAATTCTGACTCTGCAATGGGGCGAAACAAGGACTCGCCCCTGCGTTTGTTCGGCAATCAGCCTACATGCCGCGGCTCAAGATGGAGACATCCAGCAGCCAGTGCGGGTGCCAGATATAACCCAATAGATCGGAACGATATGCGGTCGCGACCTCGGGTACGTTGAAGGGCGCGAAGGGACCGTGTTGCATGGTGTATTCTTGCAGCGCGGTGAAGAGTGCCATGCGCTCGTCCGGATCGCTGGCGACTTTGGTGCGGGCGATCATGTCCTGGATATCCTGCGGCAAACTCTCCAACTGCCAGTTGTTGCGCTCTGTCGCGACCTTGCCGGGCGGCATGAAGCTGAGGAAATCCAGCGGATCTAGGATGTCCGGGCCCCAGAGCCAATAACCGACGCCATGGTCGCCACTGCGGTAGCGCTCAAGCGCGACCTGGATTTCACCCGGTTGCAGCGTTACGTCGATTCCGACTTCGGCCAGATCAGCCTGGATCTTTTGCGCGTTGGTGTTGAAGCTGACGCCCCCGTAAACCATGTCGGGATATTCCAACGTCATGTCTAGCCCGTCGCCATAACCGGCTTCCGCCAGCAACTCGCGCGCTTTGTCCAGATCGCGTGAGAAGGCCGCCTCTTCGCCGAGGTTGCCGAAGAAACCCGCCGTCATATTCGTCGCCGGCTTAACGCCGCCCCAAAGGGTCTTGTAGCCTTCGTAATCCAGCGCGTAACGCACAGCCAACTGAACAGTCGGGTTGGCGAAGGGACCACTTTTCTCCTCTTCCGTGTTCATGATGACAAAGTGCGTCAAGGTGCTGATGCCGCGGTAGATCTCGATATCCTCATTGCCTTCCAAGGCAGCGATTTGATCCGGTTGCAGGTCGAATGCCAGGTCGATATCGCCGGCTTCCAACGCGACCTTCTGCGTAGCGCTTTCCGGCATGTGGATGAAGATCACGCGATCGAAATAGGGCTGCTCGCCCCAGTAATTCTCGTTGCGCACCAGAACGGTACGGTCTTGCGGATCCCACTGCTCAAGCACGTAAGAACCGGAACCGGCCGAAGTGCTGTCCAGATAAGCGCCGGCCGTATCGGTTTCAGCTGCGTCTTCGGCATCGGTGCCGCCGTTAGCCCGCACGACATCTGCGTTGGTGACGCTGAATATGGCGCTGGTAATCTCGGACAAGAAGGACGGACGAGGCGCCGGCAGCGTAAAGGCGACCGTGTCATCGTCGATGGCTTCTACCGAATCAATGCCATCAGCCAGGAAGGACGGGTTGCCGTTGAAATTCTGCAGCCGCTGGATCGAAAATACAACATCATCCGAATTGATATCATCGCCGTTGGCGAAGGTGGCGTCCTGGCGCAGCGAGAAGGTGTAGACAGTCCCGTCATCAGAAATATCCCAGCTTTCGGCCAGCGAAGGCAAGATGCGGCTAGCGTCTTCATCGGGGAAGGTCACCAGCTGGCTGTAGGTCACGTGATTGACGATATGCGTTGAATGCGTGAAGCCATTGGCCGGGTCATAGGCGTCGGTGTTTTCCGACCAGCCGATGACAAGCACTTTTTCATCCTGCGCGAAGCCGGTGAAGGCGCCAACCAGCAGCACCAGCACTGCGAGCAGCGCAAGGACGTACTTAAAGCGGTTCATTTTGTACACTCCTTTAGAGCATTTAACAGGAAAACTTGCAACAGGGGGAGTATAACGAATCGCGCAGGCCAGCGCAATCAAGCGGGAAAAGCCGACGCGCGGCGATCACGGGCGCAGCAGCGCCTTGCCGGTCATGCCGCGGTCGAAGCGCTCAAATGCCGAGGGCGCGTCAGCTAGCGGGAAGCGGTGCGTGATCATGCGCGTCACATCGAGGCCTCCCCGCCACAGCGCGATCATCTCGGGCACATCGCTCATGAAATAGTACCAGCAGCCGACCGCCCAGATTTCGCGGCGGTTGAAATCGCGGCTGGGCGCCAGCATTTCTTCGTTCGATTCGCCGTTGAAGACGACTATGCCGCCGCGGCGGACGGCCAGGAAACTGTTAGCGACGCTCGCTCGCTGGCCGGCGCAGTCGATGACGACGTCCGCGCCTTCGCCATCGGTAAGGCGCATGATCCGGTCGATCAGCGAGTCATCGGCTTTGATGCTGACATCCGCGCCCAACTGCCGCGCGAGATCAACGCGGTAGTCGACGAGGTCGACGCCGATGACGCGCCGCCCCAGATGGGCTTGCAGCAAGACATTGCCCAAGCCGATTGGACCCAGTCCCATGACCACGATCGTCTCGATATCGGCGCGGTCGATCTTCTTCGCTGTGTGCCAGGGCACACCCATGCCATCGCCAGTCAGTAGCGTTGCCGGCTCCCAAGGCAGATCGTCGGGCAGGATGCTGCAGCAGCGGGCGTGTATGGCAAATTGCTCGGCGTGCATGCGCGAGCGCGACTTGGCCGCCTTGCACCAGGTGTAGCGACCGCGCGCGCATTGGGCGCAATCGCCGCAGCCGACTACTGCGCTGACGCCGACGCGCTGACCAACCCGCAAGCTCGTGACACCCGCGCCCAGCTCGATCACAGTGCCGACCGCTTCATGGCCGCTGTTGCCGCCGGCGATGCCCGCGCCGCGATAGGCTTTCATCTCGCTGCCGCAAATCGCCGAGCGCGCGGTCTGTATGATGACTTCGTCAGCTTGTGGCTGGGGCGGGTCAGCGGTAATCACGCGTGAGGTCCCGCCGCCGGTCATTTCCAGGAGTTTCATGGTTTTGCCTTACTTGCGCTTTTGCGGGCGACTCACAGAGTCGCCCCTACAACACGCTGGTTTGACGCGCGTGGCCGCTCATCCCTTGACGCCGCTCAAGACAAAGCCCTGGATGAAGTAACGCTGCGCCAGAAAGAAGACGATCATTGGCGGCGCAAGCGCCATGCCCGATGCCGCCATCATCAAGGCGAAGTCGGAGCGGTACTCGGAAATAAATGCCGAAATGCCGACCGAAATGGGGAATTTGCTCTGATCCTGAATGTAGATCAAGGGCAGCAAGAATTCATTCCAGTAAAAGAAGAAAGCGAAGATGGCCACGGTCGCCAGCGCCGGGCGCGAAAGCGGCAGCATGATATTGAGGAAGATCTGCAGCCGATTGGCGCCGTCGATGCGCGCCGCGTCTTCCAGGTCTTGGGGCACCGTCATGAAGAACTGCCGCAAGAGGAAAGTGTAGAAGGGCTGGGCGAAGAAGGCCGGCACCAGAATCGGCAAATAAGAATTCAGCCAGCCGAACCAGCGGAACATCAGAAACGAGGGGATGAGCGTCACCCAAATCGGCACCATCATCGTCGACAGCAT
>LXNI01003070.1_pt1 | contig 10259 bp, 5 predicted proteins | sample 809091 | NCBI WGS metagenome assembly LXNI01 (sample SAMN04870527, study PRJNA318959) | sponge metagenome | biome: 01000161; feature: marine sponge reef; material: water | host: Sarcotragus foetidus | place: Greece: Milos, Mediterranean Sea | collected 2013-05-29 | depth 5-7 m | reverse complement strand
TGTTCAGTTGGATGGCGCTGGTGGGCGTCGTCCGCGCCGAGTTCCTGCGTGCGCGCAACTTCGAGTTCGTGCGCGCAGCGCAAGGGCTCGGGGTCTCCGATCTCACGATCCTGCGCCGTCACGTGCTGCCGAACGCGATGGTCGCCACGCTGACCTACTTGCCGTTCATCCTGAACGGGTCGATCACGTCGCTGACGGCCCTCGACTTTCTCGGTTTCGGCCTGCCGCTCGACGCGCCGTCGTTCGGTCGCCTGTTGTCGTCGGCGAAGGCCAACCTGCATGCACCGTGGCTCGGCATTTCGGTTTTCGTGACGCTCGCCCTGCTGCTGACGCTCTTGATCTTCGTCGGCGAGGCGGTGCGCGACGCACTCGACCCCAGGCGGGCGCTGGCGAAAGCCCGCGCGGACGCGCCCGGTCGCGACGAAGACGGCGCAGGCAGCGACCTCGTCAACCTGCAAACCGCGTGACGCGGGTGCGCGAGCGGGGTGCAACCAGCGGCCGCGCCCCGCTCGTTCGCCTAGACGACGCAGTCGGCCTCGACGATGCCGTTCGACGCGGCGCGGTCGTCACCCCCAACCGCCGCCTGGCGCGGGAACTGATCTACGCAATCGACTGCGACCGGCGCCAAGAACGCAGCACCTGGCCGACACCGGATGCCCTCGCGCTCGATGCGTTCGTCGAGCGCTGCTACTGCGAATGCCAGGACGCCGCGATCCCGGGTGCCGACGCCATGCTGCTGTCGGAGCGGATCCTGCCATTCGCGCTCGCACGCGCCGTGCCCGACCCCGCGTGGCTGCGCCACATCGACACGTTCGCCGACGCCTGGCAGATCGCCAACCTGTACGACGTGCCGAGCGTGGACCCGCGCCTCGGCGACACCGAGAACGGCCGTGCCTTTGCACGCTGGGCGCGCGCGCTGGAAGACCTGCTCGCCGCCGAGGGCTGGATCACCAGCGCCCAGCTTCCCGATCGGTTGGTGCGCCTCATCGACGGCCCGTCGGGGTGGCGACCACCGGTCGCCACAGCGGTAGGCTTCGACGAGCCCGCTCTTTCAAGCCAGGGGCACGCCCCTCGCGCTCCCGCGGCGATCAGGCGTTTCCTCACCGCTGCCCGAATACCGACTCTCGCGATGGAACCGGGCGTCGCGGCAACGTCGTTGAAGCTCGTCGCGACCGTCGGCCAGCGCCCAGACGATTCGCGGAGCGGCGACGCCGCGGCGGAAGAACTCGCCCTCGCCGCGTTGTGGGCGCGCGAACGACTCGCCGAAGACGCGGATAGCCGGGTTGGCGTCGTGGTCGCCGGTCTCGGTCGTGCATTCCCGGCCATCCAACGACGCTTCCATGCCGCGTGGCCTGATGTCGCGGCGCCGGAAGCCTACGTCAACGTGAGCGGCGGTCTCGCACTCGGCCAGGAACCGATCTGCCGCGACGCCCTCGAACTCCTGGCATTCACTGCGGACGGTCTCGACCACAGCACCCTGACCGCGCTCGCCACGTCGCCGTTCCTCGAGGTTCCGCTGCCGAGTCGCTTGCCGCGCCGCGCCCGCTTCGAAGACCTCGCGCAGTTCCCGGCTGTACGCCGGTTGCGCGCGACGGTCGCAACCGCGACAACGAACCGGACCTGGGCAGAGGGTGTGCGGGGCGTCCTCGACGCCGTCGGCTGGCCGGCACGGGGGCTTGCCAGCCGCGAGACCTTGGCCGCCCGGGAATTCGACGCCTGTCTCCGTGATTTCGACCTCGGTGTCGAGGTCGGGGCGATTTCGACCTGGACCGGTGCCGTGGCGGCCTTGCGGCGGCTCGCCAACACCCGGTTGTTCGCACCGCCGGCTACCGGTCACGCGCCGATCCAGGTGCTGGGCCGCGCCGAGTCCGTCGGCCTCACGTTCGACCACCTTTGGCTGGCGGGCATGCACCAGGGCGGCTGGCCGGCCGTGCCGGAGCCCAATCCCTGGCTGCCGCTCGGTGTGCAACGCGCAGCCGGCGTTCCCGGGCTGTCGCTGGACCAGGAAGGCGCTCGGGCCGAGCGCATGACCACGCATTGGCAACATGCCGCGCGCCACGTGATCGCGAGCGTCGCTGCCCGATCGGACGGAGGCAGCGCGCAACTCCCGTCGAAGCTGGTTCGGGATTTCAAGCCCGTATCGGTCTCCGACGTGCTGCGCCAACCGGGTCTTGCCGCCTACGGCCATCCCTGGGCGAAAGGGCGCGGCATCGAACTCGTGGACTACGTCGACGCCGCCGCGCCACCCCTTCAGCACGCCCGCGGCGAGACGCAACCCGGCGGCGCCGCCGTGCTCCAGGACCAGTCCCTGTGCCCGTTCCGCGCATGGGCCCGGCACCGCGTCGGCCTGCGCGACAGCGCGGTTCGTGATCGGTTTCCCACGGAGAGCGAACGCGGCGCTCTGGTGCATCGCGTGCTCGCCGAGCTGTGTCGTCGCCATCCGGCGCGCGAGAATCTCATCGAAGTCGGAGAAACCGAGGTCGCCGCCGTGGTCGAGGCCGCCCTGCCGAGCGGCGACTGGCCACGCGCCTATCGGCAACGGGAGTGCGCGAGACTGACGGCCCTCGCCCTCGAGTGGCTGGCGACGGAAGCCCGGCGCCCGCCGTTTGTCGTGGCGTCCGTCGAAGAGGCTGCGGACGTCGATGTCGGTGGCCTGAAACTCGTCCTTCGCATCGATCGACTCGACCATGTGCTTGCCGATCCCGCGGACGGTGCCCGGACCACGGGCGGCAAGGTGCTGATCGACTTCAAAACGGGGCCGGTGAGCATCAACCACTGGCGCGGACCGCGGCCCGAAGATCCGCAAATGCCCTTGTACGCGGTGGCAGCCAGGACGCCCGTCCAAGGTGTTGCATTCGCACGCGTGCGGCCCCAGGAGTGCCGTCTCAGCGGCGTCGCGGACCCAACCGCCGTGGCCGGGCGGTTCGCCACGGCCGAGGATTTCGACGCCAAGTCGTTCGAAGACCTGCTCGACCAATGGTGTGACACGCTGACTGGATTGGCCGAGCAGTTCCGCGCCGGGGAAGCCGCTGTCGATCCGCTGCGGCCAACCGTGTGTCGACGTTGTCACCTGCATGCGCTGTGCCGGGTCTTCGCGTGAACGCCTCGTCTCCCCGGGCATCGGACGCGCGGGCACGCCAGCAAGCGGTCGACCCGGCCCACTCCGTGGTGCTGGAAGCACCGGCCGGATCCGGCAAGACCCGCCTGCTCGTGGCCCGCTACCTGAACCTGCTTGCGCGCGTGGCGCGTCCCGAGGAGATTCTCGCGATCACCTTCACCAACAAGGCCGCGACCGAGATGCGCGAGCGCGTTCTGGCCGAACTCGCTGGTGACAGCGCCGTGGCCGGCGCGATCCGCCAACGCGACCTGGAGCGTCATTGGGATCTTCAGAACAGGCCCGACCGCCTGAAGATCCAGACGATCGACAGCTTCGCGTTCATGTTGGCGCGGCGGCAACCCGTGGCTTGCGAATTCGTCGCCGGCATGCCTGTCGAGGATCCGGCCGCGCTCTACGAGGACGCCGCACAGCGACTGCTCGACCGCATGGCCGGCAACGACCCCTTGGCCGCAGACGTGGCCGACTTCGTCGCCCTGCTCGACAACGACGCCCAGCGTGCCAGGACGTTCCTCGCCGCTGCGCTCGCCAAGCGCGACCAATGGATCGACGCGGTACGGGAGACGGCGCGCGATCCAGACGAGATCGCGCGAAGGATCGACAGCGGCATCCAACGATTGCGTGCGGCCGTCGCGGACAACCTGCACGCCGCCTTCGACGACGACCTGCGCGCTGCCATGGCGGACACCTGTCGCCACGCCGCGAGCGCCTCGGGCGCGACCTGGCGCGGCTGGGAGGATGCGCAAAGCTGGTCCCTGGCGGCCGCCACGCTGCTGACCGCCACGGGTTCCCCGCGCCGCAGGTTCACCCGCCGCGAGGGATTCGAGCGGCACCATGCCGCCGAGAAACGCATGGCTCTCGAGACGACCGGCCGGATCGCCGCTGCCGGACTGGCCCCACGGCTGGCGATGGCGCGACGGCTGCCGGAATGGCCGATCGATCCGTCGGCCCGCGCGCCGCTGAAAGCGGTCGCCACGGCGCTCGCCCTCGCGGTCGCGGACCTCAACGAGTCGTTCGCCGCGCAGGAGGCCATGGACTTCACCGAACTCGCGCTCGCCGCCAACAGGGCGCTGGTTCTCGACGATCTGCCCACCGAACTCGCCCAGGCCCTCGACTACCGCATCCGTCACGTCCTGGTGGACGAGTTCCAGGACACCTCGCTCAGCCAGCATCGACTGCTCGCCGCTTTGGTCGACGGCTGGGAACCCGGCAGCGGCAACACGTTCTTCGCGGTCGGCGATCCCATGCAGTCGATCTACCGGTTTCGCGACGCCAACCTGCGTCAATTCCTCACCACGGCCGCCCAGGGTTTCGAGCATTGGCCGCTGCGACGCTTGCGCCTCACCAGCAACTTCCGGTCCGACGAACGCCTGATCGGCTGGTGCAACGCCGTGTTCGCCCGCCTGTTCGGCGAGCAGACGGATCCGATACACGGTGCCGTCGCCTTCCACGAGGCCGTGCCGGGCTTGGATCCGGCACCCGACCAGCCAGTCGCCGGCGTGCGCATCGAGGTCTGCATCGGCGACGCCGAGACCCAGGGCCGGGCCCAGGGCGAGGTCATCGCCGATCGCGTCCAGGCCTTGCTCGCCAACGATCCCGGGGCTTCGGTCGCCGTGCTCGTCCGGGCTCGCGCCGTCCTCGACGAGGTGCTGCCGGTCTGGCGGCGCCGCGGTATCGCCTGGCGCGGCACCGACATCGAACCCCTGGTGGACGAGCCGGTCGTGCGCGATCTCGCGACTCTCGCCGAAGTGCTGTTCGTGCCGGACGACTCGCAGCGCGGTGCGCACCTGTCGTGGCTCGCACTGCTGCGCTCGCCCCTGGTGGGGCTCGAACTGCCCGATCTGGAACGCGTTGCCCGGTCCGCCGTGCCGAGCGACGGCGCAGGACTGTCGGACCCGGGTCGCGCACGCTGGCAGCGGCTTGGCCACGTGCTTGCCCAGGATCGGCGTTCCGCGCAACCACGCGCTCGCGTGGAACGCATCTGGCTTCGACTCGGCGGCGCCGACGCGTACCGGGACACCGTTTCCGGCGGCGAGAGTCTCGCCAACGCGGAGCAGTTCTTCGAGTTGCTGGACGCCCGACCTGCGCTGGCGCGGCGGCCTGGCGACTTGCGTCGCCAACTCGCGCGGCTCTACGCAACCACTGTCGACGACTCGGCTGAACTCGACGTGATGACGATCCACAAGGCCAAGGGCCTGGAGTTCGACCACGTCATCGTTCCCGGCCTCGAGCACGTGCCGGCACGCGGGCCAAGCCCGTTGCTCCTGTGGCGGCCCGAAGGCGACGACGTGCTCATTGCGCCGCGAACGCATCGCGGCCAGCACTCCCTCTACGACTGGCTCGAGGCCGAGGAGAAGGCGCAGGACGAAAACGAGCTCAAACGGCTGTTCTATGTTGCCGCCACGCGGGCGGCCCGCTCGCTGACCCTCGTCGGGGCGGCGGAATCGGCCGAGCAGACCGTTCGCCCGCCGAAGGACTCGATGCTCGAACTGCTTTGGGACATCGCGTACGACGGCATCGAGTTCAAGGGCGGCGTGGTGCCGGACGAGGAGCGGCCCATGCGAACCCTGTCCCGCCTGCCGGACGACTACCGGTGGGCACCGCCCGTCGAGCTGCCGCCCGTCGCCCAGGTCGCCCATCCGGGCACCCGCGCCACCACGTCACCGCTCGACGACCATCGCGACGTCGTGTTGGGCGACCTGGTGCACCGCGAATTGAAACTGATCGCCGACCGCGGCCGCCCGGGTGACTACGACGTCACGCCGCGCCAGCCGGTCTGGGAGCGATGGCTCCGACGCACCGGCCTTTCCCATGCCGAGCGCGGTTGGGTGGCCAACCAACTGCGCTCCCAGGTCCTCGCCGTCGTGGGCGACGCCACGGGCCGTTGGCTGCTGACGCAGCACGAGGAGGATGGCCGCGAAGCCCCGTTCACGTCCGTGGTCGACGGCAAACTGGTGCACGTCGTCGTGGACCGCACCTTCGTCCACGACAAAACGCGCTGGATCGTCGACTACAAGTCGACGGTGCTCCCAGGCGACGACGTTGCGGCGCAAATGCAGCGTCACCGACCGCAACTTCGGCGCTACGCACAGGCACTCGCCGCGCTTGACGGTCGGCCCATCCGCACGGCCATCTACTTCACGGCCATACCGCGGCTGGTGGAGGTCTAGGCCGCGCCCGAAAACCGCCCTGGCCCACCCCACTAGTTTGCGTGACCGCGGTTTTGCGTTGCAGTTGGATCAAGTTTCGTGGCCGTCGGCCGCCGCTGCTACTTGCTGGGGCGCAGCCCCGCTAGCATTTGGCGTTGACGAGCGGTGAAGGGGCGCGCACAATGCGCCGCCATGCTGCAGTGCGCCTCCATTGATCGCATCACCGACGTCCGGCCGAGCTCGGGTGTCCGCTATTGGTTTATCGAACGGTAGGCGCGCTCTGACATTCGAGGGCGTCTTGAGGTCGCCCTTCGACGAAACCCCGATCGGCGTCCGCCAGTCGGGGTTTCGCGTTTCAGGGTGTTGGGAAATGACCACGAAAACGGAAAACGTCAACGTCGCGGCGCTGGAGCCATTCCCGACGCCTCGGCAGGTGAAGGAGCGGCAGCCCGCGCCAGCCGCCGTCTCCCTCGCGGTGGCCGAGGCACGGCGCCGCGTACGCGCCATCCTCGCCCGTCGCGACCATCGACTGCTCGTCGTGATCGGCCCCTGCTCGATCCACGATCCGACGGCCGCCCTCGACTACGCGCGGCGACTCAAGGCGCTCGCGCGGCACACCGAGGACACGCTGATGGTCGTGATGCGCGCCTACTTCGAGAAGCCGCGGACCACCGTCGGTTGGAAGGGGCTGATCAACGACCCGGACATCAACGACACCTTCGACGTCGCGCGTGGCATCCGCACGGCCCGCCAGGTCCTCCTGGACATCGCCGAACTCGGCTTGCCGCTGGCCACCGAAGCCCTTGACCCGATCACGCCGCAATACCTCCAGGATCTCATGACCTGGTCCGCCATCGGCGCGCGCACCACGGAGTCGCAGACCCACCGCGAACTCGCTTCCGGCCTGTCGGCGGCGGTGGGCTTCAAGAACGGCACCGACGGTTCTCTCGCCGTGGCAGTCAATGCGCTGAAGTCGGCAACGAATCCACACCGCTTCCTCGGCATCGACGGCAACGGCCGGGTCGCCGTGGTGCACACGCGCGGCAACGACGCTGCCCACATCGTGATGCGCGGCGGGGAGAACGGGCCGAACTACGACGCCAACGCCATCTCCCGTTGCGAAGCCGCGCTTTCGGCCGCGGGCTTGGCGGAGAACATCATGGTGGACTGCTCGCACGCCAACTCCGACAAGAACCACGAACGCCAGCGGCTCGTCGCCGACGCGGTCGTCGACCAGATCGTCGCGGGCAACACCTCGATCATGGGTCTGATGGTGGAGAGCAACATCGGCGCAGGCAATCAAAGCCCGCTCGGGGCGGAACTCGCCTACGGCGTGTCGATCACCGATGCCTGCCTCGGCTGGGACGACACCGAGGATCTGCTGCTGAGTGTCGCGCAGCGCCTGCGTGAACCGCTCCCTGCGCGCCTCGCAATGCCCGCCGCGTCGTAGACGAACAAGGGGGACTGCCGCGGAGAGCGACAAGTCCGCGGAACTACCGGCCTGCCACCCCAGGAGCTGCTGATCGCCTTCCTGCGACAGCCTCTGCACGTCCACACTTGCCGACGGTTCAGCTTTGCAGCGAGAAGAGCGGCGATCTCTTACAAGCGAACGCGGCATTCGTCCCTTTTGGCGGCGTCCAAGACCGTGTCCAATACGCCGGATGGGTATCCGGTGCGGGTCCAGAGAGTAGCTTGTGGTACGGTTTCACGATGCGCAAACGAACGCAGCCGACGCGGGGCGAACTCGCGCCCGCACGTCGATCCAACGTGCCCACGACGCCGCCGCATCCCATACCCGGCGGCGAGTATGACCACGACGGATTCCTCTACAAGTGCCCCGTGGAGAACCTACGCCATGACTTGATTCGCACCGAGTTGGCGTCGGTGCTCCACCCCTGGCTCGCCAAGCGCCACGGCAACCGCGCGTTGGTGGCCGGCGATGTCGGACTGTACGCACGCCGCGCCGATCGTTTCGCACCGCCGCTCGCACCGGACATCCTGGTGTCGCTGACCGCTGGTGCGGTAGACGCGCCGCGCACGCCGCCAGCCGAGGACCGCATGTCCTACAAGCTGTGGCAGGAACCGGTTCCCGACCTGGTGATCGAGATCGTCTCGCGTGGCTCCGGCGAACGCGACACTCGAGTGAAGCCAAACCGGTACGAAGCCATCGGCATCCCCGAGTACTGGATCTTCGATCCGGAACGGCACCGGATCGCCGGCGGCCTTGCCGGGCGACTCCTGGCCGGCGGCACGTATGCGCATGCTCGACCCTCCCCACCGAGGGCCGGCGAGGTGCCCGTGCCGCCCGGGACGACCGCATTCTGGAGCGATGCACTTGGCCTCTACCTCTACGCGGATGGGAAGGATCTGCGCTTGCACGACCGGCGCACGGGGCGACTCAAGAACTTCCGGGAAGAGATCGCATCACGCGAAGCCGCAGAGGACGCCCGGCGCGTTGCCGAGGATGGCCGGAACATCGCCGAGGAGGCCCGGCATGCTGCCGAAGCGCGGGCAACGCGCGAGGCCGCACGCGCCGACGCATTGGAAGCAGAGCTGCGGGCGCTGCGTGCCAGCAATCCTAGCGGGGCTCCACCCCAGCAAGTAGCAACGGCGGCCGACGGCCACAAAACTTGATCCAACTGCAACGCAAAACCGCGGTCACGCAAACTAGCGGGGTTGCGCCGTAAGACGGGTCGCCGGGAGATCTATTCCGCGGCCGCGGCCCTGACGCTCTCGGCCATCGCCCGGATGTATTGGGGGCCGATGCCGCAACAGCCGCCGACGATGGTCGCACCGTGGTCGATGCTGCGCTGGATCGACTCGACGTACAAGTCGACAGGCAAGTCGTCGCGCAGGCCCACCACCCGCTCGTTGTCGAGGGTCCACCCTTCCGGAACGCGGCTGAGACGGTTCGGATAGCAGCCGAGCGGCTTGTCCGTCAACGCCTTGAGTTCCTGCAGGCCGACTTCGATCGCTTCCGGATGGGTGCAGTTGAACAGGAACGCCGCGATATCGAGACCGTCGAGCGCCGCGAGCGCATCGGAAATCGTCTCGCCGCTGCGCAGACCCGTGCCCGGTTCCTCGCCCAGCGTCCATGAGACGTACACCGGCTTGCCGCCGCCATGGCCGAGGGCCTGCTCCGCCGCACACCGGGCTTCCCGCGCGCATGACATGGTTTCGCAGAGGAAGAGATCGACGTCGTCCGCCATCGCGCGCACCATCCGCTGGTAGATCGGCGCTGCCTCGTCGAACGCGGGTACAAGGTCCGAGCGGTAGCTCTCGTCGAGCGGAGGCAGGGCTCCCGCGACCCGTATTCGCCGGTCAGCCTGGCTCGCCGCCTGTCGGGCCAAGCGGGCGGCGAGGCCTGTGAACTCCTCGAAGCGATCCGCCATGCCGCCCTTGCCCAGGTAGCTCGGCACGGTCGAGTACGTATTCGTCGTGATCACGTCCGCACCCGCGTCGATGTATTCGCGGTGCAGGTCCACGACGAGTTCCGGCGCTTTCGCGAGCGCCGTCGCCGACCACAGACCGTGGCCCGCCCCGGGTATTCGGCGCTGGATTTCCCCGCCCATTGCACCGTCCAGGACGGTGATGCTCGCGACGTCTCGGCCCATCAGGACTCCCAAGGCACGGTGGCCAGAAGGTTGGCGGTAACTATAGGGATGAACTGGGGGCAAGCAAAGGAGTGGATGGGCGTTGGACTGGTGGGAATGTGCGGACGCGAACGGCAAGCCGTTCGAGGACGTCCGCGCACCAATGCGTCCACGACAGGACGGCCGCGCCGGGCGGCCCTTACCGGTAGTAGGCGTTTTCGGTAACGGTGTGGTCCGTGACGTCCCGAATCTCGGTGAGTTCCGGAACCTGGGCCAAGAGCGACGCCTCGACGCTCTGCTTCAACGTGATGTCCACGGCTGCACACCCCTGGCAGCCGCCGCCGAACTGCAGCACCGCGGCAGTTTCGTCGACGATCTCGACCAGCGAAACCTGCCCGCCAT
>LXNI01003069.1_pt1 | contig 10261 bp, 9 predicted proteins | sample 809091 | NCBI WGS metagenome assembly LXNI01 (sample SAMN04870527, study PRJNA318959) | sponge metagenome | biome: 01000161; feature: marine sponge reef; material: water | host: Sarcotragus foetidus | place: Greece: Milos, Mediterranean Sea | collected 2013-05-29 | depth 5-7 m | reverse complement strand
CCGCGAGGTCATCGGCACCGGCGGCAAGGTCATCCGCGAGATCGTGGACACCACCGGCGCCAAGATCGACATTGACGACGACGGCACGATCAAGGTCTCCTCAGTGGATCCCAAGGCTTCCGAGGCCGCAATCGAATGGATCCAGGGCATTGTCGCCGAGCCGGAGGTGGGCGCGATCTACACCGGCAAGGTCGTCAAGGTTGTCGATTTCGGAGCCTTCGTGAACTTCCTCGGCAGCCGCGACGGCCTCGTGCATATCAGCGAACTCGCGCCCCAGCGGGTCAAGACCGTCGCCGACGTCGTGGAACAGGGCGACGAGGTGAGGGTCAAGGTGTTGCGTGTCGATGACCGCGGCAAGGTGAGCCTGTCGATGAAATCCGTCGATCAGGAAACCGGCGCGGACCTGACCGCAGCAGCGGGCTGACGCCGATGGCGGTGGTGCGCCCCGTGATGTTCTCCGGCCGCGAGGTCTTTCCGCTCATCGAGGGCGGCAAGGGCATCGCGATTTCCAACGGGGAAAGCTCGGGCGCCTGGGCCGCCTGCGGCGGCGTCGGCACGTTCTCCGGCGTCAATGCCGACAGCTTCCGCGATGACGGCTCCGCCATCATCCAGAACTATTACGGCAAGACCCGGCGCGAGCGGCATGAGGAGCTGCTCGCGCACGCTATCCGGGGCGCGATCTACCAGGCTCGCATCGCCTATGAAAGCGCCGGCGGCCAGGGCCGCATCCATATGAACGTGCTGTGGGAGATGGCGGGCGCGGAGCGCGTGCTGAATGCCGTGATGGAGGGCGCCAGGGGCCTCATTCACGGCATTACCTGCGGGGCCGGCATGCCGTATCGGCTGGCGGAACTCGCCGCGCGGTTCGGCGTCCACTACTACCCGATCGTTTCCTCCGCCCGCGCGTTCCGCGCCCTCTGGAAGCGCGCTTACCGCAAGGTTCCGAACCTGCTCGGCGGCGTGGTCTATGAAGACCCCTGGCGCGCCGGCGGGCATAACGGCTTGTCCAATGTCGAGGATCCGAACCGGCCGGAAGACCCGCGCCCGCGAGTCGTCCAGCTGCGCCGGCAGATGGCGGAAGTCGGCCTTGCGCATGTCCCGATCATCATGGCGGGCGGTGTGTGGTGGCTGGACGAATGGTCCCACTGGATCGACGATCCGGATATTGCGCCGGTCGCGTTCCAATTCGGCACCCGGCCGCTATTGACCCGGGAAAGCCCGATTTCCGACGAATGGAAGCGCAAGCTGCTGACGCTCAGGGAAGGCGATGTGTTCCTCAATCGCTTCAGTCCGACCGGGTTCTATTCCTCCGCGGTGCGCAACGCCTTCCTCGACGAATTGCGCGAGCGGACCGAGCGCCAGATCGCGTTTTCGGCGGAGCCCGTTGGCGGCCATGATGTCGCTTTTCCGGTCGGCCCGAGGGGGCGCCCCGTCTATGTCGCCGACGATGACCGGCGGCGCGCCGAAGGCTGGATCGAGGCGGGCTATTCGGAAGCGATGCGCACGCCCGATTCGACCCTGGTGTTCGTGACGCCGGAGGGGCGGCGGCAAATCCTGACGGACCAGATCGAGTGCATGGGCTGCCTGTCGGCCTGCCAGTTCAGCAATTGGTCGCAAAACGAAGCCGGCACCACCGGGCGCAAGGCGGACCCCCGCTCCTTCTGCATCCAGAAGACGCTGCAACAGATCAGCCATGGCGGGTCGGTCGAGGAGCAGCTGATGTTCTCCGGCCACAACGCCTACCGCTTCCGGTCGGACCCCTTCTACGCCGACGGGTTCGTCCCGACGGTGAAGCAGCTTTTCGAGCGCATCCTGACCGGCCGGTAGCCGATACGGTCACACGGCAGTCATGCCGCCGTCGATCACCAGCTCCGCCCCCGTCATCCAGCTCGACTCGTCGCTCGCCAGGAACAGGCATCCGTTGGCAATGTCGATCGGCTTGCCGAAGCGGCCCATCGGCGTCTCTTCGAGCCGGGGGCGGGCGAGATCGGGATTGCTGTGGACGGCTTCGGTCATCGGCGTATCGACATAGCCCGGATGGACCGAATTCACCCGAATGCCGTCCGGCGCATATTGCGCGGCCGCAGATTTGGTCAGCGTCCTGACGGCGCCCTTGGAGGCGTGATAGGCGGCGTTGTGGACCGAACCGACAATGCCGTAGATCGACGAGATATTGATGATCGAACCGCCGCCAGCCGCCTGCATCGCCGCGATGGCGTGTTTCGTGCCGAGGAAGACGCCGGTGGCGTTCACGTCCATGACGCGGTTCCAGTTCGCCAGGTCGGCCTCGCCGATGCGCGGCGCCGCCGAGCCGTCCGGCATCCGCCCGGAAACGCCGGCGGCGTTCAGCATGATGTCGAGCCGCCCGAAGCGTTCGACCGTCCGGCGCACCGCGTCGCGCCATTGGTCCTCGTCCACCGTGTCGAGATGGAGATAGCAGGCGCAGCCGCCGGCGGCCTCGATATCCCGGACAACGAGCGGGCCCAGATTGTCGTTGATATCGGCAACCGCCACGCTGGCGCCATGCGCGGCGAACAGGCGCGCGCTCGCCGCGCCGATACCCGACGCGCCGCCGGTAATCATCGCCACCTTGCCCTCAAGCCGTCTTGCTTCGGCCATTGGCCGTCCTCCCCTGCCGGGCTTCTTCCCCGCCACCTTATGCCTTGACGGCGTCCGCGAAAATACGGACGGATTCGCTGAGCGGCCTCGACCGGTCCCAGGTCTCGCGGGTCTCCCCGGCGAGCGGCGTCCGGGCCAGCAGCCGGAACAGGTCCTCCGCGCCCCGGTGGAACCCGGTCGTCATGCCGAGGTCTTCGAAGAAGGAAGCGATCTCCGCCATCTCCGGGTGAAAGCGGTGGGCGTCCGCCGGCAGCAGGCCGATGCGGTCCTCCATGCGGGCGAGCACCTCCGGCTGGCTGAAGGCGAGCTCGGCGCGCAACTCCTCGCTCAGTCCCGCCCGCTCGGCTGCCGTTAACACCGCCGCCTGGAGCGCCCAGTAGCCTTTGTTGAGAGCCGAATAGAGCATCTTCTGCGCCGACGCCCTGCCGATCTCGGGACCGAGCGGACGCACCGCGATCCGCTCCGACACCAGCGCCTCCATGACGCCCGCCGGCGCGCCGCAGACATAGAAGCGGGTCGGCTTTGGGCCCCGGGGCGACGGCCCGACAATGCCGCCATCGACGAAGCGCTCGGCCGGAAAGCGGGCCGCGATCCGGCGCACGGTTTCCGGCGAGACGGCATTCATGTCTGCGACCAACGGTCCCTCCGCCCCGATTCTCGGCGCCAATTCCGCCGCAAAGGCCTCCGCAGCAGCCGGCGGCATGATCGACAGCACGAGGTCCGATTCCGCCACCACGGCGTCAAGCGAACACAGATCCTCGAAACCGGCGGCCTCCGCGAGTCCCCGCGTCCTTTCGCTGCGCCCGGAGAGATCGGTGACCACGCGCAGTCCATTGCACTCCCGCAAGGCCCGCCCGACGCCATGCCCCATATCGCCGGGGCTGAGTATGCCTACTGTCTTTACCGTCATGTCCCCCCACAGCCCTTCGCTATCGCCTGTCGGTATCGCTGTCATATATCTTGTCCACAAGCGTTCATACCCGATGGCCAAGATGGCGTGCATCCAGAATTTCCTCGATAGACATGCCGGCAGGTCACCATTCCGCACGCTGGCTGTGAAAATGATCCACCGCCGATTTACGCTCCTGGCCGTCATCGTCTTGCCGGGGTTCCGGACGCTTCGTTTTTTCGGGATTGGCTACTCCGGTGGTCCTCTCGGTCGCATGCGCCATCCGGCTCTTCCCTCCCGCTCTCCGCTCCGGCAAGTTTAGGGAGAAGCGAGAAGAGAGGCATCCCCATGAAGGCCGTCGAAGCGATTTCAGAAATCCTGAAGCGCGAAGGCATCGAGACGATCATCGGCTACCCGGTGAACCATGTGCTCGAATATGCCGCGCATCTCGATATCCGCCCGATCATCGTCCGGCAGGAGCGGGTCGGCCTGCATATGGCGGACGCGATCTCGCGCCTGACCTCCGGCGGCTCGATCGGCGTGTTCGCCATGCAGCATGGCCCCGGCTCCGAAAACGCCTATGGCGGCATCGCCCAGGCCTATGGCGAGTCGGTCCCGCTGCTGGTGCTGCCGATGGGATATCCGCGCCGCATCGCGCATATCCACCCGAACTTCAACTCGACCCAGGCGATGAAGCCGATCGCCAAATCGACCGAGCCGATTACTTCGGTGGAAGAAATCGCCAATGTCATGCGCCGCGCCTTCACCCGCCTGCGCAACGGGCGCGGCGGGCCGGTCGTCGTGGAAGTGCCTGCCGATCTGATGAACGAGGAGCTGCCGGGCGCGCTGTCCTACGAACCCGTGCTTTCCACCCGCAGCGGCCCCGACCCGGAAGCCGTGGCGAAAGCCGCGGAGATGCTCACCGCCGCGGAGCGGCCGGTCATCTATGCCGGGCAGGGCGTGCACTACGCCAAGGCATGGCCACAGCTGAAGGCGCTGGCGGAGCATCTGGCGATCCCGGTCTGCACCAGCCTCGAAGGCAAGAGCGCCTTCCCGGAGGACCATCCGCTCAGCCTCGGCGCGGGCGGCCTCGCCATGCCGCGCCCGGTGCGCAGCTTCCTCGACCGGGCGGACCTGATCTTCGGCATCGGATGCAGCTTCACCGAGACCAATTTCGGCGTCTCCATGCCCAAGGGCAAGACGATCATCCACGCGACGCTCGACTCGATGGACCTGAACAAGGATGTGCCGGTAGCGCTCGGCCTCGTCGGCGATGCGGGCCTCACGCTCAATGCGCTGCTGGCGGCGCTCGACGGCGAGCCGATCCGCGATTCCGGGCCCGTTGCCGCCGAGATCGCGGCCGGCATGGAAGGCTGGCTCGCCGAATGGGCGGCGAAGCGGGAGAGCGACGAGGCGCCGCTCAATCCCTATCGCGTGCTCGCTGAACTGGAGCGCGCGGTGGACAAGAAGAATGTCGTCATCACCCATGACGCCGGCAGTCCGCGCGACCAGCTCTCGCCCTTCTGGAAGGCGACCGAGCCGCTCTCCTATATCGGCTGGGGCAAGACGACCCAGCTCGGCTACGGCCTCGGTCTCGCCATGGGCGCCAAGCTCGCCTGCCCGGAAAAGCTCTGCATCAATGTGTGGGGCGACGCGGCCATCGGCTTCACCGGCATGGATTTCGAGACGGCGGTGCGCGAGCGCATCCCGATCCTCTCCATCCTGCTGAACAATTTCTCCATGGCCATCGAGCTCAAGGTCATGCCGGTCTCGACGGAGAAATTCCGCTCGACCGACATTTCCGGCGACTATGCCGCCATGGCGCGGGCCTTCGGCGCCTATGGAGAGCGGGTCACCGATCCGGGCGACATCCAGGCAGCCATCGCGCGCGGCATCGCCGCGACCGAAGCCGGCCAGCCGGCGCTGCTCGAGTTCATCACCTGCAAGGAGGTCGAGGTCTCCCGCCAGTAAACCGGCGGCGGGCCGGTTACGCCGGCTCGCGCATGGTCACGAATTCTTCCGCGGCGGTCGGATGGATGCCGACCGTCGCATCGAACTGGGCCTTGGTCGCGCCCATTTTGACGGCGATGCCGAGGCCCTGCGCGATTTCCGGGGCGTCGGCGCCGATCATGTGCGCGCCCAGCACGCGGTCCGTCGCCGGGTCCACCACCAGCTTCATCAGACTGAATTCGTCGCGCCCAGTGAGCGTGTGCTTCAACGGCCGGAAGCGGCTCTTGTAAATCTCCACCTCGCCATGCTTCGCGCGCGCTTCGGCTTCGGTCATGCCTACCGTGCCGATGGGCGGCTGGCTGAAGACGGCGGTGGGTACATTGGCATGATCCGCCTGCCAGGGCCTGTTGCCGAAGACGGTATCGGCAAAGGCGTGCCCCTCGCGTATCGCCACGGGTGTGAGCGCCAGCCGGTCGGTCACATCGCCGATGGCGTAGATGTTCCCGACCGAGCTCCGGGAGTCCGCATCGACAACAACGGCCCCCTTGCGGTCCACAGCGACGCCCGCAGCTTCGAGCCCCAATCCGGCGGTGTTCGGATTACGGCCGGTTGCGAACATGACCAGGTCGGTCTCGATGACACGGCCTGTATCGGCGGTCACCCGGTAGCCGGCGCCGGTCTTCTCGATGGCGGTCGGATTGGTCCGGTTGACGATCTCGACGCCGTCCGCCCGCATCTGCTGGCCGAGGTCCTTGCGAATATCGTCGTCGAAGCCGTTCAACAGGTGCTCGGCGCGGAGCATTTCCACGGTTTCGACACCCAGACCGTGGAAAATATTGACGAATTCGACCGCAATATAGCCGCCGCCGACGATCAGGATGCGGCCCGGCCGGCTCGTCAATTCGAGCGCCTCATTGGAGGAAATGGCATGCTCAATTCCCGGAATGTCGGGCATCCAGGGCCAGCCGCCGACCGCGACCAATATCTTGTCGGCGGTGATGCGGCGCCCGCCCAGCCGGACGGTGTGCGCATCCTCCAGAACGCCGCGTTCCTCGACCAGCTCGACCCCCGCGCCCGAGAGCAGGGAGAGGTAAATGCCGTTCAGCCGGTCGATCTCGCGGTTCTTGTTGGCGATCAGCCGCGACCAGTCGAACTGGCTGGCGGCCGGTCCCCAGCCATAGGCGCAGGCATCCTCGAAATCGCGGGCGAAATGCGAGGCATAGACCAGCAGCTTCTTCGGTATGCAGCCGCGGATGACACAGGTGCCGCCGACGCGGCTTTCCTCGCAAATGCCCACCCGCGCGCCATGCCCGGCGGCAATGCGCGCCGCGCGCACGCCGCCCGAGCCCGCGCCGATGACAAACAGATCGTAGTCGTAACGCGCCATCCGGCCTTGCCTCACTCCATGAAACGGACGGAATCGCCGCTGCCGACAATCACATCGCCGGCCATGTCGATAAACAACCCGTGCTCGACAAGGCCGGGAATGGCGTCGAGCCGCGCTGCGAGCGCAGACGGCTCGGCGATGACGCCGAAACGGCAATCCAGGATCATATTGCCTTCATCGGTGACGAAGGGCCCCTCCGGCCCGGCGCGCAGATCCACGGACGCGCCGAGCGCCAGCATCCGCCGCCGCACCGGTTCGCGGGCGAACGGCACCGCCTCGACCGGCAGCGGGAAGGTCCCGAGCCGCGCCACGAGCTTCCCGGCATCGACGATAATCACCAGACGGTCGGCCGCGCTGGCGACGATCTTCTCCCTGAGCAGCGCGCCGCCGCCGCCCTTGATGCAGCGCTTCCGCGGGTCCACTTCATCCGCACCGTCTATCGCCAGATGGACGCGCCCGGCCTCGTTCAGATCGACCAACGGGATGCCTTCGGCGCGGGCGAGCGCTGCGCTGGCGTCGGACGTCGGCACGCCCCGCACCGCCAGCCCTTCGCGCACCCGCCGGCCCAGCATCCGGATGGCGTGCGTGGCGGTGCTCCCTGTTCCGAGCCCGACCGTCATGCCGGCCTCGACCAGATCGACGGCGCGGGCGGCCGCCAGCCTTTTCTCGTCTTCTGCGCCCAAGGCTCAGCCGACAGCCATGCACAGATATTTGACTTCCAGATAGTCCTCGATGCCGTAATGCGAGCCCTCGCGCCCGATGCCCGATTCCTTGACGCCGCCAAACGGCGCTTCGGCCGCCGAGATGATCCCGGTATTGACGCCGACAATGCCGTATTCCAGGCCCTCGGAAACGCGCCAGGCCGTGCCGAGATCGCGGGTGTAGAAATAAGCTGCGAGGCCGAATTCGGTGTCATTGGCCATGGCGATCGCCTCACCCTCTTCCTCGAACCGGAAGAGCGGCGCGAGCGGACCGAAGGTCTCCTCGCGCGCGACCTTCATGCCGGGCGTCACATCCGCCAGCACGGTCGGCTTGAAATAGGTGCCGCCGAGCTCATGCCGGCCGCCGCCGACCACGACGCGCGCGCCCTTGGCGAGCGCATCCTCGATATGCTCCTCCACCTTCTCGACCGCGCTCATGTCGATCAGCGGCCCCTGCACCACGCCGTCCTGCATCCCGTCGCCGACGGCCATGCCGGACACCGCCTGGCTCAACCGGGCGGCAAAGTCCTCATAGATGCCGGACTGGACCAGGAGCCGGTTCGCGCAAACACAGGTCTGGCCCATATTGCGGTATTTGGAGGCGATCGCGCCGTCCACCGCCGCGTCCAGATCCGCATCGTTGAACACGATGAACGGCGCATTGCCGCCGAGTTCGAGCGACACCTTCTTGATCGTGCTCGCGCATTGCGCCATCAGCACCTTGCCGATTTCGGTCGAGCCGGTGAAGGAAAGCTTGCGCACGATCGGGCTCGTCGTCATCTCCGCGCCAATGGCCCCCGAAGCGCCGGTCACCACGCTGAAGACGCCCTTCGGGATGCCGGCCCGCTCGCCGAGTTCGGCCAGCGCCAGCGCCGAGAAGGGGGTTGCCGAGGCCGGCTTCAGCACCATCGGGCAGCCGGCGGCAAGCGCCGGGCCGGCCTTGCGGGTAATCATCGCATTCGGGAAGTTCCATGGCGTGATCGCCGCGCAGACGCCAATCGGCTGCTTGATCGCGAGGAGGCGCTTGTCGGCCTGGTGCTGCGGGATGGTGTCGCCGTAAACACGCCGGCCTTCCTCCGCAAACCAGTCGATGAAGGACGAGCCATAAACGATCTCGCCGCGCGATTCGGCAAGCGGCTTGCCCTGTTCCGCGGTCATCAGCACGGCCAGGTCTTCCTGGTTCTCCATCATCAGGTCATGCCAGCGGCGCAGGACGACGGCGCGCTCTTTCGCGGTCTTCGCCCGCCATGCCGGCCAGGCGCGCTCGGCCGCCTCGATGGCGCGCCGGGTTTCGGCCGCGCCCATCTTCGGCACCGCGCCCAGTTCCTCGCCAGTGGCGGGATTCGTGACCGGCACGGTTTCGCCGCTATCGGCGTCGCACCAAGCGCCGTCGATATAGCATTGCTGACGCAACAGGGACGGGTCTTTGAGCTTCATGGCAAACCTTTCTGCCCCGGCGTAGAGCCGGCGTTAGGAAATGGCGCGCGGCTGAGGTTCGAGCGGCGCCCATTGAGCGTCCAGAAGTCGTTCAACCGCCGGAAAACGCTGCTTGTAGTCCATCGTGCCGCTGCCCGAAATCCAGTAACCCAGATAGACGACATCGAGCTCCATCGCCCGCGCGGTGTCGATCAGGCGCAGCACCATCCAGGTGCCGAGGCTGCGGCGAGCTTCATCGGCATCGAAGAAGCTGTAAACGGCGGACAGCCCGTCCTCCAGCCAGTCGGCGAGACAGGCGCCGACCAGGCGCCCGGTGGCATCCCGGATTTCCATGACGAAGCTGGATACCGGCGTCTCCTCCACCATGCAGCGATAATCCGTGAAGGTCATCCCCGCCATCTTGCTGCTGGCATGCCGGCTCTCCTGGTAGCCGCGGAACAGCGCATATTGCTCGGCCGTGCCGATTGCCGGCCTGAGTTCATCCACGAGGTCGCTGTTCCGGCGGCGAATCCGCCGGAGCGAGCGGCTGTCGCGATAGGCGGCGACATTGATGCGGACCGGCACGCAGGCGGAGCAATTCTTGCAGGCCGGGCGGTAGGCGTAGCCATAGCTGCGACGGAAACCGGCGCGGGAGAGCGCGGTATAGAGGGAGCCGGCCTCCGGATCGGCGAGCTCGACAACCAGCTTGCATTCGAGCTGTTCGGGAAGATAGGGGCAGGCGCCCGGCGCAGTGGCGTGAAACAGCTTCGGGCGTCTGGCCTTGCCGAGGTCCATGAGCGGATCCGACGAATTGCGTTGCTGGAAATATAATCCGCCGCAACGCCGGGACAACCGGCTATACTTGCCGAGTTGTCCCACCCTCGAGACAGGCTGCCGCGCATGTTTTTCAACCTGATGAAGAAGGCCCGGATGGTCGATCCAGACCGGGCGCTGCCGGACCGTGACCGCGTCATGCCGGTGCCGCCCCAGCATTTCGTCAATGGCGCCCCGATGACGCCGCCCTTCCCGGACGGCATGGAGCGCGCGCTCTTCGGCCTTGGCTGCTTCTGGGGCGCCGAGCGCAAGTTCTGGGAGACGCCCGGCGTGTGGACCACCGCTGTCGGCTATGCCGGCGGCTACACCGCCAACCCGACCTATGAGGATGTCTGCTCCGGCCGCACCGGGCATAATGAAGTGGTGCTGGTGGTGTTCGATCCGGCGCGCCTGTCCTATGAGGCGCTGCTCGGGGTCTTCTGGGAGGCGCATGACCCGACCCAGGGCATGCGCCAGGGCAACGAT
>LXNI01003068.1_pt1 | contig 10264 bp, 5 predicted proteins | sample 809091 | NCBI WGS metagenome assembly LXNI01 (sample SAMN04870527, study PRJNA318959) | sponge metagenome | biome: 01000161; feature: marine sponge reef; material: water | host: Sarcotragus foetidus | place: Greece: Milos, Mediterranean Sea | collected 2013-05-29 | depth 5-7 m | reverse complement strand
ACCGCCTTCACGTCGTTCTCGCTGGTGATCGCGACGATGTCGCGGATGGTGAATCCGCGACGACGCCCGCTGGTGATGGGGCTGGGGATGGCGGCCGGATCCATGGGCCAGGTGATCTACTCGCCGGTTACGCAGGGGTTCATTGGGGCGTTCGGCTGGAGCGACGCGCTGGTGATCCTGTCGGTGGGGTCGCTGGCGATCATTCCGCTGGCGCTGTTGCTGCCGGCGAGCCCGGACGTGGCGGCTGAAGAGTCGGCCAGGCAGAGCGTGGGCGCTGCGATTCGCGAGGCGGCCGAGCATCGGGGCTACGTGCTGTTGACGATCGGGTTCTTCGTGTGCGGGTTCCACGTGGCGTTTATCACGGTGCATTTGCCGGCGTACATGCTGGACCTGGGCTTCGCGCCGCACGTGGGCGCGATCGCGCTAGCGCTGATCGGTCTATTCAACATCGTGGGTTCGCTCCTGTCCGGCATGGCAGGCACGCACTTCAGCCGGCGGTTGAGCCTGAGCTTTATCTATGCGAGCCGGGCCGTGGTGATTGCAGCGTTTCTGCTGCTTCCCAAGACCGAGCCGGTGGCCTACATGTTTGCCTCGCTGATGGGATTACTGTGGCTGGCGACGGTGCCACTGACAACCGCGATCGTGGCGCGCGTGTTTGGCGTGCGCTACCTGGCGACGCTGTTCTCGTTTGTGTTCCTTTCGCATCAACTCGGGTCGTTCTCGGGTGTGTGGCTGGCAGGAGCCATCTATGAAGCCACGGGGACGTACGACGGGATGTGGATGGCCGGGATCGCGCTCGGCATTGCGTCCGCGCTGATCCACCTGCCGATCAACGAGCGGCCGATACCGCGGTTGGCGGAGGCGTAGGACTGGTTCGGACCGGCCCTGTTCAGGATTCGTCGAGCATGGGGCGGTATTGCAGGGCTTCGGCCAGGTGTTCGATGCGGATGGTTTCGCTTTCGGAGAGATCGGCGATGGTGCGCCCCAGATTGAGGACGCGGTGGTGGCCGCGTCCGCTGAGGGAGAGGCGGTCGTGGGCACTGCGGAGGAGTCGTTCGGCGTCGGGTTCGAGGATGCAGATGTTGGAGATCAGCCGCGCGGTGAGTTCGGCGTTGGTGAAGAAGCCGTAAGGCGCGAGGCGCTCTTCCTGGATCTTGCGCGCCCGGGCGATGCGGGCCTGGACGTGGGAGGACGGTTCGCGATCAGTGTCGTCGGCCATCTTGGCGTATTCGAGACGGGGGACGTCGATGTGGACGTCGATGCGGTCGAGCAGCGGTCCCGAGATGCGGTTGCGGTAGCGACGGGCGGCTTCGGCGCTCATGCCGCCGCCAGGGCCGTCCGAGGCGGCGAATCCTGATGGGGAGGGGTTCATGGCGGCGACCAGCATGAGGCGAGCCGGCAGGTCCACGCTGTAGGCGGCGCGCGTGATGGTGATGTGGCCGTCTTCCAGGGGTTGACGCAGGGACTCGAGGGTCTGGCGGCCGAATTCGGGGAACTCATCCAGGAAGAGCACGCCGCGGTGGGCGAGGCTGATCTCGCCGGGCCTGGGGGAGGCGCCACCCCCGACCATGCCGGCGTAGGTGACGGTGTGGTGCGGGGCGCGGAAGGGGCGCTCGACGACGAGGCCCGTGCCGTCACGCAGCTGGCCGGCAATGCTGTAGATCTTGGTGACCTCGATGGCTTCGTCGAGGGTCATGGGCGGCAGCACCGAGGGCAAGGCACGCGCCAGCAGCGTCTTGCCGGAGCCGGGCGGGCCGACCATGAGCACGTTGTGGGCGCCGGCGGCGGCGACCTCGAGGGCGCGCTTGGCGTGCTCGTGGCCGCGGACGTCGGCGAAGTCGACCGGATAGCCGGCGGCCTTCGTAGACATTTCGGTCACGGGCAGCGGTTCGATGCGTACCAGGCCCATGTAGTGGGCGATGAGCTGCTGCAAGGATTCGACGGGGTAGACGGATATGCCCTCGACGACGGCGGCTTCGGCGCCGTCAACGGCGGGCACGAAGGCTTTGTCGACGCCGGCGTCGCGGGCGGCGGCCACCATTGGGAGGACCCCGTGGGTGTGGCGAACGCCGCCGTCGAGGGACAGCTCACCCAGGTAGACGGCCTGGTTGTCGTCGAATCCTTCGAGCTGCCCGGTCGCGGCCAGGATCGCCACGGCCATGGGGAGGTCGTAGACAGGGCCTTCCTTGCGGATGTCGGCGGGGGCGAGGTTTACGGTGAGGCGGCGCTCGGGAAATACCGCGCCGCTGTTGCGGATGGCGCTGCGGGTGCGCTCGCGGGCTTCCTGCACGGCCGCGTCGGGCAGACCGACGACGTTGTGCTTGGGGAGGCCGTTGCTGATGTCGGCCTCGACGTCGAGGACGACGCCGTCAAGGCCGGTGATCGCGCAGCTGTGAACGGTGCCAAGCATGAGCCAGGAGCGGCCCGCCCAGCCGCCTAGACGGCGCTACATACCCGGCCCGTCGCCGATGGTCTTGTGCATCTTGAACGATCCGCTCTGCTTTTCCTCACCGCCGCAGGCTGCCAGCAGGAGGCCCGAGGCGAGCAGGGCAACGACGCGGCGTCGAGGAATGAACTTCCGTGCCTTGATTCGAGGCATGCGGAACTCCGTGAATTCGCCCACGCCGCCTATCGTACGCACTTCGCGGCTGACACGTGACATTGGGCGATTAGCGCTGGACCGGGACCACGACATAGGGAGTCTCGACGTCCATGTCGGGACCGATTGAGCCGTTGCCGAGCCGGTCGATGGCTTCGACGTAGTACATGAGGTCCCAGTCGGACACGATGTCCATGCCGGGGATCGTGGCCGCCCAGACGCCGTTGGCCTGGCGCATGGGGACGGGGGTGAAGAGTTCGCGCTGGTTGAGGTCGCGGTAGTAGAGGGTTACGGACTGCAGGTCTTCGTCCGAGTCCACGCGAGCGGTGACGGTGAGGTCCCGGCCGGGAACGGCGAGGGAGGCGCGTTCCACGTCGAGGGATGGAGCAGATACCGCACTCCCGACGGCCACGGGTTGAGGGGCGTCTGCGCCGGCAGACGGCCATGATCGGGATTCACCGTTGGTGTCGGTGGCTTCGATGTAGTAGGCGGCGTCGCGACCGGCGGGGAGCGTGATGCCGGCGGAATAGACCGCGCCGGCGGCGGACATGGGGGTGCGTTGCCAGGGGGCATCGCCGGAGCGCCAGACCAAGGCGACGCTCTCAATGCCGTCAGGCGCGGTGACAGTGGCTGAAAGGTCGAGCGGGCTCGGGGCCGCGGTTCGGATGGGGACGTGGCCGATCTGGGGAGCGGCTTCGCGGACGACGAGGGCGTTGATGACCCAGTCGGAGGCCGGGTGGGAGTTGATTTCGAGCTCGAGGCGTCCGTTGGCGATGTTGCAGCGCTGAGTCTTCCGGATGACCTGGCCGGCGGGAATGGTGAAGCGTTCGGTCTGGTGACGGCCCTGGAAGGTGAGCCACATGGGGCCTCGGTCGACGGCGTCCAGGCTGGTGTCGCCCATGACGGCGGTGACGTCGTAGAGGCCGGGCGCGACGTTGGCGCGGAAGGTGTGCTCGACGTAGCCGGGGTTGGGACCGCGGTGCTGGAAGTCGTCTTCCAGAAGGCGGAGGGGAAGATCCCCAGGTTCGCGATTGCGGCCCAGGAGGTCGCCGTTGTCGGGGAGCGGCGGGCTGAAGGCGCGGATGTCGCGCGTCATTTTCCAGCCGACGCCGCGGGTGGGCGTGTACTGAGTTACGGGCGAGACGGCGCGGAAGCGTCTCTCGACCCAGGCGGACTGCATGGTTCGGGGAATCCAGGGACGCGGGTCGACCGGCTCGGCGCCGAAGTCGAAGCCGTCGGCGAAGAGGCCGAAGCGATCAAAGACTTTCTGCACTTCGTCGAGCCGTGCGAGGTCGTGGTCGAGGTAGGGCGTGAGGCGATTCCAGGTGCCGGCTTCGTCCTTGACGGGGCCGAAGATCATTTCGTCGTCGTAGAGGCCATTGGTGTGGTCGACGATGGATTGCCACTGGGCGCGGGCAGAGCGCATGTGGTCCCTGGCCGATTGCAGACGGTCGGCGGCACCGGCCAGGTAGAAGAAGGCGAGGTCCAGGCCCGCCCGCAGCTTGTGGGCGTGGTAGCGCGCGAGGCCGGAACAGAGGCGGACGTCGGCCTCGATGCCGCGAAACTCGGGACGGGCGTCGTCACCAACCGAGCCATCGGCCCGGTTGAGGGCAGCTTCAGCGGCGGCGGCGTGCCGATCCAGGCGATCGGCGATCTGCAGGGGCGTGAGCTTGGCGCGGACGGCGTCTGCCAAGTAGTCCTCGACGTACTCGCTTGCGCCATAGAAGCCGGCGAGGTCGCTGGGTTCGACTTCGAGATAGGCGTCGAGCAGGCCGCCGGTGTCGCGTTCGGCCCACCAGCCGAAGACGCTGGCCGAGGGGAGGTGGGCGGCGGTGATGAAGGGGAGGTAGTGGGAGTTTTGGGCGACGGCTTCAAGGACGTCCGCCGCAGCGTCGGCGCCGAAGCGGTGTTCGAACTCGCGTTCCCAGGCGCGGGCGGCGCAGTTCGGGTCGTAGCCGAGTCGTCCGAAGAGGAGATACCAGAACCAGTAGCGGTCGTCCTCGAATTCGTACCAGTTCATGTCGTCGGGCTTGAAGAGCGGCCAAGCGCCGCCGACGTTGCGGAAGCCCTTGTTGGAGAGGGGCGCGCAGACTTCGAAGCCGTTGGAGTCGCCCAGGGCGCAGGCCTCGGCGTAGCGCCGGACCCAGGCGGGGTCGCCCCACAAGGTGAACTTGTTGGTGCCCACGTTCCACATGCGGAACAGGAAGTCGTATTCGCGGGGGTACTTGAGCAGGTCGCCGTAGGAGTGGCGGCGGTCCATGCGGTCGAAGTCCTGCAGGAGGCCGGCGGAATAGGGCATGCCCTGGTGCTCGCACCAGAACTTGGTGGAGACGGTGGTGGGCAGGCCGGTTTCCAGGGCGCCTTCCCAGGTGTCGTCGGCGATGGCCTTGGCGCGGCAGTCGATTTCGATTTCGCGGCCAGCCGCGACGACGCCGCTGTAGATGGAGCGGAAGAAGGCCGGGCTGTCCTCGGCCTCGATGCCCGACTCGGAGTTGACGCGTAGCTGGACGCCTGAAATGTCAGGGCAGGCCTTGAGGACCTTGGCCATGCCGAGCTCACAGTAGTCGGCCAGGATGTCGAGGCTAAGGCCCTCGACCAGCGACTCGCCGTATTCGTAGCTGTGTTGCTGCCAGACGCCGAAGGTGAAGTCGATGCCGCGTTCGACGGCGGTGCGCGAGATCATTTGAAGGGTCGCCAGGTTTCGTTCGCGCTGTTCGTCGGTCAGGCTCGGCACCGTGACATCGGGGAACTCGGGCATCGGGACCAGGAAGGCGTAGGGCGGAACCAGGTAGGCGGTCTGGTGCCCAAAGGTGAGGCTGAAGGCGTTGAAGCGGTAGAGCGAGAGCTTGTCGAAGTAGGCCGCCCAAAACTCCGGGTTGAAGTACCAGGGGCCGTCGACGGCTTCGTTGTGCGGGAAGATGCAGACGCTGCGCTTGCGCAGGAACGGCGACTCGCTGGTGGGCGGGAAGAGACTGGCCCAATCCAGCCGCTCCGAGGCCAAGTCGATGCGACGGGCCGCCTCACGAAGGGCGTAGGCGAGGCCGCGGTCGTCCGAGCCGCCGAGCAGCACGGTTCCACCGGCGAAGGCGAGGGCCAGAGACTCGGGTGCGTCGCCCAGTGGTGCTCCCGACGTACGCAGCGAAGTGCCAGGTTCCTCCGTGGCCGCGGTTCCAACGCGGATCGTGACAGCAGCGGGGCCGTCGCCAAGGAAGAAGCCGCGCTGGTGCAGTGACTGTCGCAGACAGTCGAGCGCCAGGCGGGCGGGCGACTCCAACTGACCTTCGACGACGATCCGAATGCGTGAGCTTGCGTCCGCCATGGTTATCGCCTCTCTTCAGGCAGGTTGATAGGCATGCGCGGTCGATCCGCTTGAATTGCTCCGGTTGCTGGAGCAATCGCCGACGGGATCAGCACCTATGGTCTTTCTGACCGACGCCCAAGGCTGAAGCCATGCTAGAAGCCGGGGCGCGGGATTGGCTTCTCGCCCCTGTCCATGAAGGACCTCAGCTCGCGGCCGGAGAGCGGCAGGAAATCGCCGCGGATGGCGTAGATGCGCGCGTTGTTCATTTCGACCTCAAGGCGAATCGCCTGGCCGGTGAAGGAGGCAAGTCCGCGACCGCCGGTCCAGCGCGGCGACCAGTCGAGCGCGTCGCCGGTGAAGGGCTGGCAGTCGGCGTAGCTGTAGCCCTCGATCACTTCGCCCGCAGGGTCGGTGACCTGGACGCGGGTTTCTAGGCCGGACTGGATGTTGAACCTGGCCTCGCCGCCCTGCCAGTAGAGGGAGCGGGTGCCGATCATGCCCGGGCCGAAGCAGGACTCGACGTAGTAGAACCCGTCCAGCCGCAGCTTGTGCATGAGCAGGGCGCCGGTGTCGTTGCCTTCGCCGGCCGGTCCGCGCTCGAGTCGTTTTGGTCCGACGTGGGGGTTGATGTGGTAGCCGTGCTCGAGCTTGGATGCGCTGGAGTAGATGCGGATCTGGTTGTCGTCGTCGACGACGAGACTGTGCGGGCGCATGGTTCCGGCGCCGTATTCGCCCTGTTCCGCGTTGGGGATGAAGGGCTTCCGGATGGAGCGGTTGAAGTGCCAGCCGTTGTAGCTGTAGGCCAAGTGGCAGTCGGTCTTGCCGCCCCAGTACTTCACCAGGGGAACGGGATCGGTGTGATAGATCCAGACCAGACCGACAAACTTGTCGGCGTAGGGGAACGCAACCATGCCGTAGATCTCGGCGAGCGGCGTGTCGAGGGCGTCGGTGGCGAGCACCAACTCGGGCTCGCTGTAGGTGCGGAAGTCCTTTGTCTCGGATAGGGCGACTCGCCGGGGATGCGCGTGGGGCGCGGGGCGGGCGCTGATGACGTAGCAGTCGCGCACGTGGTTCCAGTAGGCGGTGCTGGGTGGGTCCGGGCTGTCCTTACGCCATTCCACGCCCTCGACGCGCGTCCAGTTCAGGCCCTCGGGCGAGGTCCACAGGTGGTTGCCCTTGCCGACGGCAAAGCCCTTGACGCGCTCGTTGGGATCCTCGGCCCGCTCATCGAAGTAGCAATCCCACTGATGGAAGTCCTCGGACTTGGAGAGCACCTGGTTGGGGTAGCGGCGGTCCGGCAGGGGGACTCGGTCGGTGAGATCGGGTTTTTCCCAGTGGATGCCGTCGTCGCTCTCGGCTACGAGGGCGTAGCTGTCTGGCTGTTCCTCGGGGACGACGGACTTGCCGTTGTAGAGGATTCGCCAGACGCCCGACTCGTGCTTGAAGGCCGTGGGGTAGCCGGAGCCGAGCCAGAAGCCAGGCTCTTCGAGCGTGGCTTCCGGAACAAGCTGCGGCTGTCCGATTCCCCGCCGGCAGTTGTTCCATCGACTCAGGTAGTTGTCGTCCCAGAACAGCAGTGTGAAATCGCCGGAATTCAGCATGGCGGGGACTCCCTGCGTGGCGCACGAGGCACCGGGTTGCACTGACGATACCGCGCGGTGAGTGTGGGACTGAAATCGGGTCTAAGCAGCGACGCCAGGGAATAGCAACGGCTAGAGACTATGACTCGCCTTGTCGGTTGATGTCGGGCCGGATCTGGTCGGGCAAGAGTTGCGGACGTCCCGCGACGAGCCGTTGGCCATCCACGAATCCTTCTGGACGGTCGCGTAGCTGGTCCAGCATGCGCCGGCGCCAGAGAGCCACGCGGGATGCGGAGTTTGGATCGTCTATTGCGTTGTGCAGTTCGTGGGGGTCGCTCGTCAGGTCGAAGAAGTGCTCCTGGCCGTCGGCGGGATACCAGATGTACTTTTCGCGGCCGTCGGTCAGGTACTGATGGGCCGGGGCATAGTCCGACCAGCGCGAGCTGATCTTTCCCCTGCGTCCGCCGTGATGCTCGCCGTGCAGGTAGGGCCGCCAGGCCGGCCGCTCGCCGCGGGCGAACGGGACCACGCTGCGGCCGTCGACCGAGTGCGGGATGGCGACGCCAGCGGTGTCCAGCAGGGTTGGCATGACGTCCTGAAGGCCGACCGGCTGGTCGATTACGGCGCCAGGGTCTGGTTCGAGCCATTCGGGGAGCCGAAGGATGAAGGGGATATTGGCCGAAGGCTGATGCGCCCAGGTCTTGCGGAACAGATTGTGGTCGCCGAGCATCTCGCCGTGGTCGCTGGTGTAGAGCACGACGGTGTCCTGCCACATTCCGGCGGCGGAAAGAGCGCGAAACACGCGGTTGACCTGGTCGTCGATGTGATTGACGAGCCCGTAGTAAGCGGCGCGCATGCGGCGCATCCAGGCGTCGGGCAGGTTGACGTCGACCGGCTGGATATTGAGACCCAGGTTGGGCTGGTCGAATTGCCTGGCCCAGTCGCCGATGAAGGGCTCGGGGATGTCGTTGGCCTGGTTCATGTAGCGGTCGAAGTACATCTTGGGGGGCGTGAAGGGTGGGTGCGGGTCCACCAGTGATAGCCACAGGAACAGGGGGGCTTCGGGGTCACGCTTCTGGATGAGCTTCAGGGATTCGTTGACGCACCAGGTGGTGAGGTCGTAGCCCTCGGGCAGATGGCTGGGCCTGGCGTTGAAGCTGTTGGTCTCGACGCCGTGCAGCTTGCCGGCCAAGACCTCGCGACGGCCCTGGTCGTTGAGCCAGTCCGTGTAGTCGTTGCCGTCACGTTGGCTATTGGCGACCAGCATGTGTTGAAAGCCGAAGCGTTTGCGTCCGGGGTGCCAGTGGGTCTTGCCGATGAGCTCGGTCTGATAGCCGACGTCGGAGAGCTCGGAGGCGATGGAGTGGCGGAGGTTCCAGTGGTAGCCGCCGTAGAAGCCCACCATGCCGTTGGTGAAGGGCGCCTGGCCCGAGAGGATGACGCGTCGTGCCGGGATGCAGGTTGGCGACTCGCTATAGGCCGAGCGGAACCAGGCGCCGTTGCCGGCCAAATAATCGAGGTTGGGGGTGCGCAGGACCGGGTGGCCGTCGATGCCGAGGGCGTCGGCGCGCTGCTGGTCCGAGGTGATGAGGAGGATGTGCGGTCGGCGGGGCATGGCAGTCATGCGCTCACTTGATTGGTTTGGGGTTGGAGCTGTTCAGGGCGTAGTTCCTGCTGACCCGCCACCAAGCGGCCGTCGCTGACGAAGCCCTCAGGGCGAGCGGCCAATTCGTCGATGAGGCGTTGGCGCCATACGGCCGCGCGCTCACTTGCATCGGCGTCGTCGACGGCGTTGTGCATTTCGCGCGGGTCGTTGTCGAGATCGAAGAATTGAGTCTGACCCGTCTGGGTGTACCAGATCAGCTTCTCGTGGCCGTCCGTGACCCACTGGTTGCCCTGGTCGGGCTCGTAGCAGGCCGTGTGTTCGCCGTGGAGGTAGTCGCGCCAGGTTGGTGCATCGCCGCGCATGAACGGCAGGACGCTGGCGCCGTCGACGGACTCGGGGATCGGGACGCCGGCCGTGTCGAGGATGGTTGGCATGACGTCCTGCAGGCCGACCGGGCGCTCGATCGTGAGGCCGGCGGTGCAGTCCATCCACTCGGGGGCTCGGGCGAGGAACGGGACGCGGATGGACGCTTCGTAGGGCCAAGTTTTCCGGAAGAGGTTGTGGTCTCCCAGCATCTCGCCGTGATCGCTGGTGAAGATTACGAAGGTGTCGTCCAGCAGGCCGCTTTCGCGGAAGCCCTTGAGCAGGCGCGAGATCTGGTCGTCGACGTGGTTGACGAGGCCGTAGTAGCCGGCGCGGCAGTTGTGGAGGTCGTCCTCGCGCAGGCGCATGATGGAGGCGTCGGGATTGAGGCCGGGGAGCGGCGCTTCGAGTTGGGGCGCCCAGTCGCCGACATAGGGTTCGGGCAGGTCCATCGCGTCGTAGCGTTCCCAGTAGACGAGCGGCGGAGTTAAGGGCGGATGCGGGTCAACGAACGAGACCCAGAGGAAGAACGGTGCGTCGGTGTCGCGCTGGCCGATGAAGCGGAGGGCTTCGTTCACGCACCAGGTGGTGTGCGAGAAGCGTTCGTCCAGATGGCTTGGGCGCCCGACCCAGCCATTGGTGGACACGCCATGGGCCAGGCCCATTTCCAGCGAAGTGGCGCCATTGTCGCCCAGCCATTCCGCATAGTCGTTGTTGTCGCGCTGGCTGTCGGCCCAGATCATGTTGTCGAAGCCGTAGCGCTTGCGGTGCGGGTACATGTGGAGTTTGCCGACCAGTTGCGTTTGGTAGCCGGC
>LXNI01003067.1_pt1 | contig 10266 bp, 5 predicted proteins | sample 809091 | NCBI WGS metagenome assembly LXNI01 (sample SAMN04870527, study PRJNA318959) | sponge metagenome | biome: 01000161; feature: marine sponge reef; material: water | host: Sarcotragus foetidus | place: Greece: Milos, Mediterranean Sea | collected 2013-05-29 | depth 5-7 m | reverse complement strand
GCAGCATAGGGACATGCTGCCATTTTTAATCACGTCAGTGATTGAAAATGAAGGAAACGGAAAATCGCATTTTTCGTTTCCGTCTCTAAAAATGCCCAGGATGGCATTTTTAGAGGTTACTTTGAGATTCTCCACGGACATGTCTTGAGAGTCGCAGGGATACGGTGAGGACGTCACCGGGTCAGGTCGCTGTGCAGGATGCGCAGAAACTGCTCCGGGTTGATAAACCCCTGACCCAGGGCGGCGTCATAATCGGCATTGGGCTTCAGCGCTACGATCTCGTCCGGCGATTTCCCCGCCGCGATCAGGTTGTTCATCCTGTCCCGCACCGTCGTCAGCATGTCCAGGTAAGCCGCCATGTCCTGTTTGCTGCTGACCGGCCCGTGCCCCGGGATAATGCGGGTGTCCTCATCGGCCAGCGCCATCAAGGCCGTGATGCTCTCGATCGTCCCATTGATGGAACCGGCGCTGGATACGTCAATAAACGGGTACGAGCCGTTAAAGTAGATGTCCCCGGCATGGATCACGTTGGCATTCCTGAAATAAACGACGCTGTCGCCGTCGGTATGGGAATTGCGGTAATGCTCTACGTGTATCTCCTCACCGTTGAGGCGGAACGTGACGTTATCGTTAAACGTAATCACCGGTAACGCGGCCTTGGGTGAGGCCGGCACCACTTGCTTGAACGCGCCGATCTCGGTATCTTCGGACATGCGCGCATACACGTTGTCATGCGCCACGATGAGGACGCCCTGCTTGCCCAGGTTCTCATTCCCGCCGCTGTGGTCATAGTGCCAGTGGGTATTGATCAGGAACCTGATGGGCCGGTCCGACAGCGCGGCGATGGCAGCCGTGATCTTTTCGGTCAGGGGCGCAAACTGGTCATCGATCATGAACACCCCGTCCTCGCCCACCGACACGCCGATATTACCCCCGTACCCTTCCAGCATGTAGATGCCCGGCGCCACCGGGTGGGTGGTGATCTCCACGTTGGCAAATTCGTCTTCCTGTGAGGGTACGCTGATGCTGATCAGAAGGGCAAGCAGTATGGGCAGGTAACCGAAAAGTCGATGCTTCATGGCAGGCTCCGTGAGCGCAAAATCGCAGTATAGCCTATCCTGGTCAATATCGGAAATTCGTTGATCGTCATCCCCCCGTTCGTCATTCCCGATATGCTATAATCAACATCCAGAACTTACCCGGCAGTTATCCCATGAGCGAAGAAATCCTCATCAACGTCACCCCCCATGAGGCCCGCGTGGCGGTGGTGGAGAATGGTGTTTTGCAGGACGTGCATATTGAACGGACCCGGAAGCGCGGGTTGGTGGGAAACATCATCAAGGGACGGGTGTACCGGGTACTGCCGGGGATGCAGTCGGCATTTGTCGATATCGGCCTGGAACGCACCGGGTTTCTGCATGTTTCGGACCTGGTTGAAACCGACGAGGAGATGGAAGTGGAGTCCGTAGCCGGCACGCTCACGGACAATTCCATCGACACATTGTTGCGTGAAGGCCAGGAGTTGCTGGTGCAGGTGGTGAAGGACCCGATCGGCGCCAAGGGCGCGCGCCTCACTACCCGCATTTCCATACCGTCCCGCTACCTGGTCTTCATTCCCAACCATGCCGTGGCCGGTGTATCACAACGCATAGAAGAGGAAGCGGAACGGGAACGCCTGCGCGCGCTTGTCGCCCGCTACCAGTCCGAGAGCCAGTCCGTTGCCATGGCCGCGGGCGGCGGCGCGGCGGCGCTGCATACCATCACACCGGAACCGGGCAGGGGCGGTTATATCGTCAGAACGGCTGCGGAAGGCGCGGACGAGGATGAACTGTACCGCGACATGGACTTTCTGGTGAAGCTCTGGGGTTCGATATCCATTCGTGCAAAGAACACCTACGCACCGGCGTTAATCCATGAAGATTTACCCCTGGTGATACGCACCATGCGCGACCTGACCCACGTGCAGGTTGAAAAAGTGCGCATCGATTCCAAGGAAACCTACATCAGGGTGCTGGAGTTCTGCAAACACTTCATTCCCGATTTCCTGGGCAGGATCGAATACTACTCCGGTGAACGTCCCATCATGGACCTGTATTCCATAGAGGATGAACTGCGTAAATCCCTGGATCGCAAGGTACAGTTGAAATCCGGCGGCCACCTGGTCATAGACCAGACCGAGGCAATGACCACCATTGACGTCAACACCGGCGCGTTTGTCGGCCACCGCAACCTGGAAGAGACCATTTACAAAACCAACCTGGAAGCGTCCCAGGCTATCGCCAAACAACTGCGCCTGCGCAACCTTGGCGGCATTATCATCATCGACTTCATCGACATGCAGGAGCCGGAACACGCCCGCCAGGTGTTGCGCACGCTGGAGAAACGCGTGGACAAGGATCATTCCAAGGTCACCATCAGCGAGTTTACGTCGCTGGGCCTGGTGCAACTCACGCGCAAGCGCACCCGGGAAAGCATGGAACAAATCCTGTGCGAGCCTTGTCCAAGTTGTAACGGGAGAGGCACCATGAAGACACCGGAGACCGTGTGTTATGAGATATTCCGGGAAATCCTGCGCGAAGTCCGCCAGTTTGACGGCAACAAGCTGCTGGTCATCGCCGCCCAGCCGATTGTGGACATGCTCATGGACGAGGAATCAGCCAGCGTGGCGGAACTGGAGGAATTTATCGGCCGGCCGATCACCTTCCAGGTTGAACCGCTCTACATCCGGGAACAGTACGATATTGTCTTGCTGTAGTCTAGTACTCTTTCAACCTGATATTGCCTTTGATGGATGTAAATAGCTGACCATGGCATTCGGATTCAACCAGAGAACTTATCACGCCGCGCTGTACCTCAGCGGTGCGCTGGTGTTGTTGGCGGCGGTGGGGATTACCGCCGCGCGCCTGGCGCTGCCGGGTATTGAGCGTTACCAGCCGCAGGTGGAAGCCTGGGCCGGAGAGTTCCTGAAACAGACCGTCACGGTGGATGCGATCAGCGCTGAATGGCATGGCTGGAACCCCAGCCTGCTGCTGCGGGGGGTACACCTGCGCGCCCCGGACGGCGCCCGGGACCTCATCAGTTTCGAACACGCCAGCGTGCAGATATCTCCCCTCATGTCGTTGTGGAAACGTCAGCCGGCGCCCCGGCGCATCATCATTGCCGGGCTGGACGTGTCGGTGTCACGCCTGCCCAACGGCGCCTTGCAGGTGGCGGGCATCAAGCTCCGGGACGATGAGCGCGACAACGAGTTCATCAAGTGGCTGTTCGGACAGGATCGCATCGAGGTACAGGACACCCGGGTCACCTGGACCGACCACAAGCACCGCCAGGCCGCGGTACAGTTCCGTGACGTCAGCCTGCTCATCCGCACCGACGGCGCCCGCGCGCAGGTGACGGGGGAGCTGCGGCTGCCGGGCCGCTACGGGGAAACCATGAATTTCGCGCTGGACACGACCGGCGAACTCTGGACCTCCGACTGGTCGGGAGAACTCTATGCCGCCACCGCGCGCTTCAAACCGGATAGCTGGTACCGGGAATTCAGGCCGGAACCGCTGACCCCCGCCGGCGGCAGCGCCGACCTGGAGTTGTGGAGCCGTTGGGAAGCGGCCAGACCGGTGCACGTGCAGGGGCGCCTGACGTACCGGGATTTCGTGTTACTCAGCGCCGGCGCGGCGCTCAACGTGAACCAACTGGCCGGGCAGTTCAGGGCGGCAAAACAGCCGGACCAGGACTGGCACGTCTCCCTGAAACTTGAACGCGTGCAGACGCAGAACGGCGCCTGGCCAGTGAGCAACCTTGAGTTTATCGTCCCGGCGGCAAGCGGGCGGCGCTACGCGCTGGGTTTCGATTACCTGAAGCTGGCAGACCTGATGCCGTTCGTGCCGGACCTGGCGCTCATCCCTGACGAGAGCCGGCAACTGTTGGCTAGCGCGACACTCCGGAGCGAATTGCTCGACGGCCTGGTCATCAGCGCTCAGCGCCCCGACCGGGCAGCCGCGCTGGTGTACGATTTTGTGTTCAGGAACCTGGCTGCCGACCTGGGCGCCGACCAACCGGCTGTACAGCTCTCGTCCGGCAGGCTGCGCGGCACGGATAAGCAGGCCAGGCTCACCCTGGACGGCAGCCACGGGCAACTCGGCCTGCCCGGCCTGTATGAGCAGGCCCTGCCATTCGAGCGCCTGGACGGCTCACTGGCCTGGGCGCGCACGGAGCAGGGCTGGAGACTGGACACGGACCGGTTTTACCTGGAAAACAGCGATTTGTCCCTGACGCTCCGGGGCAGGATGGAACAGGACGGCAAGCGCCCGTTGCCGCACCTGGATCTGGTCGCCGATATCCGCAGCCAACGCCTGGAAAATATGTACCGCTATATGCCGTACACCCCGAAATTCCGCATCAGGGAGTGGATGCAACGCTCATTCCACGGCGGCCACATCGATTCGGCCATTGCCGTGCTGCGCGGCTACCCGGATGAGTTCCCCTACCGGGACAACAACGGCAACATGCAGGGCGTGGTGAACGTGTCCCAGAGTATCGTGGAATACTCCCGGAAATGGCCTGCGGTGGATGACATCGACGCGGAAGTGCTGTTCGATAACGAGCTATTGACCGCGCGCATCAGCCGCGGCAGCGTCTTTGGCGCACAGGTCATCGAGGCCGACGGCAGGATCGAAGACCTGACCCGGCGTCCCAAGATAGTGCTGCTGCAAGGCAGGGTCAGGGGGCCGGAGCATGACCTGGAAACGTTCATTGCGCAAAGCCCGCTGGCCGAGGACAAGATCATCAAATACGCCAACCAGTCGCTGGTGGACGGGACCTTCCAGCTTGACCTGGACATGAGCATCCCGATCAAGGCGCCGGAACTGCAAACCGTCATGAACGGTACGCTGCACCTGGAAGACGCCAGGCTGGTCTCGGATGCCGGCAAGCTGGAACTTGAAGACGTGAACGGCGCGGTGGACTTCACCCGGGCAACCGTGGATGGTAGCGGCCTGACCGCGCAGTTTGCCGGGCACCCGGTGACGCTGGCCATGACCGGTTCCAACAACAGCCCCGACGCGCCGCCGGCTTTTGTCATCTCCGGGCATTCCCGCGCTGCGTTTATCATCGAGCAGCTCAGCGCGCGCTTCCCCGGCGCGGCACAGTTTGCCGCAAAACTGGGCGAGCGCATGTCCGGGGAAACCGACTGGCAGGCTCGCTTCATCTTTGAACAACAGCCCGCAGGCCTGGTGCAACGCCTGGAAATTGCCTCCGACCTGTACGGGATCGCGCTGGACCTGCCCCGCCTGCTGTGGAAGCCCAGGTATTCCCGGCGCCCGCTGCTGGTCAGCAAAACCCTGCTGGACGCCACGCCGCTGGAACTGGACTATGACCCTGGACTGCGCGCAAAGCTCTATACCGGGCCGGGCCAGCGTATGGAAAAACTGGATATTATCCTGGGCGAGGGCTTCCCGACCCGGCCCACCGAGCCCGGCGTGAACCTGTGGGGGGCAATAGACGAACTGGCGCTGGAGGAATGGCGCGCGGCCCTTGCCCTGTTTGCCGCCGATGCCGGGGCCGAGCCCGGGTTTTTCAGCTCGGCAACCATCAATATGGAACTGCAAACCGACCTGCTGAACCTGCTGAACCAGTCATTCCGGGACAGCAACCTGCAGGCCAGCCGGATCAATGGAGATTGGCGCATCGCCATACAGGGAGAGCGCCTGGAAGGCGAGGCCTTCCTGCCGCGGGAGCCGTCCCCGGAAAACCGGGTGGAGATCAACCTGGACAAACTGGCGCTCAGCAAGTCCGACGATGGCGCCAGCGCCGGCAAGGCGGACCCGAGAAACCTGCCGCCACTGCGCGCGCAAATCGCCGATTTCAGCTACGGTGACTTCCAACTGGGCGCCATGCAGCTTGCCGCCGTCGCGACCGGGAACGGCCTTTCCTTCGAGGAAATCGGGTTTGCAACGGAGGACATGACGATTACCGGCACCGGGCTGTGGGAAAAACCGTTCAACCGGAACAGGTCTAACTTCACCATCAACCTGGAGGCCGAAAAACTCCACAAAATGCTGAACGCCTTCGGTTATGACGATACCGGCATCAAGGCAGGCAAAACGGCAATTGCCATCGACGCCGGCTGGGACGGTTCACCGGACGAGTTTGCGCTGGACAAGATAGCCGGTTCCTTCGATATGCGGATAAAAAAAGGCCGCCTGCTGGACGTCTCGCCCGCCGCCGGCCGGCTGTTCGGCCTGCTCAGTATCCAGACCTTGCCGCGGCGCCTCACGCTGGACTTTACCGACCTGTTCAGCAAGGGCCTGGCCTTCGACCGCATAACGGGCAGTTTCAATATCTCCAACGGCAACGCCTACACCAACGACCTGCGTTTGAAAGGCCCCAGCGTGGACGTGCAGATCAGCGGCAGGACCGGCCTGGCCGCGCAGGATTACGACCAGTTGGTCACCGTCACGCCGCAGTTCGCCGACAACCTGCCCGTCGCCAGCGCGCTGCTGGGGCCGGTAGGACTCGGCGTCGGCGCCTTCCTGTACCTGGCCAACAACGTGTTCGGCGGCGTCAAGGACAACATTGACAGCATCCTCAGCCACCAGTACACCATCACCGGCAACTGGTACAACCCGAAGATTGAAAAGCTGAAAGAAGCGCCGGAAGCTGAGGAGCAGGGTTAACCCGCATATCTCACCAAGTCGCTTGTTGCTGCCTGAAACAGTTTTACTGTCAATAAGTTATGATACTATTCGCACTTTTTCGACACGACACACTGCGCTTGATGAGATATGCGGGTTAAGGAATCTGTTGTGAGTGAAAAAATCATCGTCGGCGTATCCGGCGGAGTCGATTCATCAGTTGCTGCGTTATTACTACTGGAACAGGGCCATGAGGTGGAAGCCCTGTTCATGAAGAACTGGGACGACGCCGATGAGACCGGCGCCTGTATCTGGGAAGCGGACGTGGAAGACGCGCTGGCCGTGTGCGACAAGCTGGGCATCAAGCTGAACACCGTTGACCTGTCCGAAGCCTACTGGCACAAGGTGTTCCGGGAGTTTCTGGACGAATACCGGCGCGGGCGCACGCCCAACCCGGACATACTGTGCAACCAGGAGATCAAGTTCCGCGCCTTTCTCGACCATGCCACGTCCCTGGATGCCGGCGCGATTGCTACCGGACATTACGCCTCCATACAGCGGCACAACGGCGCCTGCCGCCTGTACAAGGGCGCCGACCGCAACAAGGACCAGAGTTACTTCCTGTGCCGGCTCAACCAGGCGCAACTGGCACAAAGCCGGTTCCCGCTGGGCAAGTTAAAAAAACCTGACGTGCGCGCCCTGGCGCAGCGCCACGACCTCATTACCCATGACAAGAAAGACAGCGCCGGCATCTGTTTTATCGGCGAACGTCCGTTTCGCGACTTTCTCAGCCATTACCTGCCGCTGCAGGCGGGGCCGATCCGCTCCCTCGACGGCAGCGAGGTGGGCGCGCACGCGGGCATCCATTTCTACACCTTGGGCCAGCGCCAGGGACTGGGCATCGGCGGGGTGCGCGGCTACCCTGAGCAACCCTGGTACGTGGTGGCCAAGGACGTGGAGAACAACGTGCTGACGGTGGCCCAGGGGCACGACCATCCGGCGCTGTACAGTAACGGCATGGTTGCCGCCAACGTCAACTGGATAACGGAGGCGCCGGCGCTGCCCCTGCAATGCTCGGTAAAAACGCGCTACCGCCAGGCCGACCAAGCCTGTATAATTGCCGCACAAGACGGTAACAGGATAACGGTAGATTTCACCCAACCCCAGAGAGCCGTCACCCCCGGCCAATACGCAGTCTTCTACGACGGCGAACAATGCCTGGGCGGTGGGGTTATCGACACTACAGGGCGCCTCTGAAAATTAGAGGCGCCCGTGCAGCATAAGGACATGCTGCCATTTTTAATCACGTCAGTGATTGAAAATGAAGGAAACGGAAAATCGCACATTCGTTTCCGTCTCTAAAAATGCCCAGGATGGCATTTTTAGAGGTTACTTTATACTCAAATCTGACAATCAGAGGACATATCATGCTTAAAGCTCGCAGATTATGGTTTTTCATTCTCGCGCCGGGAGTATTCAGCGCCTGCGCCGAGGAGGCGGAACAGGGTTTCGTGCCGGCGGAGGTGGCCGCGGCCATCGACAAGTCCAACCCGAACTGGAGGCAGCAACTCAGCAAACCGGAGATGATGGAGTTCAAGGCCGGCGAGAGATACTACTGGGACATGGAAACCAATATGGGCGTCATGAGTTTCCTGCTCTTCCACGAACAAGCGCCCATGCACGTGAGCAGCGCCATCTACCTGACCGAACTGGGTTTTTATGACGGGGTACCGTTCCACCGCGTGATCCCCGGTTTCATGGCCCAGGGCGGCGACCCCACCGGCACCGGGCGGGGCGGCCCCGGCTACATGTACGAAGGCGAGTTTCCCGAAGGCCTGTCACACGACCGCTCCGGCCTGCTCAGCATGGCCAACGCCGGCCCCGGCACGGACGGCAGCCAGTTCTTCATTACCTTTGTGCCCACCCGTTACCTGGACGGCAAACACACGATCTTCGGCGAACTGGTGGCCGGTGAGCAGACCCTGAGAGCATTGGAAGAACGCGGCAGCAACAGCGGCAAGACCACGGAGGAACTGGAGATTATCAAGGCGACGATTCGGCGTGAAATGGCGCAGTGAGCAGCCCGTCCGGCATGAATCCATAGCGCCGAAACAAGGAGTGAAATTCCGGGGTCAGAGTAAAAACCCATCGGGATATACAGTTTTATCCTGTATCATCACGGGTTTTTACTCTGACCCCACCATTCGGCCGAGGTCGGGGGAAACCGCTTGAGGATTGGTATGACTGACACAAGAACAACACTTGACGTAAACGGCAAAACCTACCGGATTTATTCCCTGACGGCGCTGGCGCCGCGCTATGACCTGAGCCGCCTGCCCTACTCCCTGAAGATCCTGCTGGAGAACCTGCTGCGCCACGAGGACGGAGTGAACGTCACGCAGGCGGATATCGCCGCGCTGGCGGAGCGGGACCCGCAGGCGGCCACGCCGCGGGAGATTGCCTTCACCCCCGCCCGGGTATTGATGCAGGACTTTACCGGCGTGCCGGCCGTGGTGGACCTGGCCGCCATGCGCGATGCCATGCAGGCCCTGGGCGGCGACCCGGAACAGATCAATCCCCTCTCGCCGGCTGAACTGGTCATCGACCACTCGGTGATGGTGGACGTGTTCGGCACACGGGACGCGGCGCAACGCAACGCCGCCATCGAGTTCAAACGCAACCGCGAGCGCTATGAATTCCTGCGCTGGGGCCAGCAGGCGTTCTCCAATTTCCAGGTGGTGCCGCCGGACACCGGCATCGTGCACCAGGTCAACCTGGAATACCTGGCCCGTACGGTGTTCACCCGGGAGGTTGACGGCGTTACCGAAGCCTACCCGGATACCGTGGTCGGCACCGACTCCCATACCACGATGATCAACGGCCTGGGCGTGCTGGGCTGGGGCGTGGGCGGCATCGAGGCGGAAGCCGCGATGCTGGGGCAACCCATTACCATGCTCATCCCCGACGTGGTCGGCTTCAGGCTGGACGGCGCGCTGCCGGAAGGCGCCACCGCCACCGACCTGGTGCTGACCGTGGTGGAAATGCTCAGAAAACATGGCGTGGTGGGCAAGTTCGTGGAGTTTTACGGGGACGGCCTGGACAACCTGTCGCTGGCCGACCGGGCTACCATCGCCAACATGTCTCCGGAATACGGCGCCACCTGCGGCATCTTCCCCATCGACCGGGAAACCATCAATTACCTGCGCCTGTCCGGCCGTAACGCCGCACAGGTGGACCTGGTGGAAGCCTACGCCCGGGCACAGGGCCTGTGGCGTGAGCCGGGCGCGCCCGCGGCGCGCTATTCCGCCACACTGGAACTGGACATGGGCACGGTCACGCCCTGCCTGGCCGGTCCGAAACGGCCGCAGGACCGCATCCCACTAGGTAATGTGGGGAGCAGTTTCCGCCGTCACCTCAAGGACATGAGCGGGCGTGATGACCCGGTGCAAGCCGAGACCCCCGGTTATGACCTGCAGGATGGCGCGGTGGTGATCGCGGCCATTACCTCCTGCACCAACACCTCCAACCCGGCGGTCATGATCGGCGCCGGCCTGTTAGCGAAAAAAGCGCGCTCCAAGGGATTGACTGTAAAACCCTGGGTCAAGACCAGCCTGGCGCCGGGCTCCCTGGTGGTGCG
>LXNI01003066.1_pt1 | contig 10273 bp, 6 predicted proteins | sample 809091 | NCBI WGS metagenome assembly LXNI01 (sample SAMN04870527, study PRJNA318959) | sponge metagenome | biome: 01000161; feature: marine sponge reef; material: water | host: Sarcotragus foetidus | place: Greece: Milos, Mediterranean Sea | collected 2013-05-29 | depth 5-7 m | reverse complement strand
CGCCAGGCGACGCTGACCTGCAAGTCGGCTTCTTGGATGACGTTGAAAATTTCATCTTGTTTTTGTGTTCGATTCTGTTCGTTTTTCAAGAGCATAGCGACTGTATTTGAGTTCCTTATGCTGCTTCACCTCTCTGCGGCGTACCTGATGAATCCCCGCATTGAGATACTTGACCAAATGAAACGATCATGAATGAGCTCGGCATCGGGGAGGTCCTCCTTGGCAAGGGCGATGTAGGCCTTCCACATATCTGTCGTAGGGGTCTTTATTTTTGCCTTTTTAGCCCCCAGAAGGCGGGTTAACAGCGCTTTTGCACTAACTTTGTCCCGACTTTCACCGACATCAAGCACCACGCCACGCTCCGAATCACTGACAATCGTTGCGTAGGTATGCCCACGCTGAATCGCCTTCTCATCCACGCTCAAATGCGCAATCCCGTCCAGTGATCGTCGCTTTTCTCCACGGAATACACTGCGATGCAGGATCCGATTGGTGACATCAAACCCACAACGAAGTAGCTTCGCGGTCTTCGTTTGATTCTTCGTCGCTTTCAACAAGTCAATCGTCCAGCGCTCAAACGCATACGTGAACCGATCCGAGGCACCCGCCCAAGGCATCTTAATCGTCTTCACGCCCGCAGAAGACTTGACCCGGGGAACCCGACAATGGATAAAACACTTGAATTCCAACAAATCCAAGTGGCGCCAAACCCGTACCCTCCGATGATCATACAGCGCCCCCGGCGCGCCCGTCTCGGGGCAAACCAAAGCACCCCCAGAATGCGAAATGTAGATGTCAATCTGCTGCCTCTGCTCGTCCACTAGCATCTTATCAACCTTCCAGTCGTGCCCTAATCCTAAACTGTGTCGCACCACTGTGATGAAACCTTTTTCCAGTTGGATACCTCTGTATTTGAGTGAGGCACAATTCAATCATTCCATACGATTCACGGTAGAACCTGTCTAACAAGTCAACGCAAGCGTTGGATTTACTGATCTTCGCAGAACATCACTGCGCGTTCGAATAGGGCATCCTCGGCCGATCTCTTATTGCTAATAAATATATGCCGGATGTCTGTACACAGACTTCTTCGGCAGAAAGTAATGGTGCAATTATCACTAGTACGAAGGTTGCTGCACTGTGAACGAGGGTTGAACGTCAAGGTGTGATGTGAATCTTCACTCCGCAAGAATTGATTCGACCCAGATCAATCGGGCGTTAGTAACGGAGGTAATCCAAGCTCCTTAAGGAATACATTGTGATTCACTGTTGACTCCCGAATCTGCCTCTCAATTTCGATCAGTTCCTTTTGTGTGGCTAACAGGTCGATCGGCACTTCTGGCTTGGCCGTGCTGACATAGCGGGAGATGTTTAGGTTGTAGTCGTTGGCCCAAATCTCGTTCATTTCTACGCAGCGGGCGTATCGCTCGACGCTCTCTGGACGCTCCTGGTAGGTGTCGATAATCTTCTTGATATGTTTGCCGGACAGGTGATTCTGCCTCTTCCCCTTCTCAAAATACTCGGACGCGTTGATGAACAGAACATCGTCGGGCTTCTTGCATTTTTTCAGGACGAGGATGCAGACCGGGATGCCGGTCGAGTAGAAGAGGTTCGCCGGCAGGCCGATAACTGTGTCAATGTTTCCGTCGTTGAGCAGCTTGCGGCGGATCTTTGCCTCAGCGCCGCCGCGGAACAGTACGCCGTGCGGCAGGATAATGGCCATTACGCCATCGTCCTTGAGGTAGTGGAATCCGTGCAGCAGGAACGAGAAGTCCGCCGCTGACTTTGGCGCGAGTCCATAATTCTTGAAGCGCATGTCCTCGCCCATTGCCTCGCTTGGGTTCCAGCGGTAACTGAACGGAGGATTGGCGACCACGGCATCAAAGTAGGTTTTTTTTGCCGGGTTCGTCTCACGGAGCATTTGCCAGTCGTTCGTCAGCGTGTCGCCGTGGTAGATATCAAACTCCGTGTCCTTCACCCCGTGCAACAGCATGTTCATACGAGCTAAGTTGTAGGTGGTGATATTTTTTTCCTGCCCGTAGATCTTGCCGATGCCGCGCGGCCCCATGCGCTTGCGCATGTTGAGCAGCAGTGAGCCAGAGCCACAGGTAAAGTCCATCACGCTGGCGAGGTATGTCCGCTTGCCGGTCTTCGGCTCTTGACTGTCGAGCGCGACAATCGAGGAAAGGATGTTCGATATTTGCTGCGGCGTGTAGAACTCGCCGGCCTTCTTACCCGATCCGGCGGCGAACTGGCCGATCAGGTACTCGTAGGCATCGCCGAGGGTGTCGTTATCTGTGGAAAACTCCACGAGCCCCTCGGCAATATTGGTGATGATCGTGCAGAGCTTCGCGTTCCGGTCGCTGTAAGTTTTACCAAGCTTGTCCGAGCTGAGATTGATCTCCGAGAAAAGACCGGAGAACGTGCTCCGGAATGACTCGTTCTCAATGTACTTGAAGGCGGCCTGGAGCGTGTGGAGCAACTCGCCATTCTGAGTACGTGCCATGTAGGCGACGCTGGCCCAGAGGTACTCGGGACGAATGACATAGTGCGCCTTGAGCCGCATCTGCTTCTCGAAGAGCGACTCATCATTAGGGTTCTGTTCGTACCAGACAGACAGGGGGGAGCGTCCGCCGTTGCCGAGGGCCTTATGATCGGGATAGTCACTTCCAAGTTCTTTCTTCGCGGCTCGCTCGTAGTTGTCCGAGAGGTAGCGGAGGAATAGGAACGCAAGCATGTAGTCTCGGAAGTCATCCGCGTTCATCGCTCCGCGAAGATTGTCCGCGATGGACCAGAGCGTTGCGCCAAGTTGTGTCTGTTTGTTCTCTGTCATGGCTTAGCAACATGGATAACAAATTCGTACCGAGTGGTCAGCTTATCAAGAATCTCGTTAAAGAGTGCCAAACTATCTGGTACGAGAAGATCGGATTCGTAGCGGTAGACGTCCTTGTGAGCGAGCGTGTGCACGATTCGGGTAATCTCCTCCGCATTCTTGAAGCCTATGCTTTTGAGTACATGGCTGAGCCTACCGACACCGAGGAACGACGACACGTTTTCCAGCACTTGGCGGAGAAGGACCAAGTGATATGCGCGGACATTGTCCTCTTGCCGAGCCTGCTCCAGCACCTGAAGTACTCGGAGGTGATAGAGAAATACATCGCTCCCGGGGGCCTCCAGCGAGACCTCGCCGTGTTTACCACTCAAGACGCTCTCCTTCGTCTCCTTCTTGAACTTACTGCGCTGATCACTCTTCGTCAGCCAATTAGAAAGGATGGCGAACAGCCCGACATGATGGGTGGCAATGATGATCTTCCGTTCTTTGAAGTGTCTTTCGATCAGGTTGTACAGTGTTAGTGCGGTCACGAAGATATTGTGGTCGTCGAGGCTTGAGACCGGATCATCGATGAAGATATACTGTCTTTCCGACCAACCGTCCACTTCCATCATTGCTAAAAAGAAGCACCAGACGAAAATTCGCTCCTCCCCACGGGAGATCTTCATCGCTGGGACTTCACCGGGTTGCGTACCTGCAGGAAAAAATGAAATCGACTTGATTCCCATCTCCACATCCGAGTGCATGACGAAACGGAAGTCGAAGCTCACTCTGTAAGGTTTCAACATATCGTGGATGTCAAGTTCGTTAAGGTCAGCATGAAGCCTGCTGAGATTGCTTGGACGGACGGTCAATCTTATGTTGGATTCATCATTCTCGATGTCATTGTTCCAGGCGAAGAGGTCTTCGCTGTATGCGTTGTAGTAAATACCCGTGTGCGTTCCGTCTTCCTTTTTGGTTGCATCCTTGTACGCGACTGACAATCGCGTTTTTCCAACCGAGTTGAAAGCGTAAAGCAATTGAATCTTTTCAGTGTAGTTGCGTAGTTCCAACGCAACGGTTTCAATAGTCTTCATTCCGTCTCCAGACAAGGAAAGAGCTGCTGCATCAGGCCTTGCTTGTGTTGACGCAGGGTTTCGAGCTTCCGGCTCTCCGCAGCGATCAGGTCATCCAGCGATCCGAGGCAGTCAGCGATTTTCTGCTGTTCATCCTTGTTTGGGCGAACAATTGGAATCTGCTTGAGTCCCGTCTTTCTGATTTCAAGAAAGGTTGAGCCAGACGAATGCCTGATAAGTTCACGCTTGTGCTGTACGAGCCAGTAGTACCAAAAGACATTCACTTCATGCCCAAAGACAGCAAGGGACTGGAATCCTTGATTTGTCGCACAAGGGTTGTCAGCGATCCCAACATCGCCGATGGTGGCCCTCGTTGTTATGAGTAGTGCTCCTGTCGGCAACAGTCTTGCGGAAGAATGCTTCAATCCTTCGCATGTAATTGTTCTTTTACTTTTCGATAAGTTGCGTTCGTTCATTTCGGACGGAGTGAACCACTGTATATTTCCTCCCCAGTACTCTGGAATCGAAGTGCTCGGGGTTCCACCCCCAATAAATTTACCAATTTGCCCAAGCGTTCCAGGCTCCCATTCTCCCGCATCGCGAAACTCTGGAAACCGCAGCTTCGGCATGGTGCCGCCAGGCTGTGGAAAAAGCTGCTGCATCAGCCCCAGCTTGTGCTGCCGCAGGGCTTCGATCTTCCGGCCCTCCGCAGCGATCAGGTCGTCCAGCGAGCCGAGGCAGTCGACGATTTTTTGCTGCACTTCAAGAGGCGGGACGGGGATGTGGTGCTTTTTCAACCATTTCATGCTAAGATTTTTTTGCCCTCCGCCAGTTGCGCTACGCATTGCCTCCTCTTCAAAAATATCTTGATCAAAAAAGTGAAAGAGGAATCGAATTAGAACGTTGTCTGATTTGACTCGAACACAAGTGACGCGCTGATTCAATGCAGCAGGTAAGTCAGTTATTGATAACATGGCCACCCTACCAACGTTTCCAGTCAATGACATCACAAGATCATTTTCGTGTAATAAATATCGAGAAATTGGGGGTATGTCATTTGGGTAGAATTTTAAATCTTTATTGGACATTCTACCTTTTTGAACATCGGAAATGCGGATAATACGGATCCCTTTCTCAGTATAGTTTTTGCTTTTGAAACTGTATCCATTCAAAACATGTGCAATCTCTTCCAAGGGTTTAAACTCCACCCCGTCCGGACACAATTCAGCGATTAGTTTTTCAATCTTGTTCATTCCCTATCTACCTTCCAGATCGGACACAATGGCATCAATCTTTGTTCGTAGTTCCGCCTGTCTTGCAATGATCTCAGCAATCTCTGAATTCAGTTCCTGGATGTCTACTGGTTCACGGGTATCTTCTTCAACGTAAGACGAAACGGAAAGTTAGTAATCGTTCTCTGCAACCTCACCGCTGTCCACCAGTCGCGCTAAGTGCTCAATATTCTGGCGAGCAGTAAACGAATCAAGGATTTTTTGCTGGTGGTTTGGTTCAAGTTTATTCTTGTTACCACTGCGTACGAATTCGTTTGACGCGTCAATAAACAGGATCGCGTTGTCGCGCTTGGACTTTTTCGGTACGATAATACAGGCGGCATGGTCGTCCCGAAAAACAGATCAGCGGGTGGCTGAATGACTGTATCAATGAAATTATTTTCAATGAGATATTCACGGATGGACAAATGTGGATGTGCATCGTGAAGGCGAGATCTACTTTGCTTTTGGTGCAAGAACACCAGCGGGCGCAAAGCGCGGATCATTGATCAAAGGGGATTCTCCTTGCTCTCCCATTTGACTGAATAGGGTGGATTCGAAACAATAGCTCAAATGGTGCCTCCTCTGAACGGGCCGGATTGAGTAGCGTATCGCCATGGGCAACATCAAATTTCTCGAAATTGTCGTTTGTACTGCTTTGTCACTAACGATCTATACGCAACTGGTAATAGAGATACGCAGTCGACACGCATCTGCTTGCTGTGATTATCTTGATTCCGTAATGCCACTTGTGCAAATGGTTGATCGACAAACTTCGGCACACAAGTGTGATCGCCAAACACGATTTCTGGAAGAGGCTTCGTGAAGATAGCTTCATCATCGTTCGTCCAGCCGCAGATGTAACTCTGGAACTGATCAATAATTGGAAAACGACCATCCTGCAAAATCGTCGAAGAGGACAGTTTCTTTGGTGTAGTGACCGTATCAACAAGACCAGCAACAGTGGCTAGTCCCATGCAGAATCTCGTGCAAACTCTGGAAACCGCAGTTTCGGCACAAGGAGGTGTGGTCTATCGTTCATCATCGCGCACCCGACTGCTCGTAGGCGCTAAGGCCCGAGATATCCCGGCCATGAGACCGTTTTTTCAGCAGTGGCACCAAGTCCGCCATTAGGGCGAGTTCACGTTCACGGCGGTCACGCCAGCCCAATCCTAGCGGCTCCATCAGGTCGGTGAGTTGCTCGCCATCGAAGATCGTGCGGCGGATGATGGTGTCGACGAAGACCGAAAGAGATTCGTTAGTGAGACCGTGGGCCCTAGCTAGATCGTCGATCTGCTTGGCCTGCTTCTCAACCTTGAATAGCTGGTAACCGGCGTGAATTTCAGACTTGTTGAGGCCCTCACCCTCCCTCAGTGAACGGACGTATTCGGTAATCTCTTCCTGTTCGTCAAGGAACTTGGCGTCGGATCGGATCAACTCGATGAGTTGCTCACGGCTGGTCGTTCGTTTCTTCGGATCCTCATTCGAGTACTTAGCGATCAGCTCCATAATGTAGTCGTAATCAATGCGGGCTGAAGCGAATAGGACGAACTCGAAATCAAGCTGTTCGACATTAGAGTCGATCGGCTCGCCGTCCTTTCCAGACTTGTCCCACTGGTCCTTCAGGAGCCGGGCGGTTTCAAGATAGGCACCCTGGAATGCTCGGAGGTCGTCTTTCGGGAGGATTTGCTCAATCTGCTTCCTATGCTCGTCGGCTAGGTCGGTGTACTGGTTAAGTTGAGTTCTGAGCCGCTGCACTTCCTTGAAACGGTTGATAAACTGTGAGCGTGCGGCGTCACCCTTGATGTTAGTCACCTGATCGGGCTTAGTGGCTAAGCCCTGAGACCGCATGAATCTGTCTAGATTGGCGACGGCTTGCGTGAAGTTGTTGATAACAACGGGTGCCTTGTCAACCAACCAGATTTCCTTCGCCCGGTCGGCCTGCTCGCCTGAAAACAGGGTGAGGGCAGCATCTACGCTGTTCCGCTGCTGGCGGAAGTCAATGATGTGGGCGTAGGGCTTGGTCTTGTTGAGAACGCGGTTGGTGCGGGAGAACGCCTGGATCAGGCCGTGGTGTTTGAGATTCTTATCAACATAGAGAGTATTGAGGTACTTAGAGTCAAAACCGGTCAGAAGCATATCCACGACGATAGTGATGTCAATCTTTTCCCTGCCCTTGTTGGGTAGGTCGCGATTGGGGATCTGCTGATCCTTGATGCGTTTCTGTACATCTTGATAGTAGAGGTCAAAATTGTTGATATCGTAGTTGGTGTCAAATTGCTTGTTGTAGTCCGAAATAATGGCATTGAGTGCGAATTTCTTCTTTTCGGGCTCGTGCCGGTTGTCTTTCTTCTCCTGGAGGAGATCCTCCTGAATCTGCCGAACATCTTTATTACCCTCCGCCGGCGGTGAGAAGACGGCGGCGATATTAAGGGGCCGAAACTCCGGGTCGTCGGCTTGGAGTTCCTCTTGTAACTTCTTGAAAACCTGGAAGTACTTAATGGCGTCGTTGATTGAGGCTGTGGCCAACAGCGCGTTAAAGCGCCGGTCATCGGTCGCATCATCGTGCTTCCCGAGTATGGCTTCGACAACCGCCTGTTTGGTGAGCGTCGCACCGGGCTTGGAAGCGGAAGTATCTTTTGGCTTGTAGTAGTCAACGTGGAAACGGAGGACATTCCGATCATTGATCGCATGGGGAATGGTGTAGGAGTGGAGTTGCTTCTGGAACAAGTCCTCTGTGGTTCGCAGGGTAGCGGCATCTCCCTTGATCTGCATGCTGGAGGCGTTGTCTTCAAAGATTGGGGTGCCGGTGAATCCGAAAAGCTGGGACTTTGGAAAAAAATCTTTGATGGCTTGGTGATTCTCGCCAAACAGAGACCGGTGGCACTCGTCGAATATGAAGACCATTCGCTTGTCGCGGAGGTGATTGAGCATATGCTTATAGGTTGTCCTCCCATTTGATTTCTCCCTCTGGCTATATCTTCTGTTCTCGTTGAGTGCGAGCCCGAGTTTTTGAATGGTCGTCACGATGATCTTGTCCGCGTAATTTTCAGACAAGAGGCGGCGGACAAGCGTGGCAGTGTCGGTATTTTCCTCGACGCAGTTTTCCTGAAACCGGTTGAATTCCTCGCGAGTCTGGCGGTCGAGATCCTTGCGGTCGACGACGAAGAGGCACTTATGGATACTTTCGTTGGTCTTGAGCAGGGTCGAGGCCTTGAAGGATGTGAGCGTCTTGCCCGAGCCCGTAGTGTGCCAGATGTAGCCGTTACCGCAGTTCTGATTGATGCAATCGACGATGGCCTTGACCGCGTAGATCTGGTACGGGCGCATCATCAGAAGTTTTTGCTCGCTCGCGATCAGGACCATGTACTTGCTGATCATGTGACCGAGCGTGCACTTGGGGAGGAACTGGTCAGCAAAGTCGTCGAGATGATTGATCTTGGTGTTGTCCCTCTTCGCGAACTGGTAGATGGGAAGGAATTGCTCGTCCGCGTCGAAGGCGAAGTGTTTTGCATTGTTGTTCGTGAAGTACAGTGTGTTCGTGCGGTTGCTGACGATGAAGAGTTGGACGAAGCAGAGCAACGTCCGGGTGTAACCGTTGCCGGGGTCATTCTTGTACTTGACAATCTGCTTCATTGCCCGCCGGGGGCTGACTTCGAGTGTCTTGAGTTCAATCTGGACAGCGGGAATGCCGTTGATCAGGAGAATGACATCGTACCGGTGATAGCTGTAGTCCGTGTTGATCCGTAACTGATTTACGACCTCAAAGGTGTTCTTGCACCAGTCCTTGATGTTGACGAGGGTGTAGTTGAGCGGCGTACCGTCGTCGCGGATGAACGTTTCCCGGTTCCTGAGGGAACGCGAGGCCTCGTACACGTCCGAAGTGACAATCTCGTTGAGGAGTCGCTGGAACTCGCAGTCAGTCAGTTTAACGCGGTGGAGTCTCTCGAATTGTTGCCTGAAGTTCGCTTCAAGCGCGGCCCGGTCGCGGATGTCGGGACGGTATTCGTACTTGAGATCCCGCAGTTTTGCAACGAGGGCTTCTTCAAGATCACGTTCGTTTTTCATCTTTTTCAACGTTCATCTTGTTCTCAATTGGCCCATTAGGAGGCTAGTAACCCGTTGATAACACATCTTATTTAAAGACGTGCGAGTCTCCTGCAAAACTATTGTTAAAAATTGGAGGTTCTATCGGGAATGTTGTGAATAGTGACACTAAGTTGCCGTTGCTTTCTTCAAATATAGAGACTGTTGCACAAAGCTACCGAATTTTGTTAGATTTGAGCTGTTTCAGTTTGTAGTTTGGTTGTGTGCCTAGTCATTTCAAATTCCGTACTGTCCAGATGAGTTTTGGTCAACATTTTATGGATGCAGCAGCTGCAAAGCGGTCCTTTTATGTGGAGTTAAACAAGGTTATGAACTGGGAATCTATCGCGCAGCTCCTTTTGGAGATCTACCCGGTGGGGAAGCAGTCTCGTGGTCAGAAGGCGTATAGTCCGCTGTTGTTGTTCAAGATGCTTTGGTAGGACAATGGCACAAATTATCGGGTCGGGAGCTTGAGTTATGTGTATTGGGATACGCTTTCTGCGCGGCATTATTGTGGTTTGGCGGTCGAGGATTCCGTTCCCGACCACAGTACGATCGGTCGTTTTCGCACGCGTTTGGTTGTTCTCGGTGCTTGGGATGGTTTACTGGGGACGGTCAACGATCAACTGCACGCACGTGGGATGGCCGTAACGGAGGGCGCGATTGTAGACGCCAGTCTAACCGAGAGCCCGTATTCCCCAAAGGGAGGTGGTCGTGCGGTGGTTGCGGAGGATCGTAAGGAAGCCAGGCGCCGTACGGAGGACGTACGAGAAGAGGCGGTTTATCATGCGACCAAGCAACAGACGCATCCGAATGCGGGTTATGACGGTCGTTGGTTAAAAAAGCGCAACCAGGCGATCTACGGGTATAAGAAGCATGTGGCGACGGACGAGGCGGGCATGATCCTGGCCGTGCATACGACCCCGGCGAATGAGCACGACAGCAAGGGACTGGTGCCCTTGATCAAGAAGGTGCGTACGGAGCACCGCCAGGAAGTATTGGCGGACAAGGGGTACAAAAGCAAAGCG
>LXNI01003065.1_pt1 | contig 10277 bp, 9 predicted proteins | sample 809091 | NCBI WGS metagenome assembly LXNI01 (sample SAMN04870527, study PRJNA318959) | sponge metagenome | biome: 01000161; feature: marine sponge reef; material: water | host: Sarcotragus foetidus | place: Greece: Milos, Mediterranean Sea | collected 2013-05-29 | depth 5-7 m | reverse complement strand
GTTTCCGGGGCGGATCCGCCCCGGCCTCATTGAAGCAAGCGCCATGCCCAGCGCATTGAGCATGACCCCGACAGTTTCCGGGGCGGATCCGCCCCGGCCTCATTGAAGCACGGTATTCCGACGAAGCCGACTAAGCGACCAATCCTGAATTGACCCGCCGGAGCACCTCGAAAACCCCCTCGATCACCTCCACGTTGCCGCCAAAGAGCACGTCCGGTCCCTCCGCATGCAGGTTGCTGAACGGTGGCTCGTAGAGTGCCGAGGCTTCGATGACCCCTCGGGTGCTGAGTTGGTCAATCACCATTTCGATAAAGCGGATCTGGGGGGGCGTGAGACTCCTGTCGGCCAGAAAACCTGAGAACGCGGCCTGCGCAGCCGTTCGATCCAACCCCACTAAGCTCCTTACGAAGTGAGCGAGCGATGGCGATTCACTGCGCGCCAGAAGCCCTGACAGCAACGTGTCCCCGTCCTCTTCACCGATCTCGGCCAAGGTCGACTCAAGCCCTTTCAGGTCGGCATCCGTCAGCGGTTGGTTGGTCCTCAGCCGGTGGATGACCAAGTGATCGAGATGATTGCGCAGGTATTCCTTGACCTTCCTCTCGTACTGAGCTCCTGTCATCTTCGGCATGTAGATCGCCGGTTCTTCTCGAACCCCCACGACCTCGTCCTGGAAGTCCGTGTAGACGATCTTACGCTTCTTCTTGTCGAGGAAGGAGACAAGTCCCCGCAGCCGTAGCCGCAGGTCCTCGATGCCGCTGAGATCGATTCCTTCCCAGAAACCGGTCTCCTGTAGGGCAGCCAGATAGCCGAGCTGAGCCTTCACCGCGGGAATCGCGTTCTTCTCTTCGAGCAGCATGCCGATCTCGACGACCCGTCGTCTACGACTCTCGAATGCTGGGGCGTCGCCCTCGGCCAAGGCAAGCTGCACACGCAGCGCGGTGAGATCGAACAGTCGCGGCTCGATGTCGTCCGGCTCGATCTCGTTCGGAAGTCCAGCGACCTCCAACTCCAGTGTCTCAACATCGGAGTCGCTGAGTTGCTCCCACGCCTTCCGGTCACGGAAGCGGTTCACCGCCGCGAGGTGCATTCTCACGATGAAGTTCTCCCGGTTCATCGCGGCCACTTCGCCGTGAAGTCTGTCGGTCAGCGAGTCCACCATCTTCATGTTCGGGTCCAGGGCAGGCGTCGTCTGGACATGGGATAGGAGTTGGACGCGAGAGCGGAAGAGGCGGGTGCCGAGCGGCACTCCCCCACCCGCCTCGATCCCATCCGGGTTCTCGCGGAAGAAGTCGAAGTTGAAACAGAAATCAAAGACGCGAAAATCCTGCTTGTCCGTATCCGGTCCGAACAGGTCTGGGCAGAGCCGCGTTCCACGTCCGATCATCTGCCAGAACTTGATCTTCGAGTAGACCGGTTTGAAAAAGACCAGATTCGCCACCTCTGGCACGTCGATACCTGTGTCGAGCATGTCCACCGAGATTGCTAGATGCGGAGCCTTGTTCTTCTGCGAAAAGTCGTCGATAAGGCTCTCTGCGTACGTCGCGTAATGGTCGATGACGCGCGCGAAGTGTCCCGCGTGCTGTGGGTAGTGCCGGTTGAACCGCTTCTCGACGAACTCCGCGTGTTCGTGGTTGCGGGCGAACAGAATGGTCTTGGCCAGCCGGTCGCCGCCATCGACCTTGTGGCCGTGCTCCATGAGGTGCCGGAGCGCTTTGTCCACCGTGTCCTCGTTGAAGAGCCAGCTATTGATCGCGGACGCGTTGACTCTGTCCGGAAGAGCGTCGAGGTTCACGTCGTCGCCCCAATCGAGGCCCTCCCACTGCTCTCTCTCCTCCTCGCTCAAGTCGTCGTATTCGATGCCCTCACGTGGAAACCTGAGATCCACCTGCTGTACGCGCGGCGGCACGAGGAAACCATCCGCGACAGCGGTCTCCAGCTCATAGGCATCCGTGGGAACGCCGGGCTCCAGATCGAAGAGTGCGTAGGTGTTCCGATCCACCTGCTCTCGGGGTGTCGCGGTCAGCCCGACGAGCAGCGAGTCGAAATAGCGGAAGATCGCTCCGTATTTCTGGTAAACGGAGCGGTGCGCCTCGTCGATGATCACGAGGTCGAAGTGCCCGACGCTGAACCGGGCCTCGTTGCCCTCCGACTCGTCGATCAATCCCATCATGGTCTGATACGTGGAGGCGTAAACCCGACCGACCTTGTCCTTCTCGGTCACCAGGTTCACCGGGCTCGATTCCGGCAGATGTGCCTTGAACGCGTTCACCGCCTGCTTCACCAGTGACCGTCGGTCGGCCAGGAACAGCGTTCGCTTCACCCACTCCGCTCGTTGCAGGAGATCCACCAGCGCGATCGCTGTTCGGGTCTTGCCGCTGCCGGTGGCCATCACCAGGAGCACCTTGCGCCTTGAACATGCGAACTGTTCCGCGATGCTCCCGATTGCGCGCTTCTGGTAATAGCGGTCCACGATCCGGTCCCTTACCCGCGCGACATCCAACGCCTCTCGCTGGGCTCGGCGCACGATCAGGGATGCCAGCTCGTCCTTCTTGTAGAACCCGGCAACTGTGCGAGGTGGATGGAAGAGGTCGTCCCACAAGCGGGTCTTGTAGCCGTTGGTGTAGAAGATGACCGGCCGCTGCCCATGCATGGCCTCCAGGCAGTCTGCGTAGAGCTTCGCCTGTTGCCGTCCCACCTTCGGATCCACCGTAGTCTTCTTTGCCTCGACCACGGCCAGTGGCTTACCATCGTCTCCCCACAGGACGTAGTCCGCGTAGCCGATGCCCGACTCGTTCGGCATTCCGGTGACTTCGTATTCACGGTCCTTTGCTCGATCCAGAGACCAACCGGCGCGCTCCAAATCGAGATCGATAATGAGCCGGCGGGTTTTACCCTCGTTCCAGTCATGCGTCTCGTCGACGCCCTTGTTCTTCGCCTTGATGGTCGCGAGGCGTTCACGCAACGCTTCCAGTTCGCCCTCGATCTCCTTGTGAGCCGCCGCTGCCGCATCTCGCTCGGCCTTCAAGGCTTCCAACTCCTGGAGACTGGCTGGGGCAGTTATCGGCTCCACCCTCGGGACGAGGGATTCGTCAAGAGTCATGCCTTGCAGACTCTCGGCGCCCTTTCGCAGGTAGGTGCGTCCGGTCCAGTAGAGAACGTGGTAAAGCTCGCGCAGGACATCCAAAGCCCTCTCGGGTGCCGGCGACTTGTTCCCGTGGACCGCCACGTTGCCCGCCTTCCGGATCAACTCGGCCTTCCGCCACACGGCATTGGGCACGAGCTCGCGGAACGCAGGGTCGCCGATGTAGCCGTCCAAGTTGTTGACTGTCGGTGGCTTCAGAGTCTTCTCGACCCTGTAGATGCGCTTGACCAGGTGCTCAAGTGCGTGCCGAGAATGGAAGCACGACGCCCGTGGGTCACCGAAGACGTGCCGCTCCGCGAAACTCGCGCTCTCCGCCACATGCGGGAATTCTTGCCTTAGGAAGTCGAAGTTCGCGGAAATCTCCATCGTGGCTCAGAGATCGCCCCGGAAGGCGCGGGATTGCAGGGAAGCGAAGAGGGTATCCAGTTCGGCGAGGTGCGCTTGCTGGCGGGCTTTCTGCCGCTCGACGGACTCTACGATGGCGGCGAATTGGTGCTGAAGGTCGAGGGGAGGCACCGGCACCGAGACCTGCTTTACCAGCTTAGTGTTCAAGTTCTTCACGACGGCCCCAGCCGCCTTCTTCTTGAATTCTCGATAGAGTGTTGCCGTACTCAGTAGGCTGTAGAAGAAGTCGACCGACATCCGTTTGTCCTTTGGACTCAGTACCAACCATCCATCATGGATGCAACCTTCAGTCTTGAGAATGTAAGGCTTCCCGAAGCTCATCGAATTCGTCAGAAGAAGGTCTCCCTCGCGGACCATCCGAGACTTCCTGAGCCCTTCGGGCTTGATTCGTTTGTTTGTTGAAGTGATGTATCTCGAACTCTCCGTAGCGTCGCCGATCATGATCCAGTTCAGACCGTCCTCGGATTCGGTAAGGTAAGCTTGGATTGGGCGAGGTGACCCACCCCGCGCCACCCCGAAGACACTTTCGATGCGACGCTTCTCCCAAGCCATCGGATTGGTGACGGGATCGCCGAACATGTCCAAGAAGGTGGATTGGAGCAGAGTGTCGAGTTGGGCGAGGGCCTCGCGGCGCTTGGCCCGCAGGGCATCTGCGGCATCCAGAATCCCCGCAATCCGCTTCTGTTCTGCGAGAGACGGGAGAGGTAGCCGAAGTTTGAGAGTCCTCTTGTGGTTGAGATTTGAAATGTTCGTCGTTTGGTTCCCGAACGAGCGCAGCGTCACTTGGATCCCGTCCGACGAGAACCAGCGATACAAGTAGTCTGCATCGAGGTCCTCGGTCGTGGGCCGCAGGATCGAGATGAAGCCTCCCGCAGTGCTCGGGAAAAGAAGGTCGCGCACCTGGCAGCACTTGCCCACCAGATTCCAGCTGTTCGCGCTCGATACAAGGATATCACCTTCAGAAAGCATCTTGTCGGGACTCTTCACTAGAGTCCTGGGAACCGCAATCAGGTCCGTCTGATCAAGAGTTACTTGAACGTTCTTGGTCCGCATGCAAACGATGGCGCCATCGTCCTCTGGGGCACATTTGTCGACGGGCTTGAAGGTGATACCGCGGATGAGAGTTGCGCGCTCGCCTAGTTGAATGGTACTCACCCGAGCATCCCCTGTAACTCCTCCCGCCCCTTCGCTATCTCCGCCTCCAGTTCCGCCAACCGCTCGAGGATCACCGCCGGCGGATCGTGCTCAACCGCCTCGTATTCCACCTCCTTGTATCGGTTGATTGAGAGGTCATAGTCCTCCTCTGCGATCTCAGACTTCGATACGAGGAAGCTCTGGTCCGTCCGGGCGCGGTCACGCTCGGCTTCACGCTTCTGCCAACGGGCGAGGATATCTCCGAGGTCGCTCTTCTCTGGCTGCGGCGTGCGCTTGTCATCCAGCGAGTAGCCGTCCCCACGCATGTCGTAGAACCAGACCCGGTCCGTGCCGCCGGAGTTGGTCTTGGTGAAGAGCAGGATGGCCGTCGAGACGCCGGCGTAGGGCTTGAAGACACCGGAGGGCATGGAGATGACGGCGTCGAGCTTCTGCTCCTCGACCAAGATCGTACGCAGGGTCCTATGCGCCTTTGTCGACCCGAAGAGCACACCGTCGGGCACGATGATCGCGGCGCGTCCACCTGGCCGAAGCAAGCGGAGGAAAAGCGCAAGGAACAGCAACTCGGTCTTCTTGGTCTTGACGACCTGCTGCAGGTCTTTGGCGGTCGACTCGTAGTCGAGGCTTCCGGCGAAGGGTGGATTGGCCAGGATGAGCGAGTACTTCTCCGCATCGTCATCGTCGGCCTGGGCGAGAGAATCCCGGTAGCGGATGTCTGGATTCTCCGCGCCGTGCAGAAGCATGTTCATGCTGCCGATGCGCAGCATCGTGCTGTCAAAATCGTAGCCGTGGAAGGTGTCTTCGCTGAAACGGCGGCGGGTGGCGGTGTCCTTGTAGATGGTCTCGCTATGGTGCTCGACCAGATACTCGGCAGCGGCGATAAGAAAGCCCGCCGTGCCGCAGGCCGGGTCGCAGATGACATCCCCAGGTGTCGGCGAGACCATGTCGACCATCAACTGGATGATATGACGCGGGGTGCGGAACTGCCCGTTCTGCCCGGCGGTTGCAATCTTGCCGAGCATGTACTCGTAAAGGTCGCCCTTGGTGTCGCTGTCGGCCATGTCGATGCCATCGAGCTGATCCACCACGTTCGCCAGCACGCGTGGCGTGGGCATCATGAAGAGGGCGTCCCTCATGTGGTGTGCGTACGTCGAGCCTCCTTCGGCATTGGCTTCCCCGCTCGGCCCCAGGGTCTTCATGAAGGGGAACACCTCGTCGCGCACGGTCGCGAACATCTTCTCGGGAGCGGTCTCCCTGAAGCGAGACCAGCGGATGGCGTCCTGATCGGGAGCAAAGATTGGCCCCTCGATGGGCTTCCCGGTGCGTGCGGCCTTGTTCTCCTTCAGCGTGTGCAGCTCATCGAGCCGCTTGATGAAGAGGAGGTAGGTCAGCTGCTCGATGACCGAGAGTGGGTTCGAAATGCCCCCGGACCACATCGTGTTCCAGATGCTGTCAACCTTGGCCTTGAGTTCGCCTGTGATCATGGTCTTGAATGGCCTTGGCGACGAGTCGGTATCTGCGGGCTCTGGGTCAGTCCCCTCGCCGGAAGTAGGCGACCTGGGACCGTAGCGCACGCTTCCCTTGGGCATCGGTCGAGGGCGCTCATGGCGTGCGCTGTGTGCTGCCGTCGGCGTTGAGGACGATTTGTCCCTCGCCTTCCGGAACGGGGGCGAAGGCCGTTGGGAGTTGTGTTACGCCGGAGATGGTGCGGACGACGGCGAAGCCTGCGACCTGCGCGGATGGGAACGCTTCCTCCATTCGGCGAACGCACGCGTGGAGGGTGGCGCCGCTGGTTATCACGTCGTCCACAACCGTGATCCGGCCGACGGAGTCGAACCCCAGAACAGGCGGTACGGAGAGGCTGATCGTTGCGTGGTGGCGTTCCTGCGTCGGCCGGTCTCCACGGGACCATGCGGACTTCGGCACCTTTTCCATCCGGTGAAGCCATTCCTTTCGCCTTCCAAGCCCCTCCGCTTCCATGGACCGCACGAGTTCGACGGTCGTTGACCGCGGTTTGCCTCCCCGTGCCCGAGGGGCATGACCGGGTGCCGGAACGAGCGCGACATCGGAGCCGAAGTAGGTGGGGAACAACTCTCTACCGTGATCGGACGCCATCCACGCAGCAATGTTCTTGATTCTCACGGGATCGGAGAACTTCAGGTCCATGACGAGTTCCCAACCTTGTCGGGTCATGGCCGTGTCACCGGAGCGTGGCCGACCGGGACGGTACGCGGCCACGGACCCGAACGGAACACCTTCAGAACGGTAGGTCATCCGCACGCGACGCCGACCCGACGCATCGGGAGGGAAGATCTTCGAGGACCAGCGGAAGCGTCCTTGCATCGAAGCCGAAGGCCCCATAGCGAATCATCTCTTCGGCCCAGTCCGGTGACTGCCTCTCGAGCGACCGTTTCGGGAAGAGCACGGGCCGCCCAAGCCTGATCGCCTCCCAGCCCTGATGCCTCGTCCCGCTGTTGGTGGCCGCCTCGACGATCAGCGTGGCATCAGACAGAAGAGCCATGGTCTTGTTGCGCAAGGGGAAGTTCGACCGATGTGTTTGCTGATCGCTGGGAAACTGCGACACCAGCAGATGCCGCTCCCCGATCGCATCCTGGAGGCTCCGGTTTCGCGGTACCGCGTACCGATCCAGCGACGTTCCAAGTACGCCCACCGTCCTGCCGCCATGGGTCATCGCCGTCTCATGGGCCACGGTGTCGATCCCCAACGCGAGCCCGCTAACCACCGTCACACCGCGCGACACCAGCATCTCGGTGATCCGTCGGGCCAATTCCAGACCCTCGGACGATGCGCGCCGGGATCCAACCACGGCGATTCGAGGGCCGCCCTCCAACAGCGTCGCATCGCCCCGCAGGAACAGCACGCGCGGGGCGGCTTTCAGCTCGAACTCGTTGAGAGGTCCGAGCACCTCGTCGGGCACCACGGTCTTTGGCTGTCTCACTGCCGCCACTCCCATTTCATGTTCCGCTCGCTGCTTGAATCCGCCTGGCGATGAGCCACGGGCAGGATCTTCATGGCCATTCACTCCCCCTCAGGCGGCGATGAAGCAATATAGCGCCCTCCCGCTTGCGCCGATCGTCCGCGGGATGCCTGCCAGCGCCTACAGCCTTCTCGACATCCAAACCGCCCGTCCGACGACGCGGACTTCTTCGGCGGCACACTCCTGGCTGCCGTACTCAGGGTTGAGCGACTTGAGCACCACGCGGGGCGGCTCGGAGTGCGCCACGTGCTCGATCCGCGTGGCGACGAGCGCGATGCCGTCCCAGATCACGAAGATCCCCGGCGGCGCGGGCACCGTCCGGCTCACGTCGATCATGATGTGGTCACCGCTTGAGAGCAGCGGTTCCATTGAGTCCCCGTCCACCTCCACCATCCACAGGTCGCCGGGATCGGCCCGGAGCGGGTGGCGGATGAACGAATCGGCGAACATCCACGCATCTCCGGTCTCCCGCAGCTCGCCGTTCCAGGCTTCCTCCGCGTCCGGATCCTCTCTGAGATCCGCCTGCGGCACGGCGCTGTAGCCGATCGGCGCGGCGTAGGCGTCGTCGGGCGGCGAAGGCCGCGTGGCGTTCGTCGAGAGCCGGAAACTCCGGCCGTGCTTGAGTAGCTCGGGCCGGCAGCCCAAGTGCTCGGCGAGGATCTCGCGGTCGTCCTCGGCGAGAACCTTCGGCGTGCCCCGGTAGATGAACTGCTGCAGGTAGGCGTCGTTGCGGCCCATTGCGACCGAGGCGGTGCGCAGGTTCGAGCCCTTCGCCGCCAGCAGCCTCAGCAGCCGCTTGCGCACCGGATCGTGCCGCGCGGCGGATCTCTTTTTCTTGCGTCCCATGGGGCTGAAATAACCCCGCTTCCGGCCGGTTCCGCAAGCCGGGCGGGACACCGATGGAACCGGCTTTGCTGGGTAGGCGCCGGGGACGCGGCCAGCGCGCACCGTCTTCGCCTGACCGGTCCCTCAGGACAGGTCCGCGCCACGCCAACCGTGTGATCGAACCCGGCCTCCCGGCTTGGTCCCCGCCTACCGCCGCCGAGACCTCCCGCGAGGACCCAACGGGGGTGTTTCCCACCCCACTGGCGCCGCGATCCACTGGGCTCACCCCCTTACGAGACGTCCATAGACGTTACGAGACAATTAGGGATTTCCCTACGGTTGTCTTCCTAGAGAGCAATTCTTCACCGTTTTGGCCATGAAGACCCGGGAGCAGTTCGGCCATGGAGACGTTGGAGCGGTACTTCAACTCTCGGACAAGCGTGTTCCTCGAGGAGACGGGAATGGGAGCCACAACACTCGGAATGAAGGCGGTGGGCGACCCGAATCTGATGCGCGAGATCGCGCAGGGGCGTTCGCCGTCGCTCAGGATCGCGGACCAGGTGCTGGCGTTCATCGACAGTCACGAAAGGGATTCGGGCGGTGCCCGGGCTCCGCACCGCCGGCGCCGAGCGCCTTCGCCGCGGGCGAGGAGAACGAAGCGGAGCAGAGTGAAGAGCGAGCAACCGATGGAACGGGGAACGAACGCGCCGATCCGTTTCCTGCGGCTTCCGGAGGTGGAAGCCCGGACGGGTTTGGCGCGGCCGACAATCTACGCGCGAATGGCCGCGGGGACCTTCCCGCAACCGGTCTCGCTGGGTGGTCGCGCAGTGGACTGGATCGAGTCGGAAGTCGAGGAGTGGATGCGCGAGCGAATCGCGAACACACGGGGCGGCGGATAGGCCGGCGCCCCTTGAACCCCAACAGGGAGAGAACGGAATGAAGAAGATGTTTGGAACGAAGCTGGCGGCCGCGTGGACCGCGCTGCTCATGCTGGCGCCCGGCGCGCTCCACGCGCAGGGCACGAGCCCGTGGGTGGATGCGGTGACCGAGCTTCAGACGCAGTTCACCGGACCGATCGCACGCGGACTGTCGCTGATCGCGATCGTGGTGGGCGGACTGATGTTCGCGTTCGGGGAGGGCGGCAGCAAGCGCACGCTGGCCGGGATCATCTTCGGGATCGGGATGGCCGTGGGCGCGGTGAACTTCCTCGCCTGGCTGTTCTGATGCGGGGCCTCAGGCGCTGGCCGGGCTACGCGGCGCTCAACCGTCCTCTGACGGTGCTGGGCGTCGAGCGGCGGCTGTTCCTGCTGGGCGCGACGCTCGCCGTCGCGGTTTGGAACGCGACGGCCTCGCTCGTGGCGGGCGGCCTGGTGTTCGCCGCCTGCTATGGCGCGGGCTGGCTGGCGGGCCGCAGCGACCCGGCGATGCTGGCGGTGCTTCGGGCGGCGGCGCGTTACCCGGCCCGGTACGATCCGGGCAAGTGGGCGGACGCGCCGTGGCACGTCTTAGTCCGTGGGGGTTCGCGGTGAGAGTCGCCGACGAACTCCGGGCCTACGAAGCGGCGGGTTCGCTGGCCGAGGAGCTGCCCTACTGGGGTTGGCTCGAAGACGGCCAAAGCTGCCTGACCCGTTCGGGCGAACTGGTGGCGGCGGGCCGGATCCGGCCCGCCGTGACCGACGGGAGGACGCCCGAACAGATCGACCGCGTGCTGGGACTCTGGCAGAGGTTGCTCTCGGGCCTCGGTCCCGGCACGCG
>LXNI01003064.1_pt1 | contig 10278 bp, 3 predicted proteins | sample 809091 | NCBI WGS metagenome assembly LXNI01 (sample SAMN04870527, study PRJNA318959) | sponge metagenome | biome: 01000161; feature: marine sponge reef; material: water | host: Sarcotragus foetidus | place: Greece: Milos, Mediterranean Sea | collected 2013-05-29 | depth 5-7 m | reverse complement strand
TGGGCGGCTGGCGGTGAAACAAAACTGGAGAATCTCATTACGCTGTGCCGATTCCATCACACACAGCTGCACAAGGAGGTGTATGAGATCCAGGTTCAGGATCAGGACTTTGTTTTCATCAACTAGGACAAGGAAGAAATCCTGCGGTCAATTCATCCACAGTTTCCGGTAGTGGAAGCGGATGATCGGGTTCAGTCGATGTTGAAGGACCAGGCTCACATTGGAATCGACGCCGGCACAGCAGAGACCAAATGGCGCGGAGACGAGATGGATATTCAAATGGCGCTTCACGTGGCCTTCGATGCGGAACGTGACGATGTCATCAAACCCGGGGATCCGGACTGATATCTGAGCACCGCTATATCCACCAACAGAGCCTTCAGCAAGCCAAAACTCAACCTGCCGCTGTCGCGGAGCAAACTGGCCGGCTTACCTGGATTTTCTTCGTCATGTTTGATGTGAGGCTTGAGGGATCAAGCCAGCCCTGACTGAGTGAAGTTATTAATAATTAAGGAATGCTTTATATTTTGAGATTGTCCTGGAAATTTCGAAATAAGAGAATGTTGTGGTATGTTATTAACAGGTACTACTTAATGATAATACAGGGTTCACTATGGCTACTTCCGTCAAGCTTGATGATGAGTTAAAAAATCGTATCCAGCGCCTTGCCGACACCTGGCAGCGGTCGCCGCATTGGATTATGCGCGAAGCTATACGCGAGTACGTTGAGCGCGAAGAAGCAAGAGAACGCTTTAAACAGGAGGCCCTGGCGTCGTGGGTCGCATACCAGGAAACCGGACGGCACCTGACCGGGCAAGAGGTACACGATTGGCTGGATACCTGGGGTACGGATAAAGAAACCGAAGCGCTCCCGTGCCACGAGTAATTATCACTGAAAATGCCGTGCAGGGGTTAGAGCAATGCAGACGTTTATTAGCAGAAAAGAATCCTCTGGCAGCCAGGCGCGCCGCTCAAGCTATCGGGCGACAATTCGTACTCCTTGAAACAAACCCTGGAATCGGCAAGCCGCTCGCCGACCATCCGGCCCTTCGTGAATTGGTCATTGTCTTCGGGGACTCCGGCTATATTGCTCTCTATCGCCACGACGTGGAACTGGACGCTGTGTTTGTGCTTGCTTTCCGTCACCAGAAAGAAACCGGCTACTGACACGCATTTCTTACCAAGCCAGAAGAAAAGGCTGTCCGGGTCAGTAAAAATGGCTAATCATCCAGGCCACACAATTCGTCCATCAATACCTGCAAGGGTATCGTCTCTACATTACCGCCTTGTATAAAACTGTGCTTACCGGGATAAATCACCAGGCGCCGTTTTGCTTCGATATCTTCGCTGCCGTTATGAAAGCCGGCAGAGGGTTTTGGCTGGGTCAATCCGCGTTTTATTTCTATCGCCCAGCGCTGGTCCGGCGCAAACTCCAGCACCAGGTCATGCTCGACCTGCCGGATTTTGCCAGGAAAGCATTGGGGAAACCTCCCCGGAGCCATAAGCTGTCTTCGGATTCCGGGATACCCGCGGCATTTGTTTCCAACAGGTTCAATGGTCCCAATTCCCGGTAGGCAATGCGTCCTGCCAGCGACTCAGAGGTCTGGCGCAACAGGTCTATGGATGCAGAGCACAGCAGCAGAAACTTTCCGGTACCGCGCCCTTCCTGACGATAGGAATCGATTAAACCCCGGATTGATTCGAACAAACCCGGGACGCACTGGATTTCATCCAGGACGACCAGTTTGTCCGCATGGCGTGACAGAACATCGCGAGGGTTGTCGAATATCGGGATGACCCCATTTCTACCAGGTTAAGGTCCAGTGTATGCCCAGGGCGTGTTCGCCTGGGCCCTGGACGGGGTTGCGGCGGCCGATCTCAAGGTCGAATGAACCGCGTTCTTCCGGGAGGGCAAGGCCCAGGCCGAAGCGCAGCTCGCTGCCGCCTCCCCCGGCGCCACCGGCCGCGATGTAGGGGCGCCACAGACGCTCGGACTTACCGTCGAGCCAGCCGTAGGCGAGTTCCCCCTCAAAGCGCTGGCCCTGCGCCGCGCCCGCGCCGCCCGCCAGGCCTTCGGCCGTGGCGAGCGTCCACATGGACTGCACGCCACTCTGGGTCGCGCCCCAGGACGATCCAAGCCGCGCCGACAGGCCGCGCCCGTCGTCGCCGCCGTGGTAGTCGAGCGAGCTGCTCAGGTCCCACTCACGGTATTCGCTGTCCTCGTGCGCCAGCAAGCCGCGCCCGTTGAGCCCCACCGTCAGCCGGCCACGCGAGTAACCGAGCCCGGCGCCCACCTCGATGCCCGCACCGGTCTCCGCGTCACCGCCGTCGTAGCGCAGCCCCGCCTCCAGCTTCGGGATCAAAGAGCCCACGCCCAGCGCGATCACTCCCGTGCCTTCCAGCAGCAAGCGAACCCGGCTCGTCGCCACGTCCGCAGCCCGCATGCCCGCCACGTCCTCAGACGAGGTGTACGTGACCAGCGCATCCGAACGCAGCGCCAGCTCGAAATTCCCGACATCACCCGTGCGCACCGCCAGCACACCACGTCCGCCGCCTGCCGCCATGGCGTTGCTCATGTCCGCGCGGATCGCCTCATCGGCCCCGTCCTGGGTTAGCCTCAGCTCCCCGGCCGAGTAACCGAGCATTCCCCACAGGCTGGTTCGTTCGCTCACCTGGTAGTGCGCGTAGGGGTGCAGCCCGGTGAGCGCACTGTCGGTGCGACCTCCCGGCAAACCGATGGCCGAGTAGCCGCCCTCGCCGGTGCTGTGCGACAGGGTCGCCCCCAGCAGCCAGCGGCCGCGCCGCGTGTCCAGACCGAGCATGGTCGTCACCACATCACCGTCCAACCGCAGGTCCCCCTCGGCGCCCGAGAAGCGCGTCTCGGCGCTTTCCCCCCACATCGTCCAGCGCGGCGCCACGCCCTCCTCATCGCCGCCATGCTCGTAGTGGAACGAAGAGCCCAGCAGCAACTGACGCGCGTCCGGCAGCATCGTGCCAAGATCGCCGCCTTGCCCGTAGGTCGCCGCCATACCCGCGATCAAATCGCTCCAGCCACCGCCACGCCCGGTCATGTCCGGGGCACAGTCCGAACCCGCGTCCCCTCCGGTCATCGCGCCTGAACCGGCCATCGAATCTGCATTGGCCATCGAATCTGCATCGGATGGTGACGACGGGCCTGCGCCCTCGGGACCACCCTCGTCGTTATTCCCGTAAGGCTCCGGTTCCGCGCACTGCGCATCCCCGAACAGCCCCGAGGTAAGCCCTGGCCCGAGGCCCGGAACCGTGGGCTCCGACAACGGGGAATTCCCCGCCATGCCAACATCCGGCGCACCGGTCGGCATCGCGCCCGGCATCCCGGCACCCGAGCCACCCGGCTGACCCAACGAATTAGGCGCACCGGCCGACATCGCACCCGGAATCCCGGCACCCGAGCCACCCGGCTGACCCAACGAATTCGGCGCACTCGCCACACCCGGGCGCCCATGCGCCGGCGCACCCGCACCCGCTCTGCCGCCGAACTTCTCGAGCAGATCGCCAACGCGCCGACCGCCGATCGTCAGGTGCTGTTCGCGCCGGCCGTCCTCCAGCCGCCGCGACACCGCCTGCGCCACCTGGTCCGACGCCGCGCGCCCGAAGCGCGACAGCCAGGCCCCCGGCATCGGGTCGGAGTTGCGGATCGTGCCCACGGACTGGTGCTTGCCGATGTACGCGTCGCCCCCGCTGGCGTTGGAGATCTCCAGTCCCAGCGTCTTGTTGTTGTCGTTGATCAGATTGTCAAGAATTGGCACGTAAACAATCTTGCTCGTCTCGCCCGGTTTGAACTCCAGCCTGCCGCTCGTGAAGGTGTAGTCCGTGCCCGCCACCGCCGTGCGGTCAAACGTGCGGTAACTCACAAACACCCGGCTTTGCGATGCCTGGTTCATTCGAACCTCGAACTCCATGTTCCAGACATCGCCCTTAAACCAGGACGGCGGGCGCTCGTTCTGCTCGGCGTCCTCCACGGAGAGCCCGGTCGCACAAAAGTTGCGCTGGCCCACGTCGCTGTTGAGGATGACGCCTGTGGCCCTTCCGTCGCCCCGCAATCGCGCTCGCGACGGGTTCGACAACTGAAGATAAAACTCCTCGGTAACCTCCTCGATGCCGTCCGGGCAGACCTTGACCCTGACGCCCTTGGCTCGCTGCCCGGGCTGGAACACGACCGTGCCCGACCGGTGCTCGAAGTCATTGCCGCCGACCGCGGTACCGTCCTCGGTCTGGTAGTCGACGCGAACCTCGAACTCCGGCGCGTACTCGAGTCTCAGGCTAAACAAGACACCCGGGTAGGAGCCTCGTTCGTACGTCTCCCTCACGCTCCGGCCTGAAACGCTCACGCCGGGTGTGCCCTCGTTGTCCACGAAGTCCACGCGCAGCCTGGCTTCATCCGGGTCCGCCTGCACGCCGAGTGGTAGGTCGCCGAACTTTAGGATGATATATTCGTCCTCTTCTTCCTCGCTGTCATCGTTCATCCGGAACTGGAACTGGACGAAGCTCTCTCCACCGGCTAACTCCAGGGTCGTCGGCACACCGGTGTAATCGCTCGCGGTCGCCCCGCCATGGTGTTCGACTTCGATCGGAATCACGATCGTCCGATTCCTCGGTTGGTCGAGGGTGACAGTAAACCCTAACGTGTTCCCGCCTTCTCTTGCCTCTCTTTGCAAATCACCGGAAAAGCCAATGGTCACCATCGGGTGTCCACCGTCCGTATCCTCGATATTGATCGTCGTCTGCCTGGGTGTCCCCAGCGAAACCTTGTTCGGCGGGTTCGCAAGCGTCAGGCGCACGTATTCCAGATCGTCGTTGTCGCGGTCGTTGCCGGCACGCACGGTGAAGGTCTTCGTCGTCTCGTTCGCGGCGAAGTCCACGCTGTCGGGAACATCGGAAACGTCCGAGCTGCTGGCGCCGTTGCCGTACTCGATTTCAAGCGGGATCGACAGCGCGCGTGCCGGCGCCTGGTCCAGGTTAACGGTCACGGCAACCGAGCCGCCTTCCCTGATGCTGTACGTGAGCGCGTCGAAGGTTGCCACGACCGGTACGACGCCGTCGTTGTCGATGAGTCTCACCGTGGTCCTGCCCGGACCCTTGCCGATTTCGAGATCATCTATGTCGAAGTTCCGGAACGCCAGTCTGACGCGCTCGCCGTCATCGTCGTCGTTGTCGTCAGTCGCGCGCACGGTAAAGGAGGTCTCCGTCGCACCCCGTGGGAAGGTCACGCTTGTCGGCACGCCCGAGTAGTCGTCGTCATCCGCCCCGCCGAGATTCTGGGGCGTGAACAGCGGCACCGTCAGCGCCTCGTTAAGCTCCGGCTTCCACGGCGCGCTTAATCCAAGCGTCACCCGCGCGGCTGCGCCACCCTCCGTGGCTTCATACTCGGCTTCCTTGAAGAACACGAACCACTTCGTCACCCCGGTATCTGCCGTCAGCGCCACGGTAGTGGACGAAGGGTTGCCCACATTCGTGCCCGACGGCGGCGTCCCAAGGTCAATGCGGATGCTCTCGCCCTCGTCCGCGATCCCGTCGTCGGTCGCGGTCACGTCGAAAGTCTTCTCGGTCTCGCCGGCGGCGAAGGTCACGGTCGTGGGCACGCCCGAGTAGTCCGCGGCGCTTGCACCGTCCTGCTCCACCACCGTCAGCGCGATCGTGACGGCGCTGGTCTGGGGCGGATCCAGCCGCACCGTCACTTGCGCGTCCTGCGAACCTTCGATGGCGGTGTAGGTCTCCTGCGCGAAGCTCAGCGTCGGCGCGCCCGTGCGGGCCGTGGTTGACGCCGACCAGGCGCTATCGCCATCGTCGTTCGTGGCGTTGACCTGCACCCGGTATTCGGTGTCCTGCGACAGGCCGGTCAGTGTGGCGGAGCGGGCTGCACCGTCAAGGGAGAGGCCCGCGTCGGTCCAGTTTTGCGTCTGGCTGCCCGTCTGGTAGCGCAGGGCGTAGCCGGTGATGTCCGGCCGCCCGGTGTTCGACGGCGCTTCCCAGGTCACGTCCAGCGAGGTCGTGCTGCCGCTGGTGGCAGTGACCGCCGGGGCGTTAGGCGCGAGCGGCGGCTCGGAACGGTCCTCGAGCTCTACCGTCACTGCGATATCGGCGGTTAATGCGCCGTCGGTCACGGTTGCCTTCAGGGAAAAGGTCTCATTGGCTTCACGGTCGTAAGTTTCGCCGACTTTCGTGCGAATCTGTCCAATATCGTGCGAGATGGTGAACTTCGCCACATCCGCGCCGCTCAGAGTATAGGTCAACACATCGTTGTTGGGGTCGGTGGCCGAGACCGGAGTGCCCACGTCGCGCACCGCGCTTTCCACTTGATCGCCGCTGGTCTCAAGCAAGCGGCGCGTCGTTGCCGCACCGTCGCGGAAGACAGGCGCGTTGGCGGAGTCACGAAAGGTCACGCTTTGGTTGGAAAAGGCCGGCGCGTCAATTCCCTGCAGGTCCTGCACGGGATTGTTGGCGGGTACAGTGTAGCTAACCGTCACGGTATTGCTCTGGGTGACAGCACTGGCCAGGGTCAGCGTCATGTCCGTACCGTTGATTCTGACGCTGGACGGGGTGGCGCTCGCGCCGTCAACGTCCACGGAATAGGCACTCGCCGCGGGCTCCGAACCGGTGTCCAGGGTTTCGTGGTATTTCAGTACGAGCTCGTCGTCCGTGACCGTCGCCATCTGGAGGAACGGCGGCAGGTTTACGCTCAGGGTGACCTTTTCGCCCACGATCCAGGGCGTGAAGCCGGAAGGCAGGTTGCCGGCTATCCAGGCATGTTCCCCGTTTGATCGTTGATCCTCCGGACCGAAAGAAGATCCTTTGAAATTGAATTCCGCGCCATTCGGGAGATTCTCATCGAGTATGAGTCCAACACTGCTGAAGACGCCGCCATTGAACACGGCGTCGACAGCTTCGACAAGAAAGTTCTGGCCGCCATACGCGATGGTGGTTTTGTCGAGGCTACCGTACCCCGGAGTCGTTTCCGAAGAGTATCCGTAGTACGTTGTGGTTTGTGCCGAAATCGACCCCGCCGTCATCTCCGCGCACCATTCGTTGCCTGTGGGGCAAGTGGTTTTTGCGGCGGCGATGGTGTCAGTGCCACTCGGATGCGCCAGGCTGCTGAGGGCCTCCTCCCCGCTTTCGTCGTCGGTAAAGGTCACTCTTACCTTGATCTTTTTGCCGAGGTCGGCGGCGACCGGGGTGTAGGTGCTGCCGGTGGCGCCGGAAATATCGGTCGGGTTGGCGCCGCCTGCGTCCTCGCGCACCCACTGGAAGGTGTAATCGTCGGGAAACGTAGTCGGCAGGCCGTCGCCGTCCGCAATGTCACCTATGCCGGCAGTGAGGGTTTCACCCACCTGGGGTGGCCCGGAGATGGTCGGGGCGCCGGTGGCGTTGCCACTGGCGGTAGTGACGGTGCCGTTCGTCGGAAAGATTGCGCTCGTAACGGTTTCCTTGTAAAAGGCGTCGTCGTTGAAAGTCACCTCAACCTTGATGGTCTTGTCCGCGTCGGCGTCGACTAGCGTGTAGGTTTTGGACGTGGCGCCGGAAATCGGGGTTTCGTTCGAGGACCCATCGGCGTCAAAGCGAATCCACTGGTAACTGAAGGCGTGAGAGGCCTCGTCCGCTTCGGCCTGCGTCGTTCCGTTGGCGTCATCGATGGTGCTGGTGTCCGCTGTGAGGACGCTGCCGACGCGGGCGACGCCGGTGACGCCGACGCTGCCGGTGGCGTCAGTGTTGGCTTCGCGGGTGAGGCGTACCGTGATTTCCGTGCCAACGTCGGTTGCGGTTTCAATGAGTTGGTCCGACACAGCCTCGCGCAGCAGCGACACGTCGTCCAATGCCGCGGTGCCGGCGGGGGCGTCGAAGACATCAGTGAAAAGAAACAGACTGAAACCTGTATCTTGGACTTGCACGCCGTCGCTCAGCGGCACTTCGGTTTCTCCATCGTATTTCTGCACATGTACGGTAAGCCCCGCGCCTCCGACTGGAAATTGTGGCCGCGTTGTAAAGGTCAAACCGGCCGCGAACGATTCCGTTGAGAAGAACGGAATCGTGTACGTGGTCCCTTCGAGTGGAAAAGTGTTGGGAGAAAGACTACCGTAGCTATCTGATCCACTGCCGTAACCCAACCTGTTGTTCTGGCTACTAAGTCCGGCGGTCAACTTGCCGCACCAGATTTGCGTTGGATCATCCGTGGTCGTGGGACAGGCCGTCGCAGCGGGCATGACGACATTGGTTATTGCGCTGGTGGCCGTCTCCGAGTAGCCCAAGTCGTCGGTAAAACTCACCTCGACCTTGAGGCGTTTGCCCATGTCAGCCGCGACCGGAGTGTAGTCACTGGACGTGGCGCCGGAAATCGGCGTCTCGTTCGAGCTGCCGTCGAGGTCGAAACGAATCCACTGGTACTCCCAGCCGGGATCGCTAAGCCCATCCGTCGTGTCCGCGATGCTGCTGATACCCGCCGACAATTCCATGCCGACTTGAGCCGCACCGCTGATGTCCGGCGCACCGGTGGCGGCCGTGTTGGGGCGGCGGTTGGCGTATCCCTGAACGTTGATCGCAGATTTCCAGTCCGTCGAATCCCACTCGCTGTTGACACTGTCCCAGACAAGGCCAGAATCGTCAATGGTCCAACCCGTCAGCGAGGCTAAAGCCTCGCCATTGTCCTGTGTTCGCCGAAAGAGAATACGGTGAGTGTCCATTGCCAAGGCGTTGTTGATAACCACCCAATACTTGGTGTTTTCCGCAAGCGTCAATATGGACGATGGCGTGAACGCATTGTTACCGACCTGTGCGCTGGACGGAGAAGTCAAGTTCGCGAGCAAGGTCCCGACGGCGCCCGAATTGTCGTTGTGGATCTGGACGTAAGTTCGAGAAGAAGTGAAGCGATCGGTGGACGAAAGCCTCATTCGCAACTCAGTAAGGGTGAATCCCTCGCCATTTGCGTTGGTGCCCGTGTTAAAGGCCGTCGCCCGCTCACTCGCATTGCCGAGAGTCGGAATGGTTTGATCGAAATTTGAGACCAGGAGCATGGGGTCCTGCGTCTGCTCGGAAACCGTTATGTTGGTTACCGATTCATCGGTGAAGCCAGGTGCGTCAATGCCCACTTCGTCTTCCAAGGGATCCGAACCGGGTACGGTGTAGGTCAGTTCGACCATCTGGCCGGGGGTGACCGCTGTCGCCAGGGTGAGGACGACCTTCTTATTGTCGAGCACGACGTTGCTCGGGGCCACGCCACTGCCGCCGTCAACGCTTACCGAAAAGGCAGACGCGGCGGGGACCGAACCGGATTTGAGGGTTTCGTGGTAGTTCAGCACGAGTTGGTCGCCCTCGACCGTGGCGGTCTGGAGAAATGGCGGCAGGTTTACGCTCACGGTGACTTTCCGGTCCTCGAACCAGTTGGGGTCGCTTGCGGCCCAAAAGTGTCTCCCGGTAACACCAGAAGCTTGCGAACTCGAGTCTACCGTAAACTCGGTATTGTCCAGGTCCAGCACGGTTCCGAAAGGCAGGTAGCGATTGAGGTCGAAAAATATGACGTTACCGCTCCTAACCAGGATTACGGAGACCTCAAAGGTCTGGCCGCCATAAGCGAAGTCGGTATCGTCGAGCGCGCCGTAGTCGTTGCTTCCCGTGTCTGAAAAGCCGAATTCCGTGGACCCACCCAGGGTGAGACTCCCCACGGTCATCTCCGCGCACCATTCGTTGCCGGTTGGGCAAGCAGATTTGGCAGCGACGACAGTGTCGGTGGGGTTGCCGTACGGATACGCCGCACTGGGGCGGGTCTCCGAAGTACCTCCGCCGTCGGTAAAAGTCACTTTTACCTTGATCTTCTTGCCGATGTCCGCGGCGACCACGGTGTAGGTTTGCGCAGTAGCGCCGGAAATATCTTCCGGGTTGGCGCCGAGGGGGTCCTCGCGCGCCCACTGAAAGGTGTAATCGTCAGGAAACGTAGTCGGCAGACCGTCGGGGTCCGCGATGTCGCCCATGCCGGCAGTGAGGATTGCATCCACCTGGTGTGGCCCGGAGATGGTCGGGTTGCCGGTAGCGCCCGACGAGGGTTTTGCCGTCACCGAATGATCGGTGAGGGCAGGTGCGTCAATGCCCTGCTCGTCCTCCAGGGGGTTCGAACCGGGCACGGTGTAGGTCAGCGCGACGGTCTGACCGGTGGTGATCGCCGTGGCCAGGGTGAGGGTGACCGTCTTATCGTCGAGCTCGACGTTGGTCGGGGCCACGCCAGAGCCGCCAGCGACGCTAACTGAAAAAGCA
>LXNI01003063.1_pt1 | contig 10282 bp, 6 predicted proteins | sample 809091 | NCBI WGS metagenome assembly LXNI01 (sample SAMN04870527, study PRJNA318959) | sponge metagenome | biome: 01000161; feature: marine sponge reef; material: water | host: Sarcotragus foetidus | place: Greece: Milos, Mediterranean Sea | collected 2013-05-29 | depth 5-7 m | reverse complement strand
ACCCGGCGATCACGGTCCGCCCGGAGCGGGCGTCGTATCGCTTCGTCGAGGGGAAAGCCGGGGCGCAAGTGGCTTTCGTGGCTCGCACCGTAGCCGGCCTGCCCCGGCCCAACAAGTCATTCGAAGTGTCGGTCGCTTCGAGTTCCCGCCCGGGCGGGGCGTCAGTTCCGGGCGACACCGCGCCTGTCATGCAAGCGCTTACATTCGAGCCCGGTGACTTTGTCCCGGACGGCCGGCAATGGGTGGCGCGCAAGGAGGTCGCCGTCGATATCATGTCCGACCGCGAGATCGAGCCCGAAGAAATCTTCGATTTGGTGCTTCGGTACCATGCGAGCACGCCGTCGCGGGTACGCATTAGCCAGGCCGACGGCAGCGCCTGCACCGCCAACCAGTGCCCGGTTCCGGTCACGATCGCCGACGATCCGGGCCCGGTAGTGGAGAGGATCGCGATCTCGCCCGTGCCGCCCGCAGCGAGCGCCCGGCACGGTCCGTTTTACCGCAGGGACGCCTTCCTCGCCCTGCCGGACGGTGCCGTCCACGGACAGGGCGCCGCGCTGACCTTCACGCTCAACCTCGATGCCGAGGTGACGGTAACCGGCACGCCCGAGCTGGTGCTCGACGTCTTCGGCCGCGAGCGCCGGGCGCGCTACACGGGAGGTTCGGGGACACGACAGCTCACCTTCGCCTGGACAGTACAGAAGGGCGACAACGATCCGGACGGACTGGAGTTCCGCTCCCTCGACCTGAACGGCGGCACGATCCGCGGCAACCGGGACCGCATCTTCAAACCTAAGGCGCTGCCGGCGCAGCGCTTCGCGGAACACCGGGTGCGCGGCGGTTTGCATACTATGCGGCTTGAGGTGTCCGGCTCTGCGCGCGAGGGCGAACCCCTCGAGCTCAGGGTGATCCGCGATGGCGGGTACGACGAGGCGGCGCTGGCCGTCGTCGGCGTGACAGACAGCGCGATGCCGAATATCCCCGGGCTGTCCGCGCCCATGCTGAACGGGCCGGGCAACCGGCAGTTCAGTTTCCGTGCCGGGGCGGCGAACGAGCCCGGCGTCAGCGTCGTCACGCACAGCGTCACGCCGCTCGGCGACGGCGCGGCCGACGCCGAGCGCACTCTGACAGTGCAACTGGCCCCAACCGATTCGGGCATCTTCCTGCCCACGGGACAGAGGGCTCGGGCCTGGTACCTGGCCGGAGAGCCGGTGGAGGTGACGGTGCCGGTTGTCGACACCGGGCAGCCGCTGGTCCAGCCGGGGCTTCGGGTCTCCGAGGCCTCGTCCATGGAAGCGCCGGGCGCACGGCTGGCCTTCCGGGTCATGCTCTCGCCGCGCTCCGAAAGTCCGGTGACGGTGGACTACAGGACCGAGGACTTCACGTCGGATGAGAATCGGGCGGTTGCCGGGTCGGACTATGTCGCGAGCAGCGGCACACTGACCTTCCAGCCCGGTGAGACCATGAAGACCGTCGGGGTCGAGGTGCTGGCCGACGACCATGACGAGGAAAGCGAGTCCATGCGTCTCGTTCTGTCGAACGCGCAGGGCGCGCGCCTCGACAAGAGCTCGGGAGTCGGCTTCATCCGCAACAGCGGGCCGATGCCGAAAGCGTGGATCGCCCGCTTTGGCCGCACGGTCGCGGACCAGGTTTTGTCCGCGGTCGAAAGCCGGATGCGCGCGCAGCGCCGGCCCGGCGTCGAGATCACGCTCGGCGGCCATCGGGCGGACCCGAGGTCCGGTATGAACGGGCAAAGCTCGGGCGGGAGTCCGGGCGCGGCCGCCGGCCTCCCGGAATGGCTGAAGGGTGGGCGCGATCCGGTGTGGCGGGAGCACACTGCCTCGAATTCCCCGGCGTCGCATCAACCGACGATGCGCGAAATGCTGGCCGGAACCGCCTTCGCGGTCACGCAGGAAACCGGACGGCGCGAAACCGTCTCCCTGTGGGGCCGAGGTGCGGTGACCCGCTTCGACGGGCGGCAGGGCAGCGTGTCGCTCGATGGCGAGGTCGCGAGCGGCATGGTCGGCGCCGACTGGAGCCGCGACCCCGGGTCCGGGGCAGGCGGCTGGACCGCCGGAATGATCGTCGCGCACAGCGTCGGCGAGGGCGGTTATGCCGACAATAGCCGGGGCCGGGTCGAGGCGACTCTCACGGGTCTCTTCCCATGGGGCCGTTTCGCGCTCACGGATCGGATCGGTGTCTGGGGCGCTGCCGGTTATGCCGTGGGCAGCCTCAAGGTCACGCCCGGGAAGCCGGGGACTGAAGAGGACGCCGCCGCGATCCGCACCGACCTCAATCTCTGGACGGCTGCGGCCGGGCTGCGCGGCGTGTTGGTCGACGGCGGCCCGGAAGGCCTCACCCTGACCGGCAAGACGGACGCACTGATCGTGCAAACTGCTTCGGACGCAGCGCGCGGGGCCGACGGCGGCTACATGGCCGCAGCCCGCGCCACGGTCACCCGGCTGCGTCTGGGCCTGGAAGCGGAGCGGCCCTTCGGCATGGGCGACGTCGGGACGCTGACTCCGTCCGCCACAATCGGTATGCGCCACGACGACGGCGATGCCGAGAGGGGCTTCGGCGTCGACATGGGCGCCGGGCTGGCCTGGACCGCTCCGAAATACGGCCTGCGGGTGGAACTGCACGGCCGTGGGCTTCTCACCCATGAAGCGAAGGGCTTCCGCGAGCGCGGCTTCTCCGGCTCGCTGGCCTGGGATCCAAAGCCCTCCACGTCGCGCGGTCCGACATTGGCGCTAACGCAGACGCTCGGCGGCCCGGCTTCTGGCGGCGCCGATGCGCTGCTGGAGCGCGGTGCGCTGACCGGTCTGGCGGCGCAGCCTGGCCCGGGCGGTCGCAGTGGCCCCCTGCATCGCCGGGTGGAGGTACGGTTCGGTTACGGATTTACGGCATGGAGCGGTCGCTTCGTGTCGGTTCCGGAAATCGGCCTCGGCCTCTCCGATAGCGGCCGGGAATATATCCTGGGCTGGCGCCTGGCGGGCGAGGGGCCGGCAGGGCCCGGCGCTTTCCAGCTGTCGGCGGAGGCGCGCCGGATCGAGGCGGCCGGCGGCGGGGCGGCGGAGCACCGCATTGGCGCTAAGCTCTCGGCGCACTGGTAGCCTGTACCGGGCGACGCCGTAACCGGAAAAGCCGTTCCGGATGCGGCGTCGTCCAGGCCCCCACGGGCTAGAAGTGGAATAGGGCGGAACCGCCCGGTCCGATCGGCCGGTTCCGCCCATTCCATGACAAAATATGTCGGAACATTCCTGTATCTTCAATACGTTAAATAATTTTATTCATATTTTACTCATTTTTGTTTGACAACGATTTGAAAATCTGGATAAATCATCAATCGAGACTGAATGAACACTCATTCAGTCTCGATTTGTTTGGTGATCTTGTCTGTGACAGATCGCCAGTGGAAGCAATGCCCATTGGGCGTTTTTTCCGTCACTCCTCATCAGCGACTCCAAGGGCGGCCTCTCGGCCGCCCCTTTTTCGGTAGGCAAGTGGGAATATCAGTTGCCCGGGCGCTCCGGCGCGTCCAGCTTGAGCGCCAGCGCATGGACCGGCCCGGCCAGTTCCTCGGCGAGTGCGTCGTAGACCCGGCGCTGCCGCTCGACCCGGCTCAGCCCTTCGAAGGCCGCTGCGGTCATGAAGACGCGGAAATGGGTTTCGCCGCCCGGGCGCGCCCCGACATGGCCCCTGTGCATGTGCGATTCGTCGACCACATCGAGCGCGGTCGGCGCAAAGGCTTCGGCCAGTTTGGTGCGGATGGTGTCGGCAACGCTCATGGGCGGAGTCTCCGGTTGAGACAGACAGGATATGGACGGCGGCGGCGCCGCACCGGCACAAGTGGCGCTTGTCCGGCCCCCCGGTCAAGACACCCGTTCGGCGCCAGGCGCCTGCCTCTGCGCCAGTCTTTCCCATGACCGACCGCATCAGGCCGCTGCCGGACGGCCGGCAAACCGCCCATTCCACGGCCGGCGCCTATGGCCTGCTGGCCGCGGTCGTGTGCATCTGGGGCGTCAACTGGCCGTTCATGAAGATGGGCCTGGAGTGGCTGCCGCCCTTCTGGTTCAATTTCATGCGCCTCGGGCTGGGCGCGGCGACCCTGTTCGTGCTGCTGGGCGCCCTGCGCCGCCTGCGGGTGCCGTCGCGCCATGACTGGCCGATGATCGTGGTCGTCGGTTCGATCCAGATCGGGCTCTACATGGCCTTCGTGCACTGGGGCCTGCAATACCTTCCCGCCGGGCGCGCCTCGCTGCTCGCCTATTCGACACCGATCTGGGTGATTCCGGGGGCCATGCTGTTTCTGGGCGAGCGGTTGACCGGCTGGCGCGTCCTCGGCCTGCTGGCGGGCCTCTCCGGCCTCGCCGTGCTGTTCAATCCGCTGTCCTTCGACTGGTCGGACGGAGAGGTCGTGAAGGGCAACGCGATCCTGCTGTGCGGCGCGTTGTGCTGGGCGACGGGTATCGTGTTCGTCAAACGCCATGTCTGGCGCTGCACAGCGCTCGATGCCGTGCCCTGGCAATTGCTGATCGCCGCGGCGATCGGGCTGACGATCGCCCTTGCGGCGGACGACGGCAGGGCGATCGACTGGAATGTCCGGTCGATTCTGATTCTGCTCTATAACGGCTCGCTGGCGACGGCGTTGACGGTCTGGGCGGTGATTTCGATAAACCTGGCGCTGCCGGCAGTCACGACCTCGCTCGGCATGCTGGGCGTGCCGGCCGGCGGCCTGTTCCTGAGCGCCCTGATCCTGGGCGAAACCCTGACCTATTCCCTGTTGCTGGGCCTCGTGCTGATCGCCGGGGGCGTAGCGACCGTCGCCTGGGCCGATCGGAAAGAGACGCTTGCCGTAACCGGGACATGACCGGGACACAAGAGGGGCGCGTCCCGATTACATGGGAGCCGCGGCCTTCGATTCCTTGTTCCCGGCGAACCGGCGCGCCATATTGCAGCATGCGCAAAGTCCCGCTCGAAACCTTCGACAATCTCGGCGAATCGCTCGGCTTGCGAAAACCGGCGAAGGGAAAGATTTGCGATCACCCGACCTGCATGGAGCCCGGCGAGCACCGGGCGCCGAAATCGCCGACTGCACTCGACGACTACTACTGGTTCTGTTTCCCGCACGTCTCCGAGTACAATAAGGCCTGGAATTATTACAAAGGCCTGACCGAGGACGAGATCGAGCGCGAGATCGAGCGCGATATCCTGGGGCGCCGGCCGACCTGGCCGCTCGGCATGCGGGTCGGCAGCATGGCCGGCCGGTTCGGGGTCATCGACGACGGGTTTGGCGAATCGGGCGGGCTGTTCGGGAACAACGGCGCGCAGCACGGGAGGTCCTACAAGGATCGGCGCGGTCCGGGTACGGCAGAACAGCGCGCGCTGGAGACCTTGCAGTTGACCGGCGCGGCCGATATGACAGAGGTGAAGGCGCGCTACAAAGCGCTCGCCAAGAAATATCACCCCGATGCGAACGATGGCGACGCGGCCGCGGAAAACCGGCTGAAATCCATCAACGAGGCCTATACGGTTCTGAAGAACAGCCTGGGCGCGCCGCGCGGCCGCTGACCCGCGGGCCGCGATTACGATCGGCGCCCATCCCGACCGGCGCACACCAACGAAAGGCCAGACAGTGACCAGCAACCCCGCCAGCACGGCAGACGCCGCGCCGATGAGCGAGATTGTCGTTTCCGATCCGGACATCAAGGTCGATGTCCGGCAGACTTTCGGGCTCGAAATCGACTGGGAGGTGCCGGCGTTCAGCCAGCAGGATTCCCACGTTCCGGACATCGACCCGGCCTACTATTTCGACTACGAGACGACGCTGGCGATCCTGGCCGGATTCGCCCACAACCGCCGGGTCATGATCCAGGGCTATCACGGCACCGGCAAGTCGACCCATATCGAGCAGGTCGCCGCGCGCCTGAACTGGCCGTGCATCCGCATCAACCTGGACAGCCACATCAGCCGGATCGACCTTGTCGGCAAGGACGCCATCGTGCTGCGCGACGGCAAGCAGATTACCGAGTTCCGCGAGGGCATCCTGCCCTGGGCCCTGCAGCGGCCGACCGCCCTTGTGTTCGACGAATACGACGCCGGCCGGCCCGACGTCATGTTCGTGATCCAGAGGGTGCTGGAGGTCGAAGGCAAGCTGACCCTCTTGGACCAGAGCCGGGTGATCCGCCCGCACCGGTCGTTCCGCCTGTTCTCGACCGCCAACACGGTCGGCCTGGGCGATACGACCGGCCTGTATCACGGCACCCAGCAGATCAACCAGGGCCAGATGGACCGGTGGTCGATCGTCGGCACGCTCAACTATCTGGAGCATGAGGCGGAGGTAAAGATCGTCCTCGCCAAGGCGCCGGAATACGACACGAAGGAGGGCCGCGAAAAGATCGGCGCCATGGTCGCAGTCGCCGACCTCAGCCGGTCCGGCTTCATGGCGGGCGATATCTCGACCGTGATGTCGCCGCGGACGGTCATGATGTGGGCGCAAAACGCCACCATCTTCGACGATCTCGGCTATGCCTTCCGGGTGACGTTCCTGAACAAGTGCGACGAGGTCGAACGGCCGACGATCGCGGAATATTACCAGCGCTGCTTCGGCTCGGAACTGCCGGAGAGCGCGGTCAAGGCAGGACTGGCCTAAACAGCCGGAACGCGAGCCACGAGCCGTGCCAGATCCGAACGAACCGCTCGACGTTCTGCTCCAGGTCACCGGCGCGGCCATGCGCGCCATTTCCCGCGAGCCGGAACTTAACGTCACCTTTGCGCAGGACGGGCCGCAGGCGTCCGGCCGCCAGGTGCGCCTGGCGCCACCGGCGCGCGACCTGAACTATCTCGACGTCTCGGAAATGCGCGGCCAGAGCGATTCGATCGCCCTGCGCATGCGCCATCACGACGAAGAGACCCATGTCCGCCGCATGCCGCGTACGGAGATGGCGCGCCAGGTCTACGACTGCGTGGAGCGCGCGCGCTGCGAGGCGATCGGCGCCCGCCGGATGATCGGCCTGCGCGAGAACCTGGCGGCTGCCCACGAGCAGCGCTGCCGGGAGGAGGGCTTCGACCGGATCACCGAGCGCAGCGACGAGGACTTGCCCGAGGTCATCGGCTATCTGGCGCGCGAGGCTTTCACGGGTCAGTCGCCGCCGGCGGCTGCACGCGCAATGGTCGATCTCGCGCGCGCCTCGCTCGAACGGCAGATCGGCCGCAACCTCGACCGGCTTTCGGATCTGGTCGAGGACCAGGACGAATTTGCCCGGCTGGTCCGCAGGCTGATCAGCGACCTGCATCTCGAAGACGAGGCGCAATCGGCCGAGCAGGACCAGGACAGCCAGGACGAGGACGAGCAAGAACAGGGCGGCGGCGAGAGCGACAGCCAAAGCGCCGACGACGGGGAAGATTCGGCCGACGCCAGCATTCCAACCGAGGCCATGGACTCGGATGAGACGGAAGATGCCGACGGCGAATCCGAGGGCGCCGACGCCGAATACATGTCGGACGAGGGCGACGACGAGCCCGCCGGGCCCAGCCAGGTCCCGCGGCACGATCACAATCTGAACCCGGACGACCGGAACGCCTACCGGGTCTGGTCGACCGTGCATGACGAGGTCATCGCCGCCGAGGACCTGTGCGACCCGGAGGAATTGGCCCGCCTGCGGCAGAACCTGGATCAGCAGCTCCAGCATCTCCAGACCGTCATTTCCAAGCTGGCCAACCGGCTCCAGCGCAAGCTGCTCGCCAAGCAGAACCGGTCCTGGGAATTCGATCTTGAGGAAGGAATCCTGGATACAGCGCGGCTCGACCGGGTGGTCGTTAACCCGATGGACCCGCTGTCCTACAAGCAGGAAACCGATATCGAATTCCGCGATACCATCGTCACCCTGCTGATCGACAATTCGGGCTCGATGCGCGGCCGGCCGATCTCGGTCGCCGCGGTGAGCGCCGACATCCTGGCGCGCACGCTGGAGCGCTGCGCCGTCAAGGTGGAAATCCTCGGTTTCACGACCCGGGCGTGGAAGGGCGGTCAGGCGCGCGAGACCTGGCTCGCTGCCGGCAAGCCGGCCAACCCCGGCCGGCTCAACGACCTGCGCCACATCGTCTACAAGTCGGCCGACGCGCCCTGGCGGCGCGCGCGCAAGAATCTCGGTCTGATGCTGCGGGAGGGCATCCTCAAGGAGAATATCGACGGCGAGGCCCTGCTGTGGGCGCACAACCGGATGATCGGCCGGCCCGAGCGGCGCAAGATCCTGATGGTGATTTCCGACGGCGCCCCGGTCGACGATTCCACCCTGTCGGTCAATCCCGGCAACTACCTGGAAAAGCATCTGCGCGACACGATCCAGTGGATCGAAGCGATGTCTCCGGTGCAGTTGCTCGCCATCGGCATCGGGCACGACGTCACCCGCTATTACCGCCGCGCGGTGACACTGGTCGACGCCGAACAGCTCGGCGGCACGATCATGGACGAACTGACGGCGTTGTTCGACGAGGATACGGCCGCGCCCAGGCAGATGCGGCGCCGGGCGGCGTAGCATGCCGACCCTGCTGGCCCGCAATGCGCGCGTCCTGGCGGTCATGGACGACGCCGGGACGGAGATTCCGGACGGCGGCCTGTTCTGCCGCGACGGCGTCATCGAACGGGTCGGCCCGAGCGCGACCCTGCCGCAGACCGCCGACGAAATCCTCGATCTGACCGACCATGTCGTCATCCCCGGCCTGGTCAACACCCATCATCATCTGTGCCAGAACCTGACCCGGGCGGTGCCGGCGGCGCAGAACGCGCCATTGTTCGGCTGGCTGCAGACGCTCTATCCAATCTGGCAGCGCATGGGGCCGGACCATATCCGGATATCCGCGCTGGTCGGACTCGCGGAACTGGCGCTTTCGGGCGCCACGACCTCGTCGGATCATCTGTATCTCTTTCCCAACGGGTCGCGGCTGGACGACCAGATCGAAGCGGCTGTCAGACTCGGTTTCCGCTTTCACGCCACCCGCGGCGCCATGAGCATCGGCGAGAGCAAGGGCGGCCTGCCGCCGGACAGCCTGACCGAAGACGAGGATTTCATCCTCAAGGATAGCATCCGGGTTATCGAGAGCTTCCACGACCCGGAACCGATGGCGATGGTGCGCGTTGCGGTGGCGCCCTGTTCGCCCTTCACCGTGAGCCAGGACCTGATGCGCGAATCGGCGGTCCTGGCCCGGCAGTACGGCGTGCGCCTGCACACCCATCTCGCCGAGAATGTCGAGGATATCGACTATTCGCTCGAACGGTTCGGCATGCGGCCGGGGGAGTATATCGAGGATGTCGGCTGGGCCGGCGACGATGTCTGGCACGCCCATTGCGTCCGGCTCGATGCCCGCGAGGCGGCGCTGTTCGCCCGGACCGGCACCGGCATCGCCCATTGCCCCGGCTCCAATATGCGCCTCGCCAGCGGGATCGCGCCCCTGCGTGCCTGGCTCGACGCCGGCGTGAAGGTCGGCCTCGGCGTCGACGGTTCGGCCTCCAACGACGACGCGCACCTGCTCGGCGAAGCCCGCCAGGCCATGCTGCTGCAACGGGTCAACGGCAATGCCGCCGAACTGACCGCGCGCGAGGCCCTGCGGATCGGCACGCGGGGCGGCGCCTCGGTGTTGGGGCGCGACGACATCGGCAGCCTGGAGCCCGGCAAGGCGGCGGATTTTGCCGCCTTCGACCTGAACCAGCCGGCGCTGGCCGGAGCGGATTGGGATCCGCTGGCGGCGCTGGTTTTCTGCCGGCCGCCGGGCGCGGCATGGACCGTCATCGCCGGCCGGCCGGTCGTCCGCGAAGGCCGGATCGCGACGGTCGATATGGCGAGGGCCCTGGCCGAACACCGCCGGCTGACGCGGGAGCTGATCGACGGCGGGTGAGGGCCCGGCAAAACCAATGGTGCCACCCCGGATTTGATCCGGGGTCGCATCGAACTGTTGCCAATCCCCGCCACTATCCGCCGTCCAGTGCCGAGAGCATGATAGTGAGCTGTAATCGTTGACGATTTCCTGTCATTCCCGGCCTCCGAACCCTTGACTTCCCGCCAGCCATCGCCTTCAATCGCCGCCGATTTGATGCCGCCCGTATGCGGTTTGATGACTGGCATTCGGGCATTTCGAAACGGAGCGCGACGATGCCGGAAAGCGTTGTAATGCTTCCGTTCTCAGGTGATGGATGGTGATTTCAGCGATTGAGCGTTCGCTTCCAGTCTCGTCTCAGCGGCCGCAGCCAGATGTCTCTTTTCGGCTGGGCGCGCTTCATGTGCGTGTC
>LXNI01003062.1_pt1 | contig 10283 bp, 7 predicted proteins | sample 809091 | NCBI WGS metagenome assembly LXNI01 (sample SAMN04870527, study PRJNA318959) | sponge metagenome | biome: 01000161; feature: marine sponge reef; material: water | host: Sarcotragus foetidus | place: Greece: Milos, Mediterranean Sea | collected 2013-05-29 | depth 5-7 m | reverse complement strand
GGCAACATCGGCCACTTCGACAACGAGATCGACATGGCCGGGCTGGAGGGGTCCGAGGCCGCGCGCAAGACGATCAAGCCCCAGTTCGACGAGTGGACCTTCCCGAACGGCAGGAGCATCCTCGTGCTCGCCGAGGGGCGGCTGATGAACCTGGGGTGCGCCACGGGCCACCCGAGCTTCGTGATGTCGGCCAGCTTCTCGAACCAGGTGCTGGCGCAGATCGAGCTGCACCGGCGCGCCGGGGACTACGAGCTGGGCGTGCACATGCTGCCCAAGTCGCTCGACGAGAAGGTGGCGCGGCTGCACCTGGACCACCTGGGGGTGCGCCTGACCGAGTTGACGGCGGACCAGGCGGACTACCTCAACGTGGCGGTCGACGGTCCGTTCAAGCCGGAGCACTACCGGTACTGATGCGCACCGGGCTTCGTCCACCGACCGTTGCGGCCCCGGCCGACCCGGCGCCCCGCCGACGGAGGGCTCGCGGACCTGTCCTGGGGCTCCTCTCCCTCGTCCCCGCCATCCTTTCCTGCGGCGAGCCGCCCGAGCCGCTGCTGGGCGAGTGGGTGTCGGTCGCGGCGGAGACCGGGCAGATGACCTACATCTTCGAGGAGGACGGCCAGAGCCGGTGGGTGCTCGAGCTGGAGACGGGACCCGACACCTTCGCGGTCGCCTACCAGGTCGACTACAGCCGGAGTCCCATCCATCTCGATGTCGGCCCGTGGTCCACCGGTCCGCTCGCGGGACGCACGCTGTTCGGCATCGTCGAGATGCAGGGGCCGGATCGCTTCGTCGTCGACTTCGAACCCGCCGATCCCGACGGGGACGGGACCGCGCGCCCGTCGAGCTTCTCGAATCAGTCGGTGACCTTTGTTCGCAAGCTTAACTGACGGCGTAGCAAGGGGGGCCCGGCCACTCTCGGCCGAGCCTCGTAGTCCCGCCGGTGCAGTCTGCTACCGCCCCTGCTGGAGAGTGAAGGCGGGCGCACCGTCTCATCGGCGTACTGCGCGAGGGATGATGTCCGGCTGCCAGAGTGGAAACTGCAGTTTCCATTATGGAAAGTCGAGTTGTCACTAGGGATGAAATCCGACGCGACAGACGTTGCTCCTGGTCACGCTTCGGCGTAATCTGCCCCGCATGAAACGCGACTCCATGAACAGACGAGAAGCCCTGGCCGTCATTGCGGCGGGCGTGGGCGCGGCGGCCTGCGGGCCGGGGGAAGACGCTGCGTCCGACGCTGGCAAGGATGCGGCCGCGGCCGGTGGCCAGACCCCGGAGTCCGCAGGCGGTGACACCTCAATCTGGGTCAAGGACCCGTCCCCCTTCATCCAGCACGGCACCAACCTGGAGACCCGCCTCGAAGACCTGCAAAGCCTCATCACCCCGAACGAACTCTTTTTCGTCCGCAACCACGCGCCGACTCCCCTGATCGACGCGGGGTCATATGCCCTCACCGTTGGCGGCCCGGGTGCCGAGCGCGAAGTCCGGCTCAGCCTGGACGACCTGCGCGCCCTGCCCAGCCAGACGCAGATCTCGTACATCGAGTGCGCGGGGAACTGGCGCGGGTTCTTCCAGTCGGTGACGGGACGCACCGCGTCGGGGAGCCAGTGGGGGACGGGGGCCATCGGTTGCGCCGAGTGGACCGGGCCGCGCCTGGCCGACGTGCTGGCTTTCGCGGGGATTCGCGCGGACGCGGTCGAGGTGAACGTGATCGGGCTGGACGAGGCCGAGTGGGCGCGGCCGATGCCGCTGGAGAAGGCGCTCGATCCGGACACGATTCTGGCCCTCACCATGAACGGCGTCCCGCTTCCGCCGGACCACGGGTTTCCGGTGCGCGTGGTGGTGCCGGGCTGGGTGGGGTCGTCCAGCGTGAAGTGGGTGGGCAGGATCGAGGTCGCGACGGAGAGGGTGTGGGTGCGGGCGAACACGTCCTCGTACGTGCTGGTGGGGGACGAATGGCCCGCCGACCGTTACGCACCCGCCGACGGGGCGCCGATCAAGACGGGGATGGTGAAGAGCGCGCTTGCGTTGCCGCGTCCCGCGCGGCTGGAGGCCGGGGTGCAGCGGTTGAGGGGGTTCGCGTGGTCGCCGCAGGGACCGGTTGAGGGGGTGGAGTGGGGGGTGGGGGATGCGAGGTGGGGGCGGGCAAGGCTGATCGGGGCTTCGGCTGCGTTGCCGCTCGCATGGTGCCGCTTCGAGTTCGAGTGGAACGCGACGCCGGGCAGCCATGTGATCCGCACCCGGGCCACCGACGCCGCGGGGGACACGCAGCCGCTCGAGGGCGTGTACAACGCGAAGGGGTATCTGCTGAACGTGGCGCTGCCGCATCCGGTGGAAGTGGTCTGAGGGGTCGGTCGCTCCGCATGGCCAACGGCCGGGCGCGGCTTGGGTGGCGCGGCGTTGTCCTGATGGCTTTCTGCGGGCCGGCCGGCTGCGGCGGTGGTGGCGAATCCCGCGAAGAACCGATCGACGGGCAGTACGCGTACACCGTCCGCTGCAGCTACTGCCACGATGTCCCCAACGGGATCGGCGCGGAGCTGACGGCCAAGGTGCTGGCCGGGTATTCCACGGTCGGCGCGCTCGACCGCTATCTCCGGGTGGCCATGCCCCACGAAACGCCGGGCAGCCTGACGGACGCCGAGTACCAGGCGATTCTGGCCTATATGATCGAGAGCCGGGGGTTGGTGGAGGGTAAGGTGGACTATCGGGCGTTGCCGGATTCGACTGCGCTGCGGGTGCCGGAGTAGCAACGAGCGCGCGTTCCGATCCGTCGGGTGAAACCGTGGCGGCCACGGACATCGTATCGGCACCAGGGGCTGGCCATCGGACCCGGCACCGCCAACAGCACCAGAGGGGGGAATCATGAGGAAGGGAATTTCGTACAGGGTCACCGGACTGCTCCTGGGGACCGGATTGGTGGCTCTCGCTGGTGGGCCGGGGGCGTGTGAGGCACAGCTCAGGACCGACTCGGATCAGAAGCGCCTGGCCCTGAGCGCCGCCATCGAGGAAGCGCTGCGGAGTCCGTTTCACGCCCGCGCCGAGGTCGGCGAACCCGCGGTAGTGCCCCGGGCTCCGATCGGGATGGACATCGCACTGGCGTCCTCCGTACTCCAGCTTGCACCACAGGAGGGGGACCCGCCTTCCCGGCCGGTCGTCCCGGCGACCTTTGTCGTCGCAGGGCTGAGTCATTTGGCGGCGACGTACATGTTCTGGAATTCCGGGTCCTCCGGCACCCGCTGGATCCTGGCACCGATCGTCCCACTGGTTGCGACTCCGATTCCCGCCTTGCTCGCCGGCACCCATGCGGGTAGGGCCTTCGGTGCATCGTTGGCCGGACTGCTGTACGGTGGGGCTGCCTACTTCGGTGCCATGACTGTTACCGGGAATCTCCTGGTTGCTACCGGGGCAAGCAGCCTCGTCCACGCCGGAATCGTGACCGCTTGGCTCCGCGAGCGCTGAGCGGTCCGGGAATGAATCCGCGAGAGCACCAAGGCGCCGGGCTGGCACGGCACCACGAACAACAACAATGGAGAGCTTCATGAGGACCGCGGCATTGTTCAGGACCACGGCGATACTGATCGCAACCGCGTTGGCAACGTTCGCGAGCGCGCGCTCCGAATGTGCGGCACAGACCGGGACGGGGTCGGAACAGAAAAGACTATCACTGAGCGCTGCTATCGAGGAGGCCCGGCAGAGCCCGTTTCACGCCGGGGCAACGGTAGCCGCACCTTGGAGGGCACGAGCGGAAGACGCCGGGACAGACGAGACGGGCTCCTTCCATCTGTCTCATCCCGAGCAGGAAGCCGAGCATCCCATGAACGCGTTCGGCTTTGTGGCTACAGTAGTGCTCGCGGAGTTGAGCCATTGGGCGGTCGTGTACTCGGCCTATGGTTGCCGATCCGACACATGCTACCTGCTACCAATCCTTCCCTTGCCCGTGGTCGCATTTCCCGCGATTGTGAGTGGAGTTGGTCCAGGCAGAGCCCTGGGCGCGTCGGGGATCGGATTGCTCGGGGGTGCGGCCGCCTATCTGTTGAGCGGCTACATCACCGAACAAGTCAGCAATTTCAGCATTTTCGGCTCAGCCCTGGTCAGCGGCCTCGTCCACGCCGTCATCACTGTAGCACTGGTTCGGCCCCGATAGCGTTCGATTGGCCCATCCCTACTTGTCCGGCGCCCCAATCTCCGGCACCCGGTCAAACCACGGACGCGCCCGCTCCAGCTGACCCGCCAGGCGCAGCAGCGTCGCCTCATCCCCCACACGGGCCACGAAATGCACCCCGATGGGCAGCCCATCCGCGTTCCAGTGAAGCGGGACCGACATCGCCGGCTGTCCGCTGATGTTGAACACCGGCGTCCACGGGGTGAAGTCGAAGGCGCTGTCGGCGGTGCGGTCAACCAGACCCGCCATCCGGATCAAGCGGCCGGAGCCGATCGCGCCGAGCATGCGCAGCTGGAGGTGCTCGATCGGGCGTGGCGGGAGTCCGCCGATGGCGGGCGGGGGCGTCGCCACGGTGGGCGTTACGAGAACGTCCCAGTCGGTGAAGAAGGCGGCCACCGCATTGCCGGTGCGCTCCAGGACGCGGAGCGCGTGGGCAAAGTCCCCGGCCGAGAGGGCTCTGGATACGAGGCCGAGGCACAGGGTCAGCGGCTCCAGCTCGCCCCGGCGCGGCCGCCGTCCCAGCGCATTCGTCAGGTCCTCCATTTCGGCCCCGAGTTCACCCGTCATCATGCGGACAAACGCCCGCGCGAAGGCCGGGCCGTCCACCCGGGGCGTGTCTTCGACCACCTCGTGTCCGAGTTCCTCCAGGAGCTTCACCGTGCCGGCCACCGCATCCACGCAGTCGGGGTGCACCGACGACCCCAGGATCGGCTCCGTGGTCCACGCGATCCGCAGGCGCCCGGGATCGGCTCCCACTTCACGGGAAAATGGCCGCCCGGGCGGTTCGATCTGGTACGGCGAGCCCGCCTCCGGCCCGTGGGTCGCGTCCAGCATGGCGGCGCTGTCTCTCACCGAACGTGCCAGCACGTGCTCGATCGCCGCGCCGCGCCACGACTCCCCCCGCTCCGGCCCCGACGGAGTCCGTCCACGGGTGGGCTTGAGCCCGAAAAGCCCGCAGCACGAAGCGGGCATGCGGATCGAACCGGCGCCGTCCCCACCCCCTGCCATCGGTACGATCCCCGCTGCCACCGCAGCCGCCGACCCGCCGCTCGAACCGCCAGGCGTGCGATCCAGCGCCCAGGGGTTGCGGCACGGTCCCCACAATGCCGGCTCCGTGTACGGGAGCATTCCGAATTCCGGCGTATTGGTCTTGCCCACGACGGAGACGCCGGTGGCGCGCACCCGTCGGACCAGCTCGGTGTCGTTCTCCGCCACCCGGTCCACCAGCAGGCGGCTGCCCCGCGAGGTAGGGTGCCCGGCGTAGTCGCTCTGCAGGTCCTTGGCCAGGAAGGGGACACCGGCGAAGACGGCGTCGCGGTCCGCCGCCGCCGTCCGCGCGCGTGCCTCGTCGTCCATGCGGTAGACGACGGCGTTCACGGCCGGATTGACGGCCTCGAGGCGCCGTGTGGCCACCTCGATCAGCTCCAGAAGGGTGATTTCTCCCGCCCGCACGAGCGCGGCCAGCGCGGTGGCGTCGTGGCGGATGTATTCGTCGTGCGTCATGGCGGGCTTTCGGGTGTGGGCGCTGCCGATGCTAGCGGGACGGCGGGTCGAACGGCAAGCGGAGGTCGTCGACGGGGTGTGGGTACCAGCCGGACGGGAAGGTTGTTCCCGCTGGTCGCCGGTCCCAATATGCATCACTGACCGATCAGGGAGGCTTGATGGACAAGACGAAGGCACTCGCCCCGGAGGGAGAAACAGCGTGATTAAGGCCGCTCGCCACGCGGTATGCCCGGTATTACGATCTGCTGTGAATTGTATGACGCGTGCCGAGAGCCGCGTCGGGGGATTCGCGGCGGTCCTCTGTATCGCCATCCTGTCCACAGCCTGCAGCCAGCCCGCCGCCGACGCCGCCGCCGAAGCCGACCATTCCCACGCGGGCGGCGGTGTCGTCACCCACTGGACGGACGCGCTGGAGCTCTTCGTGGAGTATCCGCCGCATGTGCGCGACGTCCCCAGCGACCCCTGGGCGATCCACCTGACCTGGCTCGACGACTGGCAGCCGGTTCGCGAGGGGGCCCTGACGCTGCTGCTGCGGGGTCCGGGCGGCGCGCGCGAGGAGATCGTGATGGACGCGCCCGACCGGCCGGGGGTCTACACCGCGACCCCGGCGCTCCCCTCGACCGGTACCTGGCGTGCGGACATGACTCTGGCCACGGGGGGGACCGAGCACGCGATTCCGGTCGGGCAGCTGCAGGTCTTCGAGAGCGAGGAGGCGCTGCCGCACGATGTGGAGGAGCCGCCGCCGGGGCTGATCCCGCTGCTGAAGGAGCAGCAGTGGGCAATGCCGTTCGCCGTGGGGCTGGCCGAGGAGCGCCGAATTCCGCGCACGATTCCGGTGGCGGGCGAGATCGTCGCGCCGGAGGGCGGTCTGGCGCACGTGTCGACGCTGATGGCGGGGGTGATCGTGGCGAGCGGGACACCGCTGGCTCCCGGCGACGCGGTGGAGGCCGGCCAGACGCTGGCACTGATCGCGCCGACCAGTATCGATAACTCCTACGCGCGCATGCGGGCCGATGTGGTGGCCGCGGAGCGGGAGGCGGCCCGGGCCGAGCACCTCTTCGCGGCCGGCGCCATCGCCAGGAGCCGCCTCGAGCACGCGCAACACGAACTCGAGGTCGCGCTGGCCGCCTTCGAGGCGATCGGCGGGGTCCACCCCGGGGACGACGAAGATGGCACGGATCCGCACCTCTACCGCCTGCGCAGCCCGATCGGCGGGGTCATCTCGGCGCGTCACGTCGCGCCCGGCCAGCATGTGAACGCGGGAACGCACGCCTTCACCGTGGTCAATCCTCGGACGCTCTGGTTCGTGGCCCGGGTCCCGGCGCGGCACGCCGGCGCGGCGAGCGACGTGCGCGGCGGGTGGTTCACCGCGGAGGGCACGGAGGAGGTGCACACGGCCCATCGCGTGGTTTCGGTCGGGAGCGTGATCGACCCGGAGAGCCGCACTCTGCCCGTTCGGCTGGCGGTGGCGAATGCGGGCCGGGTGCTCAAGGTGGGGATGCTGGCGAACGGGCACCTGTCCGTGGGCGAGGCGGTCGAGGGGGTGGCGGTGCCGGCGGCGGCGGTGCTGGAGGAGGACGGGTTGGCGGTGGTGTATGTGAAGGTGGGCGGGGAGGCGTTTGTGCGGCGGGTGGTCGAGTTGGGACCCTCGGACGGGGAATGGGTGATCGTGGCGGCTGGGGTGGAGAGTGGGGAACAGGTGGTGACGACGGGGGCGTACCAGGTGAAGCTGGCTTCGCTGGGCGACGCCGAGATCTCGGATCACGGGCACCCGCATTGAGGGGGTGTTTCGGGGGCATGGCGGGGGGATGGCGGTGAGCGCAACGGAAGGAGGGGAGCGGGCCGCGCCGGCAAGGCGGGCGGGCGTATTGGATCTGCTGGTCCGCGCTTCGCTGGAGCATCGTTTTTTCACGGTTTGCGCGGCGGTGGTGTTGCTGGGGGGCGGGGGGTGGGTGGCCGCGACGCTGCCGGTCGATGTCTTCCCGGACCTGACCGCCCCGACCGTGACCGTGCTCACCGATGCGCACGGGCTCGCGCCGGAGGAGGTGGAGAGTCTGGTCACCTTCCCGGTCGAGACCGCGGTGAACGGGGCGGCGGGGGTGCGGCGGGTGCGGTCCAGCTCGGCGCAGGGGATCAGCATCGTGTGGGTGGACTTCGACTGGGGCACGGACATCTTCCGGGCGCGGCAGACGGTGAACGAGAGGCTGCAGCCGGTGTCCGCGCAGTTGCCCGAGGATGTGACCGCGCCGGTCCTGGCTCCCGTCGCGTCGATCATGGGCGAGATCCTGCTGATCGGGATGAGCGCGCCGGAGGATCGGCTGATGGAGGCGCGGACCGCGGCGGACTGGGTGGTCAGGCCGAGGCTTCTGGCGGTGCCGGGGGTGGCGCAGGTGGTGACGATCGGGGGCCAGGTGCGGCAGTACCAGGTGCTGGTGGACCCGGAGCGGCTGCTGGCGTACGGGGTGGGGCTGGATGAGGTGCTGGCCGCGGCCGAGGAGTCCAACCGGAACGTGTCGGGGGGGATTTACCGGTCGGGAGGTGGAGAGATTCTGATTCGCGGGCTCGGACGGGCGCGCGATCCGGAGGAGATCGGTCTTACGGTGGTGGCGACGCGCGCGGGCGTCCCGGTTCTGATCGAGGATCTGGCCGAGGTGCGCATCGGGCCGAAGGTCCGCTTCGGGACCGCGTCGGTGAACGCCGAGCCCGCCGTCATCCTCTCGATTCAGAAACAGCCCGGGGCGAATACGCTGGACCTGACGACTCGGATCGACGCCGAACTGGACCGGATCGAGGCTTCGCTTCCCGACGATGTCTCCTTCGAGCGGAGCATCTTCCGGCAGGCCGACTTCATCTCGCTGGCGGTGGACAACGTGACGACGGCGCTGAGGGACGGGGCCGTGCTGGTCGTCATCATCCTCTTCCTCTTCTTGTGGAACGCGCGCACGACGGCGATCTCGGTGCTGGCCATCCCGCTCTCGCTCGCCATCGCGATCATCACGCTGCGCGCGCTGGGCGGCACGATCAACACGATGACGCTCGGGGGGATGGCGATCGCGATCGGCGCGCTCGTCGACGACGCGATCATCTTCGTGGAGAACGCGCACCGCCGTCTGCGCGAGAACCGCCGCCGCCCGGAACGCCGGCGCCGCTCCACGGCCGCGGTCATCCGGGACGCCGCCCGCGAGATCCGCGCCCCGATCCTGAGCGCGACGGTGATCATCACGATCGTCTTCGTGCCGCTCTTCTTTCTGACGGGGGTCGAGGGGCGCATGCTGCGGCCGCTTGGACTGGCGTACGTCGTGAGCATTCTGGCGTCGCTGCTGGTTGCGGTGACGGTGACGCCGGCGCTTTGCCATGCGCTGCTGGGGCAGGACCGTGAGGCCGACCAAAAGCGTGAACCGTGGCTGCTGCGCGGGCTGGAGCGGGCGTACCGGGGTGTGCTGGAGTGGGCGCTCAGGCGGTCTGGGGTGGTGCTGGCGGGGACGGTGGTCCTGGTGGCGGGCACGCTGGCGCTGGTGCCACGGCTGGGCCGCGCTTTTCTCCCCGAGTTCCAGGAGGGCTCGCTGACGATCTCGGTGGTGAGCCTGCCGGGGACTGCATTGGACGAATCGGACGCGATCGGGGCGCGGGTGGAGCGGCAGCTTCTGGCGCACCCGGCCGTCGTGTCGACGTCACGGCGCACCGGGCGCGCCGAACTGGACGAGCACGCACAGGGCGTCAACGCTTCCGAGGTGGATGCTCTGCTCGACCTGTCCGGGCACGAACTCGCCCCGGTTATGGCCGAGTTGAGGGCGGGGCTGCAGGGGCTGCCGGGGACGAACGTCACGGTGGGTCAGCCGATCGGGCACCGGATCGACCACATGCTTTCGGGGACGCGCGCGGCGATCGCGGTGAACCTCTTCGGGCCCGAATTGCTACGGTTGCGTGAGATCGCGGGCCAGATCGAGGGGGTGGCGCAGGCGGTGGCGGGGCTGGTGGACGTCGCGGTCGAGCAGCAGGCCGATGTGCCGCAGCTCCAGGTGCGAGCGGACCGGCGCGCGATGGCGCGGTACGGGGTCACTCCCGGGGCGCTGGCGCAGGCGGTGGATGTGGCGTTTCAGGGGGAGGAGGTGTCGCTGATTCGCGAGGGACAGCGCGCGTTTGAACTGGTCGTGCGGTACGACGAACGCTACCGCGCGGACCCCGAGGCGATCGGGCGCACCCTCGTGACGACCCCGGCGGGCGCGACGATTCCGCTGTCGCAGCTGGCCGACATCGCGCCGGCAAGGGGGCCGAACACGATCAGCCGCGAAAACGTGCAGAGAAAGATCGTGGTGAGCGCGAATGTGGCGGAGAGGGATGTGGGGGGGGCGGTGGATGAGCTGCGGGAGCGGGTCGCAAGCGAGGTCGCGCTGCCGCCCGAGTATTTCGTGCGGTACGGGGGCCAGTTCGAGAGCGGCCAGGCGGCCACGCGCCGGATCACGATCCTGTCGCTCTTCTCGATTGCGGCGATTTTCCTGATCATGTTCCGTACTTTCCGTAATTTCCGTACTGCGTTCCTGCTCATGGTGAACCTGCCGCTCGCGCTGGCCGGGGGAGTGGCTGCCGTTCTCTACATCGGCGGGACCGTCAACGTCGCGAC
>LXNI01003061.1_pt1 | contig 10294 bp, 9 predicted proteins | sample 809091 | NCBI WGS metagenome assembly LXNI01 (sample SAMN04870527, study PRJNA318959) | sponge metagenome | biome: 01000161; feature: marine sponge reef; material: water | host: Sarcotragus foetidus | place: Greece: Milos, Mediterranean Sea | collected 2013-05-29 | depth 5-7 m | reverse complement strand
AGTTGCGGCCGATAGAGAGATGCGAACGGGTGGCCTACCCGCGTTGCGAAATCCTTCGTCACTTCAGGCTTCAGATGCATGTGCGACTCGGGGCGCCAGATAAACGGCAGGTAAGTAGCCACCGTCTACTTGGCACATCCGCGGGCTTTGGGAACCTTCTCAAGCCTCCTCAACGCAGCTTCGGTCCCGTCGTGGGCGAACATAGCTGCGGCCCGAACGAATGCATCGACATCCGGTCTGCGAACAATGTTTGCGACCCATGTTTTCTCGAACGGGAATAGCATAATTCGTTGCCTGGAACGCACCTGGCAGAAATTTGGTGGAGAGCGCGACGGTCCGATCAATCGGCGTCACCGCCGACGGTGTGAGGCTCAGAAGAGCCAGATCGTTTCGGAAGGCTGTGAGTCCGGAGTTTCGGTGTTGGTGGTCGCGCGGCCGGAACCAGGCGACGGGGCGGCGTCCACGAATGGCGCAAGACCACGCTCGAATCCATTGCTCGCGGACACCCAAACGACCTCATGCCCTGGGCATTCAATCCCGCCTCAGCCCGATACCCGCGCGGGTTCCAGCCACCACTTCCGGAGCTTGTCAGCATGGTCGAGGTGTTCGGTGGAGTGAAGGGCCGTCGTTGCTGGTCGAACGAGCTAAAGACGCGGATTGTTGCCGAGACGCTTGAGCCCGTACCTTAACTTCGGGATGACGATCGTTCAGAATTGCCGCCGACGCTCCCAGTACTGATGAAGACAGGCCCAGGATGACCGAAGCAGAAAACTCTCGCGAAAAGCGATCCGGTTTCTGGAGCAGGCGCCACCAGGGGGTCGTTGCGATCGAACCTTGGGGAATCCTGGTGGCGGTCGTCGCGCTCGTCCTGACTGTCGTTCAGTTTGGGGTGGTCTATCGGGACCGCGTGAATGAGCGGGTCGTGCGCGCCTGGACGCTCGTCACCACCCCCCGCCCCTGGCAAACAGCGGCAGGATAGAAGCGCTTGAATATCTCAACCGGGAGGACGGGTGGCTCTGTTTCGAGTGGTTTTGGGACGGCTGTGCCATCGTCTTGAAATCGCGTTCGGAACTCATTGAGATTGACCTATCGGCTTGGCGTCTTGACGGTAGTGCATTCCTCGTAGGTGTCGATCTCCAAGGAGCGAATCTCCGGAACGCCCAACTTTCCAAGGCGAACCTCTCGGGAGCGGACCTCACTGAAGCGGGCCTCGAGGGAATGTCCCTCTATGAGGCGAACCTCTCCAAGGCGAACCCTTTTGAAGCAGATCTAGGCGGGGCGAACCTCCAAGTGGCTAACCTCGCTGGGGCAGATCTCGCGAGGACGTATCTTCGTGAAACTACCCTCATTAGAACGAATCTCTCCGAGGTGGATTTCTCTAGTGCCGCTCTCCTTGGCGCATTCCATTGGGACGCGAACCTCTCCGGAACCAACCTCACACATGCAAACCTCGAGGACGCGGACCTCTCCGGAGCCAATCTTACAGGGGTATGCGGGCTTACCCAGCCGCAACTCAATGCCGCTTGCACGTCATTCGCAAACCTCCCTTGCTGTCTCAGCCGTTGACCTGGAATGAACGCCGCTGCCCATGATCCAAGACATCCGTCCGCTGAAGACCTCAAGTGTACATAGGACGAGTTTGAGCGGCGGGCGCGTTTTGGGGTGGATTGGTTTGGCGCGCGAGCCAACCTATGCGGCTTGATCGGGTGACCTGCCCCCTTCGACTGGTCCACCTCGAATGCTAGTGCATAGCCGGTTTCTCGTCCAAGCTGGGTGGTCGGCGTAGCGGAGCGGAGCCGGGCAACCAGCTTTGCAAGATGAGCGTCTCCGCGGCCGGCAGTCGGTATCCTAGGCTGCTGTGCGGGCGTGCGGCGTTGCAGTGACACCGCCAAGGCTCAACGCCGGATCCCTGGCTCGCCAGGATGCTGGCGCACAAGCCGCGGATGCTGTTCGCCGTGGCCCTGGTCAACAGAATGGCACTCATCGCCCGGGCCATGATGACGACGAAGCAGAGATACCGGATTCCTGCCGCCGCCTGATCGGGCAGCACGCCGCAGGAAGCCGTCGGGGATGTGAGAATGTCATCCATGAGCGCGCGGCCGGTCTCGACATTCACAAGGTCGAGATCACGGCGAGCGTGAGGATCGCACAAGGCGCTTGTCGAGACCCGGCAGTTCAGCGCCTTCCCTGAGGGTCTCGCCGAGATGGTGTGCTGGCTGCAGGAGCATCGGGTGAGTGCCGCCGTGATGGAGGGCACCGGCATCTACTGGGAGACACCCCTCGAGGCTCTCGAGGACGCCGGCATCAAGCCTCTCCTGGTCCACGCCCAGCACGTCAAGCAGATCAAGGGACGCAAGACGGAAGTTGCCGACAGCATCTGGCTGGCCCGTATCTGCAGCTTCGGCCTGTGCCGAGAAAGCATGGTCCCTCCGCGTGACTTCCGCAGCCTGCGCAAGGTCTCGCGCATGCGCCGGCAGGTGGTCCGCGAACGGGCGCGGATGAAGAACCGGATCCACAAGATCCTTGATGCCGCCGGAGTGCGCGTCTCGGGTATCCTCAGCGACCTCTTCGGCACCAACGGCATGCGCATCATGAGAGGTCTGATCGACAAGGAGCCGCGCAAGACGATCCTCGCCTCACTCACCCGCCATGTACGCCGCCACGACGACACGCTTCTTGATGTCCTCAACGCCACACTCGACGAGGACAGCCTCTTCCTCTTGCGCGATCAGCTCAATGCCTTCGACACCGCCAGCGAAAGGCTGGCACGCTACGACGACGTCATCGATGCCGGTCTCGCCGCATACGAGACACAGATCGATCTCCTGATGGCGATCCCCGGCATCAACAGGACATCAGCCTGTGCCATCCTCATCGAGCTCGGCCCCGACATCACCGTGTTCACCTCGAGGCGCCACCTCGCCGCATGGGCAGGCCTGTGTCCCGGCAACAACGAGAGCGCCGGCAAGCGGCGCTCGGGGAGAACACGGCGCGGCAACACCACACTGCGCGAGGTCCTCATCGAATGTGCCCAGGGTGCCGCACGCACTAGGAACTGCCAGTTCCGGGGATACCACGAGGCCCTGGCCCCGCGGCGGGGATACTGCCAGGCCACCGTGGCCACCGCTCACAAGATGATCCGCGTGATCTGGTGTGTCCTGAAGAACGGGGTCTTCTACCTCGACCCCGAAACCGATTACGAGGCCGCCATGGTTCAGCGCAATGCACCACGGTGGATCAGGATGCTGAAGAAGCACGGGATCGATCCAACGGCGGTGCTTGCCGCAAGCTGACACCCGGGACGGTCAAGCCAGCACCCATCACACAGATGTCCGGCTCAGGGCCATCAAGCGGGGCGCCCGAACCGCCAGACATCCTCAATGATACGGTGCTCACGAAAAAACTCCCCATCGGGGAGACCTTCCGTTCGCCTGAATCCTGGATATGTTACACAGCAAATGGTGGGGAGTCCCCCCCTCCCCCGAATCAGCACCGGGCGAGAATCTCTTTGTCAAAGTCGCAGGACTCATGGGATGCCGCTGGCGATGCGGGGAGTCGAGTCGTCAACGTCCGATTCCCTCTCTGTTCAGGGAATGCCTCCTGTCCAAGTTAGTTAGTGCTCGATTTCCTGTTCGATTTCATGCTCGAGCACGGCGCTCTCCACGAAGGTGCCCAAGGCCTGCACCGTGGAGTCATAAATGGAACGGCGTTCTTCACCGCTCCAGAGGGTAAGGACAAAGGCAACTTCCTGAGGACCGGCTTGGCTATGGTGCTGCCAGCCGAACTGGTAGAGATCCCGGGTAAAGACGCGAGCGTAGAGCCGGAAAGAACTCGCGGCCGCGAACTGACGTCCTCGTTTAGTGAAATCGGCGGAGTGGCACCGGACTGGATACCACTTTTTCAGTTCCTCGCGCGCATCGCTCTCACGGATCGTCGATTCCTTCATGGAGCCAAGAAGCGAACTCCACTCTGCTCCCGGTTTGTCGACATACTGGAGCGCTGTTTCCAGCCGCGAGGAGAAATAGTTTGCGCCTGCAAAAGGAGAGACAAGGGGATTCAGGACGGCGGTCAAACGCGCCTTTCCGAAGAGCCTGCCGTTACGAACGAACTCCGGCGGGATGGGAATGTCGTTCCAATAGTAGGCCGTGCCGGGTTCCAATCGAGCACGCCAGACCAAGGTCACGCTGCCCGGCGCGCAGCTCCACGGCATGTGGCCATTGTAGGGCGTTCCCCACCCGAGGGCGCGGTCGTGCTCATCGAGTTCCGTAGCGTTGATGAGCAGGGCCTTCACGAGGTCGGGTGTTGGGTCGCGTAGTGCGTCAAAAGTATGCGCGGCAAGCGAAGAAATTAGGGGTGTCGCGTAGCTGCTTCCAGTGGAGACTTGGCCGCCTATCATTCTAAGTGTGGAGAACCACGAAACGTCCGGCTTCAACATTCCATCCGGTCCAGGCCCAGAGAGGCAGACGGAACAGGCTTGTGCGGGGTTGCCGTCATTGTCGGCCTCCCGGCCGCCAACAACGATTGCGGCTTCGCAGTCGGCCGGCGGAGACGGCCGACCAGAGTTGTGGCGACTGACATTGCCGATGGAAATGATCGGTAGGAGGTCGAACTCTCGAACTACGCGCCTGACCTCGTGTCCCAGGAAGCTGACGTCCTCATCCGGTCCAGTGTCGCTCTGATTGGCGGATATGTTCCACACGCGCCCTCCAGAGTGCGTCCGGGCAGTGGCATCGAGGTGGTCTATTAGCTCTTGCTCATCAAGGGGGTACCTGCTGTTCTCGTGAGGAACCGCCTGCACCGTCCCGATACGGCATTCTAGGGCCGGAAGATTTCGATTGTTATTCCAAGCATGTGCATGGACAACAAGAGAACTGACCCCATTGCCGTGCCGACGGTCAGCCTCGTGGTCCGGGACCAGCGGCCGAGCGCGCCATACTTCTGCTGGCCGGTACGAGGGAGCGTGAAGCCCACCATCTATAACAGCCACGATTGGGGCGTTTCCGAGTTGAAGCGGAAGCGACGGCTCCAGTCCCTCGCCCGGTGAGGTGCACATAAGCCGACGGACAGGATCAATCCTCGAAGCAGCGCCAGAAGCGATAAGCGCAGCCAAGCGGCCCCTGTCCGGCACCAGAACTGTGGTATAGCCGACGCCGGTATTCCGATAGTTTCGCATTGCGCGGGCGATGTTCGATTGCCGGGGCACCACTGCGGGACGCGTTTCCCTTGTCGCGTCGTCACCGGGCGAAGGCAGAAATCCTCTGGAGAACACCGGCAGTAAGGTGCGGTCATCGCTCAGTTCTGCTATCCTCTGGAAGAGTACTTCTCGGGCCTTACGATCACGGAACGGCGTCAGCCAGACAATGAATAGTCGACCGCCGTCACTTTCCGGCGCAGACTCCCAAAGGTCATCGATGGAACGACCCCGCATGCGGGCCTCGTCGTCGAAAAGTTCAATGTGGGAGACGCGCGAAATATCCGCTTGAACAGCATAGCCGCGAGGACTTTGGATCTCCGCAACAACGTTGTCGAATTGGTCGAGATCGGCTTCGACCAGGTAGCTCATGTGCAGCGGCGCCACAAGTCGACAACCATGCAACGGAGCAAACAGGTCCGTCGGCGTGTGGCTCGGGGCCAGAGAGTCGGAGAACATTCGCGCAATCAGCAGTATTTTCCCACCAAAGGTCACATAGTCTCCTCGGGACGCATAGAGCTTTTCTGCCTGACCGCTGAGCCTTTTCTTTTGATCTTCTAGGCGACCATAGACGATACTGTCCCTGCCCTTACCTCCACCGGAGCGACTCTCAAGCGCTGGTTCCATCTGAAGACGGAGCACGGGGTTGAGAAGTGGGAGATCAGATTCTTCAGCCATGTTCCACCTCTTCGTCTTGCCTGAGATAGCTATAGACAGCCTGGCGTGTGACGCCGATCAGGCGGCTAATGTTGGCGCCGTTGAGGTGGTCGCGATCACTCAAGTGCTGGGCGAGAGTCCTCTTCTGCGCTGCGTTGAGTTCAGCGGATTGTGGGAGCACTGTTTTGGCCCCCTGCGATTCAACAACAGCGAGTGCTACGGAAGCAAGGTTTACAGGCCGAGCGTCGAGCACGGCGTGACGCCGGGCGGTCAAGCTGATTGCTTCGATATCTGCGCCAGACAGGCAGGCTGAGATGGTCGCGAACAGTTCCGACAAATTGTGCTCGTCGTGATCTTCGAAGAGAAAGTGCCGCCAAAGTTCTTCCCGGACGCCGGCATCCGGATATCCGAGGTCAACCTTGTATGGGAACCGGCGCCAAATGGCCGGATCAAGCAGGTGTGGATGATTGGTGGCCGCGATGACGACAGCGTGAAAGTCAAGACTGTCCAGGCCTTGAATCACGGTGTTGACAACTCTCTTCAGCTCTCCGAGTTCATGGCGGTCGTCCCGCAGCTTGGCCACAGCGTCCATTTCGTCGAGGAGAAGAACCGCGTTCTGTGAAGGGACGAAGTCAAAGACGGTTCGGACGTTCTTGGCCGTGTCGCCCAGCAGGGACGAGATGACGGCGTCGAGACGCACGACATAGAAGGGGCGGGACAGCTGGGCGGCCACATGGGCGGCCATCAGCGTCTTGCCCGTCCCGGGCGGCCCGGAAAGAAGAAGGCCGAGACGGGAAGCCAATCCCTTGGCGCTCAACTCATCAACATGCTGGGCAGCCCTTATGAAGTCATGGAGGACCTGACCAGCATCCTTGCCCAGGAATAGCGGCGCCTCGGGCCAAGGCTGCTCCTCCAGGAGAGGGAGGCGTGATTTGGCGTCAACCGGCAGTGTTTCGAAGTAGCCCGAGGCCCTGAGTGGTACCCCTCGCTTGCGTACGACCGAGCGTAACTCTTTGGCAGCCACATCCTCACCCACCGTTGAGAGCCCGCGGGCAATCAGGTTCGCAGCACGACGAACGCGCGTGTAGTCGGCAGCCAGCGCAGCATCCGTCAGTTCAATGACGTTTCTTGGATCGATGCTCACACCGAGTTCCTTTCTGTATCGTCTCCAGTCATCGTCAACATTGCGCCTAGCTTGTGCAGGCCCCAATACAGGCACTCCCCGTGTAGAGCGACTATCGCCTCCGCCCGTCCGCGGACAACGTGATCGCGCCACCAGCGCATCGGCCCAGCACGGTCCCTGTGGCAGGATGGCAATCTTGAAAACCCTACCAAAATGACCCTTGGATTGACGGGCCGGCAGCAGATCAGAAGACCAAACTGATCCTCCGATCTGCCGCTTGGGGGAACACAGGCCGGTTCAGCCTGGCGGCGGAAACGGGTCATTCCCATGCGAGTCGCGCTCGCGGATGGTTCCGTCCTGCCGATGAATGAACAGCTCGGACCTCTGATTCTGAGCGATGCCCCGGGCCTTGTCGATCGCCTGTTGCTGAGTGTCGTGGACCGAAGACGCTTTCGACCCTCCGGCCGGCTTGACGGCCCAGCCCCGGTCATGAGGCACAACGTGCTGATTTCTCTTTGACATTTCTTTAGTTTCCTTACCATTGATGACGTTTTCGTTTACACTATAGCGTTTTTGCTTGTCAACATCGAATTTTCAGTTACCCACATGAGAGAACTGCTCGACCGGGTGTGTCTGGCGGTGAGCACGATGGACAAACTACGAAAGAAACGGTGGCAGCCAAGGAACCCCGTTGTCCCCCGTCACCAGAGTCCGGCACGGTTCCGTAAGCGACTATGCCGGTGTCTCCACTTAGGACCGGAACCCGGACTTCCAGCTCGACGCGCTGCGTACGGTGGACTGCGGGGAGATCTGCACCGAACAGTGCTTCGGCGTCCAACGCGGCCAGCCGTGGAGCTTGCGAAGCCGCTCGAGTACATGCGCACAGGCGCGATGTGCTTGTGTGTGGAAGCTCGACCGACTGGTGCGGTCGCCGCACCGGTTTATCGATACGACGAGGCCGCATGGGCAGCCGGCCGACAAAGTCTAGAGGAATCGGCCAGCGGCGGGCGGAGCCGTCAACTTCCGAATGCCTCCCAGTTCCGGGATTTTCCGCCTTTCGGGACGGTTGGGGTGAAATAATCTCATTCGAGTCACTGCACAGGACCGGAAATTGAGGGCCAAGAAAAGCAGAGTCGTGGAATTTCAAGAAATTGTGAGATAAGAGCGTGCCACAAGAGGAGCATCGGCTATCTCTCCCCCAGTGAATCGGGAACTGAAGCGGACAGATGACAGGTCCTTCGTGTTCCGAGGCTGACGACCGGCGGGACAGTGACGGATTCGTTGTGCCCGAGCCCTCCGCAACACTCGATCTCGTGATGGACGACGGCGCGCCGATCAGGGTCGTGCGCCACGGCAACCCGACCGGGGTGCGCATCGCGCTGAGCCACGGCAACGGTTTCGCCAGCGATTCCTATCTCCCGTTCTGGCAACACATGCTGGAGCGGTTCGATCTCGTCCTGTTCGATGTCCGCAACTGCGGGCGCAACGCGTTCCACGCGGCCAGGCCGCACGACTATCCCCGTTTTGCGCGCGACATGGCGGCGGTCCATGGCGCGATCGCGCAAGAGTGGGGCGAGAAGACCATCGTCGGGGTCTTCCATTCAATGACGGCGATCGCGGCCCTGCTTGCGGTCGTCGATGGTGTCTGGCACTGGGATGCCCTTGTCCTCTTCGACCCGCCGGTGGTTCCGCCGGAGGGTGATCCGCTCCGCGGCCCGCTGATGTCCGAAGGAGGGGCGCTGCGCGACGCTGCCCTCATCCGCGAGAATCGGTTCCGGGATCCCGGAGACCTTGCCGATGTCTACAGATATCTCCACCGGTTCCGGCGACTGCGCAAGGGAGTGCCGGAACTCAACGCACGCTCCGTGCTGCGATTCGATCCCGCAAGCGGAGAATGGCTGCTGTGCTGCCCGGGTCCGGTCGAAGCCGGTCTCTATACCGAAGTTGCCGAGCTGGACATCTGGCGGCAGCCCGGTCCGTCTTGTCGCCCGCTCCTGATCGTCGGCTCCGACCCGGCGTCTGAGGACGCATCGAAGACCGCGCCCTGTTGCAAGCTATTCTGCGAGACATTCGGCTTCGATTACGCCGCCGTGCCCGATACCAGCCACCTCCTGCAATTCGAGGAGCCGGAACAGTGCTTTGACCTCGTCGACCGTTTCCTCGCCGACAACGGGATCGCCGCATGATACGATGCAGCGGCCGCGAACAAGAATACTGCCGGGGATCCGGCACCCGCTCGGACAAGTGGAGGTGCCGGAGTGGTTGAACGGGGCGGTCTCGAAAACCGTTGTGCGCCTTGCGTACCGAGGGTTCGAATCCCTGCCTCTCCGCCACCAGGATTGGCAAGTGTCGTACCACAAAGGCGAAAGGCCTGAATGACGCCACCTGGCGTCAACTGAGATCTTCCCGACGACCGGAGAGCCTTCCCCGCCTCCCTCCTGCGCTTGGTCGGGGGCGTGCAGCACGCGTGCGATCATGGTCCCGGTCTCGTCACCGTTGGAACCGGCGACCGGAAACTCGATGTGGCGGGTGCTTCACCCGAAAGTCCGTATCGGTTCGCCCAGAATCGACATGTCGGGCTCGACGCCCAGACCCGGCTTCTCGTTGGGTTCGAGAAAGCCGTCGACAACCCCGGGCGCCTCTTCGTCGTAGCGCATGTTGGAGAAGTAGGAGGAGACGTAGGTCGCGGCGAAGGTCGATTCCGGTGTCGATACGGCCATGTGTGCCTGCGCCGCCGCGGAGAGGTCCGCCCCCCAGGCATCGTCCACGGTCATGAACTTGCCCGCCGCGGTACACACATCCCGGATGAGGCGCATGCCCGTGATGCCGCCAACCCGGGTGATCTTGCAGCCGATGCCCTCGAAGCAGTTGTCGGCGAGCCCCCGCAGCAACACTTGGATATCCGTCATGCACTCGTCGAGGATCATGGGCTGGCGCACCTGGTGGCGAATGGCGAGGCACTCGGCATAGGTCAGGCAAGGCTGTTCGATGTAGAAGTCGACGTCTTCGGTGAGCCTCAGGATGCGCAGCGCCTCGTGGGTCTTCCAGGACTTGTTGGCGTCCACCACCAGGGTTTCTCCTGGCTGAATGCACTCGCCCGCCATGCGTATGCGCGCGATGTCCTGTTCGAAGTTGCTGCCTCGCCCCGCCTTGACCTGGAAGTGGGTGAAGCCCTCGGCGCGGTACTGCGACATGCGTCGTTTCACGATCTCGGGCGGTCCCATCTCGATCTCGGGATAGGCGCGAGCCTTCTCCTGCATGCGCCCACCGATCAGATGGTAGACAGGCCGGCCGTAGGCCTTGCCGACAATGTCCCAGCAGGC
>LXNI01003059.1_pt1 | contig 10300 bp, 8 predicted proteins | sample 809091 | NCBI WGS metagenome assembly LXNI01 (sample SAMN04870527, study PRJNA318959) | sponge metagenome | biome: 01000161; feature: marine sponge reef; material: water | host: Sarcotragus foetidus | place: Greece: Milos, Mediterranean Sea | collected 2013-05-29 | depth 5-7 m | reverse complement strand
TTGCGGTGCTGGCAGTACCACAGAGCCTGCTTCTCTTGGTAGATCTTGCTCAGGTAGTACGGCCATGGATGCACTACGGCCTGCTTGTAGCCGGAGTCCTCGGCATGCACGACAGGCTCGCGGCTGACTGCCACGGTACCCGAGGTCGTGGCGATAACACAGCGGCGCGGGCCATGCTTGAGCAGGGCCTCGCAGACATTCCGCGTGCCGTCAACGTGGGTGCGGTACAGGCTCCAGTGGTTGGCCGGGGAGCGGTTGACGACCCCGGCCAGATGATAGATCTCGTCGCTGCCGGCGAGCGCTGACGCCACGTTGTCTGGCTCTGTGATGTCGCCGAGCACGCTCTCGACCCGGCCGTCGCCGTCCCCGGGAAAGGGGGTCCGGCTGAAGGCCCGCACCTGCACGCTGGGGTCACCGTCCAGCAGGTGCCGGACCAAGTGCTTGCCGAGGAATCCACTGGCTCCGGTGACGAGGACTGTGTGCATGAATCCGCGCTTGCGCTGCAAACAAGACCAGCCGCAGATGCGCCTGCCGGGGAGCGCGAGAATCAAGCCGGGATGGCCCGGGCTTGCGAAGCCCACCCATGATACAACAGCGAGGTTGCGGCCCCCAGGGCGCCGGGCGGCCAGGACCGCCGCGACCCCGGCGGTCTCGCCCGAGCACCAACCGCGTCTAGCCGCGACTTTGGCGGATGGGGTTCTTCAGCACGCCGATGCCGGAAACCTCGACTTCGCAGATGTCACCGTGTTTCATGGCGCTGGTCGAGCCCGGCGTACCTGTGAAGATCGAGTCTCCCGGCTGCAGGGTCACGTGCTGGCTGATGAAGCTGACGATCTTTTCCGGCCCGAAGAGCAGGTCGCTAATCTTCTGCTGCTGTTTGACTTCGCCGTTGAGGCGCAGCGTGATATCGGACTTCATGTAGTCTAGGCCGCTCACGATCCACGGGCCCATCGGCCCGAACGTGTCGCAGCCCTTGCCGCGCCACCATTGCAAGTCGCCGCCTTGCCAGTCGCGCTCGGAGACGTCGTTGCCGCAGGTGTAGCCAAGGATGTGGTCTGCCGCCTCGCTCTCCGAGATGCGCTTGGCGCGCTTGCCCATCACGATTACGAACTCCGCCTCGTAGTGCGTGTTCTTCGCGCCAGGCGGGATCACGATGGGATCGCCGGGATTCTGCAACGAGGTGGTCGGCTTGTAGAAGATCTCGGGGTTGGCCGGCTCGGGACGGTCGCCGAGGTGGCTCTTGTAGTTCAGGCCCACGGCGAAGACCTTGGGCGAGCGCACTGGGTAGAGCAACTTCACGTCGGAGAGGGCGACCTTGTCGCCCGAGCGCTTCTTGGTCTTGAGCAGCGAGCCGTCGAGCGGATAGATGGTGTCATCCTCGAGTTCGCCGTAGGCTTGTTTCTTGCCCTGGCGGTACCGCACGTACCGTGCGCTATTGTTGTCGGCCCGCAGACCTGGGATCGCGACCGAGGCGATGGCCGCTCCGGCCAGCAGGTTCCGTCTTGTGATGGACATTCGAATGCCCTCCTCACCGAAGATAGTAGCACTGAGCGGGCGGGTCGGTCCCATGTAATTGCGACCTGCCGGCGGCCCAGCGCGGATATGGCTCCCAAGCGGCGGGCGGTAGGGCCTAGTCCCGTGGCTATAAGATGATCAGCAATGCGCCCGCGACAGCTGGCACTGCTTGGAGCGTCCATGCTCGCCGCCCCTACCGCGCTCGATGCGGCACCCGGGCTCGCGTCCAGCAGCGGCGGGGTCACGCTCGAGCGCCCCGCCCCACATTTGTATCTTGCTCCCGACGAAGGGTTCACGCCGGTTTCCCCGAATGCGGACATCGAGTTCAGCGGGCAACTCTTGGTCCCCCGGGCCGGTGAGCACCGCTTTTTCCATGCCGCCGGAAGACTCCGCATCGACGGCCAGGAGACGGGTCCCGGGAGTGTGAACCTGGAAGCTGGGCGGCACGCCTTCGACTTCCGCTTGGCACGACCCGCAGGACCACTTCATGTCTCGTTGGAGTGGGAAGGACCCGGATTTGCGCGCGAGCCGATTCCTCCAAGGTTCTTCTCGCACGATGCCCCGCGCGCGGCCCCGCCGGACGGCCGTGCGCTGTTTGAAGAGCTTGGGTGTTCGAATTGTCACCTCTCCGATTCGCCCTCCATCGCGCGCAAGCAAGGGCCGGTTCTCACCGGCTTGGGCGGTCGGGTCAAGCCAGCCTGGATTCGGCATTGGTTGGATGCGCCAGAAAGCTTCCGCGCCTGGGCCACCATGCCCACGATGCTCTCTTCAACAGATCGCGGGCATGTCGCCGCCTTCCTAGCGTCTCTGGCATCCGATCCGATTGTGGAGCCCGCCGTTAACGAGCACAATTCCCGGCGTGGCCGCACGAGCTTCCAGTCCTTTGGTTGCACCGCTTGTCACAGCGCTGGACTCGCTCTCGCGGGCCTTGGCTCCAAGATGACAGTTGGCCGGATGCGAGAATTTCTCCGCGACCCGTTGCGCTATGCCCCGGCCGGGCGTATGCCTTCGTTTCATTTGAGTGCAGACGAGGCTCTTGACCTTGCGGCATTTCTTGCCTTGTCGGCCAACGGATCGTTCGAACGCCCCGTTGCAGACGGCGACATCAGCCAGGGGCGTGAACTCGTCCAAGCCGCGGGCTGTTTAGCGTGCCACGCCCTAGATGGCATGCAATCCACGCACGCCGCCCCTGAGTTGACTGCGCTGGATTCAAGCCAAGGCTGCTTGGCTGAGACCGCCACGAATCGCATTCCGCGCTATCGGTTGACCGAGGACCAGCGCGATGCAATACGGATGTTCATCGATGGCTACCGGCGCTCTCCCGACACGGTGTCGGCACCGATATTTGATCTGCAGCGGCGATTGCAGCAACTGCGCTGCCATGGCTGCCATGAAATTGATGGAAGGGCTCCAACAGGGGTGATCGCCGAAACCGCGCCGCCGCTGACCGGCGTAGGGCGGAAACTGAAGGCGTCGTGGATCGAACGTGTCATCAGTTCTCAGCAAGTCACGCTGGACTGGCAGCAACTGCGCATGCCGAACTATGGGCAGACCCACGCCGCTTGGCTTGCCTCGGCCCTTGCTAAGTCTTCCGGCGTGGACACCGGGGAAGCAGCGCCCACTCGTCCGGACGGCGATCGGCAGAAGGGACACGACATGCTCGGAGTCGACGCGCAAGAGTCTGGCATGGGCTGCATCGGCTGCCACGGATGGGAGCAATTCCCGTCATTGGGCGAGAACGGCCCGAACTTGTCCAAAGCGGGGCGACGCTTGCGATTCCAGTGGTTCGAGCGCTGGATGCGCCAACCGGCGCGAATCCTCGAGGGCACCTCCATGCCCAGCTACTTCGGGGACATCGGCAACCCGGCCCACGTCTTGGCCATCGGCAACCTCTGGGCTGCGTTCCGATCAGCGGCCGAACTCCCCCCGCCGTTCGGGTTTCGGCTCGCTGACATGTCGCAGGACGGAGAAACCAGACCGGTGCCGGTGGATCGGGCGATCGTCATCCGCTGGGACATGCCCGAGGCTAGCCCGGCTGCGATCGCCGTCGGGCTGCCTGGCGGTGTGTCGTATTGCTTCGATGCCGGCGAATCTAGGCTGCGCTACGTGTGGCGCGGGGGCTTCGTGGACATGACTCGGACCGTGCTCAGCAAGAAGAACCGCGAAACCAACCTGACGGAGACAGCCGAGATCGTCGGAGAGATCTTCTTTCGCGAAGGGCTTGCGCCGATTCGCACCGGAGACCGGGAGCGGATTCCGCAAAGGCGTTTTCGGGGGTATCGACTGGTGGATTCGCTACCCGAGTTTCACTACCAGCTCGACGGCGTGGACGTCTACGAACTGATCGCCCCCGTTGAGAGCGGCATCGTTCGGCGCTTCCGGATCGGGGAGGTCTCGCAGCCAATGTGGTTTGTGCCCAGGGAGGCCGAAGGCGTGCGAATCGAGTCTAGCTTGCCAGGGGCCGAGATTCCGACGGGGGTCGATGTCCAATTCGAGGTCACCGTTGTCGCGCGCTAGAACTTGTGGAATTGGGACGGCACTGGCCTGGGCGATGTTCGGCTGCGTCGCAGCGGGCCTTGCGCAGGTCCCCAGCAGCGCGTACAAGGTCGAGACCATAGCCGGCCCACGCGATGTCGCGCCAGAAGTGACGGCCGTGGAGTTCGGACACGATGGCAGGCTCTATGCCGCCTTTCGGAGGGGCTATATCTATTCCTTTGACCCTCGCTCCAACCGCTGGCACCGATTTGCCGAAGGACTGCACACTCCACTAGGCATCGCCAAGGGCGCGAGGCCTGGTGAATTCTTGGTCGCGCAGGTTCCGGAGCTGACGCGCGTGGCCGACACGGACCTCGACGGGACGGCAGACGTGTTCGAGACGGTTTCGGACGGTTGGGGGCTGTCCGGCAACTACCACGAATTCATTGCCGGCCCGGTCCGTGACGGGGAGGGGAACCTGTATGTCTCGCTTGGCTTAGCCTCGGGCAACGCCGATCCGCGCCCGCCCGTGCGCGGGGAGCTGACTCGCAGGCCCCGCAGAGCGGCCGATCCGGAGGACGGCAAGGTGAACAGATTCGGGCACTATTCGCCGGTACCCTATCGCGGTTGCGCCCTGCAGATTTCCGGCGACGGATCGGTGCGTACATTCTCGTGCGGCTTCCGCCAGCCCAATGGCATCGTCGCCAGCCCGTCGGGCGACGTCTTTGTGGCGGACAACCAAGGCGACTGGGTCGGCACGTCTCCCCTGCATCACGTCACCGACGGTGCCTTCCACGGGCATCCCGCATCCCTGCACTGGCATCCGGAATTCTTAGGCGTCAACCCCGTTGAGGCGGACGTGGCCGAGTTGGATCGCCGCCGCAAGAAACCGGCCATCCTGTTCCCGCAAGGCGAGATGGGCGGGTCCACCGCCGGCCCTGCCTTTGATCTGACGGGAGGTGCGTTCGGACCGTATGTTGGCCAGTTGTTCTTGGCCGAGTGGACATATCCGCGCATCTTGCGCGTCGACCTGCAGCGCGTGCAAGGCGAGTACCAGGGCGCTGCATTCTTGTTCGTCGAGGGCAACGGCTTGCGCATGGCCAACAACCGCCTCGCGTTCTCGCCGGACGGCAGCAGCTTGTACGTTGCGCAGACCTCGCGGATTTGGGGCTCGACGGAGGGGCTCCAGCGCATCGTCTGGCAGGGCAGGGTGCCGCTCGACATCTTGGCAATGAAGCTGACCAAGCGCGGTTTCGACCTAACCTTCACCAAGCCCGTGGACGAAGAATCGGCGCGTCGCCCGGCCAACTATTCTCTGACGCGCTACTACTACCGCTACCACTCGACCTACGGCTCGCCGAAGACCGAGCTGACTCCCGTCACCGTGTCGGATGTGGTGGTATCCGCCGACGGATTGCGCGTGTCGCTCGGCGTTGCCGACCTGCGAGAGGGTTGGCTCTACGACTTGCGGCCGTCCGGCATCCACGGTCTTGACGGAGAACCGCTCGCGACAACCATCGCAGCGTACACGCTGAACAACTTGGTCGATTAGGTCCGCGACAGGCGGGTCTCACTCGCCGGCGAGCTCACGGATGCGGATGTTGCGGAACTCCACGCGCATCGGCTCGCCCCGATGCAACTGCATTGCCAGCACGCCTTTCAATGCCCCCGGATCGAGTACATCGTTGGTCACTGTGCCGTTGACGCGGATGCGGATGCGGTGGCCCTTGCAGAAAACCTCGATTTGGTTCCAGCCATCTCGCACAACGTGCTCGGCCCGGTGCTGCCAGCCGTCGAGAATGAGCCCGCGCGGTAGGCCCTCCCCGTGAAGGTTGCCCCAGCCCTTGGCGGAGGCGAGATCGGCTTGGTAGCCGCGCACGGTCCAACGCCTTGTCCGCTCGCTGCGGAACTGCATCCCGCTGTTGCCATTGCGCAGCTTGACTTCGAATCTGAGCACGAAGTCGGCGAATTCCCGCTCGGAGACCAAGAACGAGTTCTCGCTCAGAGGACGCCCGTCCGAGCTGCCAATGATCGAACCCTCGGCGACGGCCCACAGGCCCGGGTCGCCGTCCCAACCGGTCAAGTCCCGACCGTTGAACAGCGGGACGAAGCCGTCGGCCAACTCGTGGCTGGGCAATTCGGCTGCGGCCGCCGGTCCGCACAGCGCGATGGCCGCCAGTGCCGCCAGTAGAGGCGGAACGATCCTCGACATGTCCCGCTTGCCCGACCAGCGACCCATTGGCTCAAGCCGCCTGTGCCGCCAGTTCCTCGGCCTGCTGGGCGGTTGTGAGCGGCTCGATCAGAACGTCGAGACCGCCGTCCAAGACTTGCGTGAGCTGGTGGACCTTCAGGCCGATCCGGTGATCGGTGATGCGCATCTCCGGGAAGTTGTAGGTGCGGATTTTCTCCGAGCGGTCGCCGCTGCGGACCATCGCCCGCCGCTGCTGGGCCTGCTCGGAGTGCTGCTTCTCGCGTTCGATCTCGTACAGCCTCGAGCGCAGGACTTGCATCGCCTTCTTGCGGTTCTTGATCTGGGACTTTTCGTCCTGGCAGGTCACCACCAGACCGGTTGGCAGGTGCGTGATGCGGACCGCCGAGTAGGTCGTGTTCACGGACTGTCCCCCGGGGCCGGACGAGCAATACGTGTCGACCCGCAATTCGGTCTCGTTCACTGCCACGTCCACTTCGTCGGCTTCTGGCAGCACTGCCACAGTCACCGCCGAGGTATGCACCCGGCCTTGCGACTCGGTTTTGGGCACGCGCTGCACGCGATGCACGCCGCTTTCGTACTTGAGGCGCGAGTAGACGCGCTGGCCCTTCACCAGGGCGATCAGCTCTTTGATCCCACCGGCCTCCGAGTCGTTGCGCGACGTGACCTCAATGCTCCAGCGGCGGACTTCGGCATACTTGCTGTACATGCGGAAGATCTCGGCGGCGAACAGCGTGGCTTCGTCTCCGCCGGTGCCGGCCCGGATCTCCAGCACCGCCCCTTTCTCGTCCGCCGGATCGACCGGCAGCAGCAGGATGCGGATGTCGGCTGCCAGCTTGTCCAGCCTCTGCTGCAGGCTCTGCATCTCTTCGGTCGCCATCTCGACGATCTCGGGATCGGACTCGTGGAGCAGTTCCTTCGCCTCGTCCATCTGCGAGACGACGCTCTTCCACGAGCGGTACTTCTCCACCACCTCGGCGATCGAGGAGTGCTGCTTGGCGCACTGCTGGTAAGCTTTCTGGTCCGCCAGCAGAGCGGGGTCGGCCAGCCTCTCGGACAGTCCCTCGAAGCGCGCTTCGACCTCTTCGATGCTGCTAACCCAGTTCATCGCCTGTCTCCCGTAGCCATTTCCCCGTCAGTTCTCGACCGCCGCCGCGCCCGAGGCGCTGGCGGCTCTGCCTTCGGCTTGGGCCGCTAAGCTACGACCGGATTGCCGCCTGCCCGGCGCTCGAAATCGAAGGCAGTCTTGAGGGCGTGGATGGCGACTTCGACCTGGCTGTCGTCGGGCTGCTTGGTTGTGACGCGTTGCAGCCATAGGCCGGGGCGGGCCATTAGCATGAACACTCCGCGTTGGCGCTTGGCCGTGTAGCGGATGATCTCAAAGCTTATGCCCGCGATCAACGGCAACAGTGCGACCCGCGCAATGAACGGCCCAACGAAGCCCTCGAAGGGTACCAACGCGTAAACCGCGATCGCGACCAGCATGACGACCATGAGGAAGCTAGTCCCGCAGCGCGGGTGCAAGGTCGTGAATCGCTGAGCGTTCTCGATCGTGAGGTCTTGGCCGGACTCGTAGTTGTAGACGACCTTGTGCTCGGCCCCGTGGTATTCGAACACCCGGCGGATGTCCTTCATCTGCGACAGCGCGAGCAAGAAGCTGAGGAAGATCGCAATGCGAATGCCGCCCTCGGCGAAGCTGAAGCCCACTTGGTTGTCGAGGGCCGGCACCCATTCTTGCAGTTGATTGGTGGCCAACAGGGGCACCAACTTGTACATCACGATAAAGAAGCCGACAGAAACAGCGATGTTGAGGCCCAGCACCCAGCCGGACAACTCGTCGCTCTTGGCGCCATCGTCCGTCTCCTCGCTTTCGACCGCTTGGCTGGCCGAAAAGTTCAGGGCCTTTACGCCTAACGTCATCGACTGGCCCAGAATGCCGCAGCCCCGCAACAGGGGCAGGGCCCAGAAACGGCTGCGCTGCGACAGGCGCGTCGCGGTCTCTTCCTTGGTCGTGATCTCGCCGTTCGGCTTCCGCACGGCCACGCAATAGGACTGTGGCGTGCGCATCATCACGCCCTCCATCACCGCCTGCCCGCCGATTAGCGGGTCTCCGTCGCTGCTGAAGGCCGGTCCGAGAGTGCTGCCCGCGAACAGTCTTGCGAATCTATGTAGCACCCGCATGGTGGTGTCCTCTGGCGACCGGGCTGGAGCCTCGATCCTACCGTTTAGGATACACTGACACTATGTCGGGCCGGTTCTGGTCACGTTTGCGTCCGGCCTTGTTCTGGGAATTCCCCCGCGGCTCGTGGCAGTACGACATCATCGTGGCCCTGATCTTGGCGTTCATCTTCCTCACGCCGCCCGCGCTGTTCAATGATCGGCCGAGCGAACCCGTGGTTCAGGAGGTCGAGCATGCCGGGAGCGATGCACGGGTGTTCTGGATCGATCCAGGCGCGTTGGATCGCGCCAATCCGGAGGGTGCCAGCGAGCGCTTGCAGCACCTCTTGGCCAGCCACAGCGGGGAGTCCCTACGGATTGTCTCCACCGAGCCCGCTACCGACGACGCTGGGAATATCCAGGCTTATTTGGTCTTCGCGGAACCCGCGGGCGAGTAGCGCGCCGGCCAAGGGGCTGAAAGGCATGCCGCGCTCGGTTTCGTCGTCCCGCAATTGCCGCTGGGGCAGGCACGCCGTGGCGGTCTTGGCCGTTGCTTTGGGCTTCTTTGTGCCCATATCGGCCGCCACGCCGGACCTGGCAACGGTGCTCGCCGAGATGGACACGGCCGCTGCAGGCTGGAAGGGCATGCGTGCCAAGCTCGAATGGGTGCGGTACATGGCTTTGGTGGACGACAGGAGCGTCGAGTCCGGCAAGATTGCTGTCCGTCGTTCGGCGGATGGCGGGGCCTCAATGCTGATCTCGTTTGAAGAGCCTAACATCTACTTCCTTTCCGTCAAGGCGGCAAAGGTCGAGATCTACAAACCCAAGATCAAGACGGTCGAGGAGTATGACGTGAGCGATTCCAAGGCCAAGATGGAAAACGCATTGCTGTTGGGCTTCGGCACTTCTGGCAACTACCTCGACCAGTACTACGACATCGAGATTGTAGGAGCGGCGACTGTCAACGACCAGCCCGTCGTGCATCTTGACTTGCAACCGAAGGATCCGCAGGCAGAGTTAAACAACCAGCACATCGAGATGTGGGTCTCAACTGAGCTTTGGCAGCCGGTGCAGCAGAAGATCCACGATTTGAGCCCGGGGGACTACCGACTGTTCTCATATTCGGAAATTGCTTTGAATCCGTCACTTACAGCGGAAGACTTCAAGTTGCGCCTTGCTCGCGGCACCAAGCGCGTCCGCCCACAGCGGTAAGGTTGTTCCACAGGTTCCGGCCACTCAGGCCCCGATGGTTGCTGCTGCCCGCTGCGCTCAGCGGCGAATCGTCACTGTGGCCTTGACCGGTTCGACCACGTAGGGCGTAGTGCCTTCGTCCGAGAGTATCGATTCGGCCCGCAGCTCGACCTCGTGGTCGCCTTCGGGGGCATCGGCGGCCGCCTTGCACCGCAGCGACCAGGCAGATTGGGTGTCGAGTAACTCGGCCGCCTCGCACTCGACGCCGGAGGGCAAGCCGATGGCGCTGACGGTGACGGCGCGGCGGAATTCCGCAGCGCGCCAAATCGAGCCCTGCCAGAGGGATTCGTTCGCTTGTTGCAGTGAAAATCCAGCTTTCGGCGACATCAGCCCGTAGCCATCGACCACGTCGACTTCCAAGGGCTTGGAGAGCACCGTTTGCTTGCGTCCGCCGACTTGGACCGTGGCTGACAGATTGAAGTTGACCATGCCCAGTGACGTGCGCTCATGGGTGAACATTCGGAACTCGCCCTCGTTCGGGTCGTCACCTTCGCCGAGGGGCCGCAAGCGCAGACCGCCGGCGTTGCGCGGGATGTCCACCTTCTTGGCCAGCTTCACGCCCGTTCGACGCGGCTTGTACTGCCACTTCGCTCGCAGACCGCCGCCGCCGCGGACGAGCCGCAGCTTCCGCTCGGTCACGAACGCCACTTGTGCCGGCTGTTCGGGCGTGATGCGGGTCGGCAGGTCGAAACC
>LXNI01003058.1_pt1 | contig 10303 bp, 8 predicted proteins | sample 809091 | NCBI WGS metagenome assembly LXNI01 (sample SAMN04870527, study PRJNA318959) | sponge metagenome | biome: 01000161; feature: marine sponge reef; material: water | host: Sarcotragus foetidus | place: Greece: Milos, Mediterranean Sea | collected 2013-05-29 | depth 5-7 m | reverse complement strand
AAGACGACCCCCAGACGCCAAAATCAAGCCAGATGGGCCGAAATACGGCCAAATGCCACCAAAGAACCCTACAGAAACATGCTAAACCGACCAATATTTATATTTTCGGGCAAGCACTAAGTAGAACTACAAAAAGGAACGCAATAATGGAATTGATCTGCCGTGAACATCATCTGAATCTGTCTGGCGGGGCCGCAGTGATGGGCATCCTGAATGTGACACCGGATTCCTTTTATGACGGAGGCAGATATCTGAATCTCCATGAAGCACTTCGACGCGTCGAAATGATGTTAGATGAGGGTGCGAGTATCATTGATGTCGGCGGCGCTTCTTCGAGGCCACGAGGGCAGGTTTATGGTGCGGGTGCAGCGTCGGTTTCGACAGAATGTGAGGTGAACCGAGTTCTGCCTGTTGTAAGGGCCATTAGGGAGTCGTTCCCTGAGGCGATCATTTCTGTCGATACATTTAACACAGCAGTTGCAGCGGCCGCACTCGAGGCAGGTGCGCACATGATTAATGATATATCCGGCTTACAGGAGGGAGTTGCCTCAGCAGAGCTTGCAGGCACAGTCGGTGCGGCGTATGTTGTTATGCATTCTATCAAACGCCAGGGTAGTTTGGTACACGAGGCAAATTACGACGGTGTGGTCACAGCGGTTTATGAGGCACTTTCGGATTCCGCAGATCGGGCTCGTTCTGCAGGCGTAGCCGACATTGTGGTAGATCCTGGATTCGGTTTTGGAAAACGACATGCAGACAATTTGCACTTGATCAAGCATCTGGATATACTTGTTGAACTAGGTTATCCTGTGTTGGTAGGAATTTCCAGAAAGAGTACGGTTGGCCGGGTACTCAGTGAGAACGGCGAACCGGCACCGACATCCGATCGCCTGTTTGGATCACTTGGGATGACTGCTGCGGCCGTGCTACAAGGAGCAAAAATTATAAGAACGCACGATGTTCGTGCGACCTATGAGATGATCCAAGGTCTAGAAGCGGTTTTCCACGCCTGAAGATGAACCTGTTTGGTGTCGTGCCTGTGCGAGCGATCGATCTCTTCGAGATCGTCCTTGTAGCTCTCGTATTCTATCGTCTGTATATGACAATGCGCGGTACGCTCGCTGTTTCGCTTTTTGGGGGGCTTATTGGTCTCCTAGTGTTTCAGTTTGTGGTGGATGTCACGGACATGAAAATTTTGCAATCCATGTTCGCTGCGCTCAGTGACATATATGTACTGGCAGCTATTATTGTGTTTCAGCCGGAAATTCGCCGAGTTTTAATTTTATTTGGACAAACCCCATTCCTGCGGCGCCTTCTTGCACCTGGGGATCAAAGCGAGATCATCACAGAAATCGTTACCGCGGTCAGTACCATGAGTCGACTAAAGTCCGGGGCCCTCGTTGTCTTCAAACGGACTAATGGTCTGCGAAGCTATATGGAAACCGGTGAACCTTTACAGGCAGTTCTCCGAAGCAATCTCCTTATCTCTATTTTTCACGAAAAGAGCCCATTGCATGACGGAGCAGTTATAATTTATGGCAATCGTATCGAGGCTGCACGGTGTATATTGCCTGTATCCCGCAGCAAGCGCTTAGGAGCTCAGTTCGGGACACGGCATAGGGCGGCTGTGGGGCTCACCGAGGAAACAGATGCATTTGTGGTCATAGTTTCAGAGGAAACAGGAAGGATCTCAGTTGCAGAGCAGGGCGTGATCATCTCTGGACTGACACCAGAAGAGTTACGCCACCGGCTATCTGATGTTTTGAGTGATCACGCGGTACCTGCAGGCGGGTTTACTCAACCGAAAAAGTAACCGATGCTGAGATCTGGAGGACAGTATGTTCGAAGGCGGGCAAGTCTGGTCGAGACAATCAGGAGCAACGGGATCAAAGATGAACGTGTACTTGCCGCCATCGGACGGGTAAAGCGAGAGTGCTTTATCGATCAGGCTTTGCAGCACCGAGCGTACGAGGATCAGGCGTTGCCAATTGGATTGCGCCAAACGATCTCACAACCCACTACCGTAGGTTTCCAGACCTGGATGCTGGATACGCAGCCGGGCGATTCAGTACTCGAAGTCGGAACGGGCAGCGGATATCAGGCTGCCGTGCTTTGCGAAATGGGGGTTCGTGTTTATTCTATTGAACGGCATCGTTCGCTGCATGAGCGCGCAAAGACGATACTGAAAGAACTTGATTATCGCGTGTTGTTGCGTGTTGGGGATGGATCGTTGGGCTGGCCGGGGCTGGCTCCATTTGACGCGATCGTGGTCACTGCCGGAGCCATCGAGATTCCGAAACGGCTTCTTGAGCAACTTCGCGAGCCAAGTGAACGGAAGCCGGGGGGACGATTGGTTATCCCGATTGGAGGCAAAGGCGGCCAACGTATGACGAAAATTGTTCGCACTGGACCGGATTCATACAAATCCGAAGAGCGGGGCATTTTTATATTTGTGCCGCTAGTGCAAAGCTAAACGATGACCGTCCGTGCAGGCCCCTCGTGAGCCTTAACCAAGGCGCGGGTAGCTTCATCACGCAAATCATCTGGATTTTTATGCTTTTTGGTCATTCTTGCAATTCCCACATAGATGCCTCCGGTCAGCAAGCCTCCCTGATTCTTGATTGCAGACTGGATGTCTTTATGCCAAGTTTCCAGTTGTTCTTTCTGTCCATCGATAAATATGCCGTACGTTATTTCGCCGAACTTGATGACACGGCTGTCTGGGGCTGCATGTTGCAGGCATTCTGAGAACAATTTCTCCGTCTTGCTGAGAACGTCTCCGTAGGATTTTGTGAGTATTTCGGCTTTTTGGGGCACTGTGATAGCGAGCGCAAGTTGGGTACCTTGTTGCCTCGCACGTGCCATTTCTTCGGCAATGATTTCGCGTCGGGGTCGATTGGGGTCCTCTTTATAGAGCATCAGGCTCAAGGTTTTTCCAAATACCTCGAGTAACTCTTTGGCACGCGGATGTGACAGTCCAGATTCATCAGCGGTATCTGCCAGCAACAGGTAGGATGTTTGCCCAACAGTAGCAATCCCCAGATTAGTGATATTCGCTGGCGTTCTGCTGTATTGCAGTCGACTGGTTGGCACACCGTTCTCGCCGACGGCATGGATTGCCGCGGGTTCAGATTCTTGCAGCAGGTTGTGTCTAAGGGTAAAGGATTCTCCGCGAAGGCTTTTCCAGTCCAACCCTACCGTTCCCCAAACCTTGTAGTTGTATTCATCCGTTCGCTGAATGAGCCCAACTGCATGAGCTTCGAGTGCTGCTTGCATCCCCCGCAATACTGGAACGAGTATGTGTTTTTCAAGCGGGTTTCGCACTTTTTTTTGGGTTTGTGGGGTAGGTGTCTCGACTCTTGGGGTATTAAAAAACAGATCTGGGGTAGCGTCGGTCTCGACAGGGTTGGTCTCAGGCGGGATTTCTTCGTCTTTTGTGGTTATGGGACGGATATCTACTATTCCGTCCTCTTGCAGTGAAGGTCGTTCTGGCGGTCTTTCTGATGAGTCTTTTTTACCTTTGCGGTTGGCACGTTCCGACGCAGGGATGTAGATCAACAATATAATTGTGATGAGGATCAGACCTGCCATTGGGAGATACCGCCACCATTGAGTGGCCTCAATGAGGAGAGTAACGGCTGTGGACGCAAGGGCTAAAATGATGAAAGTTACTCGCAGCATGAGCGAAATTATAAGGACAATACCAGTTAGTAACGAAAAGTATCAAGAGTTGGGCGACTTAACGAAATGCAAGTCTTGTGAGTTGTATCCGGCCATGTGTTCAAGTCTGTTAATCGTTGCCACACGCGAGCTAAAGTATGTTGACTGCATGGCACGAAGACCATTCCCGGATGACTAAACTCAGAACAAACATATTGTGCGAATGAATCTGTGATAAAAAGTAACGGAAAATTTCCCAATATACCGGAGTGGTAAACGGTTTTGGATGTCGCAAGTTACTTAATAGCTAATGAATCTGGGAGATCATTCCGTTGTGTGTTGGGATTGACTAGCGGACCTGTCAGGGGCAGGTCGAAGCTTGTTAGGAAAGGGGCAATGGCAGAGAACCAGAATTCCTGCTGAAATTCCACCATCTCGTCGTCGAAAGTCTGGTCTGCACTCATGTGTTTCCCAATATCCAGGTAAAAGATGCGCGGCCAGTCAGGAAATCTAGTTTGTGCATCCTGCACCATGGAGAATGCCTGCTGGGCTGCTTCTACAAAACTCATCTCCCCGGTTATGATCAGATAGATCGCTACCGTATTGTCAAAATTCATCCAGACACCAGGTGAGTCTGGCTTATTGTATTCTGGAAAGAAAGGAAGTGAGGACTGCGAAGCGTCCATTGGATAATCAGCGGGAGATTGGACTGATACAGAATCGTGTGATGCAGGTTGCCAATGTATGTGAAAGTGGGGAATGAATCCGTCGGAGTGAGCCTTCGATATGTCTGATCAGTAAAAACTGGCATAGCGTACGAGCACAGTCGCATGAAAGTTTTGTTCTGGTGGGTTATCCTGGCAGCCTTGGGCATCGGTTGTAATTCCCGAACAGAATCCGGGTACTCAACGATTCTGGAGGAGCAGAATATGCGTTACCCCGCAATGGAAGTCCAGGACTGGTACAAACTTGCCCATCAGGCTGTTTTTGGTGCAGGCCATGCAATACAGAACGTTGAAGCTGCGCATGATTGGTTGATTCGTGAATGGGAGGATCTGGACTCGCTCAGCAATGAGCCTCTCCTTGAAATCCTCGGGCCCGATTCGACGTATGCACGAATCAACTTACGCCCGTACAAGTCTGCGGGCGGTAGATCCGATGAACTTTTTCAGATTTTTCTGCAGACGGCGAACCAGGAGACAGAGCTTAGCAACGGGTTTGAACGATATTGGCGGTCTCTGCGGGAAGCTGCCAGGAAAAGTATGATAGCGGTCAGAGTGGAAGCGCTGGACTCTTTGTATAGCATCATGTCTGCAGAAGGGTTTCCCGCAATCCACCATTCGGGGCGATACTCAGAGTTGTACCATCCTGCTTACCGGGTGGTGAGCTATGAACTGGTGCGTGATATGCGGCACCTGTAGGTGCAAACAGGCCTTGGGTTCACAGGCCTGCGCCCGTCTGGATATGATGGTGCCCGGGACTGGAATCGAACCAGCACGCCCGTAAGGGCACTGCCCCCTCAAGACAGCGCGTCTACCTATTCCGCCACCCGGGCTTGTAAGTGATCCCGCCAGGGCTCGAACCTGGGACCCTCTGATTAACCTACCACACCGGCTTTCACCGGCCTCCTGAATGGGGTTGTGGTCTGGACCATCTCTTCACCCTTCCATGTGATGGTGTCGGGTGGGCTGCGTATGGCCTCTGAGGGCTTTCTTGAGTCCGCCTAACGCGGTTGTTGTGGTGCGATCGTTTTTCAGTCATCATCCCACGGGATTGTCACTTCCTCGAGGGATGAACTGACTGTATCGACCCACAGATCAAGGTTGCCTGCTGATTACCCATATATCCAATGCATTTTCACGCGTGACAGCGTAGCGGTGGTTTTAGGGCGTTCCAGCATACAGCAGCCTCCACTCACGCAGTTTCCTGCGCGAGGCTCCATTATTAAAGTCAGATGCTCTTCCAACTGAGCTACGGGATCAACATGTACGAGAACTAACGCCGGGCAATTTACGGCAATTTCCCGGAATCTAATCTTTTGTTGGCTGCATGTTCCAGAGCGTCTTCATTGGAAATCGCATAACCAATCGTCCCTTTAACTTCGAAGTGTCGAAATTGATGAAGCCATGTGCCAGATATACTTCTGAGGGACAACAGCGCCAAAGCAGCTTAATCTCCTGGTCGCCTTGACGGTAGTCGGACGTTGCAATCAATCCAACTAGACGATCTACACCTGAACCCATGAATACATCTACCTCTGCCCCGTCAGAACTTGTAGTATTGCGGATAAAGCCATAGTCTATGGGGTAGATGATCTCTGGATATCGAGGGTGTGCCGTGCGTCGAGGGCGGTCCAATATTATCCCTTCAGTGCGAATCAGCTGCTCCCACTGTTCCCAGGAGAAATGTTTTTGCAGAATTGATACGTAAGCATCCGTCATGTGGCCTTCGGGATATACCGAACATGCAATTCATCCAATCTTTCGGGTGCAACTGTTGCGGGCGTTCCAGACATGGGCTCCTGAGCACTTTGTGTCTTCGGGAATGCGATGACCTCACGAAGGGAGGTTGACCCTGAAAGTAGCATGGCGATACGGTCCAGTCCCATGGCAATTCCTCCGTGAGGAGGAGTGCCATAGCGCAGTGCTTCCAGTAGAAACCCGAATCGTTCTTGGCTTTCTTCGGGATCTATACCCAGAACAGCGAACATTTGCTCCTGAATTTTTCGATCGTGAATACGAATAGATCCGCCACCAATCTCCATACCATTGAGCACGATATCGTAGGCTCGCGCCTGGACTTGACCTGGATCACTTGAAAGAAGCTCGAGATCCTCTGTTCGGGGCGAGGTAAAAGGGTGGTGCATAGCGGTATAGCGTCTTTCCCGGGCGTCCCATTGTAAAAGAGGGAAATCTGTGATCCACACGAACTGCCATGTGTCTTCTGCAATGCAATCAAGCTCGTGGGCCATATGCAGGCGAAGGGCTCCCATCTGCTCCTGAACGGTGGGCCATTGACCACAAAGAATAAGCAGCAGATCTCCTATTTTGGCTCCCGAGGTTTCGATGGCGCTATTCACGAATTCATCCGGGAGGACATGTGCCTTGACTGAACAGTTTTGAGGAGATCCATCGGAAGGTATCCGTACATAAATCAGGCCACCGGCCCCAATTTGTTTGCGAACTACAGTCTTATCTAGACGATCCATGTATCCTCTTCCTCGATCTCCCTGTCCTGGGGCGACGAGCCCCAATACAGATCCGCCTTTAGAAAGTGTCTGATCGAACACACGGAACCCCGAATTTTTGAAAGTGGAACTGAGATCGCATATCTCCAGATCAAAACGTAGATCAGGTTTGTCCGAGCCATACCGGCGCAGAGCATCTTCGTAAGACAATCTGGGGAAGGGGGTTGAGAGGTCTACATTGAGGACATCTTTCCAGAGTGCCACCAATAGACCTTCGGTCAAAGAATAAATCATATCCTCTGTCGCGAAGGTCATTTCAACATCAATCTGCGTAAACTCCGGTTGTCGGTCCGCACGCAGATCTTCGTCTCTGAAGCATTTCACGATCTGCACGTACCTATCCAAGCCCCCGACCATCAGGAGTTGCTTGTAAGTTTGTGGGCTTTGAGGCAGGGCATAGAATGATCCGGGATGTACTCGACTCGGAACGAGGTAATCACGGGCTCCTTCAGGGGTTGATTTCATGAGCGTCGGTGTTTCGACCTCAAGGAAGCCCTGCGCATCGAAGTAGCGATGAATTGTCTGGTAGGCCCGGTGTCTCAGCGCAATTTTATTTTGTAGATCCGACCTCCGGAGATCCAGATATCGGTATTTCAGCCGTAGATCCTCTGAGGCCAGCTTAATCTTTTGTGTGTGTGCAGACACGGAGAATGGTACAGGCTCTGATTCAGCGAGAATGACCAGACTCTCCACGCGAACCTCAATGGTTCCAGTTGGGAGGTTTGGATTAATGGTTTCGCTTGATCGTGGTGTGACAATTCCGATTACCGACACGACATACTCACTTCGCAGACGATCAGCAAGATCGTGAGCATCAATATTATCCTGAGGGGAGAATACAATCTGAGTTAAGCCATAGCGATCTCTAAGATCTACAAAGATCACCCCGCCCAAATCACGTCGTGTGTCCACCCAGCCTTTGAGTACAACGTTCTCTCCCAGATGTATGTCGGAGAGCTCGCCACAGGTATGTGTACGAGTCGGGTGTTCGTTCATGAAATGCTTTGAAGGACCAGACATAGTTTCTGGATATGTTTGCATTAATTCCTGGAAACCCGTAAATATACCGGATCTGCCTGTGCAGACAGCGGTTTTTGCGGAAAATTCCGCAGATATCAGTCCGATCGCGTATCTTTTCCCGGCCCACCACAAAGAGAGTCCAAAAAATGCCAGCCAGTACTGAACCACCACATACCGCGAAATGGTTCGGCCATCCACGGGGCCTCTCTACCTTGTTCTTTACAGAGCTCTGGGAGCGATTCAGCTACTACGGTATGCGTGCACTGTTGGTTCTTTTTATGACGGCCGCAGCTACAGAGGGCAATCCCGGATTGGGCCTGGGTGAAGGTGAGGCTGGAGCCATATATGGTCTATACACTTTCTTCGTGTATGTTTTGGCATTGCCTGGCGGATGGATTGCAGACAATATCTGGGGGCAGCGAAAGGCGGTCTTTGTTGGAGGCTGCATCATTGCACTTGGTCATTTCACAATGGCCGGACCACTTGTAGGATTGGCAGACAGGCCCAGTTTCTTTCTTGGCCTCATGTTCATAGTAATAGGGACCGGGTTACTCAAGCCCAACGTTAGCACGATGGTTGGTGATCTGTATCCCGAAGGGGGTGCGAGAAGGGACGCAGGTTTTTCGATCTTCTACACGGGGATCAATCTAGGTGCGTTTGCCGGACCGATTCTTACCGGATGGCTGGGAGAATCCTACAATTGGCATTACGGGTTTTCGTTGGCAGGGCTGGGCATGATCCTCGGCCTGATTCAGTACAGACTAGGTGGAAAGTATCTGGGGGAAGCAGGCTTATTAAAGTCAGACGCACCAAAGAGCAAGCTGAAGAAAAAGACACAGACCACCTACATCGTGTTGGCGGTCTCATTCGTTGTCGCTGCTATAGCTGGTACATTACTTCTGCAAACCCTTTCATTGGGGACGCTTGCAACTTGGCTTGGCTATGCGGTAATTGTGATTGCCGTGCTGTTCTTTGCTTACCTACTGATTCTGGCCAAACACACCAACTTGGAGAAGAGACGGTTAATTGTAATTTTTTGGTTGTTCATTCTGGCCGCAATTTTCTGGTCGGGGTTTGAGCAGGCAGGATCGTCGCTCAACCTGTTTGCCCGAGACTCAACCAACAGGATGCTAGGCGGCTGGGAGCTGCCGGCCAGTTGGTTGCAGTCGGTGAATTCCACATTCATCATCATTCTTGCGCCGGTATTTGGGTCTCTCTGGATCACATTGGCGAGATTGAAGCGCAACCCATCTATTCCTGCAAAATTTGCCATCGGACTTATTGGGTTGGCAGGAGGCTTTTTTGTGATTGCGTGGGGTGCTGCGAATGCAGAGGATGGTTCACTGGTTTCCCCTGTATGGCTCGTTGTGACGTACTTTTTCTTTACGGTAGGAGAGTTGAGCCTGAGCCCTGTTGGACTGTCTTCAATCACAAAGTTAGCACCTACGGGACGTGTAGGGCAGATGATGGGCGTATGGTTTATAGGTACAGCTTTGGGCAATCTTTTTGCAGGCCTCGTTGCAGGGCAGCTCGAGACGCTTGCCGCATCGGCTCTCTTCGGCAACGTGGCAATGATTATCGGTGTTTCCGGAGTGGTGGCACTGGCTGCGTTCCCATTCATTAAGCGCCTGATGGGAGAAGTTGACTAGAAACTATCCCGATCCGTTGTGACTTATTTAGCCTCCACAGGTCGGATGCAGTTTTTGAGGTGAAGAGACTGAATTGTTTCTATACCAGTCAGTGAGATAGGCTTTTGTTGTGACACGTCTCTTCGGCGGATTTGCATGACGCGAATAAGGGCATGATCATCTACCAGATTCGTTTAGGAGATTCCCGGACATGAAGGTTGGCACCTATGGTCATATAGGGTATGGATGAAGATTACACAGATGGTTTGAACGACACCTCAAAGGTGTTTGTAATGCGCTTTTCCTTTGAGCAGTAAAACGCCAGAGTTGATCAACCCAGTGGTAATCCAGGAAATCAAAACCGCCGGTAGAGGGTGCAGAAAGTATTAAACTTTTGTTCAGCGAGTCTCTTTTTCTGCAGTAACTTGAGCATTGATCCAAACATTCACGATAGAACCCCAACGCACAGTAATTGCCTTATATCAACGATGAAACAGATTCACTCGTTTATTCGTGCGGTCATGAAAATCAGGAGCGGACTCTTTGTGATTTTATTGTTTTCACTGCTTCAGCAGGGTGCTGGCGCACAGATATCGGTTACGGGAACGGTGGTGTCAGATGACAATGGCGAGCCGTTGGCAGGGGTTACGGTTGTGATTGATGGCACGTTTATCGGCACCATCACGGATCAAGATGGCATGTACGCGATTGATCTTCGGACTGAGGACGATGTACTGATTTTTTCTTT
>LXNI01003057.1_pt1 | contig 10304 bp, 5 predicted proteins | sample 809091 | NCBI WGS metagenome assembly LXNI01 (sample SAMN04870527, study PRJNA318959) | sponge metagenome | biome: 01000161; feature: marine sponge reef; material: water | host: Sarcotragus foetidus | place: Greece: Milos, Mediterranean Sea | collected 2013-05-29 | depth 5-7 m | reverse complement strand
TGGACGAGGCGGAAGCTGAAGCCAGGCTGGCCGCCGACGGAGTGGGTCTTGGTAGCGCGGATGAACACAGAGGCGCCTAGTCCGAGGGTGTCAGAGGCGCGAGGCGGGCGTCAAGGGCCAGATGCCATTTCTTGGCACTACAACGAGCTTCGAGACGATATCAGCATACATTAGCGAACATATTAAGAATACGCCAAGTCTATCAAACGAATCGGGGTGTATTTTTGGCTATAATCAACCCGCCGAAGAGCCCCGAGAGCCGAAATCTCCCGAATTCCTGGCGAACCAGGGCTAGGAAAGGGAATCGACGAAAATCGCTGTCGCGGGTACAGATTCGGCTAACGCCGTGCTCGCGCATCAGGACGGCCGTATGAAGATCATGCATCAAGTTTCCGCGGAGGTCCGGGAGTTCCGACATTACTTGTGCCAGGACTGCTGCGTGACGAGGAGTTGAAATCAGCAGGTCGAATCCCGGTGATCCCAGCAAGTCGGAAAGATAGCGCTGAGCCTCTTTCGGACTCCAAGGTGATTGAAGCACGCGAGGGTGCGTGGTCACTCTCAGGAACTCGTAGCACACGCTCCAAGTAAGGAACGCCGGGGAAGGGTCCCTGCGCACCTCTGCAAGCAACTGGCTACATGGGAGATGAAACGCTGAATCCTTGTTGGCAGCGTACACAAGGATGTTCGTATCGAACAACAGCACACTACTCCTCTTCCATCACCTTGTAGAGCAGATCGCGATTCGAGATGTCGACCAATTCTTTACCGCCGTTCCAAGCCGGTAGCGGAGGAAGCTCGGTTGTTGGCGAATCGGACGATGCTGGCTCAGAGAGGACACGCCTAAGACCGGCCTCCACAAGCACGGACATCGTGGTTCCTCGCTTGGCAGCTTCTTCTTGGAGTCGCTGCATAACGGAGTCCGCGATGTTCAGCGTTGTCTTCGTATGGAAAACCATATCACGGTTCAACTGTGAGTTATCTAGGGCGATCCCGACGGGGGCTTTCCGCCATGATCGCTGCGATGGCAATCCCGGTCCGCCCCGCCGCTGCGTCGATCTCTCCGTCGCCGACGTGCGCGCACCGAGCGTCATCCTTTCAGCACCCGGCCGCGGAAGCCCTGACACTCAGCCAGAGCAATGATTTGGGAGCGCGGAGACTAGGTCTACGCCTACCGAGTTCCTCGACACGGACGCGCCCGATGACCTCGAAGACATCCCGGCACCTGCCCGAAGCTTGCGACCGTTTCGTTGGAGTCACACGGGCATAGGCGACGAAGACCGGCAGATTTCCCTGCGGGGCTACTTCGCGACCGTGTCGTACCTGGATTATCAACTCGGACGCGTGCTGGATGCGTTGGAGCGGCTGAGGCAGGCCGATCGGACGATCGTCCTGTTCTTCGGGGACCACGGCTAGCACCTAGGCGAGCACACGCTCTCGCTAGAGATGAGTCTGATGGAAGAATCCGTGAAGCCGCCGCTGATCATTTTGGCACTCGGCATGTGCGGCAACGGTCGCGCTTAGCGGGCTCTGGTGGAGTTCGTGGACTTCTATCCCACCTTGGCGGACCTGTGCGGGCTGACTGCGCCTGCTGAGTTGGAGGGCGTCAGCTTGGCCCCGTTGCTTGGCGACCCGTCCGCCTCGGTGAGAGATCCCGCGTTCTAGCTCAAGGCCAAGTCCTCGCATTACCAATTCATGAGGGATGAATTTGCCACCGTTGAGCCTGATCGAGTCTTGGGCCTCGGCTACCGCCAGCATCTCCTCCTCTGGTTCTTGCTCGTCGTCCAATGGAGCGTTGCGGAGAAACGCACCAAGCCGGTCAGCAAGCGTGGCGAGGAAGTTCCTCGGTTCGAGAAGCTCGCCCTCAGCCACTCGGTCAAGCTCGTTGTGAGTCTCGCTACGGATGTCAGCCATCTCTGGACCTTTGACCTTTCCCTCCGGGAATTTCCGCTGCACTTGGCCCGCGACCACCATACGGAATCGTCCCTATGGGGCAATTTCGCGAACTAGACTGGGCTAGCGCTGCTCGAATGGGCGGCGCGGAATCAGTGCTTCGTGCGCTGACGGATCTGCGCCTGAATTTGGCGAGCGCCGCTGTCGTTCGGGTACCACGCGAGCACAGCGCCGATCGCTTGGCCCGCGATCTTCAGGTTCCCGGCCTTAAGAGCCAGTTCGGCCAGGCTGCGCTGGGCTTCTTCCAAGCTGGGCGCGAGCTCGACTGCGGTCTGCAGCGCCGCAATGGCCTCGTCTCGTCTCTCGGCGGCTTCCAGTACCAATCCCCGTCGGTAATGCGCTTCCGCGCGCCGGGGATTGATCTGCAATGCGCGGTCCAGCGCCCGAAGAGAGCCTCCGACGTCGCTGCTCTCCTGCCACAGGGCAATGCCGTGGTAGAGGTGGGCATCTTCCGAATCGGGACTGGTCTCGGAGGCCTCGCGGAACGAATTCGCGGCGGCCGCAGCGTCGCCGTCCTCGAGGAGCTTCCTCCCTTGCTCGACAAGAAGTATCGCTTGGCTGCTGCGAGCTTGGCGGGCAGCCGCCGTCATGGATTGCTCTTGGGCCGCCAAGGCGTCAGCCCTCCGCCCAGCCCTCTGATATGCCTGCGCCAGATTGCGGTGCGCCTTGACGAGCAGCGGGCTGCGGCGTACCGCTTCTTCCAAGTGCTTGATCGCTCGGTCCACGTCCTTCAGCCGCAGCAGCGTCGACGCGAGGGTGTTGCGCGCGTCGGAATCGTCCGGGAAGTCCAGGACCGCCTGCTCCAGATCCTGGGCCGCGCCGGTCAGGTCACCGCTTTGCTGCAGCGCCGCCCCAAGGGCACGCCGCGCACCCGGGTACAGCGGATGCATCGCCAATGTGGCGCGAAAGAGCGCAATCGCTTCTTCCAGCGCCTGGCTCTTGGTGAGCGCCAGGCCCAAGTTGTAGTGCGTGTCCGGATTGCCAGGCTGCAGCTTGACTGCTTCGCGCAATGCGGAGACCGCACCGGGAATGTCATCCAATTCCGCTAGCACGATCCCGAGGGCCAGTCTTGACCGTGGATTTTCTGGCTCCAGCTCGGTGGCTCGGGCAAGGTATTCGGCCGCTTCCCTTGCCTTGCCCTCGCGCTGCAATAGCAGCGAGAGGTTGACGATTGCTTCCGCGAAATCGGGAGAGGCATCCACGACTCGCTCGAGCAAGCGCCGCGCACCGCGCGTGTCGCCCCGCTTTCGCAGAGCGGCGCTCAACGCGTACATGGCCGGTATCTGGTCGGGGTCCGACCTGACGGCATGGTGGTACGAAGCGAGGGCGTCGTTGTCCAGTCCGGCCCGTTCGAGCGCCAGCCCGTGCTGGAGGTGGGCTTCTGCAAAGTCCGGGTCGATCGCGACCGCTGCTGCGAACTCGTCAAGCGCCTCGGAGAGTCTGCCGTGCTCTGCTTGGATCATGCCGATGGCTAGGCGCGAACGCTTGTCGCCACGGTCCGCCTCGACCGCGGCGTGAAACTGTCCCAAGGCCGCTAGCGGGCTCCCTTCTCGGAGGTAGCGGAAGCCCAGTTCGCGGTGCTTCGTTGCGATTGCCTTGGGTTCGGCGGTCTGGGCCGCGAGGCCGTCTCCCAGCGCGGTTGCCGCAGCGAATGCGATCGCGAGCGCCATGCAAGCCGCGCCGACGGCTTGGCCAGGGGCCCAATTGCGCGCCCCGAGCGCCCGCCCCTGCCCGCGTGCGTCAGGCACGACTGTGCGGAACAACCGTCTGCTTGGGCAGATCGGCCTTGCGGGCCGTCGGCCCCAAGTCATGGCGTGCCTTCACGGACTATACGGAGGAGTCCGCCTTTAGTGAATTGCTCACGATCCTCTGCCTTCTGGCGCCCAACCAGCGCGAATAGCTCCTTGGCCTGCTCGTCGTCGCCTCGGCTTCGATGCACCAGCGCTAGCTGGTAGGTAGCGGCCACTGCCGTTGGATCGATCGCGCGGGCCTTCTCGAGGTGCTCGATCGCCTCGTCCAAGGAACCGCGACGGGCCAGCATCCGGCCTAGCAGAAGCCGCGATTGGAACAACTCCGGATTCAGGGCAACCGACCGCCGCACGGCCTGCACGGCTTCGCTCTCGGCCTCCATTCCGGGCTCCACGCCGGATCGCTGCAAGGCTTCCGCGAGAAACCAGTGGGCTAGGTAGTCGCCAGGGGCCTGCGCACTCCGCTTGCGCAGCACGCTGACCGCTTCCGGAAGGCGGTCCTGCTGCATCAGGATTAGCCCGAGCGCCGTGCCGGGCAAGCTCTCCTCCGGGGCGAGACCGGTCGCGCGGTCGAACGCCTCTTCGGCGTCGTCAAAGCGGCCCTTCATGGCCAGCGCCACGCCGCGTTGCAAGTGGAGCCTGTGCGAGTCGGGAATCCGCCCAACGGAGATGTCGGCGATCTCGATGCCGAGATCGAAATTTTCGTGGTCTAGGCACAGCGCGATCAGATCGACGTAGTTGGACTCCTCTTCGGGGGCGAGTTCAGTCGCCGTTCGGAGAGCATCGTAAGCGCTCTTGGTGTCGCCGGAACGCTCGTATGCCTGGGACATCACGTTGTAGAGTTCGGCCGATCCGTGCCCGGCGTTCAGCAGTGGCTCCCCGGCTTCTAACGCCTCGGCGTGGCGTCCGCTCTTGAGGTATGCCAGAACGAGGTTGAAGCCTAGCTCAGAAGGATCGGCGGTGCCCCCGTCGGCCCGCTCGAATTCTCGCGCCGCTTCCGCGTATCGCTCGATTCCAGCTAGCATGAGTCCCGCTTGGAAATGGAGGTCAGGGGAGGCCGTCGCCGGCAGCCCTTCCAGCGCGGTCGCGGCCTTGGCAGCCTGGCGGGTTTGGAGCAGCGCCTTGGCGAAGTTCACCACAAGCCGCGGGTCTCGGGCCAGCAGGCCGCCACTGGACTCGAAGTGGGAAACGGCGCTGGCGAAATCGCCGTCGGAAAATGCGATCTCGGCCAGCCCCAAGTGGGCGAAAGGGTCTCCGCCCGAAGCGGCGAGCAGGCGCTCGAAAAAGGGCTTCGCCGCAGCTGGCCGATTCCTCGACATCTCGTGCAGCGCGAGGTTCTTCAGCGCGGACGGATAGGTGGGCTCCAGTTCGAGCGCGCGCCCGAATTGCTCCGCTGCTGCGTCGGCTTGGCCGGCCGAGGAGAGCGCGATTCCCAGCGTGTTGTGGAGTCTGGCGTTGCCGGGGACCGCGGCGACGACCTCGCGCAGGAGCGCGATTGCGGACTCCCACTCACCACGCTGCAAATGCGAGACCGCTTTTTCGTAACTCTCGCGGGGTGCCTGGGCGGCAGCTTGGCCGTGGATTGCCGTGATTCCAGCCAGTAGCACGGCAGCCGCGGCGGGAAGCCACACAAGCCGCCGAGCGCCGTTCTGCGGCGCACTACTCCGAGCTAGGGGCACGTTTTGCCCCTAGCTTACAGCCTTCGCTAGGCGGCTGCTGCCCTCCTCTCACCACCACGAAGGCAGGTATCCAAGCGAGCCCGCCGCGGTCGCGCACGAGTTGCAACCAACGATTTCGGGTGCGCGGAAGGTTTCCCCGGGGAAAAGAGCTCTGGGCAGTTGACAAGCGTGCGGTTCCAGCCAAGAATGGGTGCGCGGCTTGTTGAGAGTGTTCCAGCCCAAGTCGTGTCCGATGAGAGTTTCAGGCAACGCATGATGCGTTGCCCGGAGGGCTCGGGCACTGAACGGCCGGTCCCGCTCCGAAGCCGGCGCGTCTGCTTGGAGGTTATACGGAATGAGAAGACAGGTCTTGGCGAGTGTTCTCGCTAATGGCAGAGCATCGCGAGCTGGATCCGCTGTCCGTCTCGCAGTGTTCTTGGTGGCGGCTGCGATTGGCTTGCAGGCGCAATTCAGCAGCATCTTGGAAGGCACGATCACCGACCCGGCGGGCGCGGTGATCCCGGCCGCCCAAGTCGTGATCGAGGACGTGGACACGGGCACTAGCCGTACCTCCGAGACATCCGGAGCGGGGCGCTATCGCGCCATTGCCTTGGCGGCCAGCACCTACCGCGTCACCGTCAGCACGGAGGGCTTCCAGACGTATGTCCAGGAACGAGTGACTTTGGAGGTCGCCCAGACGACGACCCTGAACATCCAGCTCGAGCTAGGAGCGACGACGGAAACGGTCAGCGTGACCTCGGAAGCGCCTCTGATCGAGACCGGCGAAGCGAAGGTGTCGGGCCAGATCGCGGAGACGGAGGTCGCGGACCTGCCCTTGGTAGGACGCAATTTCATGACCTTGGTGGTGTTGACTCCCGGCGTTGTCGGGCTGCCCTCCGGCGGCGGCCAGGCCTACGCGCAGGCGACCGGTGACATCTTCTCAGCGGAGTATGGAGTAAACCTGAGCGGAAACGGCCAGCGGGCCGAGTCCAACAGCTTCAACGTCGACGGCGCTTCGGTCAATGCCAGCCCCCGCGGGGGAGTGGTCAACCACAATCCCAATGCCGATTCCGTGCAGGAACTGCGGGTGTCGGTCAATAACTTTTCCGCAGAATACGGGCGGAATTCCTCGGTCCTGGTCAACGTGGTGACCAAGTCGGGCACCAACGAGGTCCACGGCACTCTCGGCTGGTACCACACCAACAACGTTCTGCAGAAGCCCAATCGATTCCAAGCCAGCGGCGTGCCGGTGTTCCGGCGCAACGAGGCGAATTGGAGCCTTGGTGCGCCGATCATCAAGAACCGCACGTTTGCGTTTGCGTCGATGGACATCTTGAGGTCCGGCGTCGGTGCCGGGTTCAGCAGGACCGTCGTGAGTCGGCAGTTCGCCAACTTGGTCCGGGAGCGGTATCCGAACAACATCGGAGCCATGATCATGAACGAGTTCCCGGATATCTTGGAGGAGAAGAGCGTGGCGCAGACGGCAGGCGGCTTGCTCGGCACCGATTGCAGCGGCTCGGAGGGGATTTCCACGCCTATCGGCGCACTCCCCTGCGACTTCCCAGTCACCGAGCGCGGATCCTTCGCGCAGACCCTGCCGCGCGATGGCATGCAATGGTCGCTCCGCATCGATCACAACTTCAACGAGAGCAAGGACCGCATCTATGGCAGCGTGGCCCGCACGACAAACCAGCAAGTGTTGTTTGGCAATCCCTCGGTCTATCCCGCTTTCACCAACATGCAGGAGCAATGGACTGCGTTCGCGAACTTGAACTGGACGCGGATCATTTCAACCAACGTGATCAACGAGGCCTCGTGGTCGTGGCAGCACGCTGAGGGAGACGCCCCCATCGGCCGCGGCGAGATCCCTAGTGTCAATGTGCCGGGCGTCGAAAACTACGGCCAGGGCTTCTCCGACGCAGTGTTCATCCAAAACAACCAGCAGTGGCGCAACGTCACCACTTGGAACAAGGGATCGCACTCCTTCAAGTTCGGCGGGAACTTCAACTGCGACAGCGGGTGCCCCGGCGCGGGAGCCTTGTTCGCCGCGGTCTGGGAACGGCCGAACTACGGATTCAACAGCCTCTGGGACTTCGCTCTTGACGATCCGTTCTCGCACGGGAACATCGGCTTCGATCCGGCGACGGGTGACGCCCGCGGATTCGATTTCAGGCCGCGCTTCACCAATTGGGGCTTCTTCTTGAACGACGACTGGAAGGTGCGGCCGAACTTGACGGTCAGCTGGGGCGTGCGCTGGGAAGCATTCCCGGTTCCGACCGATCTAGACGGGATCTTCGTTGGAGCCAACTTCCGGGGCGGCAGCAACTTCACAGAGCGGATTGCCGACGTGGGGGTGCGGCGGGGCCCGCCTTTGGATTCAACCGACATGAACAACATAGCGCCCCGCATAGGCATCGCTTGGGATCCGACGGGCCAAGGCAAGATGTCGATTCGCGCGGGCAGCGGCGTATTTTACGACCGCCCGGGCGGCCAGTTCTATCGGGACTGCTGCACAAGCCTGCCGATCTTCGCGGTCGCCAATGTGAACAAGCAGACAGACGCCAAACCGGTGTACGGGCTGAGCAGCACGAACGAGTCTCCGTGGATGTTCCCCCGGCCTCCGGACTTGCAGGTCGGTTTGGACGAACGCGGCGGGCTGATCGGCGTTCCCGCAGAGATTCAGATCTGGGAGCCTGACCTGAAGAACCAGTACGCGATCAATTGGTTCTTCGGCCTGCAATACGCATTGGGCAGGGACTGGGCTGTCGAGGCGAACTACGTGGGATCGCAGGGCACCAAGCTGTACCAGAACTACGAGGTCAACCGCTTCGCGGGCGACCTGCTCGATGGACGCTTGGACCGTCTGAATCCGAGTTTCGGCAACATCCTGTATGGGCAGAACAACGGCAAGTCTTACTACCAAGGGATGAATGTCAGCCTCAAGAAGCGCTTTGCGCAAGGCCTGCTGTTCCAAGGGGCCTACACGTTCGGCAAGGCCATCGATACCGGCAGCAGCTTTTCTGGGGAGCACTTGGTGGAGTTGACCGATATGCGGCTGAACCGAGGACGGTCTCGCTTCGACGTGCGCCACAAGTACGCCATGAGCTTGATCTTCGAAATCCCCTCGCCGGTCCGCACTGGCGTTGGCAAAGCGATTCTCGGGGACTGGCAAGTAGGCATCACCACGATCCTGCAGAGCGGCTCGCCGTTCAACGTCTCTTGCGGGCTTCCGTTCCAGCCGGTGTTTGACGACAACGGCAACCTGATCGGCAACAACGGCTGCGATTTCAACGCCGATGGATTCAACAACGACCGCCCCGACGAGCCGTCGTTCGGAGATACGGTCAGCGGCGCGACCAAGGATGACTACATCAACGGACTGTTCACGGCAAGCGACTTCCCGAAGCCGCAGACCGTCAGGCCTGGTTCGCTCGGGCGCAACACCTTCAGCAATCCGGGCTATAACAACACGGATCTCAACATCCTGCGGCAGATCCCTGTGCCGCTGCTTGGCGAGGCCGGGCGCGTCGACTTGCGCGCGGAGTTCTTCAACGTATTCAACGTGGAGAATCTCGGCTCTGTGAGCGGCAGCCTGCAGAGCGGGAATTTCGGCCGCGTGGGGAACACGTTCAGCGCGCGCAGCATCCAGTTCGGCGTAAAAGTGGTCTTCTAGCCCACCATACGTGCAACACGGCAGGATCCCGGTGAGGAACCGGGACCCTGCCAGAGTCCTGTTGCCGCCGGGGCGCGCGGCGAGCTGGAACGCGGCTGCTATCATCCGTTGGCTCGATATTGCCGATGGGAATTGAAGACCGCGATGTCGCTTGCGACTAGCGGGCCGGAATCGGGCGTGGTCGAGAGTGGGTCGTTTATGGCGCATTTGGTCTCCGGGAGATTCGGCATCGCTCCGATAGCCCTCTTGGTCGTAGGCGGCTCGCTGTCGCCGCTCGTGGCGGCTGACGCTGAGCACGACCAGCCGGACACACCCGTTCAGTTCGTCGACGTTACGAGCGAATCCGGAATCTCGTTCGTCCACGAGAACGCTGCTAGCGCCGAGAAATACCTGATCGAAACAATGGGCGGTGCTGCCGCTTGGCTTGACTACGACAGTGACGGCCTGCTGGATTTCTATGTCGCGAACAGTTCGGGCACCGAAGCGTTTGAGCCAAGCGAGCCTTTGCGAGGCGCTCTCTACCGCAACTTAGGAAACGGTCAATTTGCGGATGTGACCGGTGAAGCGCGCGTCGGAGCGGAGGGGCTGTTCGGCATGGGTGTTGCTGTGGGCGACTACGACAACGACGGCGATCCCGACCTCGCCGTGACCGGATACGCTCGATCCGTGCTCTACCGCAACGACGGGGAGGGGGCCTTCCAAGACGTGACGCAGGAGGCGGGAGTGTCCAACGCGGGCAAGTGGGGATCGAGCGCGGCATGGTTCGATTACGACAACGACGGCCTGCTCGACCTGGTGATCGTCAACTACTTGGAATGGTCTCCAGAGCGCAACTTCCATTGCGGGGAGCGGCGCCCCGGCTATCGCTCCTACTGCCATCCGAACAGGTACTTGGGACAAGAGCCGACCCTCTTCCGAAACCGTGGCGACGGAGGATTCGACGACGTGACCCAGAGCGCGGGCTTGGCGGGCCAGGCGGGCAACGGCTTGGGGGTGGTGTGCTTTGACTACGATCGGGATGGCTGGATGGACATATTCGTCGCTAACGATTCCATGCCGAACTTCCTGTTCCGCAACGTCGACGGCAGGGAGTTCGAGGAAGTGGCATTCGTCGCGGGCGTGGCCCTCGGCGAGAACGGCGAGGCGGAAGCAGGGATGGGCGTGGACGCGGCGGACTACGACGGCGATGGCTGGCCCGACCTGTACATGACGCATCTGGACTTCGAATTTGACCGGCTGTACCGCAACGCGCGGGATGGCAGCTTTCTGGATGCG
>LXNI01003056.1_pt1 | contig 10305 bp, 8 predicted proteins | sample 809091 | NCBI WGS metagenome assembly LXNI01 (sample SAMN04870527, study PRJNA318959) | sponge metagenome | biome: 01000161; feature: marine sponge reef; material: water | host: Sarcotragus foetidus | place: Greece: Milos, Mediterranean Sea | collected 2013-05-29 | depth 5-7 m | reverse complement strand
GCCACCCCCGTTCCTGCGCATTAGAGGCACTGCCGCCCGGCTGCAGTAGAACGCACCTCGGAGATTGGTGTTGAGGGTGCGGTCCCAGATCTCGTCGGTGAGGTCGTCGAGTTTCCAGTGAGGCGTTAACTTGCTCCAGCCCGCATTGTTCACCAAGATGTCCAGCCGCCCCCAGCGGGCTTCGACTGCGCCTACCATGGCGCGCACCTCGTCGTCATGTTGGACGTTGGCGGCGTGGGCCACCGCTTCGCCGCCGTTGCCCGCGATCTCCGCGACGACCTCGTTGGCGGCGTCGGCCGACGCCCGGTAGTTGACCAGCACTTTGGCGCCTTCGGCTGCCAGCCGCGCGCTGATTCCGCGACCCATTCCCGTCGCACCACCCGTGACGATGGCAATTTGTCCTTGGAGCTTCATGTGGATTGCCTTTGGTGCCGAATTACCGATCAGTCTAGCGGAAGTCGGCATTGCTGATCCGCGGGGCTCGACGGGCCAACCCTGGCTGGCGGAACAGAGATCGAGGGCTGCGATGCTTGCGCTACCTGGCACCCTGCGATTGCAACGGCCGCCCAGCCCGAGGAGCAGGATTTCGGGCTGCCGAGCGAACCTCTTTCGTTCCTGCGCGGGAATCGGCAGCGGACCGGGTGCACAGGCGCCCGTGGCGGTCGCTAGATCCACCGGCTTGCTCGGGTTCGCCCGCTGTCGGACAAGAATGTATAAGTCGAACTGTGGCATTCTCTTAGTTCAAGCGGAAGTCCGCTTGGGAGGATCGCTCTGACCTGTTGCCGCATGTCTTCGCTGGCCGCGCCCAAACGGCCTCTGAGGGGCGGGCCTTACGCGCCTTGGCTGGGGCTGGCGCTGCTGGTCCTGCTGCTGGTTCCCCGGCCGGTGTCGGCTCAGGAGGAGTGCCCGTGGTGTGGCACCACTGGCGGAGTGGCGCCAGTTTCGGTGGAGGGCGTGGTAGACCTGCATGTCCACTGTGCTCCGGACAGTGGGCCGCGCTCGATCGGCGCCCTAGAAGTGGCCCAGCTTGCCCGGAACGCGGGGATGCGAGGGCTCCTGCTAAAGAATCACTATGCGTCCACGGCGGGCCTTGCCTACCTAGTGGAGCGGGCGGTGCCCGGGATTCGCGTGCTTGGCGGCATCGCCCTCAATGCTTCCACCGGTATCAATGTCGTTGCAGTCGAACACATGGCGCGTACCACCGGAGGGCACGGCAAGGTCGTCTGGATGCCGACCTTCGATTCCGATCACTACCACCGCGTTCTCCGGCCCAACCCCAACCGCGTCCCGATCTCGGCCGATGGGGCCCTGTTGCCGAGCGTGCTGGCAGTGCTGGACAAGATCGCCGAGCACGACTTGGTATTGGCGACCGGGCACTCCTCGCCCGAGGAGTCGCTGATGCTCATCGGCGAGGCCCGCAAGCGCGGAATTGGCCGCATCATCGTCACGCATCCGCTGCCCCCGCCGGTCAGCATGTCGGTCGAGCAACAACGGCGGGCGGCCGCCTCGGGCGCGCTGCTGGAGTATCCGGTCGGCAACGCCCTGGGCTCAAACCCGACTTGGGATGGCACGAGCGAAGAAAAGTTGCGCGCCTATGTAGAAGCCATTCGAGCGGTCGGGCCCGAGCATGTGGTGATCTCGAGCGATCTGGGCCAGTCGATGAATCCGGTCCATACCGACGGATTGGCTGTCTTCTTGGCTCAGCTCTTGCAAGCCGGCTTCACCCGCGGCGAAGTCGACCAGATGTCGAAGTTGAATCCCGCAAGGCTGCTGGGGTTATAGCCGGGCATGCTCAGGCCAGACGACTCAGGCGTCCTGCGCGTGAGCAGGTGGGCCGATTGGGACTGGCTCGTCCATGGATTCTCCACACGCTCGAACGGGGACTTCCTCGACTGGCCGAGCGACGACGTGATCTCTGAGAGGTTCGGCGCGGTTTCGTGCGGGACCGCAATGCTGAGGCAGGTTCATTCCGGGCGGTGCGTCCGAGCGGACCAAGCCTGGGGTGGTGATCGCCCTGAGGCGGACGCTGTCTGCACGAATCGTCCACGCGTGTTGGTTGGCGTTCGCACGGCGGACTGTCTGCCTGTCTTGCTGGTAGACCCGCGCAGCCGAACCGTGGCGGCAGTCCACGCCGGCTGGCGAGGCGTGGTGGCGCGAGTGCTGTTGAACGCACTCGAGTCGCTGGAGTCTGCGTACGGCTGCAACGCTGGTGACATCGAGGCCGCCGTCGGACCGGGCATCGGGCCTTGCTGCTTCGAGGTGGGCGAAGATGTCGCTAGCCAGTTTTCCGGCGAATTCGTCGACCGCAGCGGTTCGAAGCCGTATGTGGACTTGGCGGCTGTGCTGAGGGCCCAGCTGTCGCAGGCGGGAGTTGACCGCGTTGCTATGGCCGGCCACTGCACCAGTTGCGATCTTGGCAGCTACTATTCCCACCGGGCCGAACAGGGCAACACGGGGAGGATGTTGGCTCTTGTCGGACTGCGAGAGACGCGAGTGCCATGACAGACGGGGGCGTGGCGGTCGCTAAGGTTTCGAGTCCGGGCCCGGTGCTGATCCCTAGCGAGGAAATCGCGGCCCGAGTCCAGTCGCTTGCGGGAGAGATCACCAGGGACTACCAAGGCAGGCCCATCAAGTTCGGAGTTGTCCTGACCGGGGCCATGGTATTTGCCGCCGATCTCATGCGTCAGGTCAGTCTGGATGTGGAGGTCTTCTTCTTGCAGGTTGCAAGTTACGGCGACGGCACTGTTTCGTCCGGTCGGATCCGAGTGCGCGGAGACGTGGATCTGGACCTGGCGGACACGCACGTGCTAGTGGTCGACGACATCGTCGACACGGGACGGACAACCAAGGCAGTGTTGGAAATGCTCCGCTCGTTTGGGCCAGCTACGTTGCGGATGGCGGCCTTGCTCAACAAGCAGTCGAGGCGCAGAGTCGATGTGCAAGCGGACTACGTAGGCTTTGAGGTCCCGAATAAATTCGTCGTCGGGTACGGCATGGACTATGGCGGTGCCTTTCGCCACCTGCCCAGCGTCCACACCGTGGACTGAGTGCCGGAACAGAGCGGAGGCCGCCTGTTTCGACGGAAGCGGAGAGGCCGTTCCGCGCTGATTCTGCCCCGCTACACCCGTCGGTGTGGCATTCAGCCCAATTCTGGTGGATTCTGGCCCGAAACAGTCCTAATATGGCCGATTTCTTGGTATGGTTTAGCCATGCTCACAATTCCGAATCGTCACCTCGCTCGATTCTGCGATGGTTCGACACGCAGGGATCTGATGAAGGTCGGTTCGCTCGGCTTGTTCGGACTGGCGCTGCAGGACGTGCTGCGGCTGCAAGACAAGGCTAGGGCTTCGACCGGCCCGGGGCGCTATGACGGCTCGACCGGCTTCGGTTCCGCCAAGTCGGTCATCGTGCTCTTCCTGCAGGGCGGCCCCTCGCATATCGACATATGGGATCCCAAGCCGGATGCGCCCTCGAACGTGCGCGGGGAATTCAAGCAGATCAAGACGAAGATTCCCGGCATCCACCTCAGCGAGACGATGCCGATGCTGGCGGACACGGTCGACAAGTGCACGCTGATCCGTTCGATGAGCTACACGCCGGCCGGGCTGTTTAACCACACTGCCGCCATCTATCAGATGCTGACGGGTTACGAGCCGACCGAGGTCTCCCCCTCCGGCCAGCTCGAGCCTCCCTCTCCGAACGACTTCCCCACGGCCGGCTCCTGGATCACGAAATTCCGCCCGCCCAGCGACCCGGTGTTGCCGTTCGTGGAATTGCCGCGTCCTCTGCAGGAGTCCAGCGTGATCGGCAAGGGGGGTGCGGCGGGCTTCATCGGCAAGGCGTACGACCCGTATCGGCTCTACCAAGATCCGAACACGGAAATCCAGCTCGATGACTTGGAACTGCGGAAGGAAGTTCCGGCGGAGCGACTGCAGAGCCGCTTCGAGCTGTTGCGGGGCATCAACGGCTCGATGCCTGCACTGGACAAGGCCGTCAGCAGCTACGCGCTCGACAAGTACTACCAGAACGCCTTCGACCTCGTGCTGTCGGGCAAGGCGCGCAATGCCTTCGACCTGTCCATGGAGACCGATGACATGCGCGACAAGTACGGGCGCTTCACCTTTGGCCAGGGTGCCTTGATGGCGCGGCGGCTGGTGGAGGCCGGAACCCGCATGGTGCAACTGAACTGGCCGTCGGTGGCCAATGGCGATCCTGAGACTACGGCGTGGGACACCCACGCGTCCAATTTTGGGCCGCTGCGCGACCTGCACTGCCCGAAGCTGGATCGAACGCTCTCAGCCCTGTTGACCGATATGGACGAGACGGGTCTGCTGGACGAGACGCTGGTCGTCGCGGTCGGCGAATTCGGGCGCTCTCCGCGCCTCGGCGTCTCGACGTCGGGCAACACGAATTCCCCCGACGGACGGGACCACTGGCCGTACTGCTACACGGCCATGGTGGCGGGCGCGGGCATCCCGGGCGGCCGCCTCTACGGCGAATCTGACGGGACGGCGTCGTCCCCGAAGGAAAAACCGGTCCATCCGAACGACCTGCTGGCGACGATCTACTACTCGCTCGGCATCGACCCGAGCCAAGAGATCTACAACCATCTGGCTCAGCCGCGCGACTTGGTCAAGGGCAAGCCGCTGATGGATCTCTGGGTAGGCTAGGCCCAGGCCTTACCGCCTGCTCCGTGTGCCGGACGCTCGTGTCCGGTGCAGGGCAGCGTGCCCATACTTAGAACACTGCGTGCGCCCGTACCGCCCGCATTCACTTCCCGGCCCAGACGGGTTGGCGTTTCTCCAAGAACGCGCACATGCCCTCTTGGGCATCCGCAGCTAGGGCATTCATGCTCATGACTTCCTTGGCGTAGTCATAGGCCTTGGGCTGGTCGAGGTCGATCTGGGAATAAAACGCCTGCTTGCCGAGCCCGACGGTCAGCGAACTTGCCGCAGCAATGTCCATCGCCAGTCTGCGCGTTTCCTCGGCCAGCCGGTCACTGGGCACGACATGGTTGACTAAGCCCCATTCCGCCGCCTGCGCCGCGTCGATCATCTTCCCCGTGAGCAGCATCTCCAGAGCGCGCTTCCTGCCGATGCTGCGCGTGAGCGCGACCATCGGCGTGCTGCAGAACAGGCCGATCTTGACGCCGGGAGTCGCGAAGCGGGACGTCTCAGAAGCCACGGCAAGGTCGCAGGTGGCCGCCAGCTGGCACCCGGCGGCCGTCGCGACGCCATCGATCTGAGCGATCACTGGCTGGGGAATCGCCTGGATAGCCGTCATCATCTCCGTGCAGCGGTCAAAGACGTGCCGGTAGTGCTTGATATCCCCCCCGGTCATCTCCCGCAGGTCGTGTCCGGCGGAGAAGACCGGCCCCTCGGCCTGCAGAATCACCGCCCGGACTTCGTCGCTCGCGCCGATTTCGCGGATCGCCGAGGTGAGCGCGTCCATGACTTCGAGCGACAGCGAGTTGCGCCGTTCGGGGTTGGCCAACGTCAGTGTCGCCAGTGGCGCGGCGACGTCAATCTTCAGCGCGGAAGTTGCCATGGTGTGCTCAGGATACCAATCCGTTGTATTCTGTTCGGAACTCATGCACCCGATTCTGATTCTGCTGATTGCGATGGCGTCGGTCTTCCTGCTGATCATCCGCTGGAAGATTAACGCCTTTGCCGCCCTCATCCTTTCCGCCATCCTGATTGGGCTGCTCTCGCCGCACGTGGCGGTCCAAGACATCATGGGGGCGGTCACCGAAGCCTTCGGTGGGCTGGTCGGCAGGATCGGCGTGGCGATTGCCATGGCCGCTGTGATCGGGCAGTGCCTGATGGAGAGCGGCGCTGCGGAGAAGATCACTCGTCGTTTCGTGGCGTGGCTGGGGGAGAAGTACTCCTCGTTCTCGATGGTGATCAGCGGCTATATCTTGTCGATTCCGGTCTTCCATGACACGGTTTTCTACCTGCTCGTTCCCCTGGCCCGCTCGATGAGCATGCGCACCGGGGGCCGGAACTACCTGCTCTACACGCTCGCGATTGGCGCGGGCGGAGTGACGACGCACATCTTCGTGCCGCCGACACCCGGGCCCTTGGCAATGGCCGAGACGCTGGGCATCGACATTGGCCTGGTGATCGTCGTCGGCCTGATGGTCGCCGTGCCGTCGGCGCTGGCGTGCTGGGCCTATGCGTGGTGGATCGACCGCAAGCTCAAGATCCCAATCCGCGAAGCGCCCGGCCTCTCCCTCGAGGAACTTGAAAAGGTCGCGCACCGGCCGGAGAGCGAACTCCCCGGTTTTGGAGTCTCGCTCCTGCCGATTGCATTGCCGGTGTTCCTGATCACCGCCAACACAGTCACCAACACGTTCTTCCCCGGAAGCGCCTTGAGTAATGTCACCGCGTTCTTGGGCAATCCTAACCTAGCCCTGATCTTGGCGGCTGCAACCGCGCTCTACGTGCTGGCGTCGCACAAGGGCATGGGCTTGCGCGAACTGGCCAAGCCCACCGAAGAAGCCATCAAGAGCGCCGGTCTGATCATCCTCATCACCGCCGGGGGCGGAGCGTTCGGGCGGATGCTGGTCAAGGCCGAGGTCGGTACGGTGCTCGGCGACTATGCCCAGCAGTTCGGCCTGTCTCTGATGCTGCTGGGATTCGGGATCGCGATGGTCTTCCGCATCGCGCAGGGCTCGGCCACGACCGCCATGATCACTACCTCGGAGATTCTCGCGCCGCTGATCATTGCCAGCCCGCCAGGCCATCACGCGGTCTACATCCTGACAGCCATCGGGTCGGGCTCCATCGTAGGGGGGTGGATGAACGATTCCGGTTTCTGGGTCTTCAAGACGATGACTGGATTGACCGAAGTCGAGGCCCTGAAGACCAAGACCGTTTCCCTGTTCGCGCTGGGCGGAGCCGGCTTGCTGGCTTCTTGGCTGGGGGCGGTGTTCTTTCCCTTGGTGTAGGCGGAGATTGCCAGCAGACCCATCTGGCGGCAGCCTCGAACTTGTGCCGAACTGGGGTCCGCTGTACATGCCGCTCAGAGGGCGTGCGGGTGTGCCACTCCGGCTTGATTTCTTGGGCTGGCGTCAATTGCGTGCCGAAGCTCGCGCACGCTCGTTCGAGCAGTTGATCGGCGGAGAAGGGCTGGGCACGGTAGGTGGCGGTATGTTCGCACGGATGCCCGTGCTCCTGATCCGCGCAACACTGCTCTGCCGCGAGACTGATCAGTGAGCCGAAGCTTGCGCCTCGATCTGGGACCGCACCTCCACGACAACGAAATACTACGGTATGGCGGTCATGTTGAAAACCAGACTCGTGCGCAACAAACTTCGCGAGTCGCCCACATCATTACAGGCATGTTGCCGGCAGCAGTCAGGGAGTCAGCCAGCGTGATGCGCTACGATGCAATTGCGGCCGCCGGGAGCTATGGTGACCAACTGAAATCCCGGCACCCCTTCGGCGGCCAAAGGGTTCTTGAACGCCGCTCGAAGCCAGTTCACGGCGCGTTCAACCAACCCTGAAGGGCCGTGCAAGCATCCCGAATCCGTCAGCAACATTTCTGCGTTTTCCCGCCAATTCCATCAGCAACAATCTTCGCAGGCTATCCGCAACATTCTTTCGCCCTACAGTCTAGGCGACGCTTGCACTTCCCACTCAGAAGCTGCAAATCCTGAACCCACCCAAGGGCGAGCTTGACCCAGACAAGTGGCGGTGCCGGAGGCCGACGTCAGGCGTAGGCGTAAGAATACCTGGGGTCAGGTGCATCACCGGCGGCGATCAGTTGCTCGTATTGCTTCCGGTTGACTACTCCCTTGTTCACCAGTGTGGATTGCACCAAGCGCTCTGATACTCGAAACCGCTGCGCTGCTGCGGTGATGTCCTCAGGAGTTGGTGAATCGGTCCCAATGTAGTTGATCAGATCTTGGAATGGGCACAGGAAACTCTGAGCAAACGCTCGCTGGAACTTTTGACGAATCGACTTGGCTGGCGAAATCAGTCCGAGGCGATCATTGGCCGACCAAATTGCATCTCCCAGCACACGGCAAAGCTGAAATCTCTTTGCCTCGGTCCGGCCTGCCCTCAAGGCCACAGTGCAGGTAGGGTTGTCCGAGTCGCGTTGCCGAATCCCATAGGGAATAGATGTGAAGCTACGAATGTCGCTGAAATCATAAGTGCTTACACCAAGAAGCTCCCGCAGGCGCCGATTTGCAATTGGACCGGAGGGAACTGAGAGGTTCTGGCGCACCATGCCTGCGGCCTCTTCAGCTAGAGCCCACGGGGGTGCCTTGGAACGGGCCAAAGCATCGAGCTCAGGGGCGTCATCGGCAGGAATTCGGGCTGCGGCCATTGCTGTCGATACGTCAACCTTGGTTCTCGAACTCTCGACCGCCCAAAGTCCTTCTTGCAGTGCATGTATCACGCCATTCCCTTGATGTGAAACGCAAGCTTCGCTGACTGCCTCAAGTCCGAATTCGCCGATCAAGTTTTTCAACTGGTTCATCAATTCGACGGGAGCCTCGTCTACGTCAAAGCCAAGTTCAGCCTCAAGAGTCCTCCAGATTGCGACTGCGGGGTCTTCTCTCTCCGTCTTGACCTGGCAGTAGAGATCCAATAATGTTTCGCTCGCGTCTGTGGCGAGTTCGCGTATATCCTCTAGGAAACTATCGAAGCTACTCTCAACGTCAGCGGACGGAATCCAGCAAAGGTGGTCGGCAGCGAACGTAACGGGTCCGGGCGAATCCGAGACTTGCGGTTGCGTTCGGATCCCGACTTGGTCGCCCTCACCCCAGATTCTGATGGGAGGCCAAGCGTAGCCACCCCCGATGGATGACATCTCGTGCGCTAAACGCCATTCAGCGGTGACCTCGCCAGCTGGTTCCGGCTCGTGGAAGATCCTCCACCAATTGTCAAGGATCCAGAAGGCTAGATCCGATGGAGGAGCGTGCAGATACGTGTCCTCGCTATTGGTCGAAACCCTGAACAGCCTGGTCAGGAACTCGCCGTTCCACTGAATTCCAACTTGACGAATATCATTCGAAGACCGTTCGTCCAGCTCCTTGACGATGATTTCTATACCTGCCATGGCATCAGAAACCGTACCTGATCCTGCAATGTTCGGCGGCAATACGATCCCGATCGCTTCCAAAAGCCCGAGCCCACTCACTATACCGGTCGTAGATCGGACGGGCAATGGCTTCCCACTCCAGCACTGGGTAGCCGTGATACTCGAAGGTCGCCACGTTCGTCGGCCTTCCCTCGAATATCCACCCGTCATCCCCGACCGTCCAAATTAGGTTCCCCCGCCCGACCAAGCCTGCCCGTAGCCCTCGCTCGATCAGTCTTCGAATGGAGCGGAGCTTGGCTGGGGTGAACCCTGCATGTTCGTCGCAGAGCGTCGCGTCGCCTCTTGCCGAGCCGGGCGAAATATTCAGTTCGAACGCGAGTGGGTCCTTCTTGTGCTTCTCGCTGCACCGGTAGCGAACCGACTCTCTCAAGCGTTCGAGCAATTCGCCCCGCGGTTCCGATAGCAGACGTCTCTTCACGTTGTCGGGTCGCCTCTCAAGTTGATCCCGTCTTGCTTTAGGTCGCTTCATTCATCCGTAGGTGTTCGTACTGCAACCAGGGCCACACCGTGGATCCCCCCCCCCGCATCCAGCCGACGCTCGTGGTCGGACTGTGTGGCAACCATCGTAGCCAATTTCCAGCTGAGAACGCATCGGCAACCAAGCAGAGCCTTGTGTTGGAAGACATCGCTCTAGGAGAGCTGTGCTCGCGCCAGACTAGCCCAATGCCGCGATCGCTGGTTTAGGCGCACTGCCACCTCCGTGTCCAGCAAGAGGGCACTTCCCGCCTGATCCGGAGGCTTGGTTCCAGTCTGGTGACAAACGCACATGAAATGCCAAATACCTTACTTGTAATCAGTTGCATACACTCACTCGCACGAGGGCTGCGGTTCCGGAAATTCCAGCACACTCTGACACCGCGAAATTCGAGCTTCCGCCGGGTACTCCTTTAGTTGGGGGCCGTTGTGAAGGAGGGCTCGGCGGACGGTGAGAGGGCCTTGGCCAAGAGTGTAGAGGGCCTGCCGACAGCGGATGTCTGGCGGGTAGTGCGCGGCGCGGACTTGCTGTTGCGGATCGGTCTTATGCGTGTGCTAGGCAACATGAGGCCGAGTGTAGGAACTGGGGAGCTCGCACGGCCTGCCGTTTACACACAAATCACGGTGAACGCATCTTCTGATAGAGCTTGCTGCTCTCGTTGAGCCGACGGGTCCGTTCCACGCACTGGGTGATCGTCGCCAGGCGAATGTAGCCTTCCC
>LXNI01003055.1_pt1 | contig 10309 bp, 7 predicted proteins | sample 809091 | NCBI WGS metagenome assembly LXNI01 (sample SAMN04870527, study PRJNA318959) | sponge metagenome | biome: 01000161; feature: marine sponge reef; material: water | host: Sarcotragus foetidus | place: Greece: Milos, Mediterranean Sea | collected 2013-05-29 | depth 5-7 m | reverse complement strand
AGGTGTGGGGTTGAAGGCACAGGTTTCAACTGGTGAACAACGCACCGTCATCGGTGTAATAGGAGATAAAACATTGCTTGGCGATATTCCGTTGGAGTCAATGTCGGGCGTTGAAAGGACAATGCCGATCACTGCCCCATATAAATTAGCAAGCCGCCAGTTCCGAGATGAACCCACCATTATCGCTGTCAACGACACAAAAATTGGTGGCAAGAAACTCACAGTTATGGCGGGACCCTGTGCAGTTGAGAGTACTGAGCAGATTGTGACTATTGCACATCAAGTAAAAAAAGCGGGAGCAGGTTTTATTAGAGGGGGTGCATTTAAACCTCGCACAGGTCCGTATAGCTTCCAAGGTTTTGGTGTCGAAGCTTTGAAAATGCTTGCTGCTGCAAAACAGGAAACAGGTTTGGGAATTGTAACTGAAGTTATGACACCCCATGAAGTTGAAATAGTCGGTGAACACACAGATGTTTTTCAACTCGGCACACGAAACATGACGAACTTTTATCTGTTACGTGAAGTTGGTCGTGCAGGTAAACCAGTTATCCTAAAGCGTGGCTTAGCTTCAACAATTGAAGAATGGTTGCTTGCAGCAGAATACATCTTATCTGAAGGAAATCCAGATGTCATCCTATGTGAGCGCGGTATCCGGACATTTGAAACTCATACGCGGAATACGCTTGATCTCAATGCTGTTCCTGTAATCCATGAATTAAGTCATTTGCCCATTATCGTTGATCCGAGTCATGGTACAGGTATCCGCACCCTTGTCAGTGATATGACAAAAGCATCCGTCGCTGCAGGTGCAGATGGTCTGTTGTTGGAAGTTCATCATGACCCAGATAATTCAATGACAGGTGATGGTGCACAGTCACTGTTTCCTGACCAATTTGAGACACTTATCAAAGAACTAAAACCGATTGCTATCGCTGTCGGTCGTGAGATATAATAAAGAACAAATAAAATTGAAACTGTAAGGACTTTCTAATTTCCTTGCAACAAACGTGTAAGCTTTGGAGGACACAACCGTGGACGAATTTGAATCTAACCAAGAAAAGGTCTATATTTTTGATACAACACTCCGAGATGCGGAGCAAACTCCCGGAGCCGCTCTCGGCATTGAAGAAAAATTGGAGATTGCTAAGCACCTTGCTAAATTGAATGTTGATGTCATTGAAGCAGGATTCCCAATTTCGTCACCGGGTGATTTTGATGCTGTTCAGAGAATAGCCAACGAGGTTAAGGGACCCGAAATTTGCGCGCTTTCACGGGTCGTTGAAAAGGACATTACGGCTGCATGGAAAGCGATCCAGGATGCCCCGCGTGCACGTATTCATACATTTGTCGGTACATCCAATATCCACATGGAGCGGATCACTCGCACAACACCAGAAAGAACATTGGAAATGGCGGTGGATGCGGTTGCTTATGCTAAAAGTTTATGTGTGGATCACCCAGATGCAACCGTTGAGTTTTCACCAATGGATGCAGGACGGACAGAGTTAGCATACCTATATAAGGTCGTAGAAGCTACAATCGCTGCTGGAGCAACCGTCGTCAATATACCGGAAACCGTCGGATGGACGGTACCTACAGAATTTAGCAACCTGATAGCCGGTATCAAGGCAAATGTCCCAAATATTGATGATGCCATTATTAGTGTCCACTGCCACAACGATTTGGGGTTAGCCGTAGCAAACAGCCTTATTGCAATTGAACAAGGCGCACGGCAGGTAGAATGCACCATCAATGGACTTGGTGAAAGAGCAGGGAATACATCCTTAGAAGAAGTCGTCATGGCGATACGAACACGACGCGACTACTTTAAAGATTATTACACTGAAATTAACGCGAAAGAGATTGTTCCTATTAGTAGACGAGTCAGTCGGACTATGGGTATCCCTGTTCAACCGAACAAGGCAATTGTCGGTGAAAACGCATTTGCACATAGTTCAGGGATTCATCAGGATGGCATTATTAAGTCACGTGTTACCTTTGAGATCATTGATCCAAAAGAGATCGGATGGAAAGAGAGTCAGTTAATTCTCAGTCCACGTTCCGGACGAAATGCCTTAAGACACCGCCTAAGTGAACTTGGATATGAATTGGATAAAGAACAGTTAGAGAAAGTCTACGAACGATTCCTACGTGTAGCCGATAAGAAAAAAGCGGTTCATGATGCCGATCTCGAAGCGATTATGACCGATGAGATTCGGACGGTACCAGCAATATTTGAACTTGATTACATTCAAGTCGTCAGCGGAACAAAGATTTCATCGACAACTACTGTTGGAATTCGTACTGATGAAGGCATAGTTGAAAATGCATCTACTGGAGACGGTCCTGTTGACGCTGCCTTTAAGGCAATAAATCAGATAGTCAAAATCAAACTGAACCTTATAGATTATCAGATACGGTCTGTTACGGAAGGTGAAGATGCTATCGGTGAGGTGACTTTGAAGGTGCAAGACAATGGACACGTCATCACAGGTAACGGTGCAAGCACAGATATCATTGAAGCAAGTGCTAAGGCTTATATCCATGCTGTCAACAAACTGATTCAACTCCGTTCAGAAGGCTAATTCTCTTCACGATAATTCCAAGATTGTTAATGTTCGTAGGGTGTCTTTCGTCTATGTTCAACCTATTGGTGTCAATTTAAGGATATGTTCTTGCGAGAGTAATTTGAATTCCCAAATTTCTTCTATAGGAGTGACCAGGAGGTCGCTCCTACAAGAAAGTAAGAGGCGCAATAAATTGCGCGACTACGTATGTGTATTATCTTAAATTGACCTATAAAGGCACCAATTTGTAGTATTTCAAAAAATGTCAAGTGTCGTTTACAATCAATAGTTCATGAGATCGCTTGACATGTCCAGTTCCATTTTCCATCCGATTTTTCCCGATACGGGTTTCACCTTGTCCTAAGGTGTATTGCCATTTTACCTCAAGAATGCGAAAATCAGTATACCACTTTCGGATAGTTTCACAATCGTTATACGAAAGGACGAATCCACCTTTATGCTCATGGAGCAGGTCTCGTAGCAATTCGTGATTGAAGCCTTTGTGGTGAATAGGAAAATTCCGTTGCGGATAGATACCGCGAAACATTTCTCCCTCATCAAGATAATAGGGTGGATCGCAGTATAGAAAGTCATCCGAGTGGGTTGGTAGGGTTTCCTCAAATCTTCCTGTGTGAACAGACAAATTTGGACATTTGAAATTACGGATTGTCTGCAATGTCCGAATATATCTCTCTGGAGATTCATATATCTTTGACATCCATCCCAAAAAACCGGGTCCATACGAGAGATTGTGATTGAACCAGTAATATGCCGCTAACGCCAACGGATCCGATATAGGTGTATCACCTGTCCAATGTGCTTTGAGGCTGCTCTTTATCTCTGCATATTGTGTTTTTGTAGGATGCCACTCTTCAAGCCAATCGGCAAGGTCACCCCCCGCAGAAAGTTGAACCTGCCAATAGTTGACGAGGATGTCAAAGATGTCGTATGCACATACCTGTATGTTGAGTTCTTTGCCACAGGCGATTTCAACCGCACCTCCACCCATAAACGGGGATACGAGTTTTTCAAGTCCATCAGGGATACGCTCTATAATATGTCCAACCCCAAGACTTTTCCCACCAGCATAGCGCAAAGGAAGTCCCCTGTAGCGTGCATATTTGTACTTGCCCCGACTTCTAAGATTATTTAAAAATAAGTGTCTATTAGATGTTCCACCAAGGCTTGGTTGTATTTCTTTTGTGTCCATTTTATGTTTTATGATTTGTATCCTTTAGATTAATATCTGTTTTAGACATTATACTTCTCCGTTAAAATTGTGTCAATTTATTTATAATTCTCAATTTTCTTTACAGAGTTCATTATATGTGGTAAATTTGGATTAAATTAAATCTTGAGAATGCGCGTTGAAGCGCACAAAGGAATAAATATGGAACCTCTTCGAATTGGATTTCTTGGTGCTGGTGGTTTTGCCAGACACACGATTTATCCCGCATTGCATTTAGCACCTGTGGCATTGCAAGCGGTTTGCGATGCAGACGAAAATCGAGCGAAAGCTGCCGCTGGTAAATTTGGCACAGGAAGATACTACCTTGATAGACATGAAATGTTTGAGAAAGAAGACTTGGAAGCGGTCATTATCTCTATGGGACCAGATCCGAGGCAACCACTCGTGCTGGAAACACTTGAGGCAGGATACCACGTTTTTACACCGAAACCGCCTGCCCCTTCGCTTGAAGAGACCCTCACTTTGGCAGAAGCCGCTGAAAAGCATGGCAAGACACTAATGGTCAACTTCCAACGTCGGTTTAGTCTTGGTGTACGAGAGGCGAGAAATATCATGCAGACCGAATCATTCGGTCAACTCACACAACTTTTCTGTTCATTCTGTAGTGGAAGGTACGGATCAGTCAAACACTACCTACTTGATTTTGCTATACATCACTTCGATCTGGCACGACACATCGCTGGCGCTGAAGTTAATGAGTTGAGTGTTTTCCACAATGAAGTTGATGGACAAGGTTCATTTGCTGTAGCTGTGGAATATTCCAACGGTGCAGTGGGAAGTATGCAACTTAGTAGTCAACGTTTGTGGCAACGAAATTACGACTACATTGAAATTACTGGACAAAGCGAATATATCGTTTTAGATGGATTATGGGGTTATGAACACTATACAGGTGGTGGAAACACTTTTAAATCAAACTTTTCTGATGAACGTAACGGCGAGTTGACCGGTGATGGCATCAGTCTAACCGAGTTTGCGAATGCAATCCGTGAGGATCGTGAACCGATAGCAAGTATCCAAGACTGTGTTGGGACAATGCGGTTCTATGATGCTGTGCTACAACGGAAGAAGGGTGTTATATCTCTCGCGGGTTAGTTATTTCATTCCATTTCGGACATTCTATGAAGGCGGGGTAAATATACCTCGCCATTTCTTTACGATTTTTCCGAATTTATTGCTTCTAATACCTCAAAACATGTTTTCCCATTTACTAACTGGTGATAATAATCCACAACGCGCCTGCTAAAGTCTTGATTCTGACCTAATGCATTGTCAGAGGTAGAATTCTGGGGTGACCACAGAGTTGCATTAGAGAAAATTGTTTCGATTCGGTTTTCCACCTCTGTTTTGCTTGCACCAAATGCATCTTTAAGAACATTCTGTATCGTTCGGTCAGGATCGCGTATTTCGTATTCTGTACCAGTGTCAGTAATGCCTCTGTAGTCGTCGTCACCAGAGATAGTATGCGGTGTCAGAAATCGGAGCACTGTTGCAAAGGAATACGCAAAATCGGATTTGAATAATTCTGTGCTGGCATTATAGTTTGATGATCGTACAATGTCTGCGGCACGTTCACGAAGTTTCACCGTTTCAATGATATTAATCCGTGCGTTGTCGTCCTTAACACGACGAATACGGTCAACGAATTCAAGCGAATACGCACTGGCACTTTTCCCCAATATTGGAATATCCGCTTCAACGATTTTAGCGTATCCATTCATCAACCGTTCCAGATGAGGTGCAAATATTGGATGGGATGCTGCCTCATTGACATACTCAATACCAGAGAGGAAGCCTTTGTGTGTAATCCCAGGGACATGCACGGAATTCACAAGGAGCAACTTCCAATCGTGATAAGGTTCAATACTCTCCTGCTTAACAACTACACCGTATTCGTCAAGTTCACCGAAAGGGACACGTAGATTCTCGTCTAAATCTTCTAAAATAAGTGGGGTTGCTGGCATCTCCTCTGCGTAGGTTATCAATTCATCTGAACCTTCTATCTGTGACTTTGCGGCTTCCTTAATATCATCAGGAACAGCGTAGACTTGTGGGACAAGTCTATCCCCCATCTCATTGAGAAAACCAACTTTAGTTTCTAACCATTCCGCATAATCATCAGTTCGTTTCGGATATTCATTGCATAAAAGATCTCGGATAACATCTCCATTATTACGTAGGTTATCTGTATTGACAACGCAGAGTGGTGCATCAGCACCGTGATTGCCAAAATAGCGAAAGAGGGTTTCATCCAACACGTCCATCGCCAGTTCACCCTTTGCAATTCCTGCTTCGGTTACACCGATGAGAACGAGGTCTAATGGATTTTCGGTTTGAACATAGAATTGTTCGCGTCCTGCTTCAGTTGACAGTGTGGTTGCACCTACAACACTTGAGATTTGTTGGATTTCATGAATACCGTTTAGGTCAAACGTGACGACGTGATATACCCCGTCTTGTCGGTTAAAGGCATCGGCTTTTTCAGTGCCACGTGGTTGTCCAACATAGATCCCTCCATTATATAGATTACGTTTATTGAGGATGTGAACGAATTGATGTGTTAAGGCACGTTGTAATCCGCCTGCACCGATAGCAAGGATTTTTATTGGAAGCATGTGTTATTTATTTCTCCTTCTTGAATCGTGGTCGTATACCATAGTGTCTTGAATCCAATTGACTGGTGCGGTTAGGAAACCGTACCTACCGTTCAGGTAATCGGAATGATTCTATTAATTTGGTGTGAGTATTTGGTCATAGAGCGCAAGATAAGCATCAGCAATGTTTTTCCAATTGTAGCGTTCGTTACGTTTCAGCATCTCAATACTTTCCTTACCCATTTTCACGCGCGCTTCACCGGTGTTAATAAGTTTTATCATACAATCCGCCAGTCCGTCAACATCCCCAGGATCAAACAGTGCGCCGTTAACATCATCCGCTACAAGTTCATCAATTCCCTCAACACGACTTGCGATAATTGGAAGTCCTGTTCCCATCGCTTCTAAAACGACAAGCGGCATGCCTTCTGCCAATGAGGGTAAAATGAAGATATCTGCCTGACGATACTTTTGGGGTAAATCTGAATACGGAATTCTACCTGCAAAACGGATATGTGAACCCACACCGAGTTTTTCTGCTAAACCTACTAATTCATCCTCATAAGGTCCATCACCGACAATTTCTATCTCAAAGTTTTGTGTTGTTTTGTCAAGAATCTGCGGGAGTGCACGAATGAGAAATTGGAACCCTTTGCGTGGAATGAGTCTGCCAATCGCAAGGCATTTGACAACTTTTGGATTCGCATTTCGTGGGACAGGTTCAAAACTATCTGGATCTAATCCGTCAGGGATGATGTCAATCTGGACATCCGCATCAGTTGTACGCGCAAGGTCACGCAAACCTTCGCTACATGATACAACTGCTGCAGCGTTGTCCCAAATTGCTCGGATCATAGGCTTTAACAGCATGTATAGCCAACGATAGTAGGATGGGTCTGGATCGGGACGTGGTACGTCTCTACCTCCTAAAAACACAACATAGGGTACATCTCGGAATTTCTGTAATAGGTATGCTCCACCACCCGCAGGAATACCGAAAAACACTTGAACAATGTCCGGTTTGAACTGCTTCGCGAATTTCAATCCATAAACACTGGAACTCAATGCATACGTCAACATCTCGTGTACCGCACATATATTGGGACTTTTTCGTAGTGCGCGAACGCGATGCACATGAATACCTTCTACTTCCTCCATTGCTACACAGTCACGGAATTGTGATGTAATCAGATGCACCTCGTGTCCTGCCGAAGCGAAATGTTTACCTAAAAAGTAACTTACCCATCCACCACCTCCGCCTATAGGAGGAAACTCATGATTGAACATCAATATCTTTCGTTTATTAATATCCAATTAATTACCCGTGCCTTTTCGGGAGCGATTTTCGGCTAAATGAACAGCACACTCGATCATCGCTTTTGCTATATCAATTCCTGTAACCAACTGCAGTTCCTCAAATCCAGGTGATGGATTGACTTCAAGGATGACCGGTCCGTTTCTTGTCTGAAGCAGATCCACACCTGCAATATCTAATTGGAGTGCAGCGGCTGCATCAGTTGCAATACGTTTATATTCGTCTGTTAATATAATCGCTTCACCATTTGCACCTTTATGGATGTTCGCTCGGAATTCTCCATCAATAGCACGTCTTTTCATGCCGGTTATTGCATTACCACCTACGACAAGTATTCGGATGTCAACGCCAGCAGCTTCTGCAATAAAGGATTGAATAACATAATCTCTATGTAGGTCACAAAGTGCATCTACGGTAGAGGTGAGTGATGTAGGTGTGTCTAACAACATAACACCCATGCCGTGAGTGCCGTAGAATGGCTTCAAAATAAATGGATAATCGCCTATATCAGGTGCATTTTCTTCTAAATATGTAGCAGAACCGACGGTAAGACTTGGTGGGACAGGTAACCCGTTTTGTGAAAGGATACGTAAGGAGCGGAACTTGTGACGTGCGTTTGCAATTGCGTCTGCGGAATTCACCACAGGAATACCAAGCCATTCAAAGTGGGACACTACCTCTCCACCATATCTTGCTGTCGCGCCTGAGAGACGTGGAATTACGACATCAAAATCTTCAACTGAAAGACCCTCATAGGTAATACGGTTACCGTTTCCACCGATTTGGAGATAGAAACCGAAAGGGTCACACACATTGGTGGTGTGTCCTGCTTTTTCAGCAGCTTCAACGAGGTTACGGGTTGAGTGGTTCTGCGGACCACGTGAAAGGACGGCAATATTCATAATTAGGGTAACTTTCAGTTATCAGTTTTAAAACACTTGCCGGTGAATAACGAAACTAATACTGACAACTAACAAAACAACTTAATAATATATTTGCTTCGGTTATTGGTACGTTTCCTTTAGGAAATCCTCTAACTCTTCAAATGTATCAAAAATTCGATCACATAGGTTCTCAAAAAAGATGCTTCGCGTTTCGTTGTAGACCGCATACACCGGCTTATTATGACGACTTGCATAGTTCATCTCACTAAGTACACCTGGTGATAATTTATCCGTAGGATAAATCACGACAACAAAATCACTCTGGTGGACAAACTGATAATCCCGCGAAATAGTTCGGGTCTTAATCTGCTCAATTACATCATCGTCCAATTCACTCATCGTTTCGGGAACATCCAACATGTCATCATCAGCACCCTCCTTTTTTGCTGTAACAAGTGCCATATCCTTAATCGTCAACGGATCAAAAACAATAAAAGAGTGTTGTAATTTTGCACCAAGTTTGCGAATATTCGCTATTTCCTCAGGTGTGTCTGTAAGGAGCGTAATTGGATAACTGAGGTAAAATTTCGGTTTGTCTGAGAAAAGCAGTTCGTAGAAATTGGCAAGTTCGTGTTGTCGTGCGACGGTGTAGTGCGGTTTTTCTGTAAGATGTGCAAGTTGCCTTGTCAAAAATTCTTCTTCATCTAACCAAACGTTGAGTGCTGTCTTTTTGATACCCTTCCACTGTGTGCTTTTTTCCATACGTCCGTAGATGTCGGCGATATTGTCAACGACATTGATGTACATATCTGGTGGAAGAATATCAATATCTTTGAATGAGAATCCTTCAAGTAGACTACCACGCCATCGGAAGCAGGCGTGTAATCCTATGATCGCGTGTTGATAAGCTTTGGCATCCCTTGCTATTTCGTAGAAAGCGGTGCGTCGCGCTAAAGACAAGACTGCTGGGTCTGAATCGAGAACTTTTTCTGTGAAATGGACACGCGACTCGGCAGCAACACGGTGCATATATGCACCCACATTGAAAAAACCGATGTTCAGTTGTCTCTGGACACAGAGTGCTTCAAAATCTTTTAATAACTCTTTGCGTCCTGAACAACTGATGCCTGTACAGATGATATTCATGGTTCAATAGTTATCTTTCAAATTGATTGTAAAACATCACATAGATTGTGTTCGTTTACGATTACCAAACTACGAATTTCGTAAGTGTTGGAATTTAACACTTTCTCATAGGACTGATAGTGAATTTGTTTGTTACCGATATTGTAAATCCCTCCATTGAGGTAAGGTTTATTTTATTGAATAAAGTTTTCAATCACATTTTTCATTCCCCTCTGATCCAATTGTTCAAAGAATTCTGTGTCCTTTATGTCCATATCATTTAACCATGTCTTCCAATATGCTTGAATAAGATCAAGATCTTGGAAATGCTTCACTCCATTTTCTTCGCGGAGTCGTATTTCAAGCATCAAGAATTTTATACAGAAATCACCGAAGTTTCCGACTGGTGATAACCCTTCATTTCCGTTCTTTATCTTATTGACTGCTTCTGGATCATCACGCAATGCTCTAACCCTCATATATGTTCTTTTGGTTCCTTTGCTACGCCCATCTTCGATATCAATATCAAAATTGAGGTAGCCATCAGAAATGCAAATTATGCGGTTCTGATGGTT
>LXNI01003054.1_pt1 | contig 10319 bp, 6 predicted proteins | sample 809091 | NCBI WGS metagenome assembly LXNI01 (sample SAMN04870527, study PRJNA318959) | sponge metagenome | biome: 01000161; feature: marine sponge reef; material: water | host: Sarcotragus foetidus | place: Greece: Milos, Mediterranean Sea | collected 2013-05-29 | depth 5-7 m | reverse complement strand
GGTTCGCACCTGAGAATCCAATCGGCGGGAGTCAATCGGCGGGAGTCGAGCCACCAACACTCCCAAGTTCAACGCCAACAACAAGATGCGTTCCCGGCAACACTTGCTGGAACGGCTTTTTGAAATCTACCGGGAAGAGGTGACGCCCGCCAAGCATGAGCGGTCGCGGATGCATGACCGGGCCGCGACGCGGATGTTCCTCGGGTTCCTCGGGCGGGACCGGAGACCCGAAACGCTCTCGCAGCGAGACTGGGACAGGTTCATCCGGGAGCGCAGGACGGGCAAGGTCGGTCCCAGCGGTAGGTCGGTGTCGGACCGGATGGTCCAGAAGGACCTGAAGTTCCTGATCGCCGTGCTCAACTGGGCTGCCAGGTCGAGGGACGAGCAGGGCCGCTTGCTGTTGCAGGCAAATCCGTTGAGAGGCCTGCAAGCGCCCAAGCAGAAGAACCCGGCCCGCGTCGTCCTCACCGAGGACGAATACCGGGCTCTCCTCGATGTGTCCCGGCAAATCGGCTGGCGCTTCCGAGTCGCGCTCGTGCTCGCGCACGAAACGGGACACCGCATCGGGGCCATCCGCAAGCTCCAGTGGCCCGATATCGACTTCGAGGGCAGGACCATACGGTGGCGCGCCGAGAACGAGAAGACCGGCTACGAACACCACACGCCGGTCACCGCCGAGGCGGTCGCCGCGCTCGCAGAGGCGAAAGAGCGCAACCCCCGGCCAAAGGGCGTTCTCGTGCTGCCCGCGCCGCAGGATCCGTCGAGATGCGTGGGTGCCGCGTTGGTGCGTAGCTGGTGGTGCCGGGCGGAGAGGCTCGCAGGGTTCGAGCCCAAGCGCGGGAGGGGCTGGCACTCCCTGAGACGGAAGTTCGCATCCGACCTCATGGACCTGCCGCTCAAGGTGCTCTGCGAGCTTGGCGGCTGGAAGGATGCCCAGACCATCCTCAAGTGCTACCAAAGGCCCGACGCCGGACAACTCAGGACGGCCCTGGAAGGCCGCCGGAGTACTCGCACCTAATCCCCGCATTCGGCGGGAACGATTCGCCGGGAATCCGAACCCGGACTCCCGTAACCTCAAGCACACCAATCAGATGTGAATCCGCGTATCTATGCCTCGTCGGCGTACGCGGTCAAGCTCGCCGAGCCCGAGGGCCCGGTGATCGACGTTGTGAGGCGACCGATCGCCCCGGAGGCGGTTACGCCGCGCATCCGGGAGGGAACTGTCGCGGACGCAGTGCGTGAATTCGATGAGCAGTCGAATGATCCGCGGTTGGAGGAAGCGGGCGGGGCGGCGGCAGCCGGGTTGATGGAGTCGATGCGAGAGGCGATCGAGGATCGTGACTTCCTCGATGAGGTCCCCGTCGTGCGCGGCGTGCGAGCCACCTGGGACGGCGGCCTGTGGATCCAGCGGCGCGCCCAGGATCCGTGGGATGACGACGGACCCATCGACGTCTTCGACGCGGACCGCGAGTACGTGGGGACCTTCGCGGCGACGACCCCCGGGATGCCGGCCGCCTTCGGACCGGACGGCCTCGTCCTCTACTGGGAAACCGACGAACTCGACGTGCCGACCATCGTGGTGAAGAGGCTGCCGGTCGAGATCAGGTAGGCGGGGGCGGCCATGTACCGCGACGGTCAGGGTTGGGCCCCCTCTGGGGACGCGAAGCGGTAGCCTACCCCGTACTCGTTGAAGATGTAGGCCGGATCGGCCGCGTCGTCGCCGAGCTTCTCCCTGAGCTTCTTGACGGCGGTGCGGACGCGGTCGCTGTGGCCCGACCCCTTCTTACCCCAGACCCGGCGCAGCAGGGTGCGGGTGGTCACCACCTGCCCGGCGTCGCGCGAGAGGACGCGCAGCAACTCGAACTCGGTGGCCGTCAGCCGCAACCGGCGGCCGGCCAGGCTCACCCGTCGCCGGACGTAGTCGACGGTCAGTTCGCCCAGGACCAGCTTCTCGGGCTCGGCCCGGCCCCGGAGCGCCGCCCGGACCCGTGCCACGAGCTCGGTGGCAGAAAACGGCTTGACGATGTAGTCGGCGGCGCCGCTGTCGAACGCCTTGGCGATCGTCTCCTCCCGGCCGTAGCCCGAGATGAAGATGACCGGCAGGTCGGAGAGTTCGGGGACCCGCTTCATCAACTCGATGCCGTCCGTATCCGGGAACATCAGGTCGAGAAGCACGAGCCTGGGCTTCTCGGCTTGAATGAGGCGTGAGAGCTCGTCCGGTTTGCCCGTGACGATTGGGGCGTAGCGGGCGTCGGAGAGGGCGTTGCGCACGTGGCGCAGCGTCGCAGGGTCGTCGTCGACCACCAGGATGCGCGTCCTCTCTCGCCCTTCTGCGGCCGTGGGGGGGCGGCTGGAGGACGGGACATCGGCTACAGGGGCGTCTCCTGCGACCGGGATTGTGAAGGTGAAGCTCGCACCCAGGCCCGGTCCGCCGCTCTCGGCCCGGATTCGTCCGCCGTGTGCCTCCACCAGGCCCTTGCAGATCACAAGGCCGAGCCCGGTGCCGCCCGAGCGCCCGGTGGGCTTCCGGAAGATGTGTGCGAGCTTGTCAGGCGGGATCCCGACGCCCTGGTCCGAGACCGAGAGGGAGACGTAGCCGTTCTCAACCGCCCCTTCCACCCGGATCGGGGAGGATGGCGATGAGAGCCGGGCCGCGTTCGAGAGGAGGTTGCTCAGCACCTGTACGATGCGCTCCCGGTCAGCCATCACCCAGGGCAGGTCCGGGGGGAGGTCGATGAGGATGGGGTGAAGGTTGCCGCCGCTCAGGAACGTGGTCCTCGCGCGGTCCACCAGCGCGGCGACGCTCGAGGGCGCGGGCGCCATGGTGAGCGTGCCGGCCTCGATGCTCCCCGCATCGAGCAGGTTCGCGATGAGGCCATACATGCGGCCGGCCTGCTCGTGAATGATGCGGAAGAACTGCATCAGCTCGGCCCGGGGTGGAGCCGGCAATGCGTCGAGCACGGTTGATGTCGAGCCCCTGATCGAGGTCAGTGGAGCGCGCAGTTCGTGGCTCACCATCCCCAGGAACTCCGCCCGCTGCCGCTCCAGTTCCTCGAGCGGCGCGAGGTCCTGCATCGTGACGACGACCGAGACGACCACGCCGCTCTCCGATCGGATCGGCGTGACGTTGACGAGCGTCCGCACGCTCCGCCCGTCGGGCACCGAAAGCTCGATCTCCTCGGCGCGCATCGTCCTGGCATCCTCCAGCTGCCTGGCGAGAGGAAGCTCTTCGAGAGAGCCTTCGCGCCCTTCGGAGTCCCGCCACGTCATCAATTCCAGAAGCTGTTCCGTCGGATGGCCCGGCGTACGGAGCCCCTCGACGATTCGCTGAGTTTCACGATTCATCCACACCAACCGCCCGGTTCCGGCGTCGAAGACCACGACGCCGACCGGTGACGTCTCGACGAGCGCCTCGAGGTCGGCCCGCGCTCGCTCCACGTCGCGGTGCGTCCGCGCATTCGCGATCGCCGTCGCCGCCTGCGAGGCGAAGAGGACGAGGATCTCTTCGTCCTCGGTCGAGAACGCCTCGTCGTCCTCCTTGTCGCCGAGAAAGAAGGTCCCGAGGTGTTCGCCGCGGTGGCGCATCGGGGTTCCCTGCATGGTCTTCGCGCCCCAGGGGCACGCGGAGAGGCCGAGCGAGTCGAGATAGCCGCCCAGATCCGCCACGCTCAGCGGGGTCGGACGCTCTCGAAGATGCTCGAAGAGGCGCAGCCCGTCGCGCCACTCCAACATCCGCCGACGGTCCTCCGGCACAAAGCCGGAGGTGACGAATTCCTGGACCGCACCCTCCTCGTCGAGCGTCGTGATCACCGCTGAGCGGGCACCGGTAAGCGCCCGGGCGCTTTCGACGACCTCCTGTAGCACCGTGGCCAGGTCGAGGCTCTGACTGATGCGCAGTATCGCCGCACTCAGCCGCGAGATGCGGTCGTCGGAGCCCCTGCTCCCGTGTCCTGCCTGGCCTTGATCGCTCACTGCAATTGCTCCCGCCGAAGAATGAAGTGGACCCGCCTCCGCCAGACCGCCGTACGCACGTAGATAGCTGTGATTGGACAGGACCGTCACAAGTATAACACGACTTGTGGTCACTTTTCCACATTTTACTCACAACTGGACACCTAGGTTAAGAGCAAATACCTCGCGCAATGGAGTTCGCGAGATGAAAAAAGCGTTGGACCCGTGTCCGACAAACACACGTCCGGGATTCGTGGAACATCCGATCGCGAAGGTCCAGACCGCGATCGGATGCGCCGCCGCTATCGCAATGCTCTCATGCGACATGGAGGCGGACCCGGTCGCCCCGAACGCGACCCTCGATCCCCCGATGGTCCAGGCGATCCAGGCAGCGGACTCGCTCGCGCTGCAGCCTCTCGGTGTGGTCCTGTTTACGCCATCGGGGGAAACACCGGAGCAGATCGACTACGCCGCTCTCCTGTTGGATTCGGCCGGCACGGCGTTGCAGTTCCCCACTGCGGGCGCGCAATGGCAGCTCGACACCCGGGGGGGACCGTTCCGCATCGTGTCGACGGCGGTCGAGCGGGCCGGTCGGCGGGCGATCGCTTCCCTCGAAGCCATCGGCTCCGGACACGACACGCTTCGCGCGGCCGCCACGGGCGCTCAGGCGCACGCCACCGTCGAGAACTGGGAGTGGCTGACGCCCGAAGCCTCCTGGACCGGGAGAGCCTGGACAGGTGTAGGTGCCGAACCGTGCGGTGTCGTCCGATTTGCCGGCCTGCCCTCCGACGAGCTGGACCTCGCGTTGTTTCGCGTCTCCGCAGCGTCCCTGGACGAGGAGGTCCTGGGCGTTCGCTCCATCGAAAGAACGGACCGGTCGGCGCTGGAGTTGTGCCTGAGCGGGAAGTCGTCCGGGGTCGGCCGCGTCGCCGTGGCCGCCTGGGACGAGGTCGAGCACCGCTACATGGGCTTCTACCTGGAACACGCCGTCCTTCGTCCGCCCGTGACGGCTGTCCTGCCGGAGGGAGCAAGGATCGAGCTTGGCGTCGGCCAGGCGGAGCAGTTGACACTGTACCTGCGCGACAGCGAGGGGCAGGAGGTCGCGGTTTCGCCGGACGACCCCCACGTGGAGTGGAGCAGCGACGACGGGTCCGTCGCGCGGGTCGAGCGCGGCCGTGCGATCAGCGGTATCCGATCGGGCACCACGTCACTCTCGGCAGAGTACGAGGGAGCGTCGCCTGGCTCACCGATTGCGGTGGATGTGTTCGAGATGGTGGGGGGCCGTGTGGGGAACGAGGTCGTGTGCGTGCTGTTGCGCCGCGGGTCTGTCCGCTGTTGGGGCAATACGGATGTCCCCATGCTGGGCTACGGCATCTCGGGAACCATGCCTCGGGGCACCATCATAAGGCCGTGGCAAGTCGCGGATATCGATCTCGGAGCGCCGGCAGCGCTCATGTCCGGAGCATCCTACACGAACGCCTGCGCGATCGACACCAATCGCCTGCTGAGGTGTTGGGGCAAGAACAGTTGGGGAAGCGTCGGGTATCCGGGGCGCATCAACGTGGGATTTAGCGATGTGCCGGCCGACGCCGGACCCGTGGACATCGGTGGGCCCGTAGCGAGTGTGGCCCAGGGCTCACACTATCACTACTGCGTTGTACTCGCCGACGGTGGACTCCGGTGCATCGGCAGCAATCTGGCCGGGAATCTCGGCTACGGGGTGGATTACCTGCAGAACCCCGTTGTCGGGGACGATGAGACGCCCGCCAGCATGGGCGATGTGCCGCTCGGGGTGGACGCCCCGGTCGTGCAGGCTTCGATCGGCGGCAGGGCTGGCATGACGTGTGCCGTGTTCGCTACGGGCCAGGGAAAGTGCTGGGGCCTCAACGCCGTGGATTGGGTCCCGGAGACCCGGCAAACTGTCACTCCGTCCTTCGGGCTCGGATACGGTGCGGAATACGGCTTTGACTCGCCGATCGGGGACGACGAAACCCCCGCCGATGTTCCCGTGCTGCCACTGGAAGGAATCGCCAGGATCGCGGTGGGGGGCTACCACATCTGCACCCAGATGGATCGGGGGACGGTGCGGTGCTGGGGAGACAACACCTTCGGGCAGGTGGGAAACGGCCAGGGCGACGCCCTGATCTCCCTTGCCAGCGAATCCGTCGAACTCGACTTCGGCTCGCCCGTGGTGGATCTGGTCGCCACGTTCTGGAGCAGCTGTGCGTTGCTGGCAAACGGCGGCGTGCAGTGCTGGGGCGGTGCTACGCGCGGCTCCCTGGGGCGTGGTCAGCCAGACCACATAGGAAACTTTGAGCGGGCCGACGCAGTTCCCGGCGCATCCCTCGGGGGTCCGGCCGCCAGGATTCTTGCGGGAGGACTCGACTCCTACTGCGCGATCATGCGGGCGGGAGGTCTCCGCTGCTGGGGTCCCAACTGGAACGGCTACTACGGGTACTTCCAGTCAGGGATCGTCGGCGATAACGAGACGCCCGAGAGTCTGGGAGACATCCGGGTATTCGCCGGAGTCGTAACGGGTTCCCGGCATGGCGTCCGTTCAACGCCAGTCCTCGCCGCTGCCCGGGCGGAAGCGGCGGGGGCGGAGCCGGCATCGATGATGTTCGTCGGCCAGGACTTGGCCTCCGGCCGCCGCATCGTGCCGCTCGCGGGACCCCACGGTCTGGTCACGATCGACCCGAGCGACGCGCAAACACAGTTGAAGTGGCGGACAGCCGCTTCTCGAAACCGATGAGCGCGACCCAGCGATCCGTGGGTGCGGCCCCTGTGCAGGGACGTCAGGGTCCCTGCTTCACCCCGAGGACAGGATTCCGGGTCGCCGGCGTACTCGTCCTCGCCGTGATGCTCGCTTGCGGTGGCGACGGTGGCACAGTCACTCCCCCGGTTCCCGACCCCCCACCCCCACCCCCACCGCCCACGGTGGCCGCCGTCACCCTTGCCGCGGCCAGGGACTCTGTGCCGGTCGGCGAGCCGGTTGCCGTAACGGCCACGGCCCGGAGCAGTTCCGGGAGTGGAATCGGTGGCGTTTCCGTCACATTCTCGACCGCGCCCGGCAGCGGTTCGGTCGAGCCGACGACGGCAACGACCAGCGCAAACGGCTCCGCGACCGCTACCTGGACGCTGGGTGCCGGCCTGGGTGGCCAGTCGCTTACCGCAAGTGCGAACAGTATTTCCAGCACGCTGACCATTCAGGCGACCCCGGGCGCACCCGCCTCCATGCGCGCGAGTTCGGACACCGCCTTCACCGGGGTGCCCGGTACACCGTTGGCCGACCCGGTCGAGGTCGAGATCCAGGATCGCTTCGGTCACGTGCTGGCGGGCGTGCCGGTCGTGTTTCGGGTGGTCGCGGGCGGTGGGACGGTGAGCCCGGACACGGTCGTCACCAGCGCGCACGGGCTGGCCGAAGCCACCTGGACGCTCGGGCCCGCACCCGGCGAGAATCAGCTGCAGGCACACCACTCCGGACTCGATCCCGTGGACTTCTCCGCCACAGCCGTATCGGACCCGGTCATTGTCACAGGTGCGGCGCAATTGGACTGGCCGGACAGCGATGTGATCACCCTGACCGGCTCCAACCTCGACCGCTTGTCGGTCCGTCAGCTGCTCGTGAATGGGGGTCCACCGAGACGCTTCGAAATCCGCAGCCCATCGGAAGCGCGAGTGCTTCCGTTTCGGCACGCGTCGGGTGACTGCGTCGCATCGTCCGACGGAGTGATCTCGGTCATCCTGGAGGACAGGAGCTTCCAGGCGGACGTTCGAATCCTCGGCGGCGAGGGCGCCCAGCTGGCGCCGCTCGAGGAGTACCGTGCCGACAACCTGGACTGCCTGCGCATCTTCGGCGCATCCGAATCAAGCCGATACGTGCTCGCGGTCGTCGAGCGAAGCTACATCGACAACGCGGAGCACACCGCGGAGGAATGGAACTACGACGGCGGATTCCCCTTCGTCCTGAACGTCGAGGATACCGGTAGGCAAACTGCTCCGCAGAGAGTGGTCGCACAGGCGGCCGAGCGCGTCCGGCCCGCCCCGGATGCGCTCGCGAATCATGTGCACATGCGGGTCCATGACCCGGCCACGCAGCCCGCAGGCAGTGAGTCGCTCTGGGAACGGACAACGCCTCTGCGCGTCGGGAACACGTTTGAATGGGAAACCGGGCATGACCGATCCGGCACGTTCCGGGTCATGGCGACCTATCCCCCCAACATCGTCCTGGCGGTCTTCGAGGCCGACATGTCTCGCTTGTGGAACGATGCGCGGGCGGCTGCGATGGACTCAGTGTTCACGCTTCTCGGATCTCCCGCGGTACAGGAACTCTACGCGACCGTCTTTGGTCCCGATCCACCGGTCACCAGCCCCCACACCGGGCAGATGATCGTCATGTTTCACGACGCTCCGGCGCACGCAACGACGGGCGTCACCTTCTCCGCGCCCGACGCCTTTCGGTATACCACGGTGCACTTTCGCCGCGCGGAGTTTGAGGACACCAACCTGTGGTACCGCCCTCATTTGGCCCACGAATTGGCACACGCCCGGCATGCCGCGAACATTCGGCGGTTCTCGGGCGTTTGGTCGGGTGAAGGGATCGCCAACTTCTTTTCCGACGAGGAACTGCGCCAGGCAGCGGGCCTCCCGCTGGACGCCAACCGCGACGCCTACGAGCCGCTGCTGGGATGGTACCAGCGCCTTCCCTCGACCGGGGACTTCGTCTCCGGGTATGGCGAGTCCGATTCGTTTCTGCGCTTTCTTGTGGAACGCCTCGTACTCAAGCACGGCAGGCCGTACGAATCCGCCATCCGTCGGGTTGTTGCCGGTGCCGCGTCCGGCTGGCACGGGCGCTACTTCGTCAACTACTACCAGCCCAGCTACGACAGTTCGCTGGGATTGACCAGCCGCATGCAGGAAATCGTGCCGGACTGGGATCCGGTCGAAGCCCGGCTCGACTGGATTGTGTCCTACGCTCTGGACGACCGCTCGGAGCTGGACGGCTACGACATCGCGTTCCTCCGGGACGCGTGGCGGCACTACCGGCCCGCAGCGACCGTCACCCTGGGAGCCGGCGCCGAGATTTCGGTCGCATCCCCAAGAGGGGGAGGCAACTACTACTTCCTGCTGGAAGGCGGGGGAGACGCCGCCGCCCTGAAGTTCACCACCGAGGTCCTGTCCGACGAGCCCCACCTCGCCTGGAAGCTGGTCCGCTACCGGTAGCCGGCGGCGCCGAAAGCCGAGTGACGGCTGGTCACCGGCGTACGGACGACAACGCATTCGGTTTGAAGAGCCACGACTAATGCACAATAAATCACCTATTTCTCACAAGTCCCTCACAAATGAACACCTAATTTGTGAGGGCAAGCCGGCGTCATGGCCGGGCGAATCCCGCATTGCCACCGGGAGATACAACTGGCATTGTCGAAGGAGAGTCGGATCAACAGGACGGCAACGGTTCATCCGTCGGCTCATGTAGGGGTGCACGCCAGCATCGACGATCGAGCCATGGTTGGATACCTGGCCACGGTCGGGAAGGGTGCGCGAATCGCCGACGAGGCAATCGTCCGCGATCACGGTGTCGTGCGGTCCCGCGCCGTTCTCGGTCCGCACTCCATGGTCGGCCCACACGCTGACGTCTACGCGGAAGCAGTCATCGAGAATCACGTCGTGATCGGAAGCCGGGCCAGGATCGGCCGGGGTTGCGTGATAGGACACCACACGGTGATCGAACCGGACGCCCGCATCGAAGACGGGGTCCAGGTTGGACCGTGGGCGCATATCGGTCGCGGTGCGATGGTGGACCACGGCGCGGTCATCGGCACCCGCACAACGATCGGACTCCGGGCCATGATCGGTGCGGGAGTGGTCCTCGCGAAGCGTGCGACCGTGGCCGCGGAAGCCGTGATCGGCGCGGATGCACAAATCGGAACAAACGCTCGAATAGCAATTAGGGCCAGGGTGCCGAATCGACGGCACGTGGCTCCGAACACGAAGTATTCCGACCAATGACCCCTCCACCCTCTGGACCTATTGCAACCCCTTCTGACCGTGGCTTTCGTCTGTTCGTGCGGCCGTCGGTGATCCAGGTAGGGAACCTGAGGGTGAAGGGGTTTGGAAACCTGACCGTGTTCAGAAATCTGGCCCGTACTGTCGATGTTTTGCGTGCCCATGCGCAGATTTCGTGCGGCACTACTGTGGCACAGGTATTGCAGTAGTTCAAACCCTTGGATTGCGGGAAATCCGTTCCCGCCTCCCATGACCGCTCCCTCGGGAGTGAGACAAGCTGATGCATTTTCCGGCTCGGTCATGGGGGATATCCGGTCCATGTCCGGGCATTTATCCAACATCCCAGGAAAGGATGAACC
>LXNI01003053.1_pt1 | contig 10320 bp, 9 predicted proteins | sample 809091 | NCBI WGS metagenome assembly LXNI01 (sample SAMN04870527, study PRJNA318959) | sponge metagenome | biome: 01000161; feature: marine sponge reef; material: water | host: Sarcotragus foetidus | place: Greece: Milos, Mediterranean Sea | collected 2013-05-29 | depth 5-7 m | reverse complement strand
TGAGTTACAGCAATGGCGACAGCAATATCTGGAGGAAAAACCCAACATGGCAGGATTCGCACAACATTTCAGACAGGAAGGCAGACAGGAAGGCGAACGTACAGTCCTGGAACGACTACTGCAACGTCGATTCGGTGTCTTAACCCCCGAGATCACCGAGAAGCTAAACGAGGCATCTTCAACAGAGCTGGAGAACTGGGTGGAAAACGTGCTTGACGCTGAAAAGCTCGAAGATGTATTTAACTCTAGTCACTAATCCGACATCACATGCTGGAAATTCTTGACAGGAAAATTATGGATAATAAGGTCAGGTATCTGTGAGCTTTACTCCGGCACTTTACTCCGACCCCACGATCTGCTTTTCCGCATAAAATAGTCCTCGCGACATTCGTGTCTCTTCGTATAGTTTTATCTTAAAATCCCTAATCTGCTTGATGTTTACCAAGCCGTTGTCCGAAAGAATCGTTTCGATTACATAGGGACTCAACGCCCAATAGTTGGTCTTATCACCTCCCATTCCGTGAATAAACAGACATGCTTCGTCTTCATCACCATTGTAAATAGCACTTTCGATATACAGCTTACCGCCGTTTTTTAGATTATGAGCACTGTTTTTTAGCGACTTTACTGGATCAGGTAGGTGATAAAGAGTGCCTAAATGCAAAATCAGGTCATATTGCTCAGGTTCTGAGTATATAATTGCATCTCCCTTGATGAATTCAACGTCAGCATCACACCAACCAGCAATCAACTCAGCCCGGTCAATATTCGGTTGACTGACTTCCAAGCCAGTAACCTTGCAACCATACAGATTAGCTAAGGTGATCGAGTTGTATCCAATGTTTGAACCGATATCTAATACACGCTTGTCGTGGAACCAATCTTCACCACCATGCTCCATAATCATCTTCAACTTCTGGAGAGGTACGTAGGCAAAAGGTTCGATAGTTTCGAAATCTTTCGTATTAAGACCGTTGGAAAAACTGATCCCAATTCTCCAGGGCTCATATTTTTTAAGCTCAAATGTTAAATCTTCGACGGATTTACTAGTTTCAATATAAAAATGCGGATTAATCATGGATTTATCTTTGTTGAAAACTTAAGTTTACATTTTTCTGCATGAGGTATCTCCTGCATACACGCCACTCAACCTTGTTTTTGCAATGGTCACGATAATTGCATACAGTTGCCAAGGGTTTGATGACCCATCAATAAAACAGGATAACAGTATATGGCAGAAGAAGAGCCTCTCGAAATCGTACGCCGTGCGATGGAAGATCGAAGCGTCTATGAGGAAATGGCTTCGAAGGAATCTGAGGTATGGAGCAGTTTGCTTCCAAACCTGGAAACATCAGATGCCAGTGCGGTCGATAGAGAGGCGAGTCGTGAGCTATATGTAGGTCGACACCAAAGTAGTCTGGTGAGACAGACTAAAGAGCGCGATTTAAAATTCAGTAATGGCGTGACGTTGGGGTGCGGCGCGGGCAGGCTGGAACGGGAACTGATTGATGCAGGGGTTTGTGAGAGTTTCCATGGCGTAGATATTGCAGAAGGAGCCATCGCCAGCGCCAAAGCGATTGCTCAAGAGAAAGACCTGCCAATTACCTACGAGGTGGCTGATCTTAACTATGTTGAGCTCCAAACACAGGCATATGATTTGGCTGTCACCCAAACGATACTACATCATGTCTTGCATCTTGAGCACCTCGCAGAACAAATCTGGAAATCTCTAAAACCGGAAGGTTATCTATGGATTCATGATTTTGTAGGAGAATCGCAAGGTCAACACGACCAGAAGCGACTCGATTTAATGAATCAGGTTCTGGATATTCTGCCTGAAAAATTTCACCATAATAAAATAAATGGACGAATCGTTAATAAAATTGAACGTGCAATTCCTGGAAAACTTGGATCACCTTTTGAATGTATTCGATCCGCAGAGATTATCCCGGTATTCGAAAAATGGTTCACAATTGAATGGCGCGTTGAATTTAATGCATTCATGCAACGTGTTATCCCACCAGGAACCAGAGCGGCCTTTCTGGAAAATGAAGATACGCGTGCATTGTTTGAGGTGATTTTGATGCTGGATAATCTCTGCATTCAAGAGGGAGCTGTAAAACCAACTGGTGGTCAATATTTGATGAGACCTAAAAAACTCCTCTCTGTCCCTGGTGGGATAAAGAAGTCTATATTTCGCAACCCTTTGAAGTATTTCCGGTGAAGACGGGTGCAGGAATTGGAGGAATTTTCGGCAGTTAAAGTTTTCCAATTTGCAATTTCAATTCAGTTTAATCTGAATCAGAATCCCCAAGGGTCACTTGACATATGCACCACGTATAATCCGACATCACTTGCTGGAAATCCTTGACTGGAAAATCAGGTCAGGTATCTGTGAGCTTTACTCCGGCACTTTACTCCGACTCCACACTTGATAACCACTTGATGCCCATTATGCTTCCCGGCAGAACTGCGCGATGCTGCCTGCAGTTTCGCGGCTGATGTCCGGGCAGGCGATGGAGAAGATCTCGGTACCGTGAACAGTCCCCATCACCTGACGACACTGTGCAGACACGCCTGCGCGCAGCAGCGTTCGATAGAACTCTATTCCTTCGTCCCTGAGGGGGTCGCATTCGTTAACACTGATGACAGTTGGCACTAATCCCTTCACATCTTCTTCTGTTGCGAAGCCAGGCCAGGCAAGTGGATTTTTTTCGTTAAACGCATCGATGCCGTAGGCCATGGCGCCCCGGTTGCTGTGAAGGCTGAGCAGAATTCCATTGTTTTCTGTCGACGAAGGCAAGTGATCCTGAGGCCAGATTCCGGCGATGTATGGGCACAGGGCATACAGACCGCGTATCAGGTTCATGTCGCCGTCCTGTTTCAGTTTAAGGCCGGTAGCCAAAGTGAGATTACCGCCACCGCTCTCTCCTGCCACGATGATATGCGCTGAATCTATGTGCAGCTGATCGGCATGTTTGTGCAGCCATTTCACACCGGAAACACAGTCATTCAATCCGGCGGGGAATGGTGCAACCTCGGGTGCGGATGAGGGCGTTACACAGTTGCGAAAATCCACCATCGCTACGGCAACCCCCCGCGCTGCAATGATGCGTCCCCACGATCGGTACAAGCCGTCATAACAGGACATTGACTGCATTCCTCCGCCGTGGATGTAGTACACACAAGGCAAAACCGCGTCTTTGTCCGGTCGGATATACTGCACTTTGATCGTATTGCCGTCAGGGCTCGAAATGAACTCGTGGTCGGTGATTTCAAGACCGGCAGACGGGGCAACTTCGTCATTGTCCATCTTGGCGAACATTGCCATAGCCTGTTCACGTGCAGCAATAGCCTCTTCAGTATTCGCTTCCGCCAGGAGAGCCTCACGACTTTCAACGTCCGTCTGCTGCACGGGCGTCGGCATATCACCGAAAATGGCTTTTATGCGCGGGTCGATACGTGGGTCATCTTTGACTTTGCTCATGATACAGGGTCCTGTTTATTTCGATTTGCCTAAAGTTATCATGGGAATTGCGACTATACGAATGCAGATGGGAAAATCTGGTAACAGTTCAAACATCATATGCAATGGCAACCAGAAAGCAGGTAGACTCATAGCAATCATCCCCCAGGATTTCCAGTACTCACTCGTCGAGACCCGGCTCAGCCAGCGTGTTCGATGTTTTTGGTAACGCAAGTAAACTTGACCTCAGTTCAGCTATATCTTTATCGGTCAGAAGCAGTGCCTTCTCCAACATCAATCTGGATTTGGTTTCTTTTGCATTCTTGAATAAATGAGGTTTATATTACTTGGTTACTATAGTGTGTATCTCATCGGCTACCACAAATGGACCGTAATTAAAATGATTCGAACTTTAAAATTGAAAGGATATCGTGGTTTCGATTCCTACGAACTTGATGGTCTCACCCGAATCAACTTGCTCGTCGGAAAAAATAACTGTGGGAAGACTTCGCTTCTTGAGTCTATCAATCTCCTGGTCTCAGGAGGGGATCCAATTGTGCTTGAGCAGTCTGCTAGTCGGCGAGGAGAAATTAATTTGTTGGCTGATTCAGATTTGACTGTCAGGCGCGATAATACTCTGGATATCTCTCACTTGTTTCTGGGCCATTCGCTCTCACCAGGCGTCAGCTTCCTTCTTTCTTCCGAAAATAACAACGAATCAGTTTCAGTTGAAATTCTAGACATGGAGGAATTAAATGTTGATGCACAACGCGATCTGTTCGAAGATGAAATGGATTCCACACAAACTCTGTGTCTGGAAATCTCAAGAAACGAGCGCGATAAGTATCCTTTGATCCCCGTTAATGACGATGGTTCGGTAGTCATTCCGAGATATTCTCGATCCCGACAACGGTGGCAAAAGGACTCACCTGTTACACCTTCGGTGCAGTTTCTTGCGCCAGATTCACTTTATCCTGGCTCCATGCGGGAGATGTGGGACAAGGTGCTGGTCGAAGGCCGTGAATCCGATGTGATCGCCGCTATGAAGATTCTTGATCAAGATATCGAATCTATACATTTCCTCACTGGACATTATCCTCGGATGTTCTCTGATAAGACTGGCGTAGTGGTTGGATTTCGACATGATACACGGCGTTTGCCACTCGGAAGCCACGGGGATGGAATGCGCAGATTGCTCGCGCTTTCTCTTTCTCTCATCAGAACCACGAATGGGGTCTTACTGATCGACGAGATTGATACAGGGCTACATTGGTCAATAATGAAAGAGATGTGGCGGTTGATAGTTAATACGGCGTGCATGACCAATGTGCAAGTCTTCGCAACAACTCACAGCTATGATTGTATTAAGGGATTTGCTTCACTGGTTGAGTCTTGCCCAGAGTTCGCTCAGGAAATTTCCATTCAAAAAATTGATCGGTCACTGGAACAGGCCGTTAATCTTGACGCTGAGAAAATACAGATAGCTGTAGGTCAGGATATCGAGGTTCGATGATGGCGAGTCTTGATGATCGATCCACTCTTCATGTGGAAGGTAAAGATGACCTTTATGCTATATCTAATCTGCTTGTCAGGTATGGTATCGACTACGACCAGAATCCATGGCCCGGATGTTATCCTGAAATAAAAGATATTGGAGGGAAAGATCCCCTGATCAATGGAATCGAAACTGCTGTTTCCGTGAGTAATGGACGGTCCATTGGTTTTGTATTGGACGCAAACTCAGCTCTCCAGGATCGATGGAAAGCAGTCTCATTTCGACTCAATAATGTTGGTGTGGAAGTTCCAGATAGAATACCACCGGATGGGTTCATAGGTGAAACCCCAACATTTCAAGCGTGCGTAGGCGTTTGGCTAATGCCGGATAATCAACGAGAAGGTACTTTAGAGCGCTTCCTCATGGATGAAATCCAGGAAGATGAACCTCTACTTCTGCACGCCAGAGAGTCTACGGAATGTGCACGAGAACAGGGTGCATGCTTTAGCGAAAATGATAATAACAAAGCGATACTACACACTTGGCTTGCATGGCAGGAAAATCCTGGATTGCCTTATGGATCAGCCATCCGAGCTCGATACTTTCGCCATGATAGTCCAGCGGCACAGAGTTTTGTTGTCTGGTTCCGCAATTTGTTCAATATCGACCATTAATACGAAATTAATTAACCCTAAATCAATAAACCGGTCCTCCAACACCACATCCCTACGATCAGCCACTTAAGTATGAGTCACCATTTATTCGCCATACTCCATTTCCGAGAGTATCGCTAATTCATCTGCATGTGAGTTATCGGGCGACATATCCGCCAGCAATTCTCCCTCTGAACAGGGTAGAAGATGGCGTCGTTCTTCCTTTGCTGGCCTTACCGTGAAACCTTCTTCGGTAACCTCTAATGTCACTTTACTGCCGTCATGAAACTTAGGTAGTTCTGCCATGACACCAGTCACCCGTAGCGCCAGACTGTTACCCCATTTTTTTAATTGCGTTTCGATTTTCATATCATGTTGTTTATTTCGACACTGTAGCCATAAAGTGTATCCAATGTAGATACAGAGTAAAGTCGCTGTTGTTAGAAGGAGCAGCAGCGAACAAATCCAGGGTGGGATCCGGCGAAGAGACGGACTAGCGGCAATGTATCAGGAACCACAATATACACAACGCCCGTATCTCATTCAATGCAGTCTCCTTCTGTATCCACCGTTAGTCCGGGGGCTCTGGCGACGGAAAACCAGACCGGACCAGGTCCTGACTATAGTTCTCAACAATTCGCTGCCCCAGCAACGTTGCAAAAGAAAGAGACAGGTGATGTTGATCGTAAAAGGCAGGCTCATTTTCTGCCCGAATCTCACAGGAATCCAGTGAATTCTCCTCGGAGCAAAGTAATCTGGCTTTGTCGATATAAAGATAATCCAGGTCGAAAACGGGTTTCGACGAGCGGAATTCGGGCTGTTCAACGAATGGGTTGTAGGATACATATTCAGGCATTTTGCAAGCTGTATAGGTATCAAAACGATTGATCAACTCAGAACATTCATGAGTTGTATTGAGGTATCCACCCAGCACAATGATTGGAATATTGTTATGCCGGTTTTTCAGATGGCGGAGAATACTCCAGGCGGTAATTTTGTTACCTGCGAAAGGTTGATTGGCGCTAAAAATTATGCCATCAAGTTGTGTTGTGAAACTTTCATCGTTCAGGAGCGCCACACGTTTGTCACAATCACGATCTGTAATCTGCGAGACGGGTCCCGTCTCTGTCATTTGTTCGTTGCACCGGTTGAGTGTGCCAAAAGAAATAAGATGTACCGAGTTGTTTTTCTCGTAAACACTGGCGAAAGCGTTGAATCCATCGGGTTCATGAGAATTACCAAAAACCAGTATTTGATGGGGTTTGTCCATCTTGCAATATTTGGGGTTATCCAGCCGGTTGAGGTTACAACCGGGTCGGATCAAGTCGTAACGGCGCTGTTTTCCTTCTGAAATTTGAGTGACTGAAAGCACATTCTTATTGCCCCACACTCTCCCTTCGGAAAATTGCAGGATGATACCCATGAAAGCGATCACCAGCATGGCGCCGACACCGCCCAGGACAAATGTACGTTGCGGTGTACTGTAGGTTCGGTCTGGCGAGTAGCGCCGGTACCTCTTTTCAACAAAATAATACAGCAGTGCAGACAGCAGTAGCGTCAGACAAAAGAGACCGATGGCCTCAGGTTTGGAGATAGAATCAAAAATGTAATATTCGTAAAGAACCATGACTGGCCAGTGGACCAGATACATGGAATAGCTGATAAGACCAATCCAGACTGCAATTGGGTTTGTCAGCAGGTAACCGAATATGCGGGATTCCCGGCTCAGAATGACCAACAGTGCACCAATACAGGGTGGCAGTGCGTGCAGGTAGGGAATCACCGTGTCGTCGGTATAGCTGAAGACAGAGAAAGTGATTAATGCCAGACCAGTGAACATGAACAACTCGTGCAGCAATCGCTTGTTCAACAGCATTGGCATGAGGAATATGGCCAGTGCTCCGATGACAAGTTCGAACATTCTGAAAGGAGTCAGGTAAAAGATAGTCGACGCATAATCCGCGTCAAAATTTCCTGTGACCCAATAATAATTCAATCCGAAACTTGCCAGGCCCACCGCTGCCAGGACAACTAGCTGTCTGCTTTGACTGGCATTACGCGCGAAGAGCCATAACACTGCCGGCCAGATCAGATAGAACTGTTCTTCGACACCCAGGGACCAGGTGTGAAGGAGGGGTTTCAGGTGCGAACTGACATCAAAATAGCCACTTTCCGTCCAGAAATGGATATTTGAAACAGAGAAAACCGCAGCGGTGAGAGACAGCCCAAATGGCTGCAGTCGCTCTGGGGGGAAGAGTAACGCCGCAAAGATGAATGTTGCCGTGAATGTTACCGCCATAGCCGGAAACAACCTGCGCATCCGGCGAATATAGAACCGTTTGAAATCGAAACTGCCGGTCCCGTTAATTTCGTTGATTATCAGGTTGGTGATCAAATATCCGCTGATCACAAAAAACACATCCACACCAACGAACCCGCCGCTGAATGTCGATTGTCCAAAGTGATAGAAAATGACACTGAGTACCGCTACAGCACGCAAACCGTCTATGTGGCGTTGGTATTGGTTTGAATTGGCCAGTACCGGATGATTCCCTGCGCCGGTGGCCATTAAAGACTCTCCATCAGATAGAAACCGGAAATTACCTGTATTCCTGAACTGTTGATGAGGATAGCAGATATAGGGCGCTGACACTGACCCTGAAAAAGCTGTAGACACAGGGTGGTCTTTGCTGCAATTTCAATCTGCGTATGCATTGTGTGAAGATGGCCAGAGGGGTTCCGGAAAATACAGACGATATTTTCCACTGTTATCTGCTTGCGTTTTTTTAATGATCTGGTAATGTTCGCGACTCGATTTTCAAATCCGATTTTGTGACATGGTGAATTGGAAAAGGATATGGCAGCAGAAAAACAAACATCAGTAAGAAAGAAAACGAAGGTTGAAAGCAAAGTAGAAACACCGGGTGAAGAAAAGACCAAAGCCAGCGTGAAGACCAGGACAGCCAAGACCGGGACAGCCAAGACCGGGGCAGCCAAGACCGGGGCAGCCAAGACCGGGACAGCCAAAACCGGGGCAGCCAAGACCGGGACAGCCAAGACCGGGACAGCCAAAACCGGGACAGGAAAACGGGCGTCCGCATCAACCAGGAAAGGTGGGACGGTCAAAAAAGCATCCAGAACAAAGACCTCAGCGACGCGAAAGCGAAAAGTGTCGGCAAAGACAGATTTTGGACAAACGCCGATCAAACCGTACAAGTCCAGGAAAAAAGAAGCGTACATGAATGATGCTCAGAAACAGCATTTTCGGAACATTCTGCAGTCCTGGAAGCTGGATTTGTTGCAGGAAGTTGATCGGACCGTGACTCACATGAAGGAACAGGCAGCAAATTTGTCTGATCCGGCAGACCGGGCAAGTCAGGAGGAAGAATTCAGCCTGGAATTGAGAACCCGTGACCGGGAACGCAAATTGATTCGCAAGATCGAAAACACGATTGAGTTGATAGACCAGGATGATTATGGATACTGCGAATCCTGTGGCATCGAAATTGGTATTCGAAGACTGGAAGCACGCCCAACCGCCACACTCTGCATTGACTGTAAAACACTCGACGAAATCAAGGAAAAAAGATTACACGGCTAGAGGTTTGTGTAGTCTCAACAAAACCTGATGACCGGACGTCCACCCGCCTACGTGGGAAGGTTTGCACCGTCTCCCACCGGCCCTCTGCATTTCGGTTCTCTCGTCGCCGCAGTGGGTAGTTACCTTGATGCAAAAAAACACCATGGACAGTGGTTGTTACGTATTGAAGACCTTGATCCTCCCCGGGAATCCACCACTGCACCCGCAGAGATCATGTCCCAATTACGGGCTTACGGATTATTCTGGGACGGCGATGTGTTGTTCCAGAGTTCGCGGTTGAATGCCTACGAAGAGAATCTGGGGAGACTCAGGAAACAGGGCCTGGTTTTCCCTTGCATATGCAGCCGAAAGTCCATTGTCGGCGTTTATCCCGGCGCCTGCAGAAGCCGAAGCTACGAAACAACAGAAGTTCCTTTTGCAGAAAGATTGCGAACTGCAGGCCGCAAAGTCGAATATGAAGACCTGGTTTTCGGTACCCGATACTGTGATGTTGAGCAGGACATTGGCGATTTTATAGTCAAGCGAAAAGACAAACTAATTGCCTATCAACTGGCGGTAATTGTCGATGATGCCTATCAGGAAGTCACTCACGTCATTCGAGGTTCTGACTTGATGGATTCCACACCACGTCAGATTCTGCTGGCTGAGTACCTCTCTTTGCCGGTACCGTCATTTGGGCACATTCCAGTGGTTACCGATGTATCTGGCCATAAGTTGAGTAAACAAACTCATGCTGCCCCGGTTGACAGGCAGAACCCGCTGCCTGTTCTACGGCAGGTGTTGAATGTCCTTGGACAGCACTCCGGGAGCAAGGTGAATACCGTGGAACAACTGCTTGATTCCGCTATTCAGCAATGGGATATAAATCGAATTCCAAGGGATTCTTTTCGATATGTGTGAGCCTTCAGCGGGCAAAAACTCGCCCTGCCGCTGTCACGCAGCAAACAGGCCGGCATACCTGGATTTTCTTCGTCATGTGCTTCCCCGCATGCCTGTAGTCATGCTCCTCCAACTCGGCGCTCCGACATTATGCTGGTGCAAATGAACACCCCAAAACCATCTGCTGTATGTCGGGAATAGTGTGTGTTTGATAGCATCGTATGGG
>LXNI01003052.1_pt1 | contig 10332 bp, 16 predicted proteins | sample 809091 | NCBI WGS metagenome assembly LXNI01 (sample SAMN04870527, study PRJNA318959) | sponge metagenome | biome: 01000161; feature: marine sponge reef; material: water | host: Sarcotragus foetidus | place: Greece: Milos, Mediterranean Sea | collected 2013-05-29 | depth 5-7 m | reverse complement strand
GAACTTCGCGTCAGGCTGGGGCTGGCTGGTGTTCGACGCCGTTGCTGGATCCGGCTCCCTGCGGATCGTCCAGACCGATGACGCCCAGTCACCGTTGACTGGCGGGCTGACACCGCTGCTGGTCATCGACGTGTGGGAGCACGCCTACTACCTCGACTACCAGAACGCCCGGGCCGCCTACGTGGATGCGTTCGTGGAGCACCTGATCTGCTGGGAATTCGCCTCGGCCAACTACGCCGCTGCGCTGCGCGCCTAGCCTCACACACCTCCCGACGCAGGGGGCCGCTCGACATCGAACTCGCTCTTGCGTCCATTGCCGCATGCGGTTAGTTTGTAGTGCAAACCAGTTTGCACAAGAGAAACGAGGAAACTCTGATGTCGACAGACACCGGTGAGCCGGCGGCTCTGAGACCCGACGAGAGCTGGGAGACGGTGCTCAGCACCATGCACGGCGCCCGCAGCGCCCTGTACACCGCCGGGAGCACCGCAATCCTGCTGATGTGGGGCGGGATCATCACGATCGCCTACCTCGCCCAGTACGCGATCTCGACGTTCGCCGCGGACTTCGCCGACACATATCCGTGGTTCCCGGGGCCACTTTGGGTGGGTCTCTCGCTCCCCGGCGTGATCGGCAGCATGACCATCGGCTACCGCGCCGGCCGTGCCCTGTCGCCTGGCCTCACCATGCAGAGCGCCGGGATCCGGGTCTTCGCCTACTGGATGACCGTCACTACGGCTGCAGGATTGCTCCCCGGCGCGGCTGGCCTGTGGAACGAGGCCGGCGCAGAGAAGATCCCATTCGTCTTGCTGGGCATCATCGCGCTGGGGTACGTGCTGTTCGGCATTCTCCACCGGCCGGTGATCGCCGTGTTCGGCATTGGCATGGCGGTGTCGTTCTACGTACCGCACTACCTCTTCGACGACGTCGCTCCGGCCGTCTCGGGCATCGCGTCACTTCTGTTGCTCGCCGGCACATTCGTCTGGGTGCGCAGGACCGGCGAATGGTAGATCCGCCCACGACGCCCGACAGCGGCGTTATCGACCTCGACGAGATCATTCACCAGCCCACCCGGCTGCAGATCATGTCGCTGCTGGTCTCGGTAAAGGATCGGGACCGGCTCGCGTACGGATTCGTCCAAGAGCACCTGGAGCTGACACCCGGCAATCTGACGACGCACCTGCGGAAGCTGGAAGCTGTCGACTACGTGGCGATCACCAAGGAGTTCCGCGGAGCCAAGCCGCGCACCTGGATCGAAGCCACGCCCGCGGGACGAAAAGCGTTCACCGCGTACCTGCAGAATTTGGAGCGGGCACTGGGCGTGCATACAGGTCGTTAGGCTTTGTGCCGAATGGTGATTGGCAATTCCCGATGCCGGTAACGGTCGATGCCCGGACGCTCGCCGAACTCGAGCCGACCGTAGGACAGCTACTCGACCGGCATCTTCGGCAGACGAAGGAATGGCATCCCCACGCGCTCGTGCCGTGGAGCCGGGGGGAAGACTTCGCGCCCGACTACGAATGGTCGCCCGAAGAGGCGAATCTCACTCCCGAAGCTCGCAGCGCCCTGTTCGTCAACGTGCTCACCGAAGAGAACCTGCCGTACTACTTCCGTGACAGCGAGCGGCTTTTCGGCCGCGAGGGCGCGTGGGGCGAGTGGGTCCGCCGCTGGACGGCGGAGGAAGGGCGGCACGGCCGGGTCATCTACGACTACCTCTCCGTCACCCGCGCTCTCGACCCGGTGGCGCTGGAACGGGCGCGCATGGCCCAGGTGCAGTGCGGGCAGGTACCCCAGCCTCCGAGCTTGCTGGAAGGCCTCGCCTACGTGACGCTGCAGGAGCTGGCCACCCGCATCGCTCACTTCAACACCGGTCGCCACATCGACGATCCTGCCGGCAAGGCCATCATGCGGCGGGTCGCCTTCGATGAGAACCTGCATTTCCTCTTCTACCGCGACGTCATGAGCGCTGCGGTAGAAATCGACCCCTCCAGCGCGGTGGTCGCCATCGCCAACCAGGTCAAGGACTTTGCGATGCCTGGGCTGGGCATCACCGACTTCGACACCCACTCGCGCATCATCGCCGAGGCGGGGATCTACGACTTGGCAATCCACCACGACCAGATCCTGCAGCCCGTCGTACTGCGCGACTGGAACCTGCCAGCACTGACAGAGCTGTCGAGCATTGCCGAGGCTGCCCGCGATCGACTCATGACCATGATCGACCGGATCGGCCGCGTGGGACAGCGCCTTGCCGAGCGCTACGCCGAAGCGCGCAGCTCGCTGCGACGCGACGCAGCACTGGTGCGATAACGAAGAACTAGTGGTCGCCCTTGGGGTCGAGCAGGGCGGTCAATCGGTCGATCGAGAATCCCTCGCTGCGGGCGGCGTCGATCAGGACGCGCTCAGCGGCGGCGATCTTGGCAGCCGCGGCAGGAACATCCGCAGCCACGTCGGCAGGCACGACAACTGCGCCGTGACGGTCCGCATGAATGAGGTCGCCAGGGCGGACCGTCATGCCATGGACGGTCACCGCCACGTCGTATTCGGCGACATGAACCCACGCGTGGGACGGGCCGATCGAGCCCGCAAGAGCGCCGAAGCCCGGCGCCCACTCTCCCAAGTCTCGTATGGAGCCGTTGGTGATGACCCCGAGCGAGCCCAGCCCGGCGTGAATGCTGCTGTTCACCTCGCCCCACCAGGCGCCATAGCCCGGGGAGGCATCGATGTCTTGGATCACCGTGATGGTGGGCTGTGGGCCAGCGGCCATGTGCCGGTAGTAGCCCACGCGCACTGCGAGGTCGTCGGCGCCGGATCGTCCCGAGGGAGCGTTCGCCCGGATCGTGGCGGTGCGGGCGTAGCCGACCATGACGGTGTCCGGATCGGGACAGACCAGCGGCGAGGTGGTGTAGCCGTACGCACGGCGCTGTGGCGCGACGATCTCGAGTGCATTGCAGACCGTCGGGGTGTCGAACTGACGTAATTCTTCGAGCACATCGGCGCTCAGCGGTGCAGTATCCATGACCGAACTTGGACCACGTCCGGGGAGGTCTAGACCAACTCGATGAGCGCCATCGGCGCGTTGTCGCCCCGGCGCGGGCCGAGCTTCAAGATGCGCGTGTAGCCGCCCGGACGTCCCTCGTAGCGCGGGCCGATCTCGTCGATGAGCTTCTGGGCCATTTCCTGGTCGCCGTTGAGGCTGGCGACAATCTGGCGGTGCCGTGCCAAGCCTCCCTTGCGGGCCTTGGTGATGAGCTTCTCGGCGTAGGGCCGCAGTGCCTTGGCCTTGGCTTCGGTGGTCTCGATGGCCTCAGCCGCGAACAGCGACGCCGCCAAGTTGGCCAGCATGGAGCGTTGGTGGCTGGCGCTTCCGCCAAGGCGTCGACCCTTCGTGGGCGTGGGCATGGTCAGCTGACCGCCGCTGGGGTGGCCGGCTCGGCCTCGGCCTCGGCCTCGGCATCGGGCGAGGGGCTCATGCCACGCAATGCCAGACCTCGCTCGTCGAGCTTCTCGATGACCTCGTCCAGCGATTTCTGGCCGAAGTTCGGGACGGTCATCAGTTCGTCGACCGATTGATCGAGCAGCTCGCCGATGGTGTTGAACTGCGCACGCTTGAGGCAGTTGCGAGCACGCTCGGACAGACCCAAGTCTTCGATCGGACGTTCCAGATCGCTGGTCTGGCCTCCGACAGCCGCTACCTCAGCGATGTCGAGACCCAAGCGGTCCTCGGAGAGTTCGGCGATCATGAGCATGAGTCGGCACAGAGTGTCGCCTGCCGACGCGAGCGCCTCGCGTGGAGTCATCGCGCCATCGGTCTCGATGTCGAGCACGAGCCGGTCGAAGTCGGTGGACTGCTCGACACGAACCGGTTCGACCTCCACCGCCACACGACGCACGGGGCTGAACAGAGCGTCCATGAGGATCACGCCGATCGTGCTGCCGGTGCGCTCGCTCTCTGGCGCGGTGTAGCCCCAGCCGCGCTCGACGGTGAGGTCCATCGCCAATCGGGCGCCCTCACCGAGCGTCGCTATGTGCAGGTCTGGCGTCAGGCAGTCGACATCGATGCCCCAATCGACGTGGCCCGCCAGTACCGGACCCACGCCTCGCTCATCGAGACGCACCGCTACGGGCTCGTCGCTGTGGCTGCGAAGCACCACATCCTTGAGATTCAGGATGATGTCGGTGACGTCCTCGACGACGCCCTCGATCGTCGTGAACTCATGCAGCGCATCATCGAACCGGACCTGAGTGACTGCGGCACCGGGAATCGACGACAACAGTGTGCGGCGCAGCGAGTTGCCCAGCGTGTGCCCGAACCCGGGCTCCAGCGGGCCAATCGCGAAGCGCTGGCGATTGCCCTCGGGCTCGCCAAGGATGTCGATCGTCGGTCGGTGCATGACCAAGGTGTCGGAAACTGACACGTTCACCTCTTCGTGGGCGGCGGATGTTGCAGGGTTATTTGCTGTAGAGCTCGACGATGAGTTGCTCGCGCACCGGGATCTCGATCTGGGATCGGATCGGCAGCTCGCGCACGGTGACACGTTGGCTACCGTCGCTCGCTTCCAGCCAAGCTGGTGGGGTGCGGTCAAGCACGTCGAGGTTCCAGCGGATCGTGACGATGTCGCGGGCCTTCGTCCGCAACTCGACTACGTCATCAGCACGCGCCCGGTAGCTGGGAATGTTCACCCGCCGACCGTTGACGTCGATGTGACCGTGGTTCACGAATTGGCGAGCCTGCGGGCGGGTCGCCGCCCAGCCGGCCCGGTACACGATGTTGTCGAGCCGCAGTTCGAGCAGCCGCAGCAGGTTCTCACCGGTGACCCCGCGCTGGCGAGCGGCTTCTTCGTAGGCATTGCGGAATTGCCGCTCCGTCATCCCGTAGGTGAAGCGGCACTTCTGCTTCTCCTGCAGCTGCATCAAGAACTCGGAGTTCTGGCTGCGGCGTCTTCCCCGCCCGTGCTCACCAGGCGGATACGGACGTCGGTCGAGCGCCTTCGTCTCGCCCTCGGTGCCCCAGATGTTGGTGTTGAGCCGCCGAGAGACGCGCGCCTTGGGACCCGTGTAGCGAGACATCTCAGACCCTCCGGCGCTTGGGCGGACGGCAGCCGTTGTGGGGCACCGGCGTCATGTCGCGGATGCCCTTGATCTCGATGCCAGAGTTCTGGATGGAGCGGATCGCAGTCTCGCGGCCGGAGCCGGGACCCTTCACGTGAACGTGCACCCGGCGCACGCCGTGCTCCATGGCGCGTTCAGCGGCTTGCTCAGCGGCCTGCTGTGCAGCGAACGGCGTTGACTTGCGGGAGCCCTTGAAGCCGGCGTTGCCGGCCGACGCCCACGACACCACGTTGCCGCCCAAGTCTGTGAAGGTGATGATCGTGTTGTTGAACGAGCTCTTGATGTGCGCGACGCCGTCGCCGACCTTCTTGCGCTCCTTGCGCCGCCCGCGCCGGGGCTGCTGCTGATTCACTTTCGCACCTTCTTCTTGCCCGCCACCGTCTTGCGCGGACCCTTGCGAGTGCGTGCGTTCGTATGTGTTCGCTGGCCTCGCACCGGAAGTCCGCGGCGGTGGCGCACTCCCTGGTAGCAGCCAATCTCGATCTTCCGCTTGACGTCTTGGGCGATGTCACGCCGCAGGTCGCCCTCGACGGTCAAACTCGCATCGATGTGGTTGCGGATCCGAGCCACCTCAGCGTCGGTCAGGTCGCGCACGCGGGTTCGCTCGGCGATGTTCAGGTCTTCGCAGATCTGCTGGCTGGCCGAGCGGCCGATGCCATAGATGTAGGTGAGCGCGATCTCCACACGCTTCTCACGCGGTATGTCGACGCCAGCGATTCGGGCCATCGATTCGGGACTCCTGTCTTAGCCTTGCCGCTGCTTGTGCCGCGGGTTCGGGCAGATCACCCGAATCCGCCCATGACGGCGGATGACGCGGCACTTGTCGCAGATCTTCTTGACGCTCGGACGGACTTTCATCGGGTGACCTGCGCTTTAGGCGAGCGAGCAAGTATAGGGGTCTCGACGGCGGCGACGATGCTCACGGTGCCGCCTCAATGGCAGCCACGATGCTCACGGTGCCGCCTCAATGGCAGCCACGATGCGGCCATGGACCTGTTCGGGTGTGCCGAGGCCGTTCACGGTGACCAGCACGCCCCGGTCGGCGAACAGCTTGCGAAGCGGCGCCGTCTCGGCTTCGTACAACTCCAGCCGGCGGGCAATGGTTTCAGGCGTGTCATCGGCCCGGCCCCGTTCCAGCATCCTGCGGGTCACGACCTCGTCAGGCACATCGAGATCGATGGCTCGCTCAACCGTGTGCGGTGCGAGGAACCCAAACAGGCCCTCAGCCTGGGCCTCGGTGCGCGGAAACCCGTCGCACAAGAAGCCCGGCTCGGTGTCGGGCTCGGTGAGCCGCTGGGCCACGATGCCCAGGATCAACTCGTCGCTGACCAGCTCGCCCGCGTCCATCACTTCTTTCACCTGGCGCCCAAGCTCGGTACCGGCGGCCACCGCAGCTCGAAGCACGTCGCCCGTCGAGATGTGCGCCACGCCGTAGCGCTCGACGAGGAGCCCGCACTGGGTGCCCTTGCCGGCTCCCTGCTTGCCCAGAATGACCAGTCGCCGCGTTGTCATCAGGCGAGGAATCCTTCGTAGTTGCGCATCAGCAGCTGGCTGTCGACCTGCTTCATGGTCTCCAGCGCCACGCCGGAGGCGATCAGGATCGACACGCCGCCGAAGCCGATTGCGGCGCCGGCACCACCGCTGCCGAGCGCATCAAGATCGCTCGTCAGCGACAGCAGCACGCTGGGCAGCAGCGCCACGGCTGCGATGAACATTGCGCCGGGCAGCGTGATGCGGTTCAGCACTCTGGCCAAGTACCGCTCGGTCTGGGGACCCGGCCGGATGCCGGGAATGAAGCCGCCCTGCTTGCGGATGTTGTCGGCTTGGCGCACTGGATCGAACGAGATGGCTGTGTAGAAGTATGCGAAACCGACAATCAACCCGCCGAAGAACAGGATGTAGGCGATGTTGTCCGGCTGGGTGAGGTAGTCATCGACTGCGGTCTGCAGCCAGCCCCAGTTCGCGACGTTCGACAGCAGCACCGGCAGGAACAGGATCGAGCTGGCGAAGATGACCGGGATCACGCCCGACTGGTTGACCTTCAGCGGGATGTAGGTGTTCTGCCCGCCGTAGAGCCGGCGCCCTACCTGCCGGCGGGAGAACTGCACCGGAATGCGCCGCTGGCCCTGCTCGATGAAGATGATCGCCACCATCATTCCGGTCGCCACGATGATCGCAGCCGCCAGGTACACCGTGCCCTGCACCGCCAGCAGGCGGGCTCCGTCGAAGGGGATCGTGGACACGACCGAGGCAAAGATCAGCAGCGACATGCCGTTGCCGACGCCGCGCTGGCTGATCAGCTCGCCCATCCACATGAGCAGCGCCGTGCCTGCGGTCAGCGACAGGATCACCAGCGCCACGCGGTTGAAGGTGAAGTCGGGGATGACGATGACTCCAGCGGTGTTGCCCAGTGCAGTGCCCTGACCCCGGCCGAAGATGAACGTGATGCCCGTGGCCTGCACGAACGCAATGCCCAGCGTGAGGTAGCGGGTGTACTGGGTCAGCTTCCGCTGCCCCGTCGCACCCTCCTGCTGGAGCTGCTCGAATCGCGGGATCGCCACGGTGAGGATCTGGATGATGATCGAGGCCGTGATGTACGGCATGATCCCCAGCGCGAAGATCGCGAACCGGGTGAGCGCTCCACCGGAGAACAGGTTCAGCAGCGCTAGCACGCCGCCGCTCGAGCTGGCCTGCTCGCGCAGCGACACCACGGCGTCGAAATCGATGCCCGGCACCGGCACCTGGGAGCCCAGCCGGTACGCCGCAATGATGAACAGCGTGAACAAGATCTTCCGGCGCAGGTCTGCGATCAGGAAGATGTTGCGCATGTGGCCAAGCACGACGAGCCCCTAGCGATTGGTGTGTTGGTTGCCCTGGGCGGGTGGCCGCGGGCCGCCGAAGGTGGGCGACAGGATCTCGATGCTGCCACCGGCGCTCTCGATGGCGGACCGCGCCGAACCCGACACCGCGTGGGCTTTCACCGTGACCGACCGGTTGATCTCGCCGCGCCCGAGGATCTTGACCATGGAGCCCTTGGAGACCAAGCCGCGAGCCCGCAGCTCGTCGGGTGTGATCTCGTCGAGGCCGCAAGCTTCGAGGGTGTCGAGATTGATCGGCTGGTACTCGACACGGAACGGGTTCTTGAAGCCCTTGCGCTTGGGAACGCGCACTTGCAGCGGCAGCTGACCGCCCTCGTACCAGATGGGAACGGTGCCACGAGCGCGCGTTCCCTTGGTGCCGCGGCCTGCAGTCTTGCCGCCCTTGCCGCTGGTGCCGCGCGCTACGCGCTTGCGCTTGCGCTTCGAACCTGGCGGCGGGGCCAGGTCATGCAGTCTCAGCATCGCCGACCTCCTGGGGAGTGACATGTTCGACCGTGATCAGATGACTCACCTTGCGCAGCATGCCGCGGATCTCAGGTCGATCCGGCAGCGTATGACTGCGGCCGATCTTGCCGAGCCCCAGCGCGCGCAGTGCGCCGCGTGCCTTGGGCTTGGCCCCGATGGCTGACCGCACCTGGGTCACCACGATCTGGGGGGTGCTGGAGGCATTCATGACGCAGCCCCCGCTCGGGTCTCGCTCAGCTTGCGAGTGCGCTCTGTTTCCCGGTACGCCTCCAGCAGGCCCGCCGGGATGCACTCCTCAGCTGACAGCCCGCGCAGCTTGGCCACTTCGTCGGGACGCTTCAGGGCCGCGAGACCCGCGATGGTGGCACGAGCGACGTTGATGTGATTGGACGAGCCGAGCGACTTGGCCAGCACATCGCTGATGCCGGCCTCCTCGAGGATCGCCCTGGCCGCGCCGCCGGCGATGACCCCGGTGCCGGGCGCCGCCGGCTGCAGCAGCACCTTGCCGGCGCCCATGACTCCCAGCACGGGATGGATGATGGTGGAGCCGGCCAGCGGCACGTCGAAGAGGCTCTTGCGGGCTTCCTCGGTGCCCTTCTGAATTGCCAGAGGCACTTCCTTGGCCTTGCCGTAGCCCAGGCCGACCCGCCCGGCGCCGTCGCCGATCACCACGAGCGCGGAGAACGAGAATCGGCGCCCGCCCTTGACCACCTTGGCCACGCGGTTGATGTCAATCACCCGCGACTCGCGCAGGCCGTCGTCGCCGCTGTTACGGGGGTTGTCAAACTGGCGATCACGCGGGCGACGGCCGCCGCCGCGCTCGTTGCCGCCGCGCCCTCTCTCGTTGCTGCCGCGCTCCCGCTCGGGACGGGGATCTGAGGTTGGTGTATCTGTCACGAGTCCTCCCTCAGAACTCCAGGCCGCCCTCGCGGGCAGCATCTGCAAGGGCCGCGACGCGGCCGTGGTATCGGTTGCCACCGCGGTCGAAGGTGACCGTGGTCGTGCCCGCCGCACGGGCGCGCTCGGCAATGAGCCGACCGATCTCGCCGGCGGCCGCGATGTTGCCGCCGCCCGTCACCGCAGCCTCGCGCGATGACGCAGCAGCAAGCGTGCGGCCTGTTTCGTCGTCGATGAGCTGTGCGCTGATGTGACGGTTCGACCGGAAGACCGCAAGGCGCGGGCGCTCTGCGGTGCCCGTCACCTTCTTGCGGACGCGGCGACGGCGGCGGTCGCGCCGGGTCGCCTTCGTGGAAGCACTCACTTTGCGGCCTTCCCTGCTTTGCGCAGCACGCGCTCGTCGAGGTAGCGAATGCCCTTGCCCTTGTAGGGCTCGGGCTTGCGCAGCGCACGGATGTTGGCCGCGACCTGCCCGACGAGCTGCTTGTCGATGCCCTTCACGATGATCGACGTCTGGTTCGGCACTTCGAAGCTGATGCCGTCGGGTGCCGAGACTGGCACGGTATGGCTGAACCCCAGCGACAGCTCCAGTGCCGATGGTCCCCTCGCTGCCGCGCGGTATCCCACGCCGACGATCTGCAGTTCCTTGGAGAAGCCGTGCGACACGCCATGGACCATGTTGGAGATCAGGGCCCGGCTCAACCCGTGCAGCGAACGCTGCGAGCGACCGTCGTCGGCTCGCTCCACGACGGCCTCCGCGTCGCTGAGGCGGACCCGAATGCCCGCAGCCAGCGCCCGCGTGAGCTCGCCACCGGGTCCGCTGACGGTCACTACGTCGCCGGACACCGAGCCGGCGATGTCCGCGGCCGGTTCCGCTGTGATCCTCACCCCGTCGGGAATCGAGATGGGCGTCTTGCCCACGCGTGACATCGTCGCCTCCTACCAGACGTAACAGAGGATCTCGCCGCCCATGCGGTTGCG
>LXNI01003050.1_pt1 | contig 10352 bp, 9 predicted proteins | sample 809091 | NCBI WGS metagenome assembly LXNI01 (sample SAMN04870527, study PRJNA318959) | sponge metagenome | biome: 01000161; feature: marine sponge reef; material: water | host: Sarcotragus foetidus | place: Greece: Milos, Mediterranean Sea | collected 2013-05-29 | depth 5-7 m | reverse complement strand
CCGATCTGGGTGGGCAGGTCGAAGGCGACGGAGAGGCCGGTCTGGCCCTGGTCGAGGAGGTAGCGGTAGCGCTCGTTCGACTCCTCGGCGGTGCCGAAGCCGGCGTACTGGCGCATGGTCCAGAGGCGCCCGCGATACATGGTGGGCTGGACGCCGCGGGTGAAGGGGTACTCGCCGGGGAAGCCGAGGTCGCCGTTGCCAGGGGCGTCTTCGGGGGCGTAGACGGGGTCGAGGACGGTCTCGCCGGTCGTGCGGAACGACTCGGCGCGCTCGGGGTTACGCTCGACCGCCTTGCGGTAGGTTCCTTCGAGCCATTCCTGTTTCGATTGGCTTGGCATCTCGCTATCCGTGGTCCTTCCAGGCATGCGACCGCAAACGGGTGTCGCGGCGAAATCCGCGCGAGGGAGTATATCCCGAGCAGCCGTTAGGGCGGGTGCTGCGAGGGGATAGGCGCTAGCGCACCTGCCGGAAGAAGGCGCGGACGTCGGCCAGGAGGTGGTCGGGCTCCTCAAGGGCGGCGAAGTGGCCGCCTGAGGGCATCTCCGTGTAGTGCACGAGGTTGTAGGCGGCTTCGACCCAGTGCCGGGGACTCTGCAGGATCTCGCCGGGGAAGGCGGCGAAGCCGGTGGGGACGGCGATGGGCCCGGCACCGGGGCCCCGACCCATGCCTCCCTCGGCGCGGGCCTCGTAGTAGATGCGGGCGGCCGAGGCGATGCTGTTGGGCGCCCAGTAGAACATGATGTTGGTCAGGAGCGTGTCCTTCGAGTAGCGCGACTCCACGTCGCCGTTGCAGTCGCTCCAGCTGCGGAACTTCTCCGTGATCCAGGCAGCGATGCCGGCGGGTGAGTCGGCCTGGGCGATGCCGAGGGACTGCGGCTTCGTCCCCTGGACGTTGCTGTAGCCCGTCTCCTGGGCCTGGAAGGCGCGCCGCGAGGCGAGGCCCGCCTGGTCCGCCTCGGTGGGCGGGTCGGGGGGACCGGCGAGGGCCATGTTGAGGTGGATGCCACTCAGGTTGTCCGCATGGGCGGCGCCCAGGCGCGTGCTGATGATGGCGCCCCAGTCGCCGCCCTGGGCGCCGTAGCGGTCGTAACCAAGCTCGGCGGTCATGAGGTGGTCGAGGGCGGCGGCGACGCGAGAGGGGCCCCAGCCGCGCTCGCGGGGCTTGCCGCTCCAGCCGAAGCCGGGGATTGAGGGGATGACGACATCAAACGCGTCGGCGGGGTCGCCGCCGTGGGCGGCGGGGTCGGTGAGGGGCCCGATTAGGTGGAGGAACTCGAACATGGAGCCCGGCCAGCCGTGCGTCAGGAGGAGGGGGTGGGGGTCCGGCCCCTGGCCGCGGACGTGCCAGTAGTGGATGTCGACGCCGTCCACCTGGCAGAGGAACTGGGGCCAGGCGTTGAGCGCGGCCTCCTGGGCGCGCCAGTCGTACTCGTTGCGCCAGTAATCGCAGAGCTCGCGGACGTAGGCGACATCGGCGCCGTAGTCCCAGCCGGTATCGGGGATGGCGTCGGGCCAGCGGGTGCGGCCGAGCCGGTCGCGGAGGTCGTCGAGGACGGAGTCAGGGATGTCGATGCGGAAGGGTCGTGGCGGCATGGGGGGACTATAGGGAGGGGCGTTGGCTGTTGGTAGGGAGCCGACTGGCGCGGCCTTTAGTCAGGGAAGGAGACCAGGGCGCCTGCAACGGTTTCGTAGAGGGTGCGGTCGACGAGCCTGGTCTCGGAGGTGAGGGCGTCGAGGGGGGCGAGACGGATCTCGTTCGCCTGGAGGACGGCGGCTTTGCCCGAGTGGCCGTCGTGGACCGCGTCGATGGCGGCGATGCCGAAGCGGGTGGCGAGGACGCGGTCGAAGGCGGTGGGGGTGCCGCCGCGCTGGACGTGGCCGAGCACGGTGAGGCGCGTCTCGAAACCGGTGCGGGCTTCGATCTCGTCGGCGACGACGCGGCCGACCCCACCGAGGCGGACGTGTCCGAAGGCGTCCCGCTGGTCGCTCTGGACGACGATCTCGCCATCGCGGGGGCGGGCGCCCTCGGCCACGACGACGACGGAGGCGGAGACGTCGCGCCCGTGGTGGGCGCGGAGGCGGTCGCAGACGGCGGCCATGTCGAAGGGTTCCTCGGGGATGAGTATCTCGGCGGCGCCCCCGGCGATGCCGGCATAGGTCGCGATCCAGCCGGTGTCACGGCCCATGACTTCCACGACCATGACGCGGTGGTGGGACTCGGCGGTCGTGCGGAGGCGGTCGATGGCCTCGGTGGCGGTCTGCACCGCGGTGTGGAAGCCGAAGGTGAGCTCGGTGACGCCGAGGTCGTTGTCGATGGTCTTGGGGACGCCAACGACGGAGACGCCTTCCTTCGCGAGCTGGCCGGCCACACCGAGCGTGTCGTCGCCGCCGACGGCGACGAGGGCTCCGACTGCCTCACGCTCAAGGGTCGCGCGGACGGCCTGGGCGCCGCCCTCGATGGCGTAGGGGTTGGCGCGGGAGGTGCCGAGGATGGTTCCGCCGAGGGGCAGGATGTCGCGGCAACGCTCGGCGCTGAGGGGCATTGCGTCAGCTTCCATGACGCCCGCCCAGCCGTTGCGGAAACCGACAACCTCGTCGCCGTACTGGCGCTCGCCCTTGGTGACGACAGCGCGAATGACGGCGTTCAGGCCGGGGCAATCGCCTCCGCCGGTCAGGATTCCCACTCGCACGACGTTCCCTCCGCAGAGAAGGTCTACAACGACCGTACCCTGCGGATTGGAACGGGGCGAGACGGACTGGGTCGCGCCCGTCTACGAGTCGCGATTGGCCAGGCCGCGGGCCTCGAGCTCCTTCTGCAGGCGGACGGCGTCGGAGCTGAGAGGCGGCCCCTTCTTGTCGTCGGGGAGCACACCGGCCGTGGCCATGCCCATCTTGGCGCCGTCGAAGGTGATCCACTTCTCGGGCACGAGCTCCATTACAACGCGGAGGGGCGAGTCGAGGGTCTTCTCGAAGGCGGCAGCCTGCTCGGGGTCGGCCCCCGGGCGGAAGGAGAGGGCGTGGTAGAACCAGTCCTTCGTCTCGCGGTCCTCGTGCATGATGCAGCGGGCCTTGGCGGTGATCGTCTTGCCGGGGCCCAGGTGGGTGCCGGTGCTCGTGAGGACGACGGAGCAGCGCGGGTCGCGGCGGAGAGCGGCCATGCGGTGGCGGTGGGCGGCGGCGGTCATCCAGAAGGAGCCCTTGGCCCAGACGACGGCGTGCATCACGCCGACGGGCCAGCCGTCCTTGGTCGACCAGTTGAGGACCGCCTCACCGACGGTGTTGAGCAGCTCTTCCTTGACGTCTTCGTCGATGGGATAGATGGAGACCGTTTCGTGGTCCCTGGTGGGGTCGGGTGCGTAGCTTTCGTTTGACATGGGAACCTCCGGGAGTTCTGTGCGCGCACGTTGCCCGCCGCGGGGGGCCGTGTCAATACGATTGGTCCTTCGGCTGCTGCGCTACGCTCCGCGCTCACTCCCGACGACTGGTCCTTCGGCTGCTCCGCTGCGCTCCGCGCTCACTCCCGCCGGCCGGTCCCCTCGGCTACTCCGCGCTCGCTCCCGCGGACTGGCTCCTGGCCCTCGGCGTCGCCCCGAGGATGCGCTTGCGCAAGCGGATACTGCCGGGCGTGATCTCCACGAGTTCGTCATCGTTGATGAACTCGATCGATTGCTCCAGGTTCAGGAGCCTCGGCGGGACCAGGCGAAGGGCCTCGTCGGCGGCGGACGCCCGCATGTTCGTGAGCTTCTTCTCTTTCGTGACGTTCACGTCCATGTCGGATGGGCGTGCGTTCTCGCCGATGACCATGCCCTCGTAGACCTGCGTACCGGGTTCGATGAATATCTCGCCGCGCTCCTGCAGGTTGTGGATGGCGTAGGCAGTGGCCACTCCTGCGCGGTCGGCCACCAGGGCCCCGCTCGGACGCCCGGCGATGGGCCCGTTCCAGGGCTCCCAGCCGGCAAAGAGGTGGTTCATGATGCCGGTCCCGCGTGTGTCGGTAAGGAACTGAGAGCGGAAGCCGATGACGCCTCTCGTCGGGATCAGGAACTCAAGCCGGACGCGGCCGCTGCCGTGGTTCACCATGCGGGTCATCTTCGCCCGACGTGCGCTGAGCTTTTCAATGACCGTGCCCTGGTAGTCCTCTGCCACGTCGACGACCAGTTCCTCGAACGGTTCCTCGACGCGTCCGCCTCGCTCGCGGGTGACGATGCGGGGCCGGCCGACCTGCAGCTCGTAGCCCTCGCGACGCATCATCTCGATGAGAATCGAAAGCTGCAGTTCGCCCCGGCCGATCACCTGCAACTGGTCGGCCGAGTCAGTGTCCTGGACGCGAATCGAGACATTGCTGACCAGCTCGCGCTCAAGCCGCTCGCGCAGCTTGCGGGAGGTGACGTACTGCCCATCCTGCCCGGCCAGGGGGGAGGTGTTCACCCCGAAGATCATGGAGACCGTCGGCTCATCCACGTGCATGGGAGGGAACGGCCGCGGGTCGCCGGGCGCGGTGATGGTCTCACCGATGGTGATGTCGTCCATCCCGGCGAGGCAGATGATGTCGCCGGCCGCCGCCTGCTCCACCTCGGCCCGCTCCAGTCCGTCAAAGACGAACAGCCGGGTGACGCCGGTTCGGACGACCGATCCGTCGAGCTTCGACACGGCGATCTCGTCGCCGAGAGCCACGCGGCCATTGACGATCCGTCCGATCGCGATCCGGCCCAGGTAGTCGCTTGAGTCGAGGTTCGCCACCCGCATCTGGAGGGCGGCCTCCGGGTTCCCGCGAGGAGGAGGCAGCTGCTCGACGATCGCGTCGAGCAGGGGGCGCAAGTTCAGCCCGGCCTCGTCCGCGTCCAGACTGGCAGTGCCCGCCCGAGCGTTCGCGTACACGACCGGAAAGTCGATCTGCTGCTCGGTCGCTTCGAGGTCGATGAACAGGTCGTAGACCTCGTCGAGCACTTCCGCGGGCCGCGCATCCTTGCGGTCGATCTTGTTGATGACGACGATGGCGGGCAGGCCGTGCTCAAGGGCCTTGCCCAGGACGAAACGCGTCTGCGGCAGGGGGCCCTCGGATGCATCGACAAGTAGCAGCACGCCATCAACCATGGTCAGCGTGCGCTCGACCTCCCCGCCGAAGTCGGCGTGGCCGGGCGTGTCGACGATGTTGACGATGCAATCGCGATACCGGATGGCCGTGTTCTTGGCCATGATGGTGATGCCGCGCTCACGCTCGAGGTCGATGTTATCGAGCGCGCGTTCCTCCACGCGCTCGTTCGCGCGGAAGACCCCGCTCTGGTGGAGCATGGCATCGACGAGGGTCGTCTTGCCGTGATCGACGTGCGCGATGATGGCGATGTTGCGCCGCAGTGCGTTGGCGACCTCAGATTCGGCAGTCGCGGTCATGGGGTGTCCGTCTCAAGAGTATTCATCATTCGTTCAGTGGGAGCGGTGCGGCGCTGGCATCTGGTTGGCCGCGGTCGCCGACGGGACTTCGCATTTCGTGAACGAAGGCTTGCCGGCCCGTACCGCCCAGGGTGATTCTCCCCAACAACGGGGTAATGGGCGACTCCGGCCGTCACCCAGGGAGACGGCGGTGCGGGCTCACTCCGACTGGAAGGCGGGGATAACCTCCTCTGCCCAGGCCTCGAGCGCTTCCCAGTCGAGGGGCGGGCGGAGGGCGATGTTAAGGAGATCGCAGCCGAGGTCGCGGTATTCGGCGACCAGCTCTTTCGCCTCGTCCGGCGTGCCCATGATGAGCCCGCGCTCGCGCCAGGTATCGATGGCGCCGCCGAAGACCGTGCGGGTGTGCTCCTCGGCGCGGGCGCGGGCGGCCTCGTTGGCGGCGAGGTGGAAACTGAGGTTGACGCTCTTCTCAATCTCGTCGAAGTCGCGCTGCTCGCGGTCGCAGGCTTCGCGCAACACGCGGGAGAGGTGGCGGAACTGCCAAGGGGTGAGGTAGGGGCCGTTCCAGCCGTCGCAGAGGCGGGCGATCATGGGGAGGGTGCGCTTGCGACCAACGCCTCCGCCCCAGATGCGCAGGCGTTCCTGCATCGGCTTGGGGTTGCAGCAGGCGTCGGTGAGGGTGAAGTGCTCGCCCTCGAAGTTCACGTGGTCCTCGCTGAGGAGGAGGCGGATGACCTGGATGCCTTCCTCGAGGATGTCGAGGCGCTTGCCGAGGGGCGGGAAGGGGATGCCGTAGGCGCGGTATTCGTCCTCGTACCAGCCCGCGCCGATGCCCAGCTCGATGCGGCCTCCGCTGAGGTGGTCCATGGCGGCGAGGGCGTTGGCGAGGACGGCGGGGTGGCGGTAGTTCATGCCCAGCACGAGCGAGCCGATGCGCAGGTTCTGCGTCTCGCAGGCGAGGGCGGTCATGATGGTGGTGCCCTCCCAGTAGTCGCCGTGGTTCTCGTGCACGAGGGGGGCTTCGTAGAAGTGGTCGGAGGCGTCGATCCAGTCGAAGCCGGCGGTATCGGCCCAGGTCCAGAGGCGGCGCAGCTCCGCCATCTCGATGTTCTGCTGGATCAGGTGGACTCCAAATCGCATTCGATTGCTCCTTCGTCTGCTGCGCTTCGCTTCGCGTTCACTCGCGGGCTGGCGCCCACGACTGCTCCTTCGTCTGCTGCGCTTCGCTTCGCGCTCACTCGCGGGCTGGCGCCCCCGACTGCTCCTTCGTCTGCTGCACTTCGCTTCGCGTTCACTCGCGGGCTGGCGCCCACGACTCCTCTCTCAGTGGCCGGGAGTCTAGCGAGTTCCGTTGCGAGGGGAGGCGCTAGGATGCGCGCGGGAGGTCGGCATGACTGAGATCACGCACCGATTCGTGGAGACGAACGGCATTCGCATGCACATCGCGGAGGCGGGGGAGGGGCCGCTGGTGGTGATGTGCCACGGCTTCCCGGAGTCGTGGTACTCGTGGCGGCACCAGCTGGTGGCACTGGCGGAGGCGGGGTTCCATGCGGTCGCGCCGGACCAGCGGGGCTACGGCCAGACGGACGCGCCAGAGGCAATCGAGGCGTACACGCAGCTCCACCTCATCGGAGACATCGTGGGGTTGCTGGACGCGCTGGAGGAGGAGCAGGCGGCGATCGTCGGGCACGACTGGGGCGCGCCTGTCGCCTGGAACACGGCCATCCTGCGCCCTGACCGCATCCGTGCCGTGGCAGGCCTCAGCGTCCCGCCGAGCGCGTGGTCGGGGAAGATCCCGCCGACCGACGGGATGAAGCAGCGGTTCGGCGACAACTTCTTCTACCAGCTCTACTTCCAGGAGCCGGGCAAGGCGGAGGCGGAGATGGAGGCGGACGTGCGCCGCTCCATGCGGATGCTGCTCTACACGGCCTCGGGGGACTGCCCGCCGAATCCGGCGGCAACGGCGCTCCCGAAGACAGCAGGCTTCCTGGACCAGATGCAGGACCCCGGGGACGACCTCCCGGCGTGGCTCACGGAAGCCGACCTCGACTTCTTCACGGGCGAGTTCGAGCGCGCGGGTTTCCGCGGCGGGCTGAACTGGTACCGCAACATCGACCGCAATTGGGAGCTGATGGCGGCTTTCAACGGGAAAAAGGTGACGCCGCCCTCGCTCTTCATTACGGGGGACCGCGACCTCGTGGTCGGCCTCATGGGGCCGGATTGGCGGAAGCAGATGGAGGCGGCGGCGCCGAACCTGCGGGACGCCGTCATGATCCCCGGGGTGGGCCACTGGACTCAGCAGGAAGCCGCCGAGCCGGTGAACGAGGCGATGATCGCGTTCCTGCGGGGGCTGTAGGGGAGAGCCCTACTCCTCTTCGCGCTGGTGGCCGTTGGAGCGGGGGCAGACGTGCCCCTCGGGATCGATGGGCGCGCCGCAGAAGGGGCACGGCGCCCGTCCGGCGGCTACCACCTCGGTGATCTGGGCGCGCAGTCGCCGGGCGGTGTCGAAATCGAACTCGATGGAGATGGCCTCTCCCTCGGCCTCGGTGGCTCCTTCGGCACCGACGACGACGATGGTGCGCGTCTCCTCGTTCAGGCCGAGGGAGAGGCGCCCGGCGCGCACGTCGAGTTCGTAGTTGGGCTGGAGGGGGAACACGGGCTCGGGTTCCCCGGGGCCGGAGGCGGCCGTGTCCACGCCCGCGTGCTCAAGCGTCGTCTCGATGGCCTCGCCGATGGCGGAGAGTTGCTCCTTTTCCATCCAGACAAACGCGTAGCTACCGGCCTCGCTGATGGCGCGCAAGCGAAAGCGGCGCTGTCCCGGCTGGCCCACGGCATCCGCGGAAAGGTGCTGGACGGGCCCGAACTCGGTCAGGGGCATCGCTCCTGATCCTACGCGAGGGGGCGGTAAACGTGCCTGCGGCGGCCAGCTACATGCCGCTGGCACCAGCCTCCAGCAGCGCCGCAGTCAGACCCTCCACGGTGCGAAAGACGTGCCCGTGCAACCCGAGCGCACGGGCTGCCTCAACGTTCAGTGCGGTGTCGTCGACGAAGAAGCACCGGGACGGGTCCGCGCCCGTTAGCCGGCAGACGTAGCGAAAGACCTCGGGATCGGGCTTGGCCCTGCCGAGGTCGCAGGAAACGAGCAGGGACTCGAAGCAGTCCAGTTCCGGGTGCATGGCCCGCACGACCTGCCAGTAGTCCCGGTCGACGTTGGAAAGCAGCACCAGGCGGAAGTGCCCGGAGAGCGCCTTCACCAGTTCCGCCATGCCGGGAATCGGCTCGTGGTAGGGCTGAAGCCAGGCGGCCTCGAACTCGGGATAGGACAACGTGAGCCCGTGAGTGTCGACGAGCTCCCGGTGGACCTCGGGCAGGGGCGAGGCTCCAGTGATGATGTCGTGGCGGGCGGTGAGCTTGTGCAGTCGCCCGAAGGCGTCGTCGGGATCGGCGCAATGCCGTGCGAGGCGGGCCGTCACGAGGTCGTCGTCGAAGGCGATCAGCACCCCGAAGAGGTCGAAGACGAGGACTTCTATCGTTGCACCGGCGATCTGCATGGGGCGTCCGGGGCCATGCTAGGCGAAGGGCGAGGGCAAGGCGCCTACTGGGTCGGGAGGGGGGACTGCCACCAGCCCGGGCGGGAGCTGACCTCAATGCTGACGACCCACTTCACCCAGTTGTAGCCGCGACGGCCCGGCGCCACGAGGCGCACGGGGAAGCCGTGGCCGGAGCTGAGCCGTTCGCCGCCGACCTGCGTTGCGAGGAGGAGGCGAGGGGCTGTGCCCAGCCCGAAGCGGCGGCTGAAGCCGGTCGCGGAGGTGACGACGATGCTGCGGGCGTCGTCCGTGAGGCCGGCGCGCTCGAGCAGGGCGGTGAGGGGAACACCGCTCCAGTCCTGGACGGTGTACCAGCCACCCGTGCAGTCGAGGGTGGCGCGGCGGGTTCGCTCGGCGAGGGCGGTCAACTCGTCGTAGTCGAGGGTGAGGGGCTCGCGCACCTCGCCGTGGACTTCGAGGCGCCACTCGCTGGCGAGGATGCGCTGACGGTTGTCGCCAAGCCAGTTGGTGACGGGGTGGCTGTTTCCGGTGAAGCTGGCCTCCTCGCGGGAGCCGGTGAAGCGCCGTTCGGGTCCGGAGTGGGGTGCGGCGACGGCGAGCCCGCGGGAGAGGGCGAATCCGGCCCCGCCCACGGCGAACAGGCGCAGGACGGCTCGCCGGCTCGCGAAGGCGGCAGCGGGACGCTTCGGCCAGCGCAACACCACGTGGAGCGCGAAGAGGGGAACGAGCGCCAGTCCGAGGATGGTGTGCAGCACAAGAGGGCGCATCTCGCCGTAGATGGGGACGAGCAGGGTCCCGCGCCCGACGAGCAGCCACCAGAGGCCGGTCAGGAGGATTCCCAGGAAGAGCACGCCGAGGAGGGCGGGGGCGAACGACCAGAGCCCAGCGCCACGGCGGGCGAAGGAGCGCACGACGATTCGCCACTTCCAGACGAGCAGGACGACCACCGAGAGCCCCCCCGCACTGTGCAGCCAGAAGACCCACTGCCCCTCGGGGCTGCCGGCAAGGAAGCTGCCGAGCCCGGAGACCAGCTCCAGCAGAAGGAGGAAGAAGAGGGCGAGATTGGTGGCGCGGGCGTTCACGGAGCCCCCTGCCGGAGGCACGAGCGGCGCCAGCCGGGTCGCCTCCAGCGTACACCGGCGCGGGCGGGGATCGACACGAAATCGCTACACTGCGGGCATGCAGGACCATCACACGGCGGCGCTCGTGACCGAGCGGCGGGAGCGGGCCGTGGCGCGCTGGGATCTCGACCGGGGAGTCGTGCTCGTGCCGGCGGGCCTGATGCTGCCCATCGCGGGGACGGACCAGTTCCACGAGTACCACGCGCACCCGGAGCATCGCTATCTGGCGGGGGTGGGGCAACCGGGCGGGGTGCTCGCCTTCGACGCGAGCGAGGGCTGGACGCTGTTC
>LXNI01003049.1_pt1 | contig 10356 bp, 9 predicted proteins | sample 809091 | NCBI WGS metagenome assembly LXNI01 (sample SAMN04870527, study PRJNA318959) | sponge metagenome | biome: 01000161; feature: marine sponge reef; material: water | host: Sarcotragus foetidus | place: Greece: Milos, Mediterranean Sea | collected 2013-05-29 | depth 5-7 m | reverse complement strand
TGCCGGGCAAACATGGCCGCAGCCATCCAGCCGGCAGTACCCCCTCCGGCGATCACGAGTTTCCTGATTTTCCTATTGTGCATAACCTGCCTCCGGAAGGTCGAGTTAGCGTATTCGCGCCATTACCGGACTGGAACAGGGCGGTTCAGTGCGGGCAAAATCTGCAGTCTGGCATACGAGGCATCGGCCAGACCCGGAAGTTGGGCACCAGGCAGCATCGAAATAGCGACACATGTGTGATGCTCGAAATGTCGATTCCGATCTCGAGTTCAGCACCCGGCGCATGTCAATACCGATTTCGCCTCTGACGACAAGTCAAGGATGACCGGCGGCTCAACGGACCGCCACTGTCTGACCCAAAAAATTGGCGTACACCCATGACCGGTAGTACCGCAGGATGGAAGAGACGGCAACTCACCCGGTCGGCATTCCTGTCGCGCTTTGGTCCAGATCAGTTCTGGGGTCGACTACCCCTTTCCAGGCAGCGCGCTCCAGGTGGCATTCATGCGACGAACAAGAGGCCCGTGCGGTCATCACCGATTGCCGGTTCAATTTCCTTACAAACCATTACTGCCGTGGACAGGGTATCGCGTGCAATGCCCTGTTCAACGCTGTCACGGGAATTTGGGATATGGTGCCATGCTGGCTGGCACTCACCAAGTCTGGGTATCGATAGCATTTTTGACGTCGTCGACTCCGGTTCCGCCGGCAACACCATTGATTTCCCTATCCGATAGGTTGCGACATGAACGACGAGACCGAAGAACATACTGGTGGTATCGACGACGGCGTAGCGCTTGCGGCCCTTGATCTTCTTTCCGGCGTCATAACCGCTAACCCCACCTGCCTCGGTGGTTTTTACCGTCTAACTGTCGATCACGCCCGCACTCGGCCGGGCTTCACGCCCCTGCACGGCCAGATGGAATGGCTTCGGCAGCAGAAAATCAGCAGATCATTGCCGGAGACCCGACAATGCTCACCAGGTGTGGATGTCACCAATCCCTCCGGCAACGCCGCTGATTTCCCCATCCGACAGATTGCGACCCGCCGGTGGCAGGACCAAGTGATAGTCGGTAACGTTGTCTTCAAGAACATGGATGTTGATGCCGTCCGGAACCGAAAGCCCAGTTGCTTCCTTGATGGCTTCCTTCGGGTCATTCAGGAGCCGGTTGCGGAATTCTCCGTCCTCGTCGGCCCTAGCAAGCACCTGCGCCTCGATCTGTGATTGTGTTTTCATGTCTGCTCATTTCTTTCTCTGTTCTACTGTCATTGATCCTAACATTTATTCATTATTCCTGTAAATATTCTGATCGGTAGTTTCTTGAAAATGTTCCCGAGACTCGAAAGTGTTTCGATCGGTTGGCCGACCTGGTTGACGGACTCGAGTCCCTTTTCGGACTTGAATTGCTCTCAACGGTACATTGGGTTCTTGTAAATGATCGACCTGGGTCACAAGATGAATTTGTTAGTCGAGCCCATCAATGAAATGAGTGAAAGAAGCGTTTCACGTCCAGACAGATCGAACTTGCATCGGATAGATTGAATTGGATAGGATGGACCGTCGGTTCCATGTTGAACTAGGGCTGTTCTGTCCCATCTGACTGGCCAGAAAGCAATGACGCACAGCGTCAGTGATGGTATTCCCTGTTAGGGTTACTCGCTCTAATTTCATGTCACAGAGGACTATAAAATGTGCGAGATCATCAGCAATCCGGATTTTTTTAAAGAAAGACAGTGGACCGTAATAATCGACCAACTTTCCGACCCATGACTACGACGATATAGCCTCCCCGGGCAGTTATCCCTATTACGAGCATGTCGCCCAAATAGCTTGATCATGTTTGCTTGTCATTGGGCGACAGATGGGTATCGAGTGTGCAAGGATCACGCAGACCGGTCAAATTTCAAGGAACGACAGGAATAATATCCGGGTCGATGTCCGACATATCGCTCAAGTTGTGGCAAAATGCAGTACTTCGGTAAATTAATCGGTAGTGAAGACGGTTTCATGACAGTGCCGACCGTCTGTTCAGGCCGACCCGGTTCTACGGTAGATCGAAAAATGATGCGAAAGAGAGATGCGACAAACATATTGCTGATGTTGGTGATGGCAACGAGTCTGTTGCTGTCGGGGTGTTCACTGTTCAAAAAAGACAAGGAAGAGGTCGATGCCACGGCAGAAGAGTTGTATGCAAAGGCACAGGAGAGCCTGGCGGACAAGAACTGGACCACCGCAGTCGAACAACTGAGAAAGCTCGAAGCGCAGTATCCTTACGGGAAGTACGCCGAGCAGGCCCAGATGGACACGGTCTATGCATATTACAAAAACGAGGAACCCGGACTGGCGTTGGCAGCGGCTGACCGGTTCATTAAATTACATCCGACGCATCCTTCGGTCGATTATGCCTATTACCTCAAGGGAATGGCGAGTTATGAAGAGGATGATTCCTTTTTTGGACGGTTAACCGGTCAGGATGACCTGAGTGACCGGGATGCCAGTCTGACACTCAAGGCAATGAATGCGTTTACCGATGTATACACCCTGTTTCCCGACAGCCGATATGCCCCGGACTCAAGGGCACGCGTTCGTTATCTGCGCAATGCGTTGGCCCGACATGAGATTGCGGTCGCAAAATATTATTATTCCCGGGGTGCCTATGTCGCCGTGGTGAATCGTGCGAAAGGGATTATTGAGGAATACCCGAAGACCACCTCCATTGAAGAAGCCCTGGCCATGATGATGTTCAGTTATCAGAAGATGGGACTGGAAGATCTGGCGAGTGACGCAAGGCGAGTGCTGGCACTGAATTATCCTGAAAGTGCCTTTTTGGATGAGACAGTGGAGTCGGCGCGTTTTCGTAACGATATCGTCAATCGAAAGGAAAAGAAACCGGGTTGGTTCTCCACAACGACCGGAAAGATTCGACAGAAACTGTCGGACATCTTTTGAATCCGGTTCCCGGCAACCGGCCGGAGAATGATCCCCCGGTTTGTTTTTTGATCAGTCGGTGCGCATCAAGATGCGGGCCGCCTGTGCGTATTTTTGGGCGGTTTTGCTGATAATGGCGACAGGCAAATCGGGTGCGGGGGGCGCTTTGTTCCAGTCCAGGGTTTCCAGGTAGTCACGAACAAACTGCTTGTCAAAACTGGGTGGACTGCTTCCCGGTTGATATTCGTCCAGTGGCCAGAACCGCGAGGAGTCGGGCGTGAGTGCTTCGTCAATCAGATACAGTTTTCCGGCGGCATCCACACCGAATTCGAACTTGGTATCCGCGATGATAATGCCCCTTCGTTTGGCATAAGCTGCGGCATCACGGTAGATTTTCAGACTGATCTGTCTGATTTTATTTGCCAGTTCGGGACCGACCAGGTCGACAGTCTGCTCAAAATCGATATTTTCATCGTGTTTGCCGACCGCTGCCTTTGAAGAGGGGGTGTAGAGGATGTCAGGCAGCCGGTCGGCCTGTTTGAGCCCTTTGGGGAGCGGAATACCGCACACCGTGCCGGACGATTGATAGTCCTTCCACCCTGAGCCGATGAGATAGCCTCTCACGATGGCTTCGACAGGCAGGGGCTTGAGACGTTTGACAATCACCGCCCGGCTTGCGAGTGCGTCACACTGCTCGGGATTCAAGACCGTTTGAAGCGTCAGGGTGCTCAAGTGGTTGGGTACCAGTTTCTCCGTCCGTTTAAACCAGAAATTCGCCAACCGGGTCAAGACTTCGCCTTTGCCGGGGATGGGTTGGGGAAAAACAACATCAAAGGCGGAAAGCCGGTCGCTCGCAACGACCAGCAGGTGAGCCTCATCGACCGCATAAATGTCCCTGACCTTGCCCTGGTGGAGTCGGACCAATTGTGGTATGTCACTTTGGAGCAGGGCGGTTGCAGCCATGGTATTTCGTTTATTTGGCGATCGATCTGATCAGATGGGGCTGTCTGAAACCCTTGGGCAATACTCGGCCACGTTGGGCCCGTGAACCGATATAGTGGTCAAAGTCGACGGGTTTCAGATGCATATAGCGTTTGCCGCTGTAGATTCGCAGTATTTCCTTTTCCCGAAAGACACAGGCGCCGACCACGATTTCCCCTGCGGATTGCCCCTTTGGGGAAGCGAGCGCGATCAGCTTGAGCCCTTTCCCTTTTGCCTGTTGAACCAATTCGCCAACGGTGAAGATCAACAGGCGTCCCATGTTGGTGATGATGGCAATCCAGTCATCCTCAAAATCGTTGACTTTTTGCGGCATCAGCACATGGCCATTGTCCGGTACGGTAAGCGCGGCCTTGCCCGCCTTGTTGCGGGTATTCAAATCGCTCAGCCTGGCGACAAAACCGTACCCGACATCAGTGAACAGCAGATATTCCGATTGTTCCTGCCCCATCATCAGGCCGCAGAAAGTGGCGCCCGGTTTGGGATTGAAACTGCCGCTTAACGGTTCACCGAAGCTGCGGGCAGAGGGCAAGGCGTGAGCCGGAATACTGTAGGTTCGGCCGGTCGAATCGATGGCAAGCAGCAAATCACTGGTTTTGCCTTGTGTGGAACACAGGTATTGATCGCCGGACTTGAAAGCCAGCTTGTCGGCCTCGACATCGTGCCCTTTGGCCGCGCGTATCCATCCTTGAGCCGACAGGATAACGGTAATCGGTTCAGCGGGAATTAGGGCATGCTGGTCCAGCACCTTTGCCGCCTCGCGTTTGACAATGGGAGATCGTCTGTCATCTCCGAATTCTTCTGCATCGGCCATTATCTCGTCTCTGACGAGTCGCTTGAGTTTGGCCGGTGACTTGAGGAGGGTCTCAAGTCGTTTCCGCTCGGCCGACAGTTCGGTTTGCTCCTGGCGAATCTTGATTTCCTCTAATTTCGCCAGCTGGCGCAGCTTGAGTTCCAGTATGGCTTCCGCCTGCGCGTCACTGAGATGGTAGGTGTTGATCAGTACCGCCTTGGGCTTGTCCTCATTACGGATGATTCGGATTACCTCGTCAATATTGAGAAACGCAACCAGCAGTCCATCCAGAACATGGAGCCGTTCAGCGACTTTGCGGTGGCGAAACTCAAGGCGTCGAGTCACGGTTGAAAGCCGGTATTCCAGCCATTGTTCAAGCAGGGATTTAAGATCGAACACCCTCGGCCTGCCGTTCAGGTCAATCATATTGAGGTTGATGCGATAACTGCGTTCCAGATCGGTGGTGGCGAACAAGTGCTGCATCAGCATGTCGCTGTCAATATGTCGGGAGCGGGGCTCGATTACCAGTCGGGTCGGATGCTCATGGTCAGATTCATCCCGAAGGTCGGCGATCATCGGAAGTTTCTTGGACAGTATCTGCGCGGCGATCTGTTCCTGGATCTTTCCGCCTGACACCTGGTAGGGGAGGGCGGTAAGAATGAGATTGCTGCCTTCCATTTTCCAGGTCGCGCGTTGTCGGATCGATCCGATGCCGGTGCGATAGATTTCAAGCATTTCTTGACGGGTTGACACGATTTCCGCCTCTGTCGGCAGATCCGGCCCGCGAATATGCTCCAATAGGGCATTGAGGTCAGTCTTGGGATGGTCAAGCAGCTGGACACAGGCGTCGGCGACTTCCCGCAAATTGTGCGGCAGGATATCGGTTGCCATGCCAACGGCAATGCCGGAGCCCCCGTTCAGCAACACATTGGGTAATCGGGCGGGCAGTAGTTTCGGTTCCGTAAGCGTCCCGTCGAAATTGGGGACCCAATCGGCAGTTCCCTGGCCCAGTTCCTGGAGCAACAGTCGTGCATATCGGGTCAGGCGCGACTCGGTGTATCGCATGGCGGCAAAAGATTTCGGATCGTCCTGACTACCCCAATTGCCTTGACCGTCAATCAGCGGGTATCGGTAGCTGAAGGATTGGGCCATGAGCACCATCGCTTCATAACAGGCGGTATCGCCATGGGGATGAAACTTGCCCAGGACATCCCCGACCGTCCGGGCTGACTTCTTGAACTTGGCCGTCGCGTGTAATCCCAGATCAGACATCGCATAGATAATGCGTCTTTGCACCGGTTTCAGGCCATCGGCAATACTCGGCAAGGCACGGTCGAGAATGACGTACATGGAGTAATTCAGATAAGCCTTTTCGGTAAACTCAGCCATCGCCATTGGTGGAATCTCGACGGGACTGGTGATGAGATCAAGCTGTTCTGAATCGGGTTTTCTCGACATGAACGGATGTGGAGACGGATGAAAACAGGCTAGATTATAACGGACTCGACCCTCGCATTTAGTGTGATGAAGGGATTTTGACAATGAATCGGCTGATCCGGTAGCACCGACGCCATTCGATGAACATCGTTGTAGGCAATACCGGTGCGGTTGGCAGTCACAGGCCGTAATGAGCCCATTTGCTCCTGTCTTTCAACGCATACCGGCCCTGATTTTATTTTTCCAAAAGACGGGGCATCATTTCGACCAGATTGCAGGGTCGGGTGCGGTAGTCGAGCTGAAAGGAAATCAGTTTTTCCCAGGCCAGTTTGCAGGCGCCGGTCGATCCGGGCAGAACAAAAATATATGTTCCATTTGCAACCCCAGCGAGTGCGCGGGATTGCACGGTCGAGGTGCCGATATCCTCATAAGACAGGACTCTGAACATTTCACCGAATCCATCCAGTTGCTTGTCAAGCAGCGGTACCACCGCTTCAGGCGATCCGTCCCTTCCGCTGACACCGGTGCCGCCGGTCGTGATGATTGCTTGCACCCCGGGGTCAGCAATCCATTGCGAGACGACCGCACGGATCTGGTAGACATCGTCCGGTGTGATGATTTTGTCAGCCAGACGATGTCCGTCTTTGGTCAGCCGGTCGACCAGCGCGTGACCCGATTTATCGTCGGCTTCTGAGCGTGTATCCGACGCCGTCAGAACGGCAATATTGACAGGAATCAGTTGACGATCGTTGCTTGGGCACATTTTCATTCAGTCATGACGGTAATTTGATACTATAGCATTTTCAAAATCAGGTTTGCCAAGTTGGAATGACGATCGTTGTAAAATGTTTTGCGAGTCTCCGTGAACAGTTGGGTATTAAGGAGATTTCGCTGGAGTATGAAACCACGATGACGGTTGGTGATGTGTGGAAAAAAATCACCCGTCAGAGGCCGCCGGAGAATGTGCTGAGTGCCCGGAATCATGAATACGTGGATTTCTCGGTGCCCCTTGAGGACGGGGATGAAGTGGCGTTTTTCCCGCCTGTCACCGGCGGATAGATCGATGAAAATAGAGATACGGACGGAATGTTTTGATCCCTGGGAAGAAGTCAGGTGTTATCAGGAACAGGGTGCAATGCGGCCAGGAAGCTTTGGTGCCTGTACGGTTTTCGTCGGCACGATGCGCGATTTCAATGAGGGAGAACCGGTGAGTGAAATGGTACTGGAGCATTACCAGGGAATGACTGAAAAACAGCTGGTCAAGTTGGCCGAACAGGCCCAATCGAGTTATGCGTTATTGGACTTGTTGCTGTTGCACCGGGTTGGGGAAATTCGACCGAATATGCCGATCGTACTGATTGCCGTTTGGTCGGCTCACCGTGCTGCGGCGTTGGAGGCCTGCCGTGAACTGATTGAAACCCTCAAGACCCGGGCCACGTTCTGGAAGAAGGAGACATTGTCCGGTCATCAACGCTGGGTAGCGCGCAACACGCCCGGTCATTGACAGGGAGAGGGGCTAGAGCAGGGGCTGGACAAGCTCATCGAGTTCCTGTGCGGTGAGTTTGCCTAGTCGGGTGGTGACCAGGTTGCCGTTTCGGTCAAAGACCGCCGTATAGGGCAACGCGCCGGCGTTTTGATTGCCCTGGCTTTGCAATAGCTCAGCGCCACCCGTTATCGCAACCAGCGAAGGGTAATTGATGCCGATCTGGTCGCCGTAACTGCGCGTTGTGTCGAGCATGTCATGGGCGATACCAATGATCTGCACGCCTTCTCCCTCCCGATTTTCTTGATAGTCGATCAGCATTGGAATTTCTTCCCGGCATGGAGGACACCAGGTGGCCCAATGATTGACCACGACGACTTTCCCCATCCATTCTTCTCCATGACGCAGCTTTTTTTCGATATCCGGGAGTGCAATGTCCTGTAGCCTGGCCAGTGTCCCGGTGGATTCACGGGCGGAATTGATGAGACCATAGTAGCCGCCGGCTATCAGCCCCAACAGACCGAGAAAAACAATCAGTACAACTTGTTTCTTCACAGTCTCGAAAGATGGGTCAGAAAATCCGCTGGATTCTTGTATCCATAAAAATGCAGGTCCTTGCGTTCCTTTCCTTCGGAATCAATAAACAGGATCGCTGGCGGTCCGAATACGCCGTACCGTTTTTTCAGTGCTTTGCCTTCAGGATCGTTCGGATTGGTGACATCGACTTTCAACGGAACAAATCTTTCATTCAGTCTCTGTCGCACCGCTTTGTCGAGGAATGTGGTCTTCTCCATGCGGACACAATCGACGCACCAGTCGGCGTAGTAATCAATCAATACGGCTTTGTTGCTTTGTGTGGCCTGAATCAATGCCTGGTCCAACTGTTGGATGCTGTTTACCCGGACAAACAAAGATGCGGTGGTTTCATTGATAGACCCCGATGAGAGCCCGGGGCTTTGCGAAAACAGCGTGACCGGTATCGGGCGAAACAGGTCACGCTGTCCGAAAAATCCGCCGATCAGAACGAAGACACCCCATACCAGGACGACGATCCCCCCCCCCTTGCGCAACTTGTACCAGCCACTTTGTTGCTCAGTCAGTGGGCTATGGACACCCAGATAAACACTCAGGATGATCAGGAAACTGCCCCACAAGAAAAGCACGGGCACCTCAGGCAGGGACTGCAGGAGATAGATAGCCACGGCAATCAGCATGATACCGAAGACATGCTTGATCGTATCCATCCATTGTCCTGCCTTGGGAATGAGATAGCCGGCACCAAATCCGACGGCAATCAACGGCAGACCCATACCCCAAGCCATCGCGAACATGATCTGGGCGCCCAGCACCGGATCTGCATTGGTGACAGCCACACTGAGGAACGAAATCAGAATCGGAGACACGCAGGCGCCGATGATCAGCGCGGATACCAGCCCAAGGATGAACACCAGCGGGATCGATCCGGTTAGTTTGCCGGACCGTTGTTGCAGGCTTGACTGGATAAAGGCAGGCATCTGGATGTCGAACAGGCCGAACATGGACAGGGACATCACCACGAAAATGCCACTGAGTGTGCCAATGGCCCAGGCATTTTGAAAGTAGGACTGCAGCTGTTCCCCGGTTGCACCGGCGATGGCACCCATTGCGGCGTAAGTCACCGTGGTGCCGAGCACATAAAACAAGGCCAGCATGCCCCCCTTGAGCTTGGTCAGATGTTGCCCCTGACCGGCTATCACGCTGGACAAGATCGGAATCATCGGCAATACGCAGGGTGTAAAAGTCAGCAAAAGACCGGCGACAAAAGCACCGAACAGCAATGGCAGCAACGCGTCCGGAAGCAGGGCCAGTGATTCGTTTTGCGCCGTGCCCGTTTCCGATACCGTACTGATCGAACCGCTTTGCGCATCGGGTGCCTGGGGTGCCGGTTCCTGGGTAGTTGATGTATCCGCCTGGGCGGTGGGCAACAGACCCAACATCCCGAGGTCAAAAGTCTTGTTGACCGGCGAATAGCAAATCCCGCCTTCGGCACATCCTTGATAAGTCGCCATCAAAACCGGGACAAATTGTCCCGAACGGTCCGGCTGAAGCGTAATCGGAACGGAAAAATCGGTTTTATGGACAGCAACGTCCCCGAAATACTCGTCTTTTTTCATCACCCCTTGCGGCAAGGTGATGCGGGGAACCGGCGCCTCCCCGTTCTGCGTGAACTGGATTTTGTCACGATAAAGGTAGTAACCGTCCGCTATCTTGAAATCCGCTGACAGCTGACCCTCCGACGACACGGTCAGATTGAGCCTGAAGGCATCGTCGACATCCAGAAAATCAGATTGATCCATGTCGGCTGCCAACAGGTTGCGCAACTCGGAGGCATCATCGAATGACCCGAAGGACGGGTTTTGCGACCCGGTCAGCGCTGGCCTGTCGGCCGACGGGGCACTGTCTGGCTGTTCCACAGGCAATGAGGGCGTGGATGACCCATCGATCGGCTTGACACGGTTTGTCGGCTGAAAAGCAATACGATGTTCCATCGGGGGATAGCAGACACCGACCGGTTCGTTGCAACCCTGTCCTTTCGCCAGCAGTGTAATAGGGCCTGTTCCGCTGTCTGAGATGGGGATCAGCGTTTCAAACTGGTTGGTATAAACCTCAACGGTCCCGAACAGTTCGTCCTGCTTGATATGCCCGGTCGGATACACGGGGTCACTGGAAACCAGT
>LXNI01003048.1_pt1 | contig 10359 bp, 8 predicted proteins | sample 809091 | NCBI WGS metagenome assembly LXNI01 (sample SAMN04870527, study PRJNA318959) | sponge metagenome | biome: 01000161; feature: marine sponge reef; material: water | host: Sarcotragus foetidus | place: Greece: Milos, Mediterranean Sea | collected 2013-05-29 | depth 5-7 m | reverse complement strand
TCAATCGCCATCAGTTTAGCGAAAGCCCTTGTCTCTGACAGAGCCAGACGCCGCGTGTTATGCTGGCGTCGATGACCGCCATGATCGCCATCGACGCGAGCCTCTTTCGCCGCTACGACATCCGCGGCCTGGCGGAGGGCCCGCAGGCCACCCTGAATGACGAGGTCGCGCGCCTCGTCGGGCGGGCAACGGGCACGCTTTTGCGCCGCCAACATCATGTCACTCGCGCCGTGCTCGGCCACGACAACCGCCTTTCCTCGTCCGCGCTGCACGCCGCAGCGCGCGACGGCCTGCTGGCCAGCGGCTGCCAGGTGCTGGATATCGGCCTGACGCCCACACCCCTGCTTTACCACCGCGTCGTGCACGAGGGCGACGGCGCCGGCCTGATGGTCACCGGCAGTCATCTGCCACCGGCATACAACGGCTTCAAGCTGGCCCTGGGCGCGCAAAGTCTCTACGGCGAGCAACTGCAGGCCCTGCACCATTTCATTGAGACCAGTGACCTTGATGAGGGCGACGGCGCGTTGCAGCACTGCCAGGGGGAAATGCTCTACGCGCCCTACGTCGCGGACCAGGCGCGGCGCATTGCGTCAGCCCGGCCGCTACGCGTGGTCGTCGACGCCGGTAACGGCACGGCAGGACTGATCGCGTCTGACCTGCTGCGCGCCCTTGGCCACGAACTGGTCGAGTGCCTTTACTGCGAACCTGACGGCCGTTACCCCAACCATCAGCCGGATCCTGGCGACAGCCGTACGCTGGCGACGCTCTGCGCCGCCGTGCCGCGTCAGGGCGCGGACCTCGGCCTGGCCTTTGACGGCGACGCCGACCGCCTCGGCGTGGTCGACGACCGCGGCCGAATCGTCGCCGCAGACCGTGTGCTGACCCTGCTGGGCCTGGACCTGCTGCGGCGCCACCCTGGCGCGCGCGTGCTGGCCGACGTTTCCTGCAGCCAGGTCTTTCTCGACAGCCTGGGCGACGCCGGCGGCCAGCCCATGCTCTGCGCCACCGGACACGCACTGGTCAAGCGGCATATGGCCGAAAGCAATGCCCTGCTGGGCGGCGAAATCAGCGGCCATTTCTTCTGCGCAGAAGACTATTTCGGCTTCGACGATGCCTTTTACGCCGCCGGCCGACTCTTGCAATTGCTGGCTGCCAAAGACGCGCCGCTTGCCGCGCTGGATGACGCCATCCCGCGCCCGGTCGTCAGCCCGCTTTACCGACCGTACTGTCCACCGGCGACGGGCGCTCGCCTGCTGGCCGCGCTGCGCGCGCGCCTGGCGGGGGAGGGCGAACTGCTTGAGATAGACGGCCTGCGCCTGCAGTTGCCCGATGCCTGGGGGCTGGCGCGCCTGAGCAACACCGAGCCCGTCATCAGCCTGCGTTTTGAAGGGCGCACGGAAGAGGCCATGGCAGCCTGCCGCGCGCGCTTCGCGGCCGTGCTGCACGAGGTGGCCGGGATTCGCCTGGAGGAACCGGTCTGATGGATGGGATCATTCTGGCGGCGGGCCGCGGCACGCGCATGCGCGAATTGACACAGAACACGCCCAAGCCCCTGCTGCCGGTCCAGGGCCGACCCATCCTTGAATGGTCGTTGCGGGCCCTGCGCCCGGCCGTCGAGCGCGTGCTGGTGGTGACCGGCTACCTCGGCGAGCAAATCGCTGACTATATGGCGCAGCAAGCCGTCTTCGCCGATTGCGCCCTGGTTGAGCAGCGGGAACAACTGGGCACCGGACATGCCCTGCGCGCCTGTCGCGAGGCTTTAAGGGGCCCGGACTTCCTCGTCATCAACGGCGACGACCTCTTTCATGCGCCCTCACTGCAAGCTCTGGCGGCGACCTCCGCGGGTGTGCTGGCCGTCCAGCGGGACGAGGGCTCGCAATACGGCGTGCTGCGGACCAATGCGGAGGGTCAGTTGCAACGCCTGCACGAAAAGCCGCCGCCCGGCCTGTACCCGCCGCCGCTGCAGGTCTACGTCGGCGCCTGCCGCCTGACCCGCGACATTATTGACCTGCCGCTGCAGCTGCATCCGGAGCGCCGCGAATACGAATTGACGCAGCTGGTCACGGACTATGCGCAGCGACGGCCCGTCATCGTCGTCGAGGCGGGCTTCTGGTTCCCGCTGGGCACGCCGGAGGACCTGGCCGCTGCGCAGGCGCTGGATCTCGAAGGGCTGATGTTCACGTGAACATGGCGGAGGCCATCGCCCAGGCCCTGCGCGAGGCGGGCATCCGACGCGTCTACGGCCTGCCCGGCGGCGAAAACGTCGAGCTGCTCGAGGCCCTGCGCCGCAGCGGCATGGACTTTGTGCTGGTGCACAACGAAAGCTCCGCGCTCTACATGGCCGCCGCCGCCGCGCGCCTGGAGGGCCGCCCCGGCGTCTGCCTGACCACTTTGGGCCCCGGCCTTGCCAACGCCATGGCCGGCCTGGGTCACGCCTGGCTGGACCGCGCGCCGCTGCTGCTGCTGACGGCCCAGGTGCCCGCCGCCCTGGAAGGACGCCATACGCACCAGTTGCTGGACCAGCAGGCCTTGACCCGTCCGCTCACCAGGGACACACGCGCCCTGCAGCCGGGCGATGATGCCCGCGCCATCGTGCACGATCCGCTGCGCCTGGCAGTGAGTGGCAGGCCCGGACCGGTGCATCTCCAGCTCAGCCGCGACCTGGCCGCCAGCCCCGCTGCGCCTGTAACTTCCGCAACGGCATTCCGTACAACCGCCCCTGCGGCGCCGGACCTGGCCGATCTCGAAGGGGCGCAGGCCTTGTGGCGGACAGCCCGCCGCCCCCTGCTGCTGGTCGGCCTCGGGCTGGACCTGCAGGGCTGCCATGCCGAACTGCTGGCCCTGGCCGAAGCCAGTCAGGCGCCGGTCGTCGTCACGCCGAAAGCGAAAGGCGCCATCCGCAGCGACCATCCCCTGGCGGCCGGGACCATCGGCCTGACCCGTGCCGACCCGGTCTACGAGCTGCTGGATGAGGCCGACTGCCTGCTGGCCGTCGGCTTCGACGTCGTCGAGCTGGTACGCCCCTGGGAAGTGAGCGCGCCGCTGATCTGGCTGGCGCCCTGGGAAAACGCTGACCCGCAACTTCCTGCGGCAGCCGAATTCGTCGGTGAGATGGCGCCGGTGTTGCGGCAACTGTTGAAGGCGCAGGATGACCCTGCCCTCACCCCCCGACCCCCTCTCCCTCAGGGAGAGGGAGAGAATGATTTGCCCTGGGGCGCGGCGCGGGTAGCGCAGTTTCGCGAGTCGCTGGCGCAGCGGCATTTCCCCGCGCCTGAGTCGGGTCGCATGGCGCCGCGCGATTTGCTGGCCGCCCTGCGCCGCGCCACGCCTGCCGATACGCCGCTGGCCGTGGACGTCGGCTCACACAAGATCCTGGCGTCCCTCGAATGGCCGGACCTGCAGGCGCAGCGCTTCCTGCTCTCCAATGGCCTGTCCTGCATGGGCTACGGCCTGGCGGCGGCCATCGGCGCCAGCCTGGCGCTGGATCGCGGTCCGGCGCTTTGCCTCAGCGGCGACGCCGGCATAGCAATGGTGTTGGGCGAACTGGAACTCGTCACGCGTCTGGACCTGCCTGTCGTCACCGTCGTTCTCAACGACGGCGCGCTGGACCTCATCCGCCTGGCGCAGTTGCGCGCCGGCGCGGCGGCCTGGGGCACGGAATTCGGCAACCCGGACTTCGCACAGATCGCCAGGGCCTTTGGCATTCCCGCGCTGCGCAGCGGCAACCTGGCGGCATGTGAGACTGCAGTGCGGGACGCCCTGCATACGCGGCAGCCGCTTCTGGTCGACGCCCTGATCGACCCGTCAGGTTATTGCCTGCCTGGCTGAATGGTTTGGCTGGTCAGCGACGGCGGAAGATGCGTCTCTGGGTCTGGCGCAACTTGATGATGTGGTCCGCCGGGTAGCAGCCCGGGGCCAGAGACGTGAGCGCATAGACCAGGCTGCGCGGCCCGATGAGCACGCCCGGGTTGGTGACGCAGTTGCAGCCCGTTTCCACGTCATCGCCCAGAATGGCTCCCAGCTTGGTCAGGCCGCTGTCATGGCTTGCGCCATCGCAGTGCAGCAAGATGTTGCGCCGCGGCGCGTCCGGCCCCGCGCGCGAGGTGATGCCCACGTTGGAAAGCTTTGTGCCGGCTCCGAGGTTGACGCGCTGGCCGAGGATGCTGTCGCCGACGTAGGCGAAGTGCGGCGCGGCAGCGTGTTCCAGCAGCAGGGCGTTCTTGGTCTCGCTGGCGTGGCCCACGATGGCGCCGTCGCCCAGAATCGTGTTGGCGCGCAGCAGGGCGCCGTGACGAATCTCGCAGTCCGCGCCGATGATGGCCGGGCCCTCAATATAAGCGCCAGGGCCGACGACCGTGCCCGGCCCGATGTACACCGGCCCCGGGCCGATGACCGCAGTCGCTGCAACTTGCGCACCTTTGTGACCAGGCTGCAGACCCTCCGCGAAGCAATGCTCGATCCATGGCCCGATGCGCGCCACGGCCCCCCAGACGAAGTCCGTACCTTCGAAGAGTCCGGCCAGCGCCGTGGTATTCAGATCGAAATAGTCCGCGGCAGTGAGCATGCAGGGTTATCCCGCCAGTATGCTTGCGTTTCGTCCCGGCTAATGTAGTCTATGACGCGACTCATCGCAATTCTGCCAGAGGCATCAATCTTCGTGATTTCCCGCCCGCTGCATGCTCCACTGCCGCAACAACCCTCCGTGCATTGCGCCACACTCGGCGAGATGCCGGACGGGACCCTGCTGGCCGCCTGGTTCGGCGGTACGCGCGAACTGGCCAGCGACGTCGTCATCCTGGGCGCCCGTCTGGAAGCCGGCCAGGCGAAGTGGAGCGCGCCGGAAGTGCTGGTCGCCGTGCCAGGCCACGCCCTGGGTCAGCCGGTATTTCTGCCGCTGGCGGACGGGCGTTTGCGCCTCTTTTGCAACGTGGTGCCGCCCGGCGAACGCTGGACCAGCGCGCAGCCGCACTTTCAGGACTCAGGGGATGGCGGTCGCAGTTGGGGACCCTTGCAGTCCCTGTTGGACTATCCCGGCCTGATGTTCCGCAGCAAGGCCCTGCGCCTGCCCGGACGCATCCTGCTGCCGGCCTATGACGAGCGCCAGTGGTGCTCGCGCATGCTGGTCTCCGAAGACCGCGGCGACACCTGGCGCCTGGGCGAGCCGATCGTCTCGCCGCCGGGCAACATCCACGCCTGCCTTGTTGAGCTGGATGGTGGAAGACTGCTGGCTTACCTGCGCAGCGGGGGGCAGGGTGGCGTCATCTGGCGCACGGAGTCGCGCGACGCAGGCGAAAGCTGGACGATGCCGCAGCCGACGTCGATTCCCAACCCCAACGCCGGCCTTGATCTGATTCGCCTGCACAGCGGCGACCTGCTGCTGGCCTGCAACCCGGTCGCGCGGGGTCGCACGCCGCTGGCCCTGCTGCGGGCGTCGGGCGATGAAGACTGGGGGCAACCTCTCCCGCTCGAAGCAGGGTCGGGCGAATACTCCTACCCAACGCTGCTTCAGTCACGCGACGGCTTGATTCAACTGGTCTACACTTGGCGCCGCGAGCGCATTCAGTACGCGCGTTTTGACGAAGGCTGGTTACAGCGGAATATGGCGACTACGGTCTGACCTGCGGGCCAATCAACCCGACAACTGTTCCAGACGCGCTGCGTCCAGAATCTCCACCTGCCTGTCGCTCAGGCGGATCAGGCCCTGAGCTTCCCAGTCGGCCAGCAAATGCTCAATGACGTCCACGTCGGTGGCGGTGGCCCGCGCCATACGGTTGACACGATAGGGTTGCAGCAACGGGCTGTCGGGCATGTCGTCGGCCATCAACAGCAGCAGGCTGGCCACGCGCGCCGCGGCGTCGCCGATGGCGTTCTCGCGCACCAGCAGGTTCATGCGATAAAGGCGCAGGGCGAGTCGCTCCTGCGCGGCGCGCAGCAGACTGTGATGCCGGTCACAGAGCGCCAGCCAGGTCGAGCGTTTGAGCACGATCAGGGTGCAGTCGGACACGGCCACGACCGTGCCGGTGCGCGGCTGGGCAGCCAGCATGGAAAGATTGCCAATCGGATAGAAAGGAATCTCCGTCGCCAGAATGACCTGTTCGCCGTCCTCGTACTGGCGCAGGATGTGGATCTGTCCGTACTCCAGCACGTAGAGCGCATCGCCGGGCGCGTTCTGTTCGAAGAGCGTCGCACCGGCCAGCAACTCGATGCGCGAGCAATGCAGGGCCATGTCGCGCAGCGCATCCTCGTCCGCGGCTCGAAAGAGATCGACGTCACGCAGATGTTCTGCCTCAACTACCATCATGTCCCTCGCTTCCCGGCGACCGATCCGGGATCCTGTATTCCCCGATTCTACAATGACCGGTAACGCGCCGCAAAGCCCCGCGCGCTTGTGGCAAACGCCAAAGGCGATACACTTCGCCGCGGAAGGGAGGACGCATGTTTAGTGACCAGCAATTGCGGACCCTGCACGCTGCCATCGACCGCGTGATCCCGCCGGACGATTTTCCCGGCGGCGTCGAGGCCGGCGTCGCCGACTATCTGCTGCGGCAACTGGGCCGGGACCTGGCGCATCTGGCGCAGGACTACCCGCGCTTCACGGACGCCCTGGAGGCGGAAGCACAGGCCGCCCATGGCCAGGCTTTCGTTGCCCTCGGCGACGAGCAGCAGGACGCCCTGCTGGCGCTTGTGGAGCGGGGCGAGGTGCAGACGGACTGGCCGCTGGACCCGGCCACCTTTTTCGCGCAATTCATCGAGCATTGCGCCGAGGGCTATTACAGCGACCCCGGCAATGGCGGCAATCGTGACGGCGTCGCCTGGCGCATGATCGGCTACGAGGTGAATGGATGAGCCACTACGACGCCATCATCGTTGGCGCCGGCGCGGGCGGCGGGGTGGCCGCCGGCGTGCTGGCCAGAGAGGGCAAACGCGTCCTGCTGCTTGAGCGCGGCCCGCATTCGGAATTCGCGCAGGTGCCGCGCGATCACCTGCGCAACCAGCGCATGTCCTTTTACGGCCACAACGCCGGGCCCGACGTCGACGGCAATCCACGTACCCTGGAGGACGGCAGCATCGTGCTGCCGCACGAGCGGGGCTACCAGAACAACGCCGCCATGGTGGGCGGCGGCACGCGCGTCTTCGGCGCCCAGGCCTGGCGTTTCATGCCGCAGGACTTCCGCATGGCCAGCACTTACGGCGTGCCGGAGGGCAGTTCGCTGGCGGACTGGCCCATCGATTACGAGGAACTGGAACCCTGGTACGAGCGGGCGGAGTGGGAGATTGGCGTCTCCGGTACGGATTCTGCCATGACCCATCTGCCGCCCTACAAACGTCCCTATCCCATGCCTTCGCTGGCGCCCAACACCTCCATGCGCACGCACCTGAAGGGGCTGGAAAACCTCGGCTGGCAGGCCCTGCCGATGCCCCAGTTCATCAACAGTGAGGACTACAACGGCCGCCAGGCCTGTATCCACTGCCAGCATTGCGTCGGTTTCGCCTGCCCGGTGGAGGCCAAGAACGGCACGCACAACACGACCATTGCCGCCGCCCTGCGAAGCGGCAAATGCGAACTCAAATCCGGCGTGATGGTCGAGCGCATCGACTGCGACGACGGCGGTCGCGTGCGCGGCGTGAACTGGATCGACAACGCGGGTCGGCGGGGCAGCGCGTCGGCCGAGATCGTGATCGTCAGCGCCGGCGCCGTGGAGAGCGCGCGCCTGCTGCTCAACTCCGCCACGACGCGCGAGCCGCAGGGTCTGGGCAACCACAGCGATCAGGTCGGCCGACACCTGCAGGGCCACTACTACCCGATGGTCATCGGCCTCTTCCCCGAGCGCATGATGGACAACCTAGGGCCGGGCGGCGGCGTGGCCACCTGCCAGTTCAACCACGGCAACCCGGACGTCATCGGCGGCGGCATGCTGGCGGATGACTTCATCGTGCTGCCGATCATCTCCTGGAAGATGTACGCGCCGCGCGACATCCCTCGCTGGGGCCACGCGGCCAAGCAGTTCATGCGCGACAAGTACCGCCGCCTCGGCGACATCAAGGGGCCGGTGCACGAGATCCCCAGCCCCGATGGTCGCGTCACGCTCGACCCGAAGGTGCGCGACAAATTCAGTATCCCGGTCGCCCACCTTTCCGGCACGACACATCCGGAAACCGTACGTACGGCGAGCTTCATGTACGAAAGGGCCGAGGAGTGGATGCGGGCATCGGGCGCACAAAAAGTCTGGGGTTACCGCCCCGACCTGCGTCTGAGCGGCGGCCAGCACCAGGCGGGCACCTGCCGCATGGGCGAGGACCCGGCGCAGTCGGTGGTCGACCCCTGGCAGCGCGTGCATGGTCACGACAACCTCTTCGTGCTGGACGGCTCGGTACACGTGACCAATGGCGGCTTCAACCCGGTTTTGACCATCATGGCCACGTCCTGGCGCGCCGCCGAACGCATCGTCGAGCAGTGGTGAGCGGCCCTCACCCCAAACCCTTTCCCGTCCCGGGGGACGGGAGCCCTTCCCTCAGGGAGAGGGCGCCATGATATGGCGCCCCTACAGCAGGGGCGAATTATCAAATCGCCCGTCACGCGCTGACCACACATCGAGGACGGCGCGCTGCCTGGTGCCCTCACCCCAAACCCTTTCCCGCTCAGTCGCGGGAGCCCTTCCCTCAGGGAGAGGGGCTTTATGCGCAGCAATAAATGGTGCGGGAGGCTGTTCATCCTGAATCTGAAACCTGTTGTTCTCCCCCTCTCCCTGAGGGAGAGGGGGCCGGGGGGTGAGGGCTGTCCGGCCAGTGGAGCGCCCGCATGAGCCGCTACGACGCCATCATCGTCGGCGCCGGCGCGGGCGGTGGCGTGGCCGCGGGCCTGCTGGCTGAAGCGGGCAAGCGCGTCCTGCTGCTGGAACGCGGCCCGGACCTGAGTTACGGAGAAATCGGACGCGACCACCTGCGCAACCAGCGCCTCTCGCTATACGGCCACAACGCGGGCCCCGAAGTCGAGGGCAACCCGCGCACGCTGGAAGATGGTCGCGTCGTCCGGCCGCACGAGGGCGGCTACCAGAACAACGCCGCCATGGTAGGCAGCGGCACGCGCGTCTATGGCGCCCGCGCCTGGCGTTTCATGCCGCAGGACTTTCGCATGGCCAGCAGCTATGGCGTCCCCGAGGGCAGTTCGCTGGCGGACTGGCCCATAAGCTACGAAGACCTTGAGCCCTGGTACGAAAGGGTGGAGTGGGAGATCGGAGTCAGCGGCGACCACCGCGCCATGCTGCATCTGCCGCCCTACAAGCGTCCCTATCCCATGCCGCCGCTGCCCGACAACGCCCAGGCGCGCGCCGGCCGGGCCGGGCTTAAAGCACTAGGCTGGAACGCGCTGCCCCTCCCGCAATTCATCAACAGCGTGCCCTACCTCGACCGGCCGGCCTGCATCCGTTGCCAGCATTGCGTCGGCTTCGCCTGCCCGGTGGATGCCAAGAACGGCACCCGCAACACCCTGATCGAGCGCGCCCTGTACTCCGGCAACTGCGAACTCAGGCCTGGCGTGATGGTGGAGCGCATCGACTGCGATGAAGGCGGTCGCGCGCGCGGTGTGCGCTGGTTTGAAGCCGACGGGACGCCAGGTTCAGCACAGGGGGAGGTGGTCATCGTCAGCGCCGGCGCGGTGGAGAGCGCGCGCCTGCTGCTCAACTCGGCGACTGCACAGGAACCCGCCGGTCTCGGCAACCGGAGCGACCAGGTCGGGCGACATCTGCAGGGACATACGGTAGCCTCAGCCAGGGGCATCTTCCCGCAACCCGTCATGGACAACCTGGGTCCAGGCGGCGGCATCGGCACCTGCGACTTCAACCACGGCAACCCGGACGTCATCGGCGGCGGGATCATCATCGACAACCTGATCGTGCTGCCGATCATCTTCTGGAAACGCTTCACGCCGCCGGACCTGCCGCGCTGGGGCCTCGCAGCCAAACAATTCATGCGCGACAGTTACCGCAGCGTCGGCGAGGCCAAGGCCACCATTCAGGAAATTCCCAACCCTGACGCCCGCGTCAGACTCGACCGGAATGTACGTGACCGCCATGGCATTCCGGTAGCGAGTCTGTCCGGCGCCATTCACCCGGAGACGCTGCGCACGGCGGATTTCATGGCAGAGCGCGCCGAAGAGTGGTTTATGGCTGCGGGCGCGAAAAAGATCTGGACCAGCCGGCCCAGGCCGGGCCTCAGTGGCGGCCAGCATCAGGCTGGCACCTGCCGCATGGGCGATGACCCGGAGACCTCGGTCGTCGACCGCTGGCAACGCGTCCACGGCCACGACAACCTCTTCGTGCTGGACGGCTCGGTACACGTGACCAATGGCGGCTTCAACCC
>LXNI01003047.1_pt1 | contig 10360 bp, 9 predicted proteins | sample 809091 | NCBI WGS metagenome assembly LXNI01 (sample SAMN04870527, study PRJNA318959) | sponge metagenome | biome: 01000161; feature: marine sponge reef; material: water | host: Sarcotragus foetidus | place: Greece: Milos, Mediterranean Sea | collected 2013-05-29 | depth 5-7 m | reverse complement strand
AGATGCACCATGTCGTTTTGATGTGATTGCAATTCATCTATCCCCTCAGTTTGAGGTGCTACGACTTGAACAAATTGAGAGCGCGTTTGATTTTCTACCCGATAACTATATGGTTTAAGTTAACTTTCGCAGACTGCTAAGGAATGGATTCATGCATGCGATTATTCTCTGTGGCGGACTTTCCACCAGGTTGGGTAAGACAACAGAACAACTCCCGAAAGTACTTCTGAAAATTGGTGAGAAAACCGTATTAGAATGGCAATTGGCACTATTAGCTACTGCCGGAGTAAATGAGGTGATCCTTGCATCCGGACATTTGCATGACGTGCTTTATGCACACGTCGGTGAGAATTATGCTGGTGTCAATATCCAATTTGCAAAAGAAGATAAACCACTCGGGACCGGTGGCGCAATTCGGAATGCTCTACGTTTAGTTCACGATTTTCCTATCTTTATTTTACACGGCGACATTTTGTTGAAAAATTTTACATTAATTGATATGTTGTCACAATTGCGTCCTGAAATGGATGGATTATTGCTCGGAATTTCGGTGCCTGATCTAACATCTTACGGTGAAATAGTTGCCGATGCAGAAAATCGCATCATTGAGTTTCGGGAGAAGCAACAGATTGCGCGTGCTGGATGTGCGAATGGTGCTGTTTTTCTTTTCAATCGTTCTATCGTTGATGCTTTTCCAAATAAGGAAGTTTTTTCTATTGAACGAGATGTATTGCCTTTCCTAACTCATCTCTACGTCCACAAAGTTAAAACCGAATGGATAGACATTGGTGTGCCAGAACGACTTGAATATGCACGACAACATTTTACAACATAAGCATTTGTAGTAGATTCTGAATCATCATAAACAATTTCTTTCTATTTTCATGGTTTGTAGTTGAGCAATTCATTGCACCTCTTACATTCACAATATCGGAACCAATAACTTTATATTGCACCAAATATTGGAGAAACTTATGCCTGTTTTTAGTAAAGAAGACTTAGAATTTTGGGATGAACACGGTTATGTCGTTGTCCGTGAAGCAGTTCCAATTGAAAACTGCCGCGCAGCAGAACAAGCAGTATGGGACTTCCTTGAAATGGACGGAGACAATCCGGAAAGTTGGTATCCAACAGATCCACCACGAAGAGGAATCATGGTGGAAATATATCAACACCAAGCATTATGGAATAATCGTCAATACCCGCGAGTTCACCAAGCGTTCTCAGAGATCTGGGAGAATGAAAAACTCTGGGTCAGTTTCGACCGTGCCAGTATGAACCCTCCCGAACGCGATGATTGGAAGTTCCCAGGTCCCTACTTACATTGGGATATGTCCTTAGATGATATGCCAGTCCGTTTAAAGGTTCAGGGTGTTTTATATCTCGCTGACACACCCGGTAATCAAGGGGCATTTACTTGTATTCCAGGTTTCCATCGGAAATTGGAATCGTGGTTAAAGAGCCTACCTTCTGATGCAAACCCTCGACACGTTGTTCGGGAATATCAGGAACAAGCCGAACCCATTGCTGGCAAGGCAGGTGATCTGGTTATATGGCATAGTGCATTACCACATGGCAGCAGTCCAAACTCTGCTGAACGTCCACGGATGGCACAATATATCACAATGTCCCCCGCGCCAAATGGCGGAAAAGATACCAGCGAAGGTAGGATTACAGGATGGAAAGAACGTCTTACCGGTCTTGGCAAAAATCAGAAAGAGAAGGAACATAACCAAGGTAAAACTGCAGATTTGACACCTTTAGGGAAAAAACTTCTCGGTCTGGAACCGTGGGCAGCATAATTATTATGATATTATGAGGCGGGTGTAGTTCCCGCCTATTTTTCTTGTCTTATCCTTTTCTATTCTCAAGGTGTTTTGTTAATATATATGTGACTTCTGATATATTCAAGTGTTTATAAATCAGAATCTTCTATAAATATGGTGAATTGCAATGAAACATCTTGGCAAAACAAACTCACGTCTGATGACGATGCGAATGCGACAACGTTGGGTGCCTAAACCAAATATGGCTCCTATGATTGATTGTGTGTTCCTGCTACTTATATTCTTCATGGTATCTACCACTTTTACACCCATGCGAGGGATCCGAGTACAACTGCCGCCTCATGTTGATAGTATGGAACACAAACCTAATAGTGTTGTTATCAGGATTGATAATCCTGTGAATAATAACATATTTGGTACTATGCTGTTAGATGGGAAAGTCGTTCAATTTAACGAATTATTTTCGCTCTTACTCAATACGACATCTGAAGAAAGAAAAACATCGCTTACGATCCAAGCAGGACGAGATGTGTTTCATGAACAGGTAGTCCAAGTCATGGATACTGCTAAAACTGCAGGAATGGATAACATACGATTTGCTATCGTTGCACGAGAATAAGTAGCAAGGTATGACTCATAGCAGCGAACATGGACTCATTCTACAATGATATTGATGTACATATCACACACTAAATTGACACTTGTGGGTTGTACAAACTCAACCTATACCACAAGTGTCCTTTTCATATTTTGATGTCCAATTGAGGTATAATTCTTATGGAAGACCTTTTAGCTGCACGCGCGCAGATGGCGATGTCTCTCGCTTTCCACATTATATTTGCCTCAATTGGTATAGCAATGCCGTTGCTCATGGTGATTGCCGAAGGGATGTGGTTAAAAACCAAGGACGAAACATATCTCACACTTGCAAAGAGGTGGTCTAAAGGCACAGCAATCATGTTTGCTGTGGGAGCGGTCTCTGGCACTGTTTTATCTTTTGAACTTGGGTTATTATGGCCGACTTTCATGGCTTACGCAGGTCCCATCATCGGCATGCCGTTTTCCTTAGAGGGTTTAGCGTTCTTTATAGAAGCAATCTTTTTGGGTATCTATTTATACGGATGGGAACGCGTTCCAAAGACTGCACATTGGTTCGCTGGAATGATGGTGTTACTGGGTGGCACATTATCCGGTATTTTTGTAGTCACTGCAAACGCTTGGATGAACACACCCACAGGATTTACGATTGTTGATGGAAAGCCAACCAATATTGACCCTATTGCCGCGATGCTAAACCCCTCTTCATTCAGTCAAACACTTCACATGACCCTCGCTGCCTTCCTCGCTGTCGGATTTGCCGTTGCTGGTATACATGCCTATTTTCTTAGACGTGACCCAAGTAATCCTTTTCATAGAAAAGCATTCGCAATTGCCTTGAGTGTTGGTGCTGTAATTTCAATCCTCCAACCAATTTCTGGGGACATCAGTGCTAAACGGCTTGCTAAACATCAACCTGTAAAACTGGCTGCAATGGAAGCACAATGGGAGACAGAACGCGGTGCTCCATTACGAATAGGCGGTATTCCAGATGAAGAAGCTGAAGTGACCCGATATGCTATAGAAATACCCAAAGCACTCAGTTTCCTTGCACATTTCGACTTCAACGCTGAAATTATGGGACTCAAAGAAGTTCCACCCGAAGATCGTCCACCGGTTGCTATTGTTCATTACGCTTTTCAGATTATGGTAGCATGCGGTATCGTGATGATTGTCGCTGGGATTCTGGGTGGATGGTTAGCGTGGAGACGTAAAGGATTACCTATCAATGGTTGGTACTTAAGGTTTATTACATTCTGCACACCGCTCGGTTTTATCGCCATTGAAGCAGGTTGGACGGTGACAGAAGTTGGAAGACAACCTTGGGTTATCTATAACATCATGCGAACGGCAGATGCTGTAACTCCAATGCCAAACCTCGTTGTTCCTTTCATAGGATTTACACTTCTTTACATTTTTCTTTCGGTTATCGTTGTCATTCTCCTACGTCGACAGATATTCCATTATGATTAACCCTATGCCTTGTTATCATTATTGTGGTTTGCGGAGATAACTATGTTTGGTCTTGAAATCTGCCTTGCTGGCGTGATGTTGATCTCACTTATTATCTATATGTTGACAGGAGGTGCAGATTTTGGTGGTGGGGTCTGGGATTTGTTCGCTACAGGTAGACGTGCCAAAGATCAACGCAATCTTATTACACATGCACTTGCACCAATTTGGGAAGCAAACCACGTCTGGTTGATTGTCATCGTAGTTCTGTTATTCGTAGCATTTCCAGTTGCATTCGCAACAATCGGTACAGCATTACACATTCCACTCACCTTAATGTTGGTTGGGATAGTGCTTCGCGGAACAGCATTTGTCTTCCGCACTTATGACGACCAATCCGAAACAACACATCTCCGATGGAGCCGTCTTTTCGCAATTGCCAGTGTTATAACACCAATTATGTTGGGTGTGACTTTAGGTGCTGTAGCATCAGGTACTATTCATGTAAATCTGGAAACAGGAGAAGTAGACACCGATTTTATCTCCTCATGGTTTGCCCCATTTCCTTTTGCAATCGGTTTTTTCACTTTGACACTATGTGCATTACTCGCTGCGGTTTATCTTACTCTTGAAACTGATAATCCTGAATTGCAGGAGGATTTTCGTATACGTGCACTCATCGCAGCCATCAGTGTAGGAGTAATGGCAGGCATCAGTTTTCTTTTATCAGTAGATGGAGCACCTTCAATACGACGAGGTTTGGGTAACAGTATCTGGTCTGTGCCATTCCATCTCTTGACGGGTGCAGTAGCTATCTGGGCAATTTGGGCAATTTGGAAACGGCACTTCCCACTAACACGGATACTTGTTCCCGTACAGGTTACCCTGATTATCCTCGGTTGGGGATTAGCTCAGTATCCCTATCTTATTACACCAAACCTTACCTTTTCAAACACCGCTGCATCCAAATCTGTGCTTAAACCTGTTTTAGTTGTAATCGTCATAGGAGGTATAATGTTAGTCCCAGCATTCTGGTATCTGTATGCTGTGTTTAAGGGAAAACCTAAAGCAGAATAGAATTCAGATTTTATAGATTTATTACTACCAAATTTCTTATGATCAATTCTGTATTCAATCTATTGTCTGTACAACTGATAGCATGAACATTTATAGGTTTTCAATTATCCAATTTTTATTGACACACCATAAAATTATTGCTAAACTATAATGTACATCTTGTGTTGGAAGTAGACGGGTTGATGGTATAAGGACAAGTATGCGCGCATTAACCTTATCGCAATCTTACGATACTCCTCAGCGAAAGGACAGGTTCGCAGTATCTTTTGAAACTGACTAAACAAAACTTCATTCTACCTGTCGCTGTAATTCTTAGTCTATTTATCCTCGCCGAAGTCAACTATCCGTTGCTAAAACCCCAATCTGCGTTAGCACTTTTTGCTATGTTGGGGCTTATTGTCGTCTTCTTAAAATACCCGCTTCATCCCCGTTTTGCTGAAAACCGAATCTGTCATATTGTTGATTATGTACTTGTAGGTAGTGTTATAATCTGTTTCGGTTATGTTGTCTTTCAGACCGAACCGATATTTAAACGATATTGGTTGAACGGAGTATTTCTCGGACAACGTGCTTCCGCAGAACACATATTGGATTTCTATATCGGTGGGTTTGGACTCCTTTTGATATTAGAGGCAACACGACGTGCTATTGGCTTAACCCTACCCATACTTGCTATAGTATTCCTTTTGTATGCTTTATTCGGTAATTTATTACCGAATTGGTTATTTCCACATCGCGGATATTCAATCCAACGCATTATCAGTCAAACCTTCTTACACGGTGGTGTTTTTGGTGTCGCACTTCGGGTGATGTTCACCTATGTGTTCCTGTTTGTCCTGTTTGGTACATTTCTTGAGCGGACAGGTGCAACAGGATATATATTGAATTTGGCAAGACGGATATTTGGAACGAGTACGGGAAGTCCGGCAAAAGTAGCAGTGATTGGAAGTGGAATGATGGGGTCACTATCAGGTTCAGCGGTAGCAAACACTGCAACAACTGGTACATTCACAATACCCTTGATGCGCAGCGTAGGTTTTAAACCAGAAATTGCAGGAGGTATTGAAGCAGCAGCAAGTTCAGGAGGTGCATTAGTCCCACCAATTATGGGTGCAGCCGCCTATATGATGTTAGAAATCGTTGAGCCTTCTGTCACCTATTTGGAGATTATCCGAGCAGCACTCCTGCCAGCTATTCTGTATTATACTGCACTATTACTGATAGTGCATTTTTACGCAAAGCGAACTATCAGCACAGCACCAGATACCACACAAACAGTACCAATTACTGAAGAAAAAGATTCCACAGAAAATGTATCAACTGAAAAACTTCCGAAGATGCAGGGTTTAGTGTTTTTCGCTGCATTTCTAACACTAATCGTATTTTTACTGATGGGTGCAACACCTTTCCGTGCAGTGAGTTGGAGTTTGTTAGTTGTTTTAATCGTAAGCATATTCCATTCAAAAACCCGCGTTGGCATACCGGGAATTTCGAAAGCAATGGAAAACGCAGGACATAGTGGGGTGTCTCTGATCGCTGCAGCCGCGTGTGTGGGGATTATACTTGGGGTTGTTACACTTACCGGTGTCGGATCAAAATTACCAAGAGTGCTGTTACCACTTGCAGAAACTAATCTTATCTTAGCACTGTTCCTACTTATGATCTCCACTATTATTTTGGGAATGGGACTTCCTTCCTCAGTATGTTATCTTTTAATGGCTATTTTGGTTGGACCAGTTTTACTTGATTTAGGTGTCGTTCCGCTTGCAGCACACTTTTTTATCTTTTACTTTGGAATGATGTCAATGGTCACACCTCCTGTTGCACTGGCGGCGTATACTGCTGCTGCAATCGCGGATTCTGGTATAATGCAGACAGCGTTCGCAGCATTTCGGTTTGCGCTTGTAGGTTTTGCGCTGCCTTATGCTTTTGTCTTGCGTCCAGAGTTACTATGGCTTAGTGCTGAGGGCAGCAATCCAGAATTATGGCTTGTCATTATCAATCTCTTTTGGACATTGGTCGGTACCGTCATATTAGCAGCAAGTATTGCTGGATATGCTTTTAAGGTATTTCCCTTATGGGTACGTCTTGTAATGTTTATCGCAGTGGCAATCCTCTTTTTTGTGCCTACTGATATGAACTTGATATGGATACACGGAATTACGCTGCTTGCAAGTGTTTTAATCTTCTACTATAATTGGCGTAAAGGGGAGATTAGTCATGAAAACTACGTTTAAATGGGTTCTATATTGTTTGTTGGTGTTGCTGTTCCTTCTACACAACGATTTTTGGTTCTGGCAAACACCCAAATTAGTTTTAGGATTACCGGTTGGATTGCTATACCACATTCTGTTTTGCATTGCCGCATCTCTGGTCATGTATTCCTTAGTCAAGTATGCATGGAGGGATGAATGATCCTCACAGTCATAATATCCTATCTTGTGTTGGTACTAAGTCTTGGGATCCTGAGCCACAAATTCTTTCGAAACACAGGAGAAGACTATTTTGTAGCAAGTCGGAACATTAACTGGTTTATGTTGTTGATGTCCCTTTTTGGCACTAACATGACAGCATTTTCTATACTTGGCGCGTCTGGTGAAGCATACCATAGAGGTATAGGTGTATTTGCATTAATGGCATCCTCTTCTGCTCTTATTGTGCCTTGTATATTTTTCTTTATTGGAACACGACTATGGAGACTTGGTAAAAAATATGGATATATGACCCAAGTACAATACTTTCGAGACAGATGGGAATCCAATAACTTAGGGTTACTTCTTTTTGTCGTACTTGTGCTACTTCTCATACCGTATCTATTGATTGGTGTAGTTGGTGGTGGAGACACGTTAAACAAAATAACTCAAGATACCATTCCAAAGTGGGTTGGTGGGTTGCTGATTTGTGTTGTAGTACTCTGCTATGTAACCTACAGCGGAATGCGCGGCACGGCATGGGTGAATACATTTCAAACACTAATCTTTATGATACTCGGAGGTGTTACCTTTGTTGTAATTCTGTATCGTATGGGTGGATTTTCCAATGCGCTCTCTCAAGTTGATACAGGTTTGCTAATGCAGTCTGATCACATAAAACCATTGGAACTGCTGACATATACATGCATACCAATTTCTGTAGGTATGTTTCCACATATCTTCTCACATTTCTTAACTGCTAAAGATGTTAGCACATTCCGCTATCCTATTATTTTATATCCGATATGTATAGCAATTGTATGGATTCCAAGCGTGTTTCTTGGGATATTAGGTAATGTAGATTTTCCCGGTCTAAAAGGACCACAAGCAAACTCAGTACTAATCCAAATGATTCGGCATTATGCCCCAGGTGTCTTATCAGGGTTTTTAGGTGCAGGTGTCTTTGCCGCAATCATGTCATCACTTGATTCTCAAACACTCTCTATTGGTAGTATGTTTACTCACGACATTGTTCGTCCTTATCTTAGAAACAGGGGACAAGAACAGATGTCCGAAAGACAGCAGGTATGGATTGGACGATTATTTGTCGTTAGTATCCTTAGCATAACCTATATTATCTCCCTAATTGCTACACCAAGTATTTTTAAACTCGCTATCTGGTCTTTCACAGGTTTCACTGGACTTTTTCCCATTGTTGTTGCCGCGCTGTTCTGGAAAGGGAGCACAAAGTACGGCGTATTCAGTTCTATTTTCAGTGTAATAGTATTATGGCTCTATTTCTTCCTACGGTATTGGAAGACTTCTGGGTATACTGTTGGCGGAACAGGTATAATGCCTGTAGCAGTAATCATCTTTGTCTCGTCAATGACTTTGATAATTGTTTCTCTCATAACAAAACCGCCATCTTCAGAAACAATTGAAAGATATTTCAACTTATAGAATAAGTGAAAGGAAATTTGCCAAGTAACAATACTGTTCTTGATGCAAATTATAAAATGAAAGTTGCTTATATTACAGCAGGTGCTGCAGGTATGTATTGCGGAACATGCATCCATGACAATACTGTCGCAACCGTATTAAAAAAACAGGGGCATAACGTTGCTTTGATTCCCACTTATACCCCTACCCGAACGGATGAAGAAAATGTAAGTTTAAATCGCATATTTTATGGAGGAATTAACGTATACCTCCAACAAAAACTTTCGCTCTTTCGGCATACTCCGTGGGCGTTTGATAGAATGTTGGATAGTCCAAAGCTATTAAACAACCTTGCACGGTTCAGTGCTTCTACAGATGCTCGTGATTTGGGTAAGTTGACAATCTCAATGCTGAGTGCTGAGCAAGGTTATCAGAATAAAGAATTGGCGAAATTAGTCAAATGGTTACAGGAAGACAACAAACCAGATATCGTTTATTTCACCAACTCCATGCTTATAGGTATGGCAAGAGAAATAAAGAAAGCATTGGATGTACCCGTGGTTTGTGCCCTCCAAGGTGAAGACATCTTTCTACGAGACCTTATTGATCCTTACAAAACTAAGGCATTAACACTACTGGCAGAACGTGCTACAGATGCGGATGGATTTGTTGCTCCATGTAACTATTATGCACAATTTATGGCAGAGGAATATCTTAAAGTTCCTGTTGATAAGGTTAATGTGGTACCACTCGGTTTGAACTTGGAAGGGCATGGAGATGTAACTGAAAAACCTGGTCCGCCACCGTTAATTATTGGTTATCTGGCGCGTATATGTCCCGAAAAAGGATTACATATCTTGGTGAGTGCTTTCTATACATTGGCAAAAGAGTTGGGTGCGGATAACGTTGCACTACATGTTGCCGGTTATCTCGGTAAAAAAGATGAAGCATACTTTGAGGAGTTAGTGAATCAGATCCATGCATGGGGTTTACAGGATAGTTTTGTACATTATGGGGAAGTCACACGTTCTCAAAAGATAGATTTCCTGAACCGTTTACATGTTTTCTCTGTTCCTACAGTTTACCGTGAATCGAAAGGATTATCTATTTTAGAAGCTATGGCAAATGGTGTGCCGGTTGTCCAACCTCAACATGGGTCATTCCCAGAAATGGTTAAGGCTACCGAAGGTGGTATTTTGGTTGAACCTGAATCAGCAGAAGCTCTTGCTGAGGGGATTTTGCAACTGTACCGAGATTCTGAGAGGAGAAGGTATTTTGGCAAAACAGGAAAAATAAACGTACATCAAAATTTCAGCGACGAAATTATCGCACAGCAACTGATGACGGTTTTCAAAAAGTATCTATAAAGGTATTCACTAAGTATGTAACGTGAGTTGCAAAATAAAGTCGTAGTCAACTCATAGCGTTTATTATGCAGATTCAGCGGGATTTTGGAGCATACGCTGTATAAAAATGAATATATAATTTGGTGACAGCGGTTTTACCCAATTCATGTAGAATGTCATACGCGCAATTGGTGTTGATTCACACCTAATTCAACAAACACAGAAGAAAATTTAAAAGACGTATTGCACC
>LXNI01003045.1_pt1 | contig 10367 bp, 9 predicted proteins | sample 809091 | NCBI WGS metagenome assembly LXNI01 (sample SAMN04870527, study PRJNA318959) | sponge metagenome | biome: 01000161; feature: marine sponge reef; material: water | host: Sarcotragus foetidus | place: Greece: Milos, Mediterranean Sea | collected 2013-05-29 | depth 5-7 m | reverse complement strand
GGTATGATCAGTCTGGTATTGATGGCACTATCAATTACCGATATACTCTTATAGAGACCTTATATAAACTAAGAATATGGAGAAACGGGTTAGATGAAACTTTCACTTTCTGTTCGCGTTGCAGAAAACGCATCAAAAAAAGATGCAACCCACACTTTTGTTCAACTGACGGAACTTGCTGCAAACCTCGGTTATGAAGCAATGTGTATGCGCGCATCACAAGTCGGAATACATTCACCATTAGAACAGATTACAGCAGTTCGCAAGCAGGCAGAATCGCTAAACCTAAAAATCTCTATGGTCACCGGGGATTTTCCCGTACCACTTAACAACGACGCAGGACCGGATGGACTCCGCAATATTACTCCATATCTTGATTTAACTGAACTCCTCGGTGCAGACTTGATTCGCATCGCTATGAAAGTTGAAGAAGATATTCCTTGGGCACAACGCGCATCCGATGAAGCCTTAGAACGCGGGATTCGTCTGGCACACCAATCCCATACGCAAAGTCTTTTTGAAACAGTGGAAGGTTCTATTGATGTGCTCAAACGTGTCAATAGAAAGAATTTCGGCATTATCTACGAACCTGCAAATCTCGATTTATGTGCACAGGATTACGGAGTTGAAACCTTAAAGAAGTTTTCACCATATCTATTCAATGTCTATCTTCAGAACCATATTCGTAGACCAGAAGGGAAGACGCACCTATTGACGTGGATCCAAGGGATGGTGCCACATGATCCCATCCGATTACAAGATGAAGGTGGGATTGATTTTCCGTTAGTGTTTCGCGGGTTAGAAGCAATCGGTTACGATGGTTATGTGACGGTACATCAGGCATTTAGAGAGATAATGGAACCTGAAGATGCTGCAGAACAGAGTTATATGTATTTAAAACCGTTTTGTTCGTAATTACTAACACATTGCAACTGATCTAAATTTGGAAATGTTTGGCTGAATTGGTTGTAGCACAAAAAATAAATGACAATCCAGATTTTCCGGTATATGGTATTGTAACCGATGGAAATTGTGGGAATTTGGTAGACTTGTAGGTGATACCTTTATACAAAATATGACGAATTATACTGTAGATAATTTACCGATCCTATTTGGTGCTGTGGATTCTGTTTTTAAAGCAATTAGAGAGAAATAAGGATGTCAACAAAATAGAGAAAATATAAACTATGAACACAAAACGTCCCAATATAATTATCATCACAACCGATCAGCAACGGACAGATAGCCTTAGCTGCTACGGTTCATCATTTACGGATACGCCATACTTAGACCAACTCGCTTCTGAAGGAGTCTGTTTTGAACGTGCATATTGTACAAATCCTGTGTGCACGCCAGCTCGTGCGTCAATCTTTACAGGTAAGTATGTCAGTCGCCACGGTGCGTGGAATGTAGGAATGAATGTTCCTGACGATGAACCGATGGTATCACACCGACTCGCAGAAGTAGGGTATCGAACGCATTATATCGGTAAAGCTCATTTCCAACCATTTGGTGCATCACCAGAAAAATCTGTTGAAACACGAGGTAATACAGAACGTTATCCCAATTTTCGCGGTCCATACTACGGTTTTGAAACAATAGAACTGGCACTTGGACATGCAACCTACGGAATAGCAGGACATTATGGGGAGTGGGTGCGTTCTCAAGTTTCTGAAGAGACATTTGCAAGTTTCAGTAAAGCAAGACGACTCTCGCAAGTAGGATTTGGTGGTGGTGCACACGATTGGGACATCCCCTTAAAATACCACAATAGTATTTGGACAGCAGATCGGACCATAGATTTTTTGAATAATCATGATGGAGATAAGCCGTTTCTATTGGCAGTCGGTTTTCAAGACCCACACCATCCACATTGTGTGCCAACAGAATTTGAGGATCGTGTTGATCCCGCAGATGTGCAGCTACCAGACTTTGTTGAGGGAGAATTAGACGACAAACCACCACATTTTATGGAAGCGCGTTGCGGAGAACTAAGGCAATCAAAAATTCTTGGAAAATTTGCTATGGCAGGACAAGGTGGCGGTGCAGATTTTCGAAAAGTTCCCGAAGACGACGCACGCTTAGGTAGAGCCTACTATTACAATATGGTGAAGATTATTGATCAGCAGATGGGACGTGTCTTGGAGTGTATTGATGAACGCGGGTTACGTGATAATACATTAGTACTATTTACGACCGACCACGGTGAACTGCTTGGCGACCACGGACTCTGGATGAAGGGACCTTTTCATTATGAGCAGCTTGTCCGCGTACCCACTATAATGCGTTATCCTGCTGTCGTCCCACCCGATCAACGTTCTCAACAACTGTTCAGCCATGTTGATATTGTACCAACTGTGCTTGCAGCTGCTGGTTTGCCGATCCCATCAGATACAGATGGTGTAGATGTTATGCCGATGCTTACTGGAGAACAAGAATCTGTTCGGGATTCGGTGTTAATTGAATGTGTAGATGACCCCCAAGGGTTACGTCTCAAAACTATCGTGACAGAAACACACAAGTTAACGTGGTATTGTGGACATCCCTATGGGGAACTGTATGATCTTAAGGATGACCCTTCTGAGCGAGTCAATCAATGGGATAATCCTACCTACGCAAATGACAAAGCACAACTCATGAGTGCTATTCTTGAAGGAATGGAACCGTTGGAAAAACGCGTTGAACGTTTGTCGTATGCATAATCTCTCTTGGCTATTTATTGTGCTTTATTTTAACTCACGTTAGAAATGAAATGTACTTTCTATCTTGATAGTCGGGAATCGGAGTTCCCTCCTACAAAGAATTATACGTTTAGTACCAAAAACTTTACACACCTTTAGAAGATGTGATTACTCATCTAAAGAGGTGATTGGGAAGAAGATACCAAACATATATACCCTATAGGATAGACTGTTCAGTAACGAACATTTTCATTCCTTATATGTCTATCTTGATAGATAATATACTATGACATCACGTATGAGAATGGATACTTCCACAGGTTTCTGCTGCCTAATCCAAAAAACCTGCAGCTGAAATTGAACCTTTAATACAATAAGAGAGTGGATTTACATCACATGTTTAGGTTGCATGATGTATTCATATTGGGGTAACATATATAGTAATCCTTTTATTGTAGTTCATAGTAAAATCATTATACATTAATACCACAACTGCAATATATATTATAACAATGGAAAGAATGAGTATTGTGGACAACATACGTAATATAATAGAATGAAATTAGATACCCTAACAAATCCAGATACTTTTGTTAATAAATGTGTAAAAGAACTTTTTGTTGCTCAATCTGAAAGACCTGCAGCTTTAAAGGATATCAATCTTACACGTTTAACCCCCTTTCAACGTGCGTTACTCGTGACAGATGGAACTGTAACACAGTTTATTGAAGCGTATGAACTTATACCGGTTCAGGTAGTATTGCTATATCAAGCGAGACGGAAGTTACACAATCAACACAATTGGCTCAAACTTCCATCAGGTGGAAATATCATCGCACGAGAAGTGGTGCTACAGACTCCCAGTAAAGAAAACCAAACACCCAAAATACATGCCTATGCCGTGTCTCAAATTGTGCATGAGCGTTTGCCAAAAACTGTTGTTGATGGATTAGAAGCGGGGATTAATGGTTTAGGTGTGCTATTGCAGCACAGTCAATTGGAGACCCGACGTGACCTGTTGTGGTGGGGAATTGAAAGGGTAAAAGGTCTACCAAGTAGCCTTGCACATTTTGAAGGTTACCCATTCCTTTCTCGTACCTATAGAATAGTTGCTAATGAAAATCCTCTAATGCTCATTACTGAGAAGTTCCCACTTGAGGCATCTAAGATCAAATTCAATTAAATTATCTCAATATCTGGCTAAGGAATATACCTCTTTTTGTTTAAAAGAATCTGATATATATTCTAATGTAGTTGTTAAGGTATAGGGTACCTCTCATACATTCGGTTAGTTACTTGTTTGGTAATTAGCGAGATGTGCTTGTGGAGTTCCATGTCGATAATCTCCGTCACATGCATTGAGTAGCAATTTACTTAAGCGGGATACGATGTCTGGATGGTCTGACGATATATCGTTTTCTTCACTGTAATCTTGGTTGAGTTGATATAACTGAAAACTATCTATCTTGTTAATATACCGTAACTTCCAACCATCTGATGTTACCAAAGCAGGTCCAAGTCCAGATGCATATACAATCCAATCGTGTGATTGTTGCGCATCCTGTTTTTCCAACAATGTAGGTAAGAATGACACACCATCTTTTGCTTGTGGTAAGTCTGTTTGGGTGATTTCAGCCAAGGTTGGCATCAGATCGTAGTTTGCAAGCATGTGGTTAGATTCGGTCTGTGATTCAACGGTTCCTGGCATCCGCACAATAAAAGGTATTCGTGTACCGCCTTCCAAACTTGAACGTTTTAAACCTGCCATGCCGTCATTTCCGTTAAATACATCACCACCTTCTTCGGAATAAAATTTCCTTGTGATGTCATCAAACCGTTCACCCTCCAAATTTCTTCTAACACCAGTAGTTCGACCTTCTTGCAAGTAATACACTTCATGTCCATTATCTGCGCTGAAAACGATCATCGTGCGATCATCAATTCCGAGGTGTTGCAGTTCATCCAAAATAATTCCAACGGTTTCATCCAGTTTTAGGATCATAGAAGCGTATTCTTTCTCATAAGTTGTCAGTTCTGAAACATCTCTTACCGATGGATGTATTTCGGGTATAGAAATAGGTCCGTGTGGCAGTTGAGAAGGGTGGTAGAGAAAGAAGGGTTCATCCTTATGTGCGCGAAGGTATTCTACGATTTTATCGTTGAAAATATCTTGTGAATAAACTTCCTTGCCTTGACGATCCCGACGTATCGCTAAATTTTCTTCAGATTCAGTGCCCGGATGTTTGCCACAGTCAGCATGCGTGTTACCTTGAATTTCTTTGAGTTCTCCATTTTCAAACAGGAAGGGTGGATAAAAACCGTGACAACGTTGATGGTCATAGTAACCGTAATGATACTGCCAACCGTGCCGACGGATCCGATTTGCGGTTGTTGCAAAACCCCATTCAAGTTTCCCGATTTGTCCTGTGGTATAACCAGCCTCCGCTGCGATTTGTGCCAAGAATACATCGTCCGGTCCAGCCTGTAGTCCGGTTGTATGTATCAACTCCGATATTTCGTCCAATGTCATTTCACCGGAGCTAATTTTCTTATAGACACCTGCCTTGGTATATGTCCATGTCCCTTCATGACAATCGTGAATTCCAGTTAACATGCTTGCGCGGGAAGGTGCGCAGAATGCACAACCGTAAGCGTGGTTGAATCGCTTCCCTTCGTTAGCAAGACGGTCAATATTTGGTGTTTCAAAATGTTGCTGTCCATAGCAGCTCAACATTCCACGTCCAAGGTCGTCAGCAAAGATGAGTATTACATTTGGTTTATCGGTCATTATGATGTTCCTTGCAAATTTCTAATAAATTGAAAGAGTCAAATTTTATAATCAACCACGTTGAAATGCGCGCTGCCGATATAAATGCTCAAATAGGTTGCCTTCATGTGGACTATCCCAAGAGATTTGGTTGGTTGGAATTGTGCCTATATTCAGACGGTCAACAAAAGGTATTGCTATGAGTTCATCAATAAGTCTTTCATCTTCAGTAATCACTGTGGCAACTAACGTCGCTTCTATAGATCCTACTAACTGTGAAGATGGCACTTCAACGACACTCACGAAAGGGAATGGGAATTCTGTATTTGCCAATGGATGTTCTGGATCTTCACACCAGATAACAGTTGGTCTGAGGAAAGTGCAACCGTCTAATTCAACTACCCTGTTTCCGGATGTCAACTCTGTGGCACCGGGTTGTTTCAAATGACGATCAATCAAAGATGATATTCCGTGTGCAGATTTCGGATTTGCCCATGCTGCGATTCCAGCCTCTGGGTGGTCAAGTGGCTTTGGTTCAATTTGTGCTAAACGTTCGGCTAATGCTTCGGCAATATCCCTGCCAAGTGCTGTTACCCACACACCAGATGCATTAATGCATGACCTACCACCATTTTTGCTAACCGACTCTACAATCAGATCAAGATATTCTTCACTTTTTCCGTTCTGACAATCATGAATGATGATTTTGCTGCGTCCCGGTCCGTGTATTTCAACGCGTGGGTCGTTTACCCAAGGTGCTACAGTTGAACCACCGCCAAAGAGCATAGATCTACCACATCGGAAAAGAATTTCGTTTGCACCAGGATAATCGGTTGGATAAAAATTGAAGGTTTCTGGTGGTACTCCTGCAGCAATAAATGATTGCGCGATACGATAGGGTGTCCAAGGTTCCTCGCGTCCAGGTTTTAGTACAAGTGGCACTTTTAAGGGAACGGCGGGAATCCACAAGGAGTGTACACCAGGAGAATTACTTGGTAGCACAGCACCTAAAGAATCTGTTTCACATACATAACTCAACATACGTTCATTTTGGATACCGTAACCCGAGTCAAGTATCTGCATATCAAGTCCACGGGTCAAGCCATCTAAAACTTGTTCTATATTCTCCAAAACACCTTGTATCTTCCCCATGTTCTGTTGGCAAAGTGTTTCGGGTAAACCGGTAGTTCCAGAAACCTGTTGAATATAATCTTGGGGTGTCTGTGTGCCACCATCAAGTGGTAAGTCGGCTGTAGTGAATAGACGTGCAGCATCCTCGCACATTGATATCAATTCCGACACTGACAGTTGGGCAAGAGTTTGCTTATGTAGTGGCAAGTCAAGAAGATCTTTAGCAATCAAACCTCGGTTTGCTTGACTGACTTCGACCAACGGTTCACCAGTTTTAATGTGTGGAACGCTGACAGTCTTCAAACTTCTGTAAGAACGACCTGCGCGTAAAATTGGAATATGTATCACAGTGTCAGTTACCTTGTAATCTTTGCAACCCATCCAGAAGATGCATCACAATAGAGAAAATCATCACCGTAGATGGATAATCCGTGGGGTTCAGGATAATCCTCTGAAACTTCAATTTGATCAAGGATTGCGCCATCATTGAGATCCAGTTTAACGATGAGTCTTTCTGAGGTATGAGTTACCCAAAGACCGTCCTTAACTCGGACGGTGCCGTGTGCCCTACCATAGGGTAGGGGTAAAGTATGTTGAATAGACCAATCGGAAATTTTGACTTTGTGAATTTCCTGATTTTTTAGCGTTTGTACCCAGAGATGTCCTTCATCGTAATTGTCATATTCTACACCGTGAGTGCCACCACCCTCTGGAACAGGAAAGCGCCCAAGTGTTTCACCTGTGTCAGGATCAACTTGAAATATCTCACCCGTACCCGATTTGGCATCTGTATCTCGGACAGCGCGCCACCGATCACCGGGTCCGTTCGCGGCTAACCACAACGCGCCTTCACCGAATGCCATGCCGCTGGTATTGGAGGATTCGCTCGGTATGTCTCGGATGTGTTTCGGCACATAGTACTCCGGATCACAAGTAATTTCAACTAAAGCGACCCTGTCAGTAATTTGGTCTACTATCCATAAGCCTTCGTCTGTAACCTGTAAACCGTTCGGGACTGAGTAGGGTGAACGAAAAACTTTTTCAATTTTTGTTGGCATGTTCAAATTCCTCTTTCTTTAAGGTCTATCCACTTTTGCTAAAGATGACTTTAGCCATGTTAAATATTGGGATTTCCGTTCTTTAGTGATTGGAAAGGACTTGATAAACTCGTTTGTCGGCAGATTCTGGATAAACGCTAATTCGGGTGTTAGAATCATGGGATCAACAGGATAAGCAAAGTGTTCTTGGAGTTTTGTAGCTAAGGCAGCTGCAGCAGCCCCTTTGGCACCGTCCTGAAGATCCGGTAATTCTCTGAGTAAAACCCATGTATTCACAAACTTTGTGTTAAGCAACTTGATAACTCTCGCTGAGGAAAGCGGACCCGCTCTCAATATTTTACCCGTTCCTCAGCACGATTCATCATCAAGTGTACCAAACAAAACTAACGCGTGGATGGGACGATTTGTTCCTTTCGCGAGTTCAGCCGTATCTTCAATCGGTGTCCACTCGATTTCAGCAAACTTGTAAAATGCAGTCGCTAACTTTTTGCGGGCTTCTTCTTCAGTAATGGCGGTTTCCCATGTTATTTCGTGTGTAGATAGTCCACTTGATAAGGTCGAGAGTTCCATGCGGGGAATGAAAGCCACGTCTGCTGCTCTGAACGCGTTAACAACTACATTGCTATTACGTGACGGAAGAGCCAAAGAAAACTCGACAACTGCTCCTTCCGTTCGGTTCAGCACCAATCGCCCCGCAAACTGGGCTGGTAACAAACGGACACTGGACGCGTCCAACATGAACTGTACATGAATTCGCAAAACAATTTCCGCATAGTTTGGTGAAATCGCCCGTAAACATGCTTTCGCCCCATCAGATTTAGGCGTTCTGTGAGAAGAAACGGTGATCTCCGTTGTTGCCCCCGGGTGAAACTGACAAAGGAAAGGGAGTATTCTTTTCGGATCAAGTTCCCAAATATCCCCCACATCAGCAGTCGAAGGCGGCAGAAAAACTTGAAAGTCGGTTTGGTTGAAGTTCTTCAATGGGTGTGCAGGTTTAGGATTGAAAAGTTCTAACGCCTGTTCCCACTCCATATTTACTGCTTCTGGCCGCCGTGCCTTGAGCCTATCGAACTGTTCTTGTGTTAGCTGATGCAAGTTATACGTAGCATCCGCGATTGGCTCCCAATGTGCTTGCACTTGCACACCCGCTGTACTGCTAAGAACATTACTAAAGTTCACTATCACCTTATTTTCTCTCCTGTTGTTAAGGACAATTTAGTAGACACCTACAACGACACTTTCTTGCAGTTCAGAAAGCAGATGCAGATTTTCAACGCTATCCCAGGGATATTCTGGAATCGGTTCAGCGCGGTCTGCTTCGTCGTGTTTCAGAAAACTACACCAGAAAGTATTATGTTGTCAATTTTCTCGGATCCGCCTCCTGTACTCGTCGTGTTTTCCGATCCAATACCAAACTAAAGTACTGTCTTCTTCGGTTGCCAAAGCCCGGTAGTCTTTGCTGATACGTACAACCCAATCTGGTCCAACCTTCTTCAATCGCAGGGAAGGATGTTTTGAATCTCTTCAGGGATGGCATGATAATACCCCCAAAATTTACGGTTAGTCCTATAGATCAATACATTTTCCTGCTCGTAAATCCTCAAGAGCTTCCTTGCGAAGGTGGCCCAGCTTTCCTGCTTTCACATTCTTCTCAATTTGCTTCTCCCACGCCTCATCTTCAGCGACTAAGGTTTCATGAAGTTTTTTTCAAGCATTTTCAGCAATTCTTCCTGCGTGTTTTCTTGACACTCCACTTTAGGAACTTCAGGTATCCATCCCATCCAAACGGCACCATTTTTTTGAATATGGGCGGTGTATGTTTCTTCGTAGACCGTATCTTTTATTTCGACAATCTGAATTTGTTCCATGTTATCTCCTTTGAATAAGAGAGTTTAATAAACACCTACAACAACACTCTCTTGCAGTTCAGAAAGCAGACGCAGATTTTCAACGCCATCCCAAGGATACTCTGGAATTGGTTCAGCGCGTTCTGCTTCATCGCGTTCAAGAAATCTCGGGACAAAAAATTCCTTTGTCAGTGTTGTAAGCATGACGCGCCCAGTTTCCCCATATCCAACAAGTTGCTCAGGGTTTTGTGGATTAACCAACTCTATAACTGCGCGCGGTTGCGGTGGGTAATAGATAATCGCGTAGTTATCGGCAGGATCAAAAGGTTTACAAGTTGCTAAACCCATAAGGGTATTGCCGTAGGTCGGCACAAAATCAATCCCTGGTACAAGTTCCTCGCGTGCAAAGCGATGAAATTGTGAATCCATTTCTGTGCCTCCACAAAAAATGCCTTTTATCCCTACCTTTTGTAAGGAGATTTTTTCACACAATGCCTCAAGTAGTTTCGGCGTGGTAAACAGACATTGGACGTTATCGTGTGCTTTTAAAACGTTAAGTGCTTGCGAAATCACATGGTTCTTGTAAGCATCTAACTCCTCGTTTTTTCCATAACGGACGAGTTGGTTTACCCAACGCGGGTCAAGATCAACAAGGAAACAGATTCCACCACGATGTTGAGCAAGATGTTCAACCGCAAGTCGTAATCGACGTGGACCTGTTGGACCCAACATTAACCAATCGCTACCCGGTGGGAAACCTTCATCGGAGAGGGTTGTACTAAACTGCTCGTAATCTATTTGAAAATCACGGATGCTAATTCGAGATTTTGGCACACCTGTTGATCCACCAGTTTCAAAAACATAAATAGGTTTGTCTGCGTAT
>LXNI01003043.1_pt1 | contig 10367 bp, 9 predicted proteins | sample 809091 | NCBI WGS metagenome assembly LXNI01 (sample SAMN04870527, study PRJNA318959) | sponge metagenome | biome: 01000161; feature: marine sponge reef; material: water | host: Sarcotragus foetidus | place: Greece: Milos, Mediterranean Sea | collected 2013-05-29 | depth 5-7 m | reverse complement strand
TTCGACTACCACGACTCCACGGCACGGCGGGCGCCGAACAGTCCGTTCGGCGATTCCGCGCTTCTGTCCACGGCAGCCTTCACCCGAGACCGGACAACGGGCTATTTCGGCCAGGAGCTTCCCGTACTGCAGCTAGGCCTCGGCAATCCGCTGTCGCCCGACGACATGATCGTGACCGGAAGCGTCTTCACCAACAACTTCTCGGAAATGGGCATCGAGCAGACCCGGCTCGGCGGCACCTACGACCTGGACTACGGCGTCATCGAGAGCATCGACTTCGGCATACAGATGACGGAAGTGGACAACCGCTCCGCCGGCTCGGTCGTACAACGCGATGCGTGGGGCGGGGTGTCGCAGCCGGGCGCGATCTCCGATCTGCTGAACCCGTCGGATGCCGGAAGTGCGTTCGACAAGTTGCCGGGCGGCGGCGACGACCGTCGGCAAACCAGCTACTACCGGTTCGACATGGCGGAACTCGTAGCGCGAACCGAGATGCTCATGCGATCCGGCGAAGCCGATACGTTCATGCTGACGGACATGGGCGACTGCGGCACAGGGCTGTGCATATCGAGTCGGTTCACCGCCGACCGGCGTACCGTCGAGACGTCCCAGTCGGCCTACGCCCAGGCGAACATGGGGGCATACTGGGGCGACATGCCCGTATCCGTGCGCCTCGGGCTTCGCTACGAGGACACGGAAGTGGAATCGGAAGCGCTTTCGCCCTCGTACACGGCAATCAACTGGGTTGCCGGCAATGAACTGTCGGCCGTCCAGTCCCGTCCGGCGTTCACCATGCTGTCGGGCAGCTACGATCTCCTGCTGCCCAGTTTCGACTTCCGGATCGACCTCACGAGCGATGTGGTCGCGCGGCTTTCGATCAGCGATACGATGACGCGGCCCAACTACGGCGACATCCAGGGTGGGCAGACCATTGAATCCCTGGTCCGGGTCGACGGCGGCCGAGGCAACCGCGGCAACCCCGCTCTCCTGCCGTTCCAGTCACGCAACTACGACCTCTCGCTCGAGTACTACTACGGGGCTGACAGCTACATGGCCGCGGGCTACTTCCGCAAGGAGGTGGAGAACTTCATCGGCACGTCGTCGGTGACCGAGAACACGTTCAACCTGCCCCACCCGGCATTGGGGCCGCTGGCCGCCGATGCCCGCGCCGCCACGGGCAGCGCGGATTCCGGTGTTCTGTACACCTGGATCCTCGAGAACCGGGCCGACGAGCCGGGTGTCAATGCCGACAGCGGCATCATCAGCGGCGTCGCGGGCCGCGACCCCGTCTCGCCGTTCACGCTCACCGTACCCGTCAACATCGAACAGGCGACGATGACAGGATGGGAGTTCGTGGTTCAGCACAGTTTCGGCAACAGCGGCTTCGGTGCCATTGCCAACGCCACCATCGTCAATGCCGACGTGGGCTACGACAACCTCAGTCTCGAGCAGCAGTTCGTGCTGACGGGCTTGAGCGACTCCGCCAATCTCATCGCCTACTACGACAAGAACGGTCTCGGCGTCCGCGTGGCGTACAACTGGCGCGACGACTTTCTGGCCGGCACCGGTCAGGTCAACGTCGGCGCGGGGCCGCCGACCTACGTCGCGGCCTATCAGCAGGTTGACGTGAGCGCGAGCTACTGGTTCACCGAGACCATGCAGGTCTACGCCGATGTCCTGAATCTCACGGACGAGACGACGCATGTCTACGGGCGAGACAAACTGCAGACGCTGTTCGCAGGCCAGGCGGGACCACGCTTCAACCTGGGATTCCGGTACAAGTTCTAACCGGGTCACGCCTTAGGCAGCTACGCCGTAGGCAAGAGGCACCGAACTTCGCCGGCTTTCGGAACCTGACCGGGAGCGTCGACCGCGGCCACGCAAGTTCGGAGGTCCGCGGTTGCGGCCGGTCGGGGATCGGGCGCGCGCGGCCCTTCGGCATTGTGGACCCTGTCGGTGGGCCGTCGGGAACCCTCCGACCCATGCGATGTCCACGCCGCCGCCGTACCGGGCACCTGCAGGTTGCCGATCGCCGAAGCGACAATCGGCGGCGTTCCTAGAGTACCGTCTCGGAAATACGTTGACTGTTGGAACGCCGTTCGGGCTCGCACTGTCGGACGCGACGCGAGGATGTGCCGCCGTCGAAACAGGTACTTGCGCACATGCCCGGTTCGCCGTCGAAGCACGAACGTAATGTCACCGCATTTGAGAGGCGGCACACTAGAGCACGTAGCCGCTCTCGTCGTGGGACGTCTGGTCGAGGCCTTCGATCTCCTCGGCCTCGGCGACGCGGTTGCCGACCGCCCAGCCCGTCAGCTTCAGGATCAGGTAGGTGCCCCCCGCCGTGTAGATCGCCACCGCGAGAACGCCGACGACCTGCACGCGCACCTGCTCGAGGATCCGGATGTCCTCGTGGCCGCTGAAGATCCCGAGGGCGTTGCTGGCGAATACCGCGGTCAGCACGGTGCCGAGGGCGCCACCGACCGCGTGGACGGGGAAGACGTCGAGGGAGTCGTCGACCCGGAGTCTCAGGTTCATGAGGTTGGTCGCGCCGAAGCAGACCGCGCCGGCCGCCGTCCCGATCAGCAGCGCGGCGGCGGGAGACACGAAGGCGGAAGCCGGCGTGATCGTCCCGAGGCCGGCCACCATGCCCGTGACGGCCCCGAGCGCGCTCGGCTTGCCGTAGCGGAGCCATTCGATCAGCATCCAGGTGAGCGCGCCGCAGGCGGCCGAGATGTGGGTGACCGTCACTGCCATGGCGGCGTCGGCGTCGGCGGCAAGCGCGCTGCCGCCGTTGAAGCCGAGCCAGCCGACCCACAGCAGACCCGCGCCGACCAGGGTCAGGGTCATGTTGTGGGGCCGCGCCACGTCGTCGGGGAATCCGCGTCGCGGGCCGAGGACGATGGCCGCGACGAGCGCGGCGACCCCGGCGGAGATGTGGACCACGGTGCCGCCCGCGGCGTCCATCAATCCGAGGTCCGCGAGCCATCCGCCCCCCCACACCCAGTGCGCGACCGGAACGTACACCAACAGCGACCACAGCGCCGCGAACAGCAGGACGGCAGAGAACCGCATGCGCTCGGCGAAGGCGCCGACGACGAGCGCCGGCGTGATGATCGCGAAGGTGAGCTGGTAGATGGCGAAGCTCGACTCCGGGACGTTTCCGACGGCGGCGTCCAGGGTGACGCCCGTGAACAGGATGTGGCTGAGATCGCCGATGAACGCGCCGTCGCCCCCGAACGCGAGGCTGTACCCGGCGACGAGCCAAAGCACGGTGACGATGCAGGTGATCGAGAAGCACTGCATGAGCACGGAGAGCACGCTGTTCGAGCGCACCAGGCCGCCGTAGAAGACGCTCAAGCCCGGGATCGTCATCAGGAGCACCAGCGCGGTGGAGGTCAGGACCCAGGCACTGTCGCCGGAGTCGACCGGCGCGCCCCAGGCCGCGGGCGCGGCAGCGGCAGCGGGCAGCAGAACTGCACCGAAAAGGCGTTGTCGGGATGTCATCGGCGGCACCTCGTTGTTGTCTTGGCAGGGGGCGGTCGCTTCACACCGGGAGCGGACACGGACATCAAGGTTCGAGGCCGCTCGCGAACGCCCGCAACTGGTGGCGAGCGAGGCCGGGGTTGCCGCCGGGTCTGGCGAGGGCGACGTCGACAAAGGTGCTCGCATCGGTGCGCAGCGGCCGGATCAGATGGGATCGCTTGCCGAGGGTGATCTGGATGTCCTCGATCTGGTCGTCCAGCCCGAGCAATCCGAGGACGTTCAACTCGGCACGCACGAGGTGGAGGTTGGCGGCACCCGCAGCTTCACGGTCGGCCTCGGCGTGACCGGCGACCGCGAGCGTGGCACCGGTCTGGTAGTCCACGGCGACTGCGCCGATGGCCCCGGGCACCGCAGCGACCAGGTCGGCCAAGCGGTCGGCCAGGAGGGTCGGGGGCTTCCCGGGTTCCGCGGGTGCATCGTCGCGCGCAGACGGCGCGGCTTCGTCATCCTGCCCTTCCTGCCCTGCCTGCCCTTCCTGCCCTGCCTGCCCTGCCTGCGCCTCTCGCTTCTTGAAGAATCGCACCTCGACGCTCCTCCGCAGGGTGTCGACCGGTCGCCACCCATGCGTTCCGGACGATCAGAATTCCAGGGTGTCCTCGATCCGGCGGAGCTGGTGCCGGGCGAGCCCGAGGTTGCCGGCCTGGCGGTCGATCGCGAGGTAGAGGAACATCGTCGATTGCGTGGTCAGCGGGCGGATCAGGTGGTACTGCTGCCCCAGCGTTATCAGGATGTCCTCGATCTGGTCGTCGAGGCCGAGCTGCTTCATGACCCGGTTCTTGGCACGGACCACCTCGAGGTTGCCCGCTCCCGCGACGTCGAGGTCGAGGCCGTCGCCGCCGCCGATCGTACCCAAGGTCAGGCCACCGTCGGTGTCGACGAGGGCCGCACCGATGAAGCCGTCGATGTTGTCGCTGATCGCTTGCAGACTCTGTTCAATGTTGGCCACTTTGTTGGTCTCCTTAGATCCAGATCATCCGATGGGTTGTCCGATCGTCGCATGCGCGACCGCGCCGAAGGCGACCGCACGTCGATCCGGTCGTGGTGGCGACCCGAACAAGCTCCGCCACGACAACGATCAAGCTTAACACACGCCGCAGCCTGCATGGTGGCTGCGTGCCGCGGCGCTTGACACCGGCAATCCAGTGGGCCAGTGTTCCCGCCCGTGCCGCGCCGTTCCACTACCCACTTGCTGCCGTGCAGGGCGTCCCGGGCGGGTCGCGCGTCGGGGGCCGTCCCGCCGCCCGTGCCGCCCGGCCCGACGACGCGCATCGGGCCCTCGGCATACCGCCGTCCCTCGTTCCACCCCGGATGGATCCTCGCGGTTCTGGTGGCGACCGTTGCGGCAGCCGTCGTGCTCGCAGTGGCCCGGGAGACCGATCTTCAGCGGCTGGCCCCCTGCAACGAGGCGGCCGGGCAGAACCATGCGGCGCTGCTTTTCGATGCCACCAAGCCGCTGGATTCCGCCGCTCTGGCGGTGTTGAGGGATATCGGCGCGCAGGTTTCGGCGGGCCGCGAGCTGCGCGTCCACGCCCTCGTCGACGACGCCGACCAACCGGAGTTCCTCGGCGCGTTGTGCCGGCCCTACCATGTCGATGCCCTCGACGTCGCCGCAGCGAAGGACGGCCATGCGGGCCGGCGGCACTGCGACGACCTGCCGGCCCAGCTCGCCCCGGACCTGCGGGCCGCGGCGGCGCGGTACTGCGCCGAGCGGGCCGGCCTCGCCGCGCGCCTCGAAGCATTGGCGGGACCGGAGCGGCGCGTCGAAGGCGCCTACCTGATGGAGGCGGTGGCGCGGTTGCTGCGCGGCCCGGGCGTGCCTGACCCGTTGTACGTGGCTTCCGACATGCTTCAGCACGCGCCGTGGTACTCGCACCTGGACCTCGACTGGACCGAGTGGGGCTTCGAGCACTTCCAGGTCGCTGCACGAGCGCACGGCATGCCGGTTGACGCCTCGCCCCTCGCAAGGATCGGCCACCGCATCCGCGTGCTGTACGTGCCGAGGCAGGGATTGACCGACGCCGTGCAAGTCCGGGACGCGCACTGGTCGTTCTGGCGCGCCTACTTCGGCGACGCCGCCCTGGAGTTCGACGAGCGCCGAGTCGCCGACGGCTACGCGGTCGCGGCCCGCATGGACCTCGACGCCGCGTTGGGGGAGGTCGCACGGGAGCGAGCCGCGATCCGCCAGGAACGGACGGACGCGTCGCGCACGCTGGACGCGATCCTCCAGGAGACGGCGGTGCTGGCCGCCGAGCAGCGCTCCGCGCGAGCGGTGGTCGACGACTTGGAGCGCCGCGTCGCGGCGGTTCGACGCGACCGGCTTGCGGCGGAGGCGGAAGAGCGCCGGATGCAGGCGGAGGCCGCCGACAGGCGAGACCCGCGCGCGGGCCGGATTGCTCCGGCAGCGGCAGAGGTCGCGCTGTCGCCCGCGCGGCCGGCCGAGGCCTTGGCCCCCGCAACCTGCGCGCTGCACCTCCTGGCACCGTTCGATCAGGCGCTGACCACGGATCGCTACGTCGACGACGGCGCCGCGAACTACGGTGCCGGCGTCGTCGTCGTGCGTTACGCCGTGGGGGCCGGCGGGAAGGTTCTCGACGATGGCCTCGCGATCGACGCCGAGCTTTCGGGCGGGAGCCGGCCCGAGCATCTCGCGACGCTCGCCGACGACGCCCTGGAGACTGTGCGCGGGTGGAGGTTCGCCGTCGACTGCGGCCCCGCCGGGTCGGTCGGCGTCGGCGGGCAGCAGGCGAGCGCCACTTTCACATATCGGCAGAAGTGCGTCGGAGCGCCGATTCCGAGATGCAGAACGGCTTTCGGCGGGGCGTCGCCCCAGTCGCCCCAGCAGGTGGGCCGCCTCAGAACGAGCCGAACGAGCGGCTGACGACCAGCCCGAGGACGTGCGACCCGGCCGTGTTGCGACCGTCGACGACGCGGCTGGAGAATGCGCTCAGTCCAACGCTGCCCACGTTGACGTAGATGCGCAGTCCGAGGCTCTCGCGGTCCTCCTCGAGTTCGGGGAAACGGGCGGGCGTGAAGCCGGGCCCTCCGATGTCGAAGCCGTCGCGCGAGTCCACGAAGCGGTAGTCGACGCCCAAGGTGACAACGTCGCTGACGAGCCAGTAGGCAACGATGTTGGCGAATGTCTCTTCGGGTATTCCGCTGTCGCGCTGCCGGTAGCCGAGCTCTCCGGAGAGGCCGAAGCGCGCACCGGCGAGGAACCGGCCTGCGATGGCGGAGACCTCGAAACCGTTGCCGCCGTCGCCGAGGGCGTTGATCTCGCCCGTCCGGTAGTCGCCGGCGGCGATGCCGCCGAGGCGGATCGCCGTGCTCGGCAGCGGCCCGGTCGCCTCGTCCGTGAGCCGGCGGGTGATGCCAACCGACGTATCGGTCCTGCCGGAGAAGCCGGACTCCGTTGCCGGAATCCCGGGACCGGTCACGAATCGGCTCCTGGCCCACCCGGTCTGGACATCGACCGACCAGCCGTCGGCGAGCGCGTAGCTGGCGTTGAGCCAGACGGTGCTCTGGTCGAGGTCAGCGGACTGCGGCGTCGGCAGCAGACGGTCGGCACGGTAGAACTCGTCGGCCGACTGGTGAACGAGGGAGAGACTCGCGTACCCCGAGCCCGGTTCGGGCAGCCAGGCAGTCCCGTCGGCGGTCGCCGACGTCGCGGCGGCACCGAGCAGCCCGATGCACAGCCATCGGCCGCAGGTTGCCTTCCCGACCCCGATCATCGCGGTGCCTGGTTCGCGTGACCGCGGTTCGTCTTTGCAGTCAGGTTGCATTCTCCTTCGACCGGCGGGGTTGGCGGACTCGGGCTGGAGCCCAGCCCCGCTCTAGAGCTTGTAGCGCCGAGCAAGGTACGTGCTCACGGCGGCCACGTTGGCCGCTGTCCCCTCCGGACTGTCGGTGAACAGAACGCGGATGTTCCGGGCGTCCTGCGTCCGGGGCCTGGCCTCGTCGAAAACGGCGTCCAGGCTCGATTTGAGATCGCGGGCACGGTCCCGGTCGAAGCCGCGTCGCGGGATCGGACAGGAGCGGCAGACGAGTTCCCGGAACAGCAAGCGCTTGCCGAGCGTATAGGCGCCGCGCGCGCTCGTGGGGCCGATGCCGGGACCGACGGAGCCGGACGCGTACGCCTCGGGTGCAGTTAAGGTCAGCGCGGCCGCAAGTAGAATACCGATGTGAATGCTCTTCGCCATGGACTAGAAAATCCCCTTGCGCGCACGGGTGGTGCGGCGTTGGCTGCGAGATGTTCGGATCATACCGCCAGGGTGTCCGATGCACAACAGGCCCTGGGGCCGGCGGCACGTGGGCCGCGACAGGTCGCCGGCGGCGCCGGGGCGCCGCCGCGCAAGCCGTTGAAGGACGGAGATGTCCTGTGCGGCACGGGGTGCTGGCGCGGCCGGCGGAGACCGAAGGCCGGGCCGGCCGGAACGGCGACCGGGCGGGCACACGGGAGGCGAAGGTCGGCGCGCTGTGGCTGCTCGAGCCCGACGGCGAAGGCGGGATGCGCACGGCGGACGGCTCGGTGCAAACGCGTCGCCTGCGGGAAGCCCGGGGTGGGGCGACTCGCCTGAGTCGCGCCCGCGCTGCCGCAGGCGTAGCAGACCGACTGCGGGGCGGCAAGGGAGACGCGACCTCGATGTCCGACATCGCGCTGGACACAGGCAAGCCGGCGGTGGATTCCCGACAGGGTTGCCGGATGCGGGTCCTGCCCGCACAGGGCTCGCGGCGTCCCATTCCCATACCGCCGCCCCGCTGTGCGCAAATCGTCCGGTTTCCGGAGCCTGTCGCCAATGCTCGCACCAGTCTCGCCCACCCCGCGAAAGCCTCTGCCAACGGCCTTCCAACGCGCACCAATCTACCGTTTATGGTAGGTTGGCCGCGCAGTTGTGATGCCTCGCGGCTCCCTGGACAAACCCGATGCCCGATCGATGCAAAACCGGACCCCAATGGCCACGTCAGCAATGTCATCCCATTCCCGAAGCGTTAGACCATCGCCCTGCGTCGTAGAATCTTCGCCCGGCACCCGCCCACTCTCGCAGCCACTCGTGCTCGCCAGCGCCGCCTAACCGAAACCATCTGAGAAGCAGGCATGAGCAACGGCGACCAACAGCCAACGCTATCTCCCGTGCCATTTTTGTACGAGATGGCTATCTCGTTTTTCGAGGCGGCAAGACAGACCCTTGATCCTGTCCTGCAAGCCATCGGCGGATACGAGGATCTCGGCCTCCTGGACGAAGGCAGACCCGGGCCTCCAGACCTGGTAACGCGCAAGTTCGGCGAACTACCGCCGGGCGAACACGCTCGCCACCTTGGGGCCTGCTTAAGCGCCACGACCAACCTTGGCCTCGCCTACGTGCACTCCTTCCGCCTGCTGAGTTTCATTGCCCGGGGCAAGGACTCTCTTCCCCGCAACGCGACGAAACCTAATCTCGCGAAGTTGTACGACGCCCTGCCGAGCGAGTTGCGCGATGAACTCGCTAGAATCTACAAGCAAGTCGGTTCCCATGACCTCGAAATGGAGGTGAGCGTCGGTCCCTTACCGTTACCAACCACAAGCGACGACGACGATGGCACCAAGAGCTTCCGATCACAGCTCGCGTATTGGCAACGTCGCGGATTACTGCACGAGAGCCATCTTTCGCTCGCCGTTATGCCCGACCGCCCCGTCACGCGCTTCTTCATTCCCTTGCGTTCCGTCCTCATCCTGGACCGTATTCTGGCCGAGCACGTCGCTCCGAAGCTCGGCCGCCGCTACCAGAAAATGGACGAACAGCTATCCAGCCGTACCGAGAACCCCAAGCTCGAGTGGAAGGAAGGCACGGTTTACGTGTCGCTTCCCGACAAGCTCGGCCGAACGCTAGAAGCCAGATGGAAACCCACTCTCACATCCGTCGTTCGCATCAGGGAGCTGGGCACGGAACCCTGGGGGCCGGGATTCGAAACACCCTTCAACACCTGCTCCTTTGTTGGCCTCAAGCCGGAAACCGAGTACGAGATCCAAGTAACCCACAAGAATGACGCGGGCGAGAGTCCACCGGCCGTCTCAACGGTTAGGACACAGCCAGAAACAACATAGGAACCCACCCGTTGAGCACTTCGTCAGCCGCCATCTCCTTGTCTTCGGACATCCTCGCTCCGCCGCGGCCCGTCGAGGCCGAGATCGACACCTATGCCGTCATCAGGATTCAGGAGCCCACTCAAGCGCTCCCGGCAGCAACGACGTTCTGGCAAGCGCGGGTTCGAATCCGCGACCAATCGCGTACCCGCGGAACCCGCGTCCTTCCGTGGCAAATGGCACCCTTGGATTCCGAGTCAAAGTTGCGCCGCGAGCTTGCATCCTACGCTCACCTGCCTGACGACTGGGATGGCGAAGGTGCCGTCGCTCCGCCCCAGGCTGCCATTGACGACGCACTGACGTTTCTCGATGGCAGGCCCCCCGACATTCCGTTGCCTCGCCCCGACCAAGGTTCCGGGGGCGAGGTCGGAGTCTATTGGGACAACCGCGATGCCCAAGTTTTCGCCGAGGCGACTTTCGACGGTGACGGCACATTCGCGTACTTTGCGGCTCACGGGGTGCCCGGTGCCACTGCCGACAAGTGCGGCAGGGATGGCGCCGACGTCTCGGATCCGTGGCCCGAAGACATGCTGCGGATCCTGCGCAAGCCAGACCGCGCCTGACTCGCACCATCGTATGCCCTGCAGTTGTGTCGAACTGGAGATCCAGCATGGCCAAGGCCAATGCAAATGTGTCCACTACCGCGACCACTTTCCCGACTGCGCGTGCGAGCGTGGGTCCGTTAGCGAGCATTCTCCTGGCC
>LXNI01003042.1_pt1 | contig 10369 bp, 9 predicted proteins | sample 809091 | NCBI WGS metagenome assembly LXNI01 (sample SAMN04870527, study PRJNA318959) | sponge metagenome | biome: 01000161; feature: marine sponge reef; material: water | host: Sarcotragus foetidus | place: Greece: Milos, Mediterranean Sea | collected 2013-05-29 | depth 5-7 m | reverse complement strand
CCCTTCCGGCACCGCTTATCACTTCTTTACTCTTCCATAGTCTCGTCTTAAGATATTATAACCTGTTAATATTGTTGATATTTTATCTGCTATAGGCTGTTAAGCACAATCATTCTCTATCAGTAACTCTCATTATTCACGTGGGAAACAACGTGGGAAAACTGGGAAGCAACCTGAATTGCTAAGCGCCGGATGGATCAGTTGCAGGGGGCAGGTCAAGAAGGGTTCGTCTGGTTGGCTGCTGGCGATTGTTGGCGGGGCGGGCAACGACACCCTGTACGGTGGTCCGGGCGGGGGCGACGATGTGATGGCCGGCGGGCTCGGCAATGACCGGCTGTTCGGGGGGCAGGACAACGATACCCTTGACGGCGGGCCCGGTGACGACAGGCTTGCAGGTGGCGCAGGTGCCGATGTGTTTGTGTTCGGCCCCGCTGACGGCGCGGACACCGTGACGGATTTCAGTGCAGGGACCGACAAGGTTGACCTCACTGCGTTTGAGATTGAAAGTATTGATGCTCTTGACATGACCACGGGTGATGATGGGGTGACTGTGGACTTGGGTGACATTGATGGTGGGACCGTCTTGCTGGCGGACCTCACCACGCTGCCTGATGCGGGGGATTTTTTGGTTTGATTATCGGTTCCGGGACCGCTCAGATGCCTTCGATGGTTACTGCCTCTACCAACGCATTCATGATAGTCTCAAAGTCCGGCTTCAATGCATAGTACAACGTACGGGGACGGGCATAGGCATCGGCATAGATTTCGCGTGTTGCGGGATCGCTGAGCAGAAAAGCCTCGTTTTTGGCCAAAACAGGGTTATCTTTCTTGCGAAACCGGTTTTGCTTATGCGTCTTGTAGTGCCTGGTTCCGATGAACGTGCGTACCTCCGGTTCCTGCAATAGGCAGAAAATATCGTAGTAGTGACGCATGAAATTGGCCGGGAAGTCACCCTGCTCCTGCTGCTGCCGGAACTTCGTCGAGATGGTCTGAAGCTTTTCGACGAAGGTGTAGCCAGGATGATAACAGGCCACATCAATGGCCCTGTTGTCGGTCACTTCAATCTTGTCAACAGCAAAGTCGTAGGCCCAGGAAGAAATCGTACACGGCCTGTTGGGCATCACAACATCAAAACCCACTTCAAGAAGGATGCCGTCTTTCAAACCAGCCAGGGTTCCTATCTGTGTGTCATAGTAAAGGCGAATACCACCGCTGCGATAATGGTCATCATCAAATTCATGATCGCGGACAACGCTCGTAATCCCGTCGATAGAGATCGTTTCAGCCAGCCAGTCATAGAATGCTTTGCGGCTTTCGTCGTGGGCTTTTTTTTGCTGGTTTGGATTAGTGGCGACATCCATCTCCTCGGGAGGCTCTATGCGAATATCGATGTCCTCAGAGAACCTGTCAATGATGCCGTAACCCTTGGAAAGCGATGTTCCACCCTTGAGCTCAAAAGACAAGCCCAGCTGTTGCAGGCCGTACAGGCAATGCATGATCCAGTAGTCTTTTTCGACAAGGATGGGGTCGATGGGGCGTTGTTCACTGACGATGCGGATCAGATCGGCAAATTCCTTGTCCTGGTGAAGAAATTCATGAGGCATGAGGCATTGCACCCTGGGCCAATAATGGCTCAAAGAATTTCCTGGCTTTTACGCCACCGTACTCGCGAACGGTTTTTTTCAGGGCCTTATGATCGGCACTCTTTGCCTGCTTTTTCACCCCCTCCAGCAGCGAGGGTTTGTGCTCGGCCAGACGATCAAGGTTGTCCACCAGATCAACCAGCAGGAACTCTCTGGAGAGCGCTGATGGGAAATGTGGCTTCCTCCGAAAATCAAACGTGCGGTTACCAAGACTGAAACAGCCATGGCGCTTGTGGTTGTAAACGACGGTCTCGTTGTAGAGCTGTGTTGAGCCCACCCCGAGCACGTTGTAGGCATTAGGTGACGTCAGCAAAAAACGGTGATCTTTCAGAAACACTTCGACAAGCTTTTCATCGCCAGCCGGCGCAGCCCCAAAGTTTGTGCGCTTGGGGCAATAGTAAAGTCCGCCCGATAGCTTAGTCAGAGTTCCCTCCTCAACAAGCTGCTTCAGGTGCCGGTCCACGGCGTTTGACCACGGCAGGAGATCGGCGCGGCGGTAGACCTGCCCCGGGCGGAGATGTCGTTTCAGTTTGTCTACGGCACTCATGGACACATGGTACGCTGTTTCAGCTTATAACGCAAGTAATTTTATTAAATATTCATGCACTATTGCACGCCCCTGAAAACCAACCCCAGTATTGCAGGGTATTATCCCTGCGGGCCCCGATAGCTTCTGCGCCGTGGTGTCCTTAAACAGAAAAATTTACAGTCCCTATCAAACTTAAGGAACCTTTGAGATTATCCCGTTTTCAATAATTTTCGTCATGTTTTTGACTGATCCGCGCAATCTGTTAGAGTAGTTCTGGGGACATATATGGTTCGTGTCATGACTTTGTGGACGGCGAGGAAATGTGGTTTATCGGTTCCATGCCTTATGTCCCCTGGTCTGGAGGGCGGCGTCAACAAAAACAATAGGTTATTAGTGTATTTCTATTCCCCCTTCCGGCACCGTTTCTGTTTTTCCGGCAGTTCTCAGTAGTTCCTATAATGCTCTATAACCTTTTATAATTAAAGGGAAATCTTGTAAAGCAGACTAAGTCTGGCGAATCTGTTGGATTGCTGATTTCAAGGCAGGCCTAATCCTGGACAAAAACTGGCCGTAGTCGCGAACGGACAGGGTGGTTGCGGCACCGTACATATGCTGTAGTTTTTTGTCCTGTTGGATGGGGGCAATTGAAAGGCACAGGCAACCAACTCCTACTGCTCTTATTTCCTCAATGGCCATGCGGGTATCTTCCTCCGCATAGCGTTGCTCGTAGTCGAGATCGTAGGCAAAGCCATCGGTTATCAGAATCATCAGGCAATGTGGCATTCTGGTTTCGCGTCTGAGTTTAAGCGCAGCGTGGCGTAGAGCAGCGCCGGATCGGGTATATCCTTCAGGAGCCAGCGCTTCCAATTTACGGTGCATGACACTGTCAATGCGGTTTTCACTGAAAGATTTGATGCGCAGAAATCTGACGTCATGGCGTCCGAAGGAATTGTAGGCATAGAGCGCCACACTGTCACCAAACTCGTGAAGCGCTCTGGTGATGTGGTACGCTAATCGTGTCTGGATGCTATGAATAGAATTGCCCTCCGTGTCCCGGTCGGTTGCCGAGCCCGATATGTCCAGCAAGGTCAGCACAGCCAGATCTCTGCGAGTCTTCATTTGTCGAAAGTACACGCGATCATCAGGTGTGCAGCCTGATGCCGAGTCGGTTATATACTGAATCAGTGCGTCGAGGGACAGTTCATCGCCGTAGGACTCCCGCGGATGACTTTCGTGGCTCAAACCAATGCCTGCTACTGCTCGCCTTAGAGACTGTGGAGGATGGGTAAATTGGTCCTCGTTTAACCGTACCGGCACGCTCTCGACCGGCGAGTTCTCCTCATTTATGGTTACCCATTCGGCTCGATAGAAACGAGTTCGAAAGTTCCATTCGGGATGGCGGGCTACCTGAGAACCCAACTGTTCTCCAGGTTCGTACTTTCCGGAATGCCAGTTTGATGTTTCCAGTAAATTGTTCGGTGGAAGTCTTTGATTGCCGCGGGTAATCAGCCCCTGAGCACCAGGCGTGCTGAATGGGTTCAGCCGGCTCGTCTTTGATTGAAGTCCGAGTATTTCTGTCAAGCTCCTACCCTTACGCAATGGGTTATAGAACTTGGATAGCATCGAAGAGTTTCTATCATCAGCATCGTCTGGGGGGCCGCGAGAGGTTTTCTCCGCCAGGGCCCCGTCGTTTTTTGTGGTAGGGACACTGTCTTGAGCAGATGTGCGGGACAGGTTACGGATCAGCAGACGGGGTTTAAGCTGGCCCATGAATCGGGGTATTTCGGGAAGTTCCGCGCTGCTGCGCGCCAGGTCGAGAGATTCCTGGCCGGTAGCGCTGGTACAGGGAAGCCAATCTACCCCCATTTTGTCAAGAAATAATTGCGGTAGCCGGGCGCGATTTACCTGTACTACACGATAGAATTCAGTAATGAAATAGCGCTGCGTCAGTAGAGCCCGCCCCGCTATCCGAATCATCATCGACAAGGAGAGATCGCCGTCGCGGAGCAGCAGAGCCTGAGTTATCACTGACGCTTGAACATCTGTGCCTGGACCTCTTGCTGGAAGAAAAACTTTGGTTCCATCCGTGCAGGCATGAGTTAAGTCGGGGAGTTCCCATACTGTGACAGCTCTTCCCGCGATGGCGCTCGCCAAAGAATTATAGACTTTTAACTCTTGCATATTATTACCGGTACACTCGGACAAAGAGGAGCTAATCCTTGAAATACGCTTTGACCAGCTCCTCCAGGCTTTCAGCGAGGGACCGATCATCACACAGGGGAAGTATCATGCCAGACAGTATGGCCTCCCTGGGGGTCAGGCCGGAAGAAATAAGGTCCCCGGCGGCAATAATTGACCGCGTGGACGATACTTCGGGAAGGCCTGGCGCATCCAATTGTCGAATTGCCGCCGCGAGTTTCACCAGCTCGGTTGCGACCTCCCGGTCAACCCGGCTTTCCTTAACGACGACTTCTACCTCCACATCGGGGGACGGGAAATCCAACTCCAGTGCGACCATTCTCTGCCGGGTTGATGGCTTTAAATCCTTCAAGACACTCTGGTATCCTGGATTATAGGAAACAACCAGCATAAACTGCGGGGGAGCTGTTAAAGTTTCTCCCAGCCGATCGAGATAGAGTTCCCTGCGATGATCGGTTAATGCATGTATAAGGACCGTTGTATCAGCGCGGGCCTCAACGACCTCGTCCAGATAGCAGACGGCGCCTTCCCGCACGGCCCGGGTAAGCGGGCCATCAATCCACTCCGTGGATCCGCCTTTCAGGAGATATCGTCCCAGCAAATCAGCAGAACTGAGATCCTCATGACAGGAGACTGTGATCAGAGGACGCTCCAGCCGAGCGGCCATGTGCTCGACAAGACGCGTTTTTCCCACACCGGTTGGTCCCTTGAGCATTAGCGCATGGCGGCTCTTCCATGCCGATTTGAACACTTGAGTTTCGGTACCAACCTCAAGGTAGTAGGGTATTGATTTCATAAAGTATTTGGCTGATATTGCGGGTTCTCATAGTTTCTTCGACGATTTTGAATATGTCAATATCACCTGGAAAGAGTACCAGGTAATTCAACGCAGGCGCATAGCAGTATCCTGTATATTTGCACGTCTTTAGTCGTTGACCCAACATTAGCTACTTTAAACCACCCTGTCTGCATAGCTTTTGTATATGTTCACGGTGGTATTTACTATTGGACAACAAGTGACGTGCATATTAGCTTGGTCATTAGTTGTTGTCAGCGTGGACCTCATAATCCATCGATCTATTTGCCGCTGCTGGTTGCAGTGACGTTTAAGCACTATAAAGCTGGATTTGTCACTGCCGATACTGTTAAACAGAGGTGTCTTCGTTTAGTATGAAGTTTTTGCAAAAGGGTAGTGGCGTCATGGACTTCAAGATTAGAGTTCTCAGGTATTTTGTCACAGTAGCCGAGCAAGGATCAGTAACTAGGGCATCAGAGCTGTTGCATGTTGCGCAGCCCTCCCTGTCGCAACGCATACGTACATTTGAAGATCTTCTAGGTTTTCCCTTGTTTGAACGCAGTCATGGATCCATCAAGCTGTCAGAGCAGGGAAAAGTCTTCTTGCCGCTGGCCCGGGAGCTGGTAATTACCTCTGACCAGGCAGGCCTCATGGTGCGAAACCTTCGAGATGGCAATGTTGGCACCCTGCGGATTGGGGGCTCCTGGTTTAATATGGAGCGTCCTGAGGTAAGCGGTCTGGTAGACCGCTTTGCAGACGAATTTAGTAGCGTTGAAGTGATCGTCGAGCGTGGCTTGTACAGCCCTGAGTTACTCACTAAACTGAAGCTAAAAGAGCTTGATCTGGCTTTTATATCGGGGGTGGTCGATACCGACATCTTTGACAAGATTAACTTACAGCCAATGGTGTTTGATCTATTGGTTCCTAAACGTTCCGCCCTGGCAAAAGCAAAAGAAGTAGACCGCGCCAGCTTGTCGGGACTCCAAGTGGTCTGGTATCGGAGGAAGAATAATCCGCATATTTATGATGCGGTTAACAATTACCTTGTAGCGTGTGGCGCAGAGATTTTGACCCCTCCGGACACTCATCGGGGAGCGATGATTCGCTATGCTCAGAGAACCGGGAACTGCACCTTGATTGGCAGGGGTACACCCATTGAAGCAGAAGATATGGTCGCGGTTCCGTTTCCTTCAGAAATCATTACTTTCGAATCCTCACTGGCACGAATAAAAGGCGGTGAAAGTAGCATGGTAGAGCAGTTCTGGAGGTGGGCGGAGGACCAACTGACTGATGACGACATTAGTGAATAGCAATATCTCTTCAGCGATCAAAGTACTTTAAATTTCCCCGGTAATACCAATCATGAATGCTGAGAATCTTGTGCAACAATTGAATATCTCCCACCCGGGTAAATTCTTCATCGGCGGGAAATGGATTGACCCTCGGGGTAGCGATTCGCTAGAAATCGTGTCCCCCGTTTCTGAAGAGGTGATAGCAACTGTTCCGGCTGCCAGCGAGACAGATGTGGACAGCGCCGTAGGGGCGGCGCGAGCTGCGTTCGATAGTGGCGAATGGCCACGCCTGGCCCCAAAGGAGCGCGCTGCCTATCTTACCAGGTTGGCTGAGCAGCTAAGACGTCGACAGGACGACCTGGCATTGGCTTGGACAGCCCAGATGGGTGCTCCGGTGTCCTATGCTAGAGCCTTGACACCTTCATTGGTCAATTTCTATGACTATTATGCTGGTGCAGCCGAATCATTCAACTGGATCGAGGAACTGCCTTCCTCTCATGAAGGGCAGCACGGATTGCTGGTTCGAGAGCCAGTCGGCGTGGTCGCCGCCATTGTACCGTGGAATGGACCATTTTTTACGATGACCATAAAGGTTGCGCCTGCTCTTATGGCGGGCTGTACCGTGGTTATCAAGCCCTCCCCGGAGACGCCGCTGGAAAGTCAAATTTTCGCCGAATGTGTAGAAGCGGCGGGTTTACCGCCGGGCGTGGTCAACGTGTTGCCCGCCGATCGGTATGTTTCGGATTATCTCGTACGTCAACAAGGCATCGATAAGGTGAGCTTTACGGGCAGTACCACCGCCGGGCGTAGAGTTGGTGCAGTCTGCGCCGATCGGGTGGCGAGAGTCACTTTGGAGCTTGGTGGAAAATCTGCAGCTTTGATTCTTGAAGATTATGATGTTGTCGAGGCCGCCAAGGTGCTGGCACCAACTTCCTGCCGGAATAGCGGGCAAGTCTGCACCAACCTGACAAGGTACCTTGTACCTGCAAGCAAGCACGATGATTTTGTCGCGGCATTAAAGGGCGAGATGGTCAATATCACAGTGGGCGACCCGAGTGCCGAAGACACTTTTATGGGCCCCATTGCAACAAAGCGCCAGTTTGAGCGTGTTCAAGAGTATGTGCGTATTGCCCAGGAGGAGGGCGCTGAACTTGTAACAGGCGGCCAGCGGCCGCAAGGTTTGGAGCGAGGCTACTACTTTGAGCCCACTTTGCTGGTGAATGTTAATAATCAGTCGCGGGTGGCTCAAGAGGAGATTTTTGGGCCTGTCATTGTCGTGATTCCCTACCAGGATCTGGATGATGCAATCACCATGGCCAATGATTCCGACTATGGCTTGAATGGCGCTGTATTTACTCACGATGTGGATAAGGCGTATCAGATTGCGAGAAGCGTTCGCACCGGTACTGTCGGCCAGAACGGATCCAAATGTGACTTTACGATTTCATTTGGCGGATTCAAGCAATCAGGATTGGGTAGGGAAGGAGGAATGGAAGCTCTCAATCACTTTGTCGAACTGAAAACAATTATTCTGGAGGGCAAGCCGAGTGGCCTGCTGGCCTGAGGAGATATTTTATGGAAGTCATTGCTGCTTTAGCAAAAAATGGTGGAGAACCGCTTACTGTTGAAAAGCTCACATTAGACGGGTTGGGTGAGAATGATGTTCTTATAGAGAACAAGGCGGCGGGCTTGTGTGCGTCCGATCTGGGGCAGTTATCGGGAGCAAAACCCGGGGTATTGTTCCCGTTACTCTCCGGGCATGAGGGGGCGGGCGTTGTGCTGGACGTGGGTAAGTCCGTGAGCGGATTGAAGCCTGGTGATCGAGTAGCGACCTGCGCACTCGGTGAATGTGGCGCCTGTGCGCATTGCCAGTCTAATCTTACCAATATGTGCCAGACCGCGGGACAGCAAGGCCTGGCCGCAGCTTACCAGTACTCCAGCCACTTTTCATTTGCAGGTGAACCAGTCGCTGTCACTGCGCCCGGGGCAACTTACGCTTCACATACTATCTGCAATAAGGCACACGCGGTTAAACTACCGGAAGAAGTATCCTACGATGTAGCGTGCCTGTTGGGCTGCGCCGTCATGACGGGGGTTGGTTCGGTAATCAATACTGCTGCAGTTCGCGCCGGCTCAGCCGTGGTAGTTTTTGGCCTGGGAGGTGTCGGGCTAAACGTGGTGGACGCAGCGCAAATGACTGGCGCCCGGCAGATAATCGGAGTAGATATCAGCGCTGAGAAAGAGGAAGTGGGCAAAAGATTTGGGATGACTGATTTTATTTGCAGTGCGAACCAGGCGGATATCGTCGAAGACATTCGAGATATTTCTGGCGGTGGGGTGGACTACGCCTTCGAGTGCAGCGGTATCAAGGCGCTCGTAATGCAGGCAATTGAAGCTACGCGCCCAGATTGGGGAACCGTTACTCTGGTAGGTATTCCCAAGGACACTGCGCTAAATGTGGACATGCGCCAGTTTCTCTCCGGGCGTACTTTGACGGGGTCCTATTTTGGCAAGGTCAAAGGTCGTACCGGGTTGTCACAGTTGGCCAATTGGTATGTGGCGGGCAAACTTCACTGCGATCAACTGATCAGTCATCGCTTAACACTCGAAGAAATCAACGACGGATTTGAGCTTATGAAGGCTGGTAAAGCCGTTCGTAGCGTCATTAGCTATTAGTCCGCGCTCGGTTGACAGGTCGTCCAGCCCTGTGAGATTGGATATTCCTATGGCCGTGACTAAAAGTGCTCTTGCTGTAAACCAATCGCTTTGTGGATAATTCTTCTATAACCAATAAATTGTTGAGTAACGCGCTTGAAGATTTCGTGCTCCTTTGCTTCCCAACTGGATACTCCGGGTTATATCGCCCATGCGGAGTCTCTGGGCTACGAGCGCGCGTGGGCTTACGACTGCCCCGCCAGATTCTCCGATATATGGATGACCCTCGCTCGCGCAGCTGAACGTACCAGCAGGATTGGACTGGGCTCTGCGGTCATCGTGCCTGGCTACCGGGAAGTGATGACCAACGCAGCGGCGATAGCGACACTTGAAGCCTTGGCTCCCGGGCGGGTCGCAATCGCGATCGGCAGCGGTGCCGGGCAAGCCAGCCAGGGACGCGGGCCGACGCGTTTTGTCGATCTGGAGCGGTACGTCCGCGCGCTGAAGGGTTTGCTGCGCGGTGAAGAGATCGAGTACCAAGGCACCGTCTTGAAACTGATGCTATCAGCCGATGAGGGTGCTGCGCTGCCGTTGCGCACGCCGATCCTTCTTGCGTCGGAGGGTCCCAGGACGCTGCAATTTGCGTCTGAATTCTGTGACGGCGTGGTATCGCTGAATGCACCGAGGCCGGGCCGGGAATGGTCTGCCGTCATAGTAAGCGGCACTGTGGTGGAAGACGATGATCCTGAAAGCAATCTGCGTATAATCGAACATGCGGGTCCGGGCGCCGCGATAAATTATCGGGCAATTTACGCAATGAGAGGGCCTGAGGCCGTCAGGCAACTTCCTGAGGGAGATCGATATCTGGAGGCTATCGGCCGACATCCGGAAGAGCGTCGGCACCTGTTTGCCTGGGCACGCCACGTCACCGGGATTTTACCGGAGGAGGCGGCTTTTTTGACACCTTCCATTGTGAGACAGTTGACCTTTACAGGTCCGTCAGACCAACTCAGTCAGCGGTTGGGCGAACTGAAGGCCTCTGGCGCGACGGAAGTGGTATACCAGGTGGCTGGACCTGCCATTGAGGACGATCTGGAGCGATTTGCCCGAATGGCAAGCGACTATATCGATCCCTAGTGTACCGTATCACAAATAGAGTTAATTATTTTTCGAATGCTGTGCCATGGCAAGTTTGGCACGATGGATCTTGGCCAGAATGTCTTCCCCCTTCGCCTTCCACTTGTACGGCTTGGGC
>LXNI01003041.1_pt1 | contig 10371 bp, 6 predicted proteins | sample 809091 | NCBI WGS metagenome assembly LXNI01 (sample SAMN04870527, study PRJNA318959) | sponge metagenome | biome: 01000161; feature: marine sponge reef; material: water | host: Sarcotragus foetidus | place: Greece: Milos, Mediterranean Sea | collected 2013-05-29 | depth 5-7 m | reverse complement strand
TCACGAGACCGAGGGGCTTGGTTTTCCCCGGTCAATTCCAAATTCGCTTATAGCCTCATTGACGGTTTTTTCATCGATCCTGCCTTCCCTGCAAAGCTCGTAAAGGGCCGCGATCGCGATGTGGCGGTAGTCGACCTCGAAAAAGTCGCGAAGCGCCTCGCGGGTGTCGCTTCTTCCGAACCCGTCAGTTCCAAGGGAAACAAGGGGCTTTGGGAAGTGGGCGGAAACGGAATCGGGAAGGCTTTTTAAGTAATCGGTCGCGGCGATAAATACCCCGTCTTCCCCTTCCATGCACTCTGAAATGTAGTTCTTTCTTCTCTTCTCCCCGGGATTTAGGCGATTCCACCTTTCTGTCTCCTTCGCGTCATCGTAAAGCGCCTTGTAGCTCGTTACGCTCCAGACGTCGGTCGGGACGCCGTAGGCGGTCTCAAGCACTTCCTTTGCCCAGAGAACCTCGTTCATTATGGCTCCGCTTCCGAAAAGATGGACCTTTTTCCCCGAGTCCTCGATCTGCGAAGGGGCGAACCTGTACATCCCTTTTATTATACCTTCCTCAACCCCCTCGGGCATGGCGGGCTGCACGTAGCGCTCGTTCATCACCGTTATGTAGTAGAATATCTCCTCCCCGTCCTGGTACATCCTTTTTATCCCGTCGCGAACTATCACCGCTATCTCGTAGGAAAAAGCCGGGTCGTAGGCCCGCAGGTTCGGATAGGCGTAGGCAAAATGATGGCTGTTTCCGTCCTGGTGCTGAAGACCCTCGCCAGCAAGGGTGGTCCGCCCCGCGGTGCCTCCCACCATGAAGCCCCTGCATTTCATGTCGGCAGCTGCCCAGATAAGGTCCCCTATTCTCTGAAAGCCGAACATGGAGTAGTAAATAAAAAACGGGATGGTGTTTATGCCGTGGGTTGAGTAGGCAGTGCCGGCCGCGATGAAGGAGGACATGCTGCCCGCCTCGGTTATGCCTTCTTCGAGAATCTGGCCATCCTTTGCCTCCTTGTAGTAAAGGAGGGTGTCCGCGTCGACCGGTTCGTAGATCTGTCCCACGCTTGAGTAGATACCCACCTGGCGGAAAAGCGCCTCCATCCCGAAAGTTCTTGCCTCGTCCGGGACTATGGGAACTATCAGGTCTCCTATATCCTTGTCGCGCATGAGTCTTGAGAGCATATGGACGATCACCATGGTCGTGGCCACTTTTCTTTTGGATCCGGATGTCTTTTTGAACTCTTCAAAAACTTTTTCCGGAATTTTCTCCAAGGGCTCAGCCCGTACGGTCCGCTTGGGGATGGTTCCGCCGAGGGCCTCCCTTTTTTCGCGGAGATAGTTCATCTCGGGACTGTCGGGAGCGGGCCTGTAGAAGGGAGCTCTTCTGATTTCCTGGTCCGTAATCGGTATGTAGAACCGGGTCCGAAAACGCTTGAGTTCCTCTTCGTTCAGTTTTTTCTGCTGGTGGGTTATATTCTTGCCCTCCCCCGCTTCCCCAAGGCCGTAACCCTTTATGGTCTTAGCTAAAATAACGGTGGGAGAGCCTGTATTCTCGACCGCGGCCTTGTAGGCGGCGTAGACCTTCTCTGAGTCGTGGCCGCCCCTTGCCAATCTTTCAAGCTGCTGGTCTGAGTGCCCCTCGACCATCTCTCGGATTTCAGGGCGTGTGCCGAAAAAATGCTCCCTTATGTACTTCCCCGGGGATATGGTGTACCTCTGGTAATCCCCGTCAAGGGCCGCCTCCATCCTCTCTACCAGAAAGCCGTCTTTATCCTGAGCCAGAATCGGATCCCAGGTCCCTCCCCAGACAACCTTTATCACGTTCCACCCGGCCCCCCTGAATATTCTCTCAAGCTCCTGTATTATCTTGCCGTTTCCCCTCACGGGGCCGTCAAGGCGCTGAAGGTTGCAGTTAATCACGAATATGAGGTTGTCTAGCCTTTCCCTTGACGCTAGGGTGATGGCTCCCAGGGTTTCGGGCTCGTCCGTTTCCCCGTCCCCGATAAAGGCCCACACCTTGGCGTCGGTGCGGGGCTTAAGGCCCCTGTCCTCGAGGTACCTGTTGAAACGGGCCTGGTAAATCGCCATTATGGGGGAGAGTCCCATTGAGACCGTCGGGAACTCCCAGAAGTCCGGCATGAGCCATGGGTGAGGATAGGAAGAAAGGCCTTCTCCACCGATCTCCCTTCTGAAATTGCGCATCTGCTCGATAGATACCGTGCCTTCGAGGAACGCCCTTGCGTATATGCCCGGCGAAGCGTGTCCCTGGAAGTAGATTATGTCCCCTTCCCTGTTCTCGCCACCGGCCCTGAAGAAATGGTGGAAACCTATCTCGTAGAGCGTCGCGGCTGAGGCGTAGGTGGAGATATGCCCGCCGATTCCGTCACTTATCCTGTTCGCGCGCACGACCAGGGCCATGGCGTTCCATCTTATTATGCTTCTTATGTTGCGCTCTATTTCGTAGTTGCCGGGGTAAGGCGGCTGATCCTCTAGGGAAATGGTGTTCACGTAGGGGGTGTTTGCGGCGTAGGGAATCTGCACGCCTTTTTTCTGGGAGTATATCCGGAGCTTTCTGAGCAGGTCGCTTGCCCTTTTGCGCCCGGAATTCTCGATCACGTACTCAAGCGATTCGATCCATTCCCGGTCTTCAGCTTCTTCTTCCGATATTTGAGGATCTTCTTCCATTATCCATGCAAAACGCGGCGAAGCGGGGCCGCGTGGGAATTTGCAACATGGAAAAACCATGTTGTCCTTGTAATCTGGAACCCTGCCTCAGACGCTCAAAACGGTGCTTTGGACCTGAAGCGGAAGCCCGGATTCGGAAAATCATTTTAACCGCAGAGGAAAAAAATATCACTACTGACGCGGAACTATTTCTGGGCTTCTTTTATGGCCATTAAAGCCATACCACCCTCACCTTTTTTTGGCACCTTATTGTTAAATATCGGCTAGGACATTTTGTAAAATCTATCGGATAGGACATCCCAATATCCTTTTATTAGAAAACAGAACATTGGGATTATAAGCAGAAACGAAATAAAACTTTCTCTCGACTGAAAAGTTTTTTCTTGGAAAACCGTAATTGTTATTGCAAATGAAAAAAACATCGCACTTAAGACTATTGTTTTCCATTCAAATAATATTGGTTGTCCTGTTCTCTCACCTCTCCACCTTTTTAGAGTAATTGCTCCACATCTAATCATTCCCCAAATAAAAAATCCTGTGAGAAAGACAACCGCCAGAGGAGGATGTTCTCCGCTCGTCTTTCCCGAGGAATATAGGGAAAGAAGATATGATAATTCCACCAAAGATACTCCCGTAAGGTATACAAACAGGTTGAGAGAGAACGTACCTCTTACTATGATTCTTTCTTGTTCCTCCGTAAATTTTCTTTTCGCCGGCTTTCTCATTAATGGATAAATAAAAAGAAAACCCAACAGTAATATCATCAAAAAGAAAATGGAATTCTCAGAAAAAATAGAATAGAGATGTGCCATCAATATAACGAGTTTGCTACTACTCATATCTAATTGTTCCCGTATTAATCATACCTAGATTATTTCCGTACTAACTTTCAGAGACGTCAATTTTACAACCGCGATTGATGATGCATCAAGTCATGCATCAAGTCATTGCCATTTTATACACTGCAATGTATCGTGGTTTCAAGAATCAAATGCGACAGAATGACCGATTTTACGCAAGTTTAATTTTGCACTGTGATTCAGCTTCAATTCTGCCATTCTTCTGGTGGAGCTATTTCCCATATACCGATAATCGGCGGCATCCCGCGTCCTTTAATTATCTCCAAAATAGATTTGTAATCCAATTCTTTTACTAATTCATCACATCTTTTCAGCATATTCGGAGAATCGATAGCCAGACCGACGGTATATACGAAAAAAAGCGAACCCCAATAAAGAGAAAAAGACCCTCTATAGAGATTTAGATGAGCCGGTTCAATCGAGAACTTTCCGGGTTCCCGTTCTGTGACCAGTCGTGCGAGTTCCATGGGACTGAAATGCACAAAGCGGGACGTCGCGCGATAGACAAGTTCATACGTTAATTTTTCTCCTACTTTTTCTGCAAGCCATAGTGTTGAAGGAATTCTGGGTTTTGTAGGATTAGGCCAGTTTAGTTTTTTTCCAAGCCGAAGCATCTCTTTCCGACTGTCCTTTTTTTCATTCTGAAATTTTTCCAGAGAAGGCAAGAGTCCAAGTTTCTCCGTTTTCGCCCTTCCCAATTGTTTCATCCTGAGTGCTCAGACACTTATAAACTTCATCTATCCCTATACAGCCAATCAGTGAATCCGCATCTGGTAGCGGAATTTCAGCCAAGTACTTGCTCCAAATAAACTCCTCGCACATAAGCCTCAGAAATGAACCTGTGATAAAGCCTTCTTCGTCCTCGACTAACTGGGAAATCAAACTAAGGGAATCAAACTGTCTACGCAGTATGGTTCTGCAGACAATCGGAAGACGTCCATTGCTTGGTTCCCAATCTATCTCGCTCGCTTTTTCAATAAATCCGCGAGTTAAATCCAATATACACCGGGTGTCGTTTTTAAGTGGTTCCAAATCTGCCACGGGTCTGCGGATGAACGGTTTCTTTGCCAATAAATCCTCCTTGATTCTTTTGCACTTACATACCTAGCTAGACAAACAGTATAATTTACCTCTTGAAAAGACAAAGAAGCTATCCAATAACAAGGAGGTCTAAGCTTTAATGGGAATACGTATCCGACCACGTGAAATCGATATAACAGAGAAAGAGCCATTCAGAAATGATTTGCTTGACCGGAAAGAGTCGGTTGAGGTCTTAACCCACCTAGTTGAATCTATAGAAGGTCCATGCGTCCTAGCCGTTGACGCAGCTTGGGGAACAGGCAAGACCACTTTCCTTACGATGTGGGCACATCATTTTCGCAAAATCAAATTCCCTGTGGTTGAGTTCAACGCATGGGAAACTGACTTCTCCGGGGATCCCTTTATAGCTCTCTCTACGGAACTAGCAGAGGGTATAAAGGGCAATTCTAGCAAAAAAGATTTAACTAAAAAAGTCGACTCTTTGAAGAAGGTAGCTAAGCAGTTTCTTAAACTGGCTACTTCAGGCGCTGTTCGATACTTAACCGGCGGGATATTGGATGTTGACCCATTGCTGGAGAACCAATCTGGTAACGTCCCCCCATATTCCACGGAGAACAGATTAAACGAATACCTGGACGCAAAGAAGTGCATCAAAGAATTCAAGCGTATTCTCCAAGACTTAGCTGTTGCGTTGTCAGAATCTCACGAGAACCGACCCCTGATCGTGGTAATTGACGAGCTGGACAGGTGTCGCCCTTCCTATGCCGTTGAACTACTTGAGGTCGTCAAGCACCTATTCGGAGTGGACCGTATTGTTTTCGTGCTAGCTATTAATCGTTCCGAGCTCGCTCATTCGGTCAGAGCACTCTATGGAAGCGGGTTTGATGCCGACAACTATCTGCGCCGGTTTTTTGATGTCGACTTCCGGCTCCCTGAGCCCGAACGAAAAACATTTATCGACTCAATGATTAATACAATAAATATCGAAGAATATTTTGGAAGAACCCATGACAAAAATATCCCTACTGACGTTCTTCCGGGCTTGCTTCAGGCTTTTTTCAGCGATCCCGATCTCAGCCTGAGAACAGCAGCGCAGGCCATTCACCGTCTTGGTTTGGTGTTTGCGTCTCTACGCAGCGACCAGCAGTCATTCATCCCAATGGTTGTTGTACTTCTTATACTTCGCACAATTGATTCAAATCTTTATTCCGGGTTCATCTACGGCGAAATTAACGATGCCGAAGTCGTTAAAACGATATTTGCCCGCCCCGGGCTGAAAAACTTACAAAGAAAAGATGCAGGTGACTATTTTGAGGCCATGGTCATTCTTGGTACTCTGGAACGGTCAAGCGAACCCTCTCTAGACGCAACTCAATCACCGCTATACAAAAAGTATAAGGATCTGTCTGACACTGAGTCGTTTGATTCAACAAAGAATCCTGATCACAGACATGCCAGTGATGTACTCTTAAGAGTCAGCGGATTGCGCAAATCCCGCTCTTACGGAGATACGTTCGGATTCAAACAGTCTGTCCAGCGACTTGAACTTCTTACGTCTTTTCTAATTGACGAGCATGCGGAAGCAACTTCGCAAGACTCATGAGATTAAATGACGCTGGAGTGACATAGCGTTTTCCAGAGAATCTCGAACATTAGGGTAAGCATATTAATGACAGACCAAGAAAAATTCGATCAGAAATCAAAAGAAGTTTCAGATGCACGTAACATTAAAACTCCTGACACTGCAAATATCTCCGCTGAAATATGGAAGAAATCCCGAGGAGGCGCTTGGGCCGCCAGAGGATTTGATTATCAGCACATGGTTTCCACACTTATCCTCGTTCGGCAGTGGGCAGGTCTTGCACCGTCTGGTTATCTCGTTCCCGAGGGCGTTGAGGATTGTGTGATCGAATTTCCAGACCGCAACACTTGGATTCAGATCAAGTCCCGTAAAGAAGATACGTTCAGCAACTCTGAAATTGACAATCTTCTAAATGCCATTGAAGTCAAGGCCGCATCAATTAAGAATGGAGAAAAATTTCGCGCCGCTCTCATACTGGAAAACCCGTGCTCCGCTATAAGCGAAATCGGAATTGATCAACTTTTTAAAGATGATTCGCAAGCAGTTTTTGTGTGTAGTGATCCGTATCCAGAAATCATAAGACTATTTTCGAAGCAACTTGGCGTGGCAGAAATGATTGCGGAAGGGCTCGCAAACAACCTTTACAGACTGATTGCCACCACCTCCGCGGGAAATGCATCTGTGACTTTTGACGAAAGGATGCGCATATCTACGACCGAAGTGGAGAGGCAGATATCTGAATATCTGGAATGTTCAGATTCATCGGCGATAAACGAAGCATTTTACAAAGGAGCCCTGCGACCTGTTGACTTTGTCACTCCCATTGATGAACCAAATTTTTATCAAGGTGTTAAGGTCAAACCGGGTCATGTCGCAGCAAGCTTAGTTGTGGATCGTCCAAATGATGTGAATAAAGTCACCGACATGCTTAAGCGGGAAAAAAATGTACTTGTCTCAGGCCCATCTGGCGCCGGAAAATCTGCCTTGTTGTGGTTATCAGCGGATGCGTTAGCGGAAAAATCAAAATTGTTTCAAATTACGGGGCTGGCAACTGTGGCCGACGCTGAGAATATTATCCGGTTCGTTCGGGCTCGCAGACCAACAAGCATCTCTCAAATCAGTCTGATATTCGACGAGGTAGGTTCAACAAACAGCGATCTTTGGAATGCACTCGCCCACAATTTAAGTGGACTGGGGGAAGTGTATCTTCTCGGTTCGATACGCCAAGAAGATACAAATCTGATCGTTAACCAAGCGGATACAGGGTTTATTTCGGTAAGCCTAGACGAGAACTTAGCGGAAAGCGTCTGGCGAGAACTGTCTACTAGGAACCAGACAAGTTGGAGTCACTGGCGTGAACCGTTTGAGCAATCAGATGGCTTAATGCTTGAATATGTCCACATTCTGACACAAGGAAAACGATTAGATGATGTTATCGGTGACCAAGTTCGGCAAAGGGAAACCGAGAGTCGAGACGATGAGCTGGCCATCATAAGAAGCACTTCCGTACTTTGCGCACGAGGCGGTGAAGTCAGGGCAGAAAGATTGTTTGAACTACTGGGGTTGAAACCGGAAGCCGCAAGGAGTTCATTAAGGAGACTGATTGACGAACATCTTGTCCGAGAAAGTCGCTCGGGGATACTTGGCGGACTCCACATGCTACGTTCGAAAGCTTTGTGCAAAGCTTCCCACGATGAGACCGCACTCATAACCGAAGATACTCTCTGGCAAAGCCTTCCGGCAACGACCAAAGAAACATTACCGAGACTAGTGCAATCCCTTCTTGCTGATGTCGGGGAAAAGGAAGAAGATCATGTACTTCTGAAACTAGCCCAAATGCTTAGCAAGAGCCACGAAATCGATTTATGGACGGCGGTTCTGACCGGATTAGGACTCGCAACGCTCGAGCGCGCTGCAGTTTTATTCATATCCATACTTGAACAACACGGTTTGCACCGCTACTTCTGGAATATAGCAGCGGTGGCCGCGGTTATTCCCAGCTTCGATATTACCGAACTATTAGGAACCTCGCGATCTCAAAACTTGCGAGATTCCATATCAGCTTTCCAAGCATCGCCAATCCATGACCTGCGGTCCGCCTGCTTAAAGAAGCTTCCAAAAAAAAGCAGAACTCCTGATCACCTCTCTATTGCACAGGCTAACGAACTACTTTCCTGCCTAGTACCGATATTCAGAAGCGATCCTGTAGAAATTCCGTTTGAACCGGATTTCGTCAACGACGGCGAATCGGATATATATCAGATAGCGACCCTTCTGTCCACCGCCTATCTGATCGGTTCCGATCTGGCAGAGAGTTTTATGGAAACTTTTGGAGGTGAGCAATTTTTATTTGATCTCTTTTATTCCCAGACCCCTTGGGTTACTACGCCGGTAATTGATCCCGACGGTGCTCATGGACGTACAGTGCGTTCTGATTGGTTTTATGTAGAAGAAGAGTACCAGCCTGACCCTCATAGCACTATTGTCAACATCTGTGAAACCCTGCTCGCTTTATCTCCAAGATCAAACGCCGTAGCTTGCGATGCCATCAATCCTTTTGGAGAAACCATTGCTGTTGGTGAGTTCAGGCCTTGGTCCAAGAACATTCCCAGAAAAAACCTTCCGCCTGACACCCGTATCGCATGGAATGTAGCTTTCGCTCAGATAATGGCAGCCAGAACTGCTACAACAGACAGGTTGACCGATTATGCAAAGCAGATGGATTCGCTCGTTCGAAGAACCGAGAAAGTTTTTCATTCCTATACCGAAAAATGGATCAAAGGAAAATATATCTCGAACGCGACGGCAGACTCACTTATTACCGAAATCAACGAAATTGTAGATGCTGTCAGTGAATTTATCTTTACCGACCCAATAACTCTGCCACATTCAATGACGAAACCGGTTAAAGCTTCCGATACCGACAATCTGGGCAATTTGTTGGTATCAGTACTTACTAATCTTCTCCCCAGATTGAACGAAATCAAAGGCATAAAAGCCGCCGCCACATTCGCTGGAAGCCTCGCGACCCAAGCACAGGAGCATTCCAGTTCGGACATATGGCGTATAATGTCATCACCACATCCCAAACTTACTGCTTTGTCGAGTCGTCTCGATGATGTTATGTGCGTTATGCATGAAATGGGTCAATGTAGTGACGGACCAACCAAAATTCCGGGAATCATGAAGCCGATACGGAGAGCGCCTCTAGGAAAAGCAGTTGCCGCAGCCGCAAGACACTGCCGCTCTATAGCTGATCAGCGCTTCCGGAAAAAATTGTCTGCCGTTGAGAAGGCGTTTAAGGAACGGGGCTGGACCGCTCGTTGCATAGACCGAACTCTCAACGAAAACGATTCCCCATACTGGCCAGCACGGGATGTAGCAATTCTTGTGATGTTGTCGGGTTTCGAGATGGAAGAATCAGTGCGCTACTACATGGAATGTCCCATCATTGGAGAAGAATTCCTAGGAAACGATTGGCAGTTCAGGACAGCTCCGGTCGTAAACAATTTGCTTCTGCCATATCTGGCCTTATATCTAACAGCAATCGGACCGATACCGGATTTGGATTTTTCTCGCAATTGGTCAGACCGTATAGACTATACCTTCCTGAAATCAGAGGTCTTGGAAAAATTTGACGAGGCTTTGGCCGCTTGTATCAGCATGTCGGCAATAATTGCGTGTTGTGGGCAGAAAAACGACCTTCATACCGAAGAGGTCAAGGCGATTTCGCAAGCAAAGGAAACCTTTAATCGAAATTGTGACTTTCTCGCAAAAGCAGTTGAGCATACAGATTCTGAAAACTTACAACTCGCACTTGAATACCTTTATGAAAGCTATAACCGGTTTGTCAAAGAAGTCGAAGACACAAACGCCAATAATGAAATTGATAACCCCCTGTATAAAATTGTTTACACGTCACTAGGTGGTGAGGAAAGTGAAGATGTATTTAACCTTGCCTGTATACGCTTAATAATTATGCAGGATGAGTTATCTCGTGATAAACAAAACGGGCTTACAGAATAAGCAGAATGAAGAGATTTTGTGTCGTCTGAAAAGCCGGACCATATCTCAATATAATTAAATTAAGTTTAACCTACTTTCCGCACAAAAAATATTCTCGTTTTCCCGATTTATTGCTTTATAACTGACTCATATTTGCTGATAGTTTTTTTGTGTCTTCTTGCCCTTTTTTCCTCTTGACCCGGTATTTTTATA
>LXNI01003040.1_pt1 | contig 10371 bp, 4 predicted proteins | sample 809091 | NCBI WGS metagenome assembly LXNI01 (sample SAMN04870527, study PRJNA318959) | sponge metagenome | biome: 01000161; feature: marine sponge reef; material: water | host: Sarcotragus foetidus | place: Greece: Milos, Mediterranean Sea | collected 2013-05-29 | depth 5-7 m | reverse complement strand
CCCGCACGAATGAGCCCCGCCGGCGGACACCGCCATGAACGCGTACTCGACCGGCTCGCCGACATCGGTCGGCAGCGGCGGAACCTCAAGCAACATCACTTGCCCCGGCGCTGCCACGGGCTCCGGTTCGGCGGCGCTTGGGGGGCGGCTGTCGGGCAGGTCTGTGCTGGCGCAGGCCGCCGCGAGCAGGGCCAGGCCAACGACCACAGGCGCGAGCCGGTCCGTTCTCGCCTCCAAGCTCAGGAGCCTCCAACAAACCCAGGGCGATTCAACTTGGTGTCGCCTCGGAGGTCGGTGGCGACGGCGCCCCAGCAGGTGGCGGTGTGGTCGCTGCGCAGCGCGCACGAATGGGGATGGCCGGCGGCGACGGCTATGTAGGTGCCGGTTGGTGCGTCGGTTTGGCCGTTCTCGTTCGCTCCCCAGCAGGCGATCGTGGCGTTCGTGCGCAGCGCGCAGGAATGTCTGCCAGCGGTGGAGATCGCCGTGAACGTGCCTGCGGGGGCGTCGGTTCGGTCGTCCCTCCAGTCGCCCCAGCAGGCAATGGTGGCGTTCGCGCGCAGCCCGCAGGAATGCCCGAGGCCGGCGGTGACCGCCGTGAAGTTGCCGCCCGGCGGGGGGTCGGTGTGCAATTGCCAACTGCGGCCCCAGCACGCCAAGGTGGCGTCGCGGCGCAGCCCGCAGGCGTGGTCGCCGCTGGCGGCGATCGCGGTGAAGGCGCCCGCCGGCGGGTCGGTTCGGGCGAGAGGATTCTCGCCCCAGCACGCCACGGCGCCGTCGCGGCGCAGCGCGCACGAACCGGAACCGCCGAGGGACACGGCGACAAACTCGCCCGCCGGTGGGTCCAACTCGTCGTAGGGGAACCCTCCCCAGCACGCGATGGAGCCGTCGGGGCGCAGCGCGCACCCATGATGGCTGCCGACGGAGATCGCTGTGAACGGACCCGCCGGCGGGCTGGTGTTCCCGGAGTAAACCCCATGCGGAGTATGATCCCCTCCCCAGCATGCGATCGTGGCGTCAGGGCGCAGCCCACACGCATACTCCAAGCCGGCGGAGATATCCACGAACTGGTCGCCCTCCGGCGCGTCCGACTCGCCGTAGAGGATCCCTCCCCAACACGCGACCGCGGCACCGCGGCGCACCCCACACGAATGCCCCGCGCCGGCGGAGACCGAGACGAACTCGCCCTCCGGCGCGCCGGCTTGGCCGTGCTCGTTCTCTCCCCAGCACACAACGGCGGCACCGCGGCGCACCCCACACGAATGCAACCGGCCCGCGGACACCGCGACGAACTCGCCCTCCGGCGCATCGGCCTGGCCGTACTCGTTCCACCCCCAGCACACAACGGCGGCACCGCGGCGCACCCCACACGAATGCGACTGGCCCGCGGACACCGCGACGAACTCGCCCTCCGGCGCGTCGGCCTGGCCGTACTCGTTCCACCCCCAGCACACAACGCCAGCGTCGCCGCGGCGCACCCCACACGAATGCGACCGGCCCGCGGACACCGCGACGAATTCGCCCGACGGCGCGTCGGCCTGGCCGTACTCGTTCCACCCCCAACACACAACGCCAGCGTCGCCGCGCAACCCGCACGAGTGCAGCCGGCCGGCGGACACCGCGACGAATTCGCCCGACGGCGCGTCGGCCTGGCCGTACTCGTTCCACCCCCAACACACAACGCCAGCGTCGCCGCGCAACCCGCACGAATGCGACCCGCCCGCGGAGACCGCGGTGAAGGAGCCTCCCGGGGGCCTGGCCTCGCCGTGGTCGTTCCGACCCCAGCACACAACGGTGGCGTCGCTGCGCACCCCGCACGAATGAGACCCGCCCGCGGACACCGCCGTGAACGCGTAGTTGACCGGCTCGCCGACATCGGTCGGCAGCGGCGGAACCTCAAGCAGCTCAACAGGCTCCGGTACCGGCGGCTGCGGCGCTTCGGACTCTGTAGGCGGAGGCCGTTGACGGGTGGTCGTGTCAGGCGGGTTTGAATTCGCGCACGCCGTGGCCACTAGCACCAAGCCAATCGCGCCGAGGATCCATCGGGCCCAGCCGGTTCGAGTCCGCGGTGTGTGGTGTGGGGGCTGGGAGCGTTCAGGGTTGCGCGCGTCGGCGGGGGTTGTGTGTGTGGTGGGGGCGGGGTGTGAGGGGGTGTAGGAGTTCACGTGTGGCGGTTTGGAGTGCCGGTGGTGTGGTGCTTAGGTGTTTGGGGTGGGTAGGTTCAGTCGGCAGGTGTACTCGGTTTCGTTGCCGTGGACAGTTTTGTGGAGCGTGTAGCCCTTTAGGCATGAATGGATGGTGACGGTGAGTGCGGTGATTGTGATGGTGCGCTCACAGGTGTGTTTGATGGTGCCGGCGACGTGGTCTTCGTAGAGTTGATAGCGGGGTTCGTTGGGGGCGACGGTCGGGCAGCTGGCCGGTGTGGTGGCCACAGTGGCGTTGATGGTTTCGGTCTTCTCGCAGGTGGGCGCGCTGGTTGTGTCGGCCGGTTCGACGCGGGTGTGGGTGTCGGGGCAGGTGTAGATCGTGGGCCGGGTGGGGGCTCGGGTGGTCGTCTTGACGCAGTCTGTGCCCGAGAGTGTGTAGCCGGAGGGCGCGGTGTCACAGTCGTAGGTGACGGTGGGTGTGTCGGCGAGGACGCACTTCGAGCCGGACAACCTCCCCGAACTGCACGAATACGTTGTCTTAGACTTGGGTGTGGAAGTGAGCACGCACTTCGAGCCCGACAACCTCCCCGAACTGCACGAATAGGTTGTTTTCAGGGTCGGCGAGGCCGTGAGGACGCACGTCGAGCCCGACAGGATCCCCGAACTGCACGAATACACCGTCCTCGACGTCGGCGTGGCCGTGAGGACGCACTTTGAGCCCGACAGGGTCCCCGAACTGCACGAGTAGGTTGTTTTCAGGGTCGGCGTGGCGGTGAGGACGCATTTCGAGCCCGACAGGGTCCCCGAACTGCACGAGTACACCGTCACCGAGGCCGGCGTGGCCGTGAGGACGCATTTCGAGCCCGACAGGGTCCCCGAACTGCACGAGTAGGTGACCGTGGCGGCGGCGGTGAGCTTCTTGCGGCACTGATAGTAGAGGCCGTTGTAGATGAGCGCGTAGCCCGCCGGGCACCTCGTGCCCGTCGGGCTGCTGTAGATGTACTTGTAACAGGTCGCGCCGCGGCGCGTGTAGCCGCTGCCGCAGGAATACGACGACGCCGCCGCCGTCGACTTGCGGCAGTACTGGCCGCCCAGCGGGATCCTCACCAGCGAATACCCCGACCGGCACACATACTTCGCCGTCGCCTTCGCCGGCAGCGACTTCTTGCACTGGCGCAGAGGCGTGCCGAACGGCACCACCGTCGTCACCAGCGAATACCCCGCCGAGCACACATACTTCGTCGACGCCGACGCCGGTGCCGACTTGCGGCACACCCGGCCGCCCAACGGGACCGCCACCAGCGAAAACCCCGGCGAGCACGAATACGCCGTCGACGCCTTCGCCGGCAACGACTTCTTGCACTGGCGCAGAGGCGTGCCGAACGGCACCACCGTCGTCACCAACGAATAGCCCGCCGAGCACGAATACTCCGTCGACGACGACGCCGGCACCGACTTGCGGCACTCCCGGCCGCCCAACGGGACCGCCACCAGCGAAAACCCCGCCGAGCACGAATACTCCGTCGACGACGACGCCGGCACCGACCGATGACAGACCCGGCCCTGAACCGTCACCAGCGTGTAGCCCGGGGGGCACGAGTACGTCGCCGTCGCCGCCTCGCGGTCGGTCCTCGAGCAGGACGCCCCGCCGCTCACCGGCGCGAACCCGTCCTCGCACTCCGGGTCCCCCAGACTCGCCGTCGGCGCCGCGACCAGCGTCCGCCGGCACTTCTCCACACCACCAACAGTCACCACCGCATACCTGGGCACAACAGGCGGGCAACCCACAACCCGCTCCCCCGGCGTCACCGGCGCCGAGTCCGGGAGATCACACTCAAACCCCTCATCGACAGCCCTCAACGTCCACGAATCCCCATCGTCCGGACACACTCCGGACACCTCCACAACCGGAGCCACCTCCACAGGGATCGTGCACGAACCAGCCCCGCCAACACTCCCACCAGAAGCCCGGGCACTCTCCCGCGCCGCTCGCGGATTACGGCCCGAGGTCAGACGCGCGTTCACCTGCTCGGACAGGTCGCTGCGCATCGACACTCCCGAGCGCTCCGCCTCGACGCGGAAACCATGGGTCACCCGCGTTGGCAGGCCTGAAATCACAGCCCGCACCGAACAACTGCTCGGATCGGCGTCGACCGGAACGGTCCTGAACGGCCTCGTCGCGCCAAAGCGATATATGTGGACGTAGTAGTCGGTGGCTCCGCGCACCGAACTCCACGACAGCACAACATCCTGACCGTCCACCGCCGCGCTCAGATTCACCGGCTTGGAGGGCGGACCGTAAACAAGCGCTGGCGTACCCAATGACCATACCTCGTCGTCGAAATCAAACTGCCACGTCGCATTCTTCTCTACCCCACGCCGCGATATCTGCTCAATGTCCCCGCGAGTAATGCCGAACACTGCGAACTCGTGGCCCGTGATACCAGCAAGAGTGATGCCTATCGATAGTTTCTGTACCAGCACGTCCTGCCCGTCATCGTCTTTGACGTGGACTTCGCCGGGGACAAGCCATGATCCGACGAAGTCTCGGCTGAACCAACCTCGATACTCCCACGGATCGGTCGAGCCCACCGCATGACGGAACACCACATAGCGCTCCGCATTACTCACATACCGCCGTTTTTCATCGAATTCGCCCGTATCCGGCGGAGGAGAGCCCGCATACAACCTCCACTTGTTAGAACCCTGTTTGACGAACTGCATCAACAGACGCCTACCCGGATGATAAATCGAATGCAAATCCTTAAGATCCCGCGTTCGGATATCATCAGTCCTGCACATGCCGGATGCCATCACAGACTTGTAATGATCGCTATTCTCGCAACTAACTGTGTTAGTAGCGTAGTAATCTCCGAGCCCCAAAAAGTGCCCCAGTTCTTCTATCATGACTCGTAACTTTTGCGCGGGTGTGGGCGGTATCACATCCGGATCCGTGCTACGAACCAAAGACGTGTAGCTCCACGCGATGTAGATTCTGCCACCAACAATTATCGGAGGATTGTTACCTCTTATTAGCGTCCACGCGCATCCCGCAGGTTCTCCAATGGGAGGGGTACAATAGTCACCGATTCTACTGTCACTGACATATCGCACCTCAAGGAAGAGTTCTTCGTCTGTTGGACAGGAGTCCTTCCACATGAAAAGATCACGGTTGAATCCCGTGCGACCATTCCGAATTGTGTCATTCCAAGCGTTGATGCCTTTCTTGATATCAGTCGTAAAGGCTGGACTATTTTGTAGGTTACATACCGAGATCGCCTGGCCGTAGACCATGTTGGGGTGGACGGCAATAATTGCTTTGGGGGGGAGACCTTTATAGGGTCGCCAGTGCTTTTGGCTAGCACCGTATTCGAGACTTGGGTTGCCGATGGTGAGTTGGTTGAAGAGTGTGTTGGTTCTGGTTGTGTCGGTTGTGCGTGTGCGGATGGTGAAGTTTCCTGCGGTCGTAGGGATGTGACGGCGGATTTCGGTGCCGGTGGTCCAGTCGAGGATGATTTCGGCGCCGGTGACGGGTTCGGTGAAGTGGGCCATGTTGTTGTCGCTGAGGCCGGAGAACTGCAGGGTGAGGCCTTGGGGGAGGGTGATGAGGACCCACTCGTCGGGGGTGCCGAGGACGTAGGTTTTGCCGGGGTGCATGAGTCCGTTGTTGTATTCGGTGGTGTAGGCGTCCTCGGCTACTTCTATTCGGATGTCGGCAGTGGTGGTGGTTCCGGTGTTGTCGGTGGCGGTGAGGGTGAGGGTGCGGGGGCCGGCTTCGACGACGTTGGCGTCGGGGCCGGCGGTGGCGAGGTCGACGCCGCGTTGGGCGCAGGGGACGGTGAGGGTGCCGGTGGGTTCGGTGCGGATGGCGTCGGGGGCGTCGGGGCTGGTGATGGTGTAGGGGGGCGCGCCGCCGGTGACGTGGTAGGTCACGTCGATGGCGCCGACGCCGCGGCGTCCGCCGCCGGGCGCGAGCGCGCCTTCGGAGCCGAGGCAGTGGGACGGCGCGGCGACGGCGACGGTGAGCCCGTCGGGGACCTCGACGGTGACGGAGAGGGTGGCGGAGGCGCTGCCGGCGGCGTTGGCGGCGGTGAGCGTGACCGTCGCGCTGCCGGCGGCGGCGCCAGTGAGGGTCACGGTGGGGCCGTCGATGGTGGCGGTGGCGACGGCGGTGTCGTTGCTGGCGGCGGTGTAGGTGTGCACGTTGCCGCTGAAGGCGTCGGCTATGTGGATGGGGAGTTCTTCGCCAACGGCGATGGTGCGCGCGGTGGGCGTGCCGGCTGTCCGGGGCGGGGTTAGGGCGTTGACGGTGACGTTGAAGGATCGTGCGGCGCGCCCGGCGGCGTTGATCGCGGTGACGGTGACGGTGGTGGATCCCGCCGCGGCGCCGGTGAGGGTGGCTTCGGAGCCGTCGACGGTAACGGTGAGCTTGTCGGTGTCGCCGGAGGCGGCGGCGTAGGCGTCGATGCGCCCGTCGAATCCCGATGCGACGTCGACGGTGAGGGTCTCGGTGGCCTGGAGGGCCTGCGCGGCGAGCGGGGCGCCGAGCGTCGGCGCGGGGGGGAGGTTGGCGGTCACGGTGAAGGACTGTTCGGCGCTGCCCGCCGCGTTGGCGGCGGTGACGGTGACCGTCGCGGTCCCGGCTGCGATGCCGGTGAGGGTCACCACCGAGCCCGTCAGGGCGACGTCGACGACGGCGGCGTTGCTGGAGGTCACCGCATAGGTGTCCACGGCGCCGGTGAAGGCGCCCGCTGCGTCCACCTCCGCGCTGTCGCCTGCGGTGAGGGCCGGCGCGGCGAGCGCGCCGGCGGCCTTGGGCGCCGCGGATGTGACGGTCACGGCGAAGGACTGCGCGGCGCTGCCGGCGGTGTTGGTCGCGGTGACGGTCACCGTCGCGGTCCCGGCTGCTATGCCGGTGAGGGTGAGGACCGAGCCCTGGGCGGTCACCGTCGCTACGTTAGTGTCGCTCGATGCGGCGGTGTAGGCGTCGATGCGCCCGTTGAAGCCCGATTCGACGTCCACGTCGGCGCTGGCGCCCGCGGGGAGGGCCGGCGCGGCGAGCGCGCCGGCGGGTTGTGGCGCGGCGGGCGGCGAGGAGACCTTCAGCGTGTAGGCGGCTTCCGCCGCCGCGAGGTAGGTGGTGGCCTCGAGCGTGTAGGCGCCCGGCTGAAGCGTCCGCCGGAACGACGCCTGCGAGGCGCCGGTGCGGGAGCTCGACGAGGCGAGGACACGGCCGCCTGTGCCCGCGCCTTCGAGGAGGTAGAGGCGCGTCCCCCGGCTGCTGGAGAGCGCGAACCGCGCCTCGAACGGCTCGGCGACCGTGAAGGACGCATAGGCGGCGTAGTAGCGGGACGCCCGGTTGGCGGTGGCGTTGAGGGACCGGCAGGCGTCATCGCGGTCCCAGGCGCCGCTGCGCGCCGCGGCGGTCCCCGCGCCGACCGCCCCCAGCGACACGACGCAGGACTCCGGCGGGGTCAGCGGCATCGAATCGACCGACACGCTGAACGCGGCCTCCCGCGCCGCGTGGAAGGCAGAGGTCTCCAGCGTGTAGGCCCCCGGCTCCAGCGCCCGCCACAACGACGCCGACCAGGTAGCCGCGGCGTCGCCCGCGGCGCCCAGGACGCGGCCGCCGGTGCCGGCGCCCTCCAGGAGGTACAGGCGGCCGGCTTGGCTGCTGGACAGGCGGAACCACGCCTCCTGAGGCTCGCTGACCGTGAACGTGAAGTAGCGGGCGTAGCGGCCGCCGGCGCCCGCGCCGTTCGTCGCGCGGCACCCGTCGCCGCGCTCCCACGAGCCTCCCTTGGTGGTGACCGAACCCGCCGCGAGCGCGCCGAGCGCCACCACGCAGCCGGCCGGGAGGACCTTGACAGCGAAGGCCTGGGAGGCGCTGCCCGCAGAGTTCGCAGCAGTCACCGTGACCGTCGCGGACCCGGCGCTTTCAGGTGTCACGGTGACCGTCGAACCCGACACCGACACCGACACCACCGCCGAATCGGAACTAGCGGCGCCGTAGGACGCGACGGCGCCAGTGAAATAGCCCCCAACCGCGACAGAGCGCGCCGCGCCCCCGGCGGACAACTCCACGCTCGGCATGCTGCCCGACGCCGCAGGCGCCGAGCCCTGCGCGTCCGCCCCGGCCGGCAGCGCCACCGCCCCGCCCACCGCGCCCGCGAACAGCGCCACGGCCACTGACCACGAGACGAAAGCCCACCGACTACGCACACCACCGTTGCCCATTACCCACTCCTGTCCTGGATCCCTCGGGGAGATGTCGGCCCCCGACCGCCCCATGTCTAGCACATTTGGTGCAGGAATATCATAAATATGAGCGGGAATCTGGTATTCCGAGACGAAGGCGGCCTCGGCTGCTGCGGGAGGCGGCGGCATGCGCAGCGCAGGGACCGTCCAGCGATCGCGGCGAGGCTCACCGCGGCCGCGGCGATGAACAGCAGCCTGCTCACGGGGCTACGGGCTCGCGGGGCCGCGCCGCGGTGTCGAGGGATCCCTCGGCGGGCCAGCGCGACGTGTCGAGGCCGCCTTCGAGGGTGCGGTCGATCACTTCGGTGTTGCGGGGCGGAGAGCGCAGCATCAGGGGGGCGCCGCGCGTCCGGCGGCCGAAGATCTCGTGCGTCTCGAAGCGCTCGCCGGCGCCGCTGGCGATCTCGGCGATGGAGTTGACTCCCCGGAAGCCGGTGCGGGGGTCGCCGCGCAGGTGCACGACGAGGTGGATCACTTCGGCCACCTCCTGCACGAGCGCCGACTGGATGCCGCCGCCCGCCGCGAGGCAGTAGCGCACGAGCCGGCTGAGCGCTTGGCGCGGCGAGGAGGCGTGGATCGTGGCCATGGATCCGTCCGAGCCGGTGCCGCACGCCGACAGGAACGTGGCGGCCTCGGGGCCGCGCAGCTCGCCGACGATGACGCGGTCGGCGCCCGAGCGCAGCGACCGCTTGGCGAGCTCCTCCATGGTGATCTCGCCGGAGCCGTCGCTGTTGGGCTCGCGGGTCTCGACGGCGAACGTCAGCGGGTGCGACTGGTCCAGGAACAGCTCGAAGGTCTGCTCGAGGGTGCAGACCACCTCGGAGGGCCCTATCTCGGCGAGCAGGGCGCGCAGCAGGGTCGTCTTGCCGGCGCCGAGGGCGCCGCACACCAAGATGTTGGCCGGCCCGGGCGGGCGCACCGCGGCTCCCAGGAACTCCGCCGCCTGCTCCGAGAGGGATCCGGCCCGCACCAGGTCGTCGAGGCGGACCGCGCGGTGCCGGTGGCAGCGCACCGTCAGGAACGGGGCGCCGCACACCTCCATGGCCGCGAAGACGCGCTCGCCGGTGCGCAGGCGCAGGTCCAGCAGCGGCGAGGACTGGTCGAAGCGGCGGCCCGTCTGGCCGTGGGTGGTGGCCAGGTGGGCGATGTAGCGGATCATGTCCTCCGTGCCGGTGAACACGGGGGCGGTGACGGTCTCCTGCCGCCCGCCGGACAGGCCCAGCATGACCAGCTCCGGCCCGAAGCAGTAGATGTTCTCGACGTCGTCGCGCTCAAGGAAGCGCTGCAGCGGGCCGGCGCCCAGCAGCGCCGCCACCTCCTCGTGCAGCCAGCGCAGGTCGTCGTCGGACAGCACCCGCCCGGTGGTGTTGAGTTCCCTCGCCAGGCGCGAGCGGATGGCGCCGTCGGCGAGGTCGCGGCAGCCCTCGGCGACGGCTGGCGGATCGTCGCCGTTCTCCTCGACGTTCAGCCGGTAGTCCTGGACGAGCGGCAGCACCTCGTTCCAGATCTCCTCACGCAGAGACATCCCGCCTCCTGCTCTGGCGCGGCCGGCTCTCGGACTCGGCTGCGGTCCCGGCTGCCAGCGAGAACGGCGCGCCCGGATCCACCAGGAGTACGAGATCACCGCGTTGCGGCGGAGTCGGGACGAGACTCGCGTCGAGCGGGGCGATGACCTCCAGGTCCTCGCCCGACGGCGCCGCGGCGGGACCGACCGAACCGTCCTCCGGACAGCCGACGCGTTGCGAGGCGTCAATCCGGCGGTGGTGCAGAAATGCGATCTCCGAGGCGTCCAGGCCCATCAGCGGCACAACAGTGATATCGGTATCCTACTAATAACTTGAGTAAACCTGTCATTGCTGGGGAGGTCAATGCGCCGGCGGGCATCGCAGTGTCTGTAAGGTGTGTCCATCCTGGACGAACTCGTTGACCTCGTTGCGGGCCGTGCGGTGGCCGAGGGATCCAACGAGTC
>LXNI01003039.1_pt1 | contig 10371 bp, 7 predicted proteins | sample 809091 | NCBI WGS metagenome assembly LXNI01 (sample SAMN04870527, study PRJNA318959) | sponge metagenome | biome: 01000161; feature: marine sponge reef; material: water | host: Sarcotragus foetidus | place: Greece: Milos, Mediterranean Sea | collected 2013-05-29 | depth 5-7 m | reverse complement strand
TTCCCTGCCTGTATGACGTATTCACATTTGTCATCACCCTGCGCATATTCACGGCCATGGGCATCTTCGGCGTCGTCTACATCCTCACCGGCGGCGGCCCATTCTACTCCTCGGATGTTATTGACATCTATGTCTTCCGCATGATCGGCAACTTCGAGATGGGCTGGGCCACGGCGGCGGCCAGCGTTAATGCGGTCATTGTTGTCATTCTCACGACCGGATTCATCAAATTTCGGGAATGGCGCTCATGGAGTTCCTAGGCAAATCGACACAGCGCCGGCTGCGCAGCACGCCCTTTTACCTCGTGCTCAGTTTTGCAACGGTAGTCACGCTGGTTCCAATTGTGTGGGTCTTCGCCAGCGCGCTCAAATCCAACAAGGAAATCCGCGAGAATCCCCTGGCGCTGCCCGCCGAGTGGCGTTTTCAGAATTACATTGACGCCTGGTTCGGCGCCAGCTTCGATGAATACTTTTTTAACAGCATCTTTATCACAGTGGCGAGCGTCGCCATCGTGCTGTTTCTGAGTTCGCTGGCCGCCTATGCCTTTGCCAAGATGCGCTTTCCCGGCAATCAGATGATCTTCTTTGTCTTTCTCGTCGGCATGGCCTTCCCGCTGTCCGCCAAGCTCGGCCCCCTGCTCTCGCTGATGTACGAACTGAACCTGGCCAATAGCCGCTTCGGCTTGATTCTGGTCTATGTGGCCGGCAGCCTGCCCTTTGCGATTCTGATGCTGCGCGCGTTTTTCCAGGGCTTCCCGCAAGAACTGGAAGATTCCGCCGCGCTGGACGGCTGCAGCCGCTTCCAATTCTATTGGCGCATTCTGCTGCCGCTATCAAAGCCGTCGCTGATGGCGCTGGGAATCTTCGTCTTCATGGGCACCTGGAACGAATTCTTCCAGGCGCTGCTGCTGATCAACGAAGACAGCAAACGCACCCTGCCGCTGGGCTTGACCGCCTTCCAGGACGAGTACTTCACTGACTTCGCGCTGTCCTTCGCCGGCATCAATATCACGGCGGTGCCGGTGATCATCGTCTATATCATGTTCCAGCGCAATCTGATTGAAGGCATCACCGTCGGCTCACTAAAATGAGATCAATCTTTCTGTATCCGCTTTTGGAAAAGGGATAATCATCATCATGGCAAAATCAAAGCCCAATATCGTATTCATCATCACCGACCATCAAGCCTTTTACGGGCACGATCGCGAAGGCGAATACGATTACAAGTGGGAGAATTACGAACGCTTCGCGGCGGAAGGCCTGCGCTTCGACCGCGCCTATTCGGTCTGCCCGCTCTGCTCGCCGGCGCGCAGCAGCATGATGACGGGCGTCTATCCCAGCTCGCATGGCATCATCATGAACACCGAAGCAGAGGTCTTCGGCAACCAGTCCGATCTTGACTCGGGTCAACCGCTCTACAGTCATTATCTGTCGCAGGCTGGCTATCGCAACGGCTACGTGGGCAAATGGCATTGCGGCCGCGATCGGCTGCCCATCGACTACGGCATTGAAGGCTGGAGCCTGCCCGATTACGGCAAGATTTATATGTCCGACGCCTATAAGTCCTATGCCGAGGAACGCGGCTTGGGCGATGCTCGCGCCCAAATCGAGTACAACATCAATTATCCCGAGTGGCGGGGGCAAGAGATTGTCTTGCATGATCCCTCGCCCTGGAAGTTCATGAACGGCTCGGGCATCCTGGCCGGACCGCCGGAAGCGCATGAAGAGCAATTCGTCGCCCACCTCGCTTGCGAAAAGCTGCGCGAATTCGCGGCGGACGATCAGCCCTTCAGCCTGGTGGTCAGCTTGTGGGGCCCGCACCAGCCCTATTATCCGTCCGCCGAATATGCCGATCAGGTTGATCCGTCCGCGATCCCGGAATATCCGAGCTTTCGGGACGACCTGGCCGGGCGTCCCTTCCGCCACATCTTCCACCGTGAAATCTCGCACCGAAGCGCGCAGTCCTTTACCGAATGGTCGGCCTGGCAAGAGATCCTCGCCCGCTGCTACGCGCAAGGTCACCAGACGGACGCCGCGGTCGGCGATGTGCTTAATACGCTGGACGAGCTGGCGCTTGCGGAGGACACGATTGTGATTTGGCTGGCCGATCATGGCGACGCGGTCGCCAGTCATGGCGGCTTGTGGGACAAGTCCTCAACCTTTATCGAGGAAGTGGCGCGCGTGCCGATGGCGATCCGCTGGCCGGCAGGCATTCAACCCGGCCAACGCACTGATCAATTGGTGTCCAATATGGACGCGACCGCAACCATGCTGGACGCGGCCGGCGTCGCCGTGCCCGACTATATGCACAGTCGCAGTGTGCTGCCGCTTTGCCGCGAAGGGGAGAATGCCGATTGGTCCGATGAGCTCGTCTGTGAGCACATGGGGCACAGCCACGATTTCCCGCAACGCATAATTCTGCACGACCGCTACAAATATGTTTTCTCGCTTCACGACATGAATGAGCTCTATGATCTGCAGGACGACCCCTTTGAAATGAACAATCTGGTTCAGGATCCGCAATACGCCGATCTCATTGGCGATATGAGAGGGCGCCTTGTACGGCATATTGAAGCATCCAGCATGCGCAATCAGCGAATGAAGCGAACCTTCTTGATCGCGCTGGAACACGGCGTATAGGTCTGCTTGACTATGACCTGCGCCGGTTTTTCGCTTTGCAGGCGAAGACTGCCGACCGCCCCGCGCTAGTCTAGCCGTCTTGTCGCCAAGCCTCGGACAGATTGTGCCGCGGCAGCTCCGGCGCCCGCAGTCCGCTCTTGTCCGCATCTTGATAGCGCCTGAAGTAACGCTCGATCTCGCCCGTCAAGCGTTCGACGACCGGCGCGTAATCCGCGTCGCCATAGCAATTGTGCGTTTCGCAGGGATCGCGCGACAGGTCGAATAGCTCGCAAGGCGCCGCATCGGCGTAACGTCTCACCAGCTTAACCTGTCGCGTGCGCGCCATGCGCAGATCGCCGTATTCGCCGAATTGTATTTGGCGCCAATCCGGCAGCGCCGCGGAATTATCCAGCAAGGGCAGGAAGCTGCGGCCGGGATACTTGCGCTCTGCCGCCAGCGAGTCGGAGATGCCGGCATAATCGGCAATCGTCTGAAACAAATCCAGGTGATCGACAAACTCCGCGCGCCGCTGCCGAGCGAAGAGCCGGCGCGGATGATTGAATATCAGCGGCACGCGAATCGACTCCTCAAGCATGTTGAGCGGCAGGGTAGCGTTGCCCTTCCCCCACAGCCCGTGATGCCCGCAGCAGAGACCATGATCCGAGGTGAAGACGATCAGCGTGCTGTCGCGCAGCTGCTGCGCCTCCAGCTCATCCAGCAGCCGCCCGACCGCCTCGTCGATATGCGCCACCGCAGCGAAATACTGCGCCAGCGCTTCCCGCGGATTCAGCCGCGTCGGCAGGGTGGATTCCAGCGCTTGCGCCCCAAAGGCATAGGCGGGCTGATCAAGCAAACCCGCGAAGGGGCTGCCGCGATAAGCCGCCGCAAGGCGTTCCGGTTGCCCGCGCCAGGGATTATGCGTGCCGAAGTAACCGATATGCAGAAAGAATGCCGCCGCTTCATCACGGCCGCGCAGGAATTCGATTGCTTGGTCGGTGATCACCGGGGTGCGCTGACCGGGAATCGTCCGAATGTCACCGTTCAGGCTGAAGCGGTGATCGCCGCCGTGCTCGGCCGGGTAGTCGCCAACGCCGCTGAACCAATGCCCAAAACCGGCCTGCGGCTGATCGTCGTTGCCCAGATGCCACTTGCCGCAATGCGCCGTCTGGTAACCCGCCCGCGCGAGCAGCTGCGCCAGCGTGAGCTCGTCTTTGAGCCAGGGCCGCCGGTGAATTTCGGGAATGGTTGACGACAGGTAATCGTGGATGCCATGCTGCGAAGCCAGGCGCCCGGTCAGCAGGCAGGCGCGGGCCGGCGAGCATACCGGCGTCGGCGTGAAGGCGTTCTCCATCAGCACGCCCGTCTCCGCCAGGTAGTCCAGCGTTGGCGTGTGAATCTCGCGGTTGCCGTAAGATCCCAGCGCCCACTGCGCCAAGTCGTCGTTGACGATCAGGATGATATTGTTCTGCTCAGTCGCCGGCATCGTTCACCCGCGCCCGCCGCCGCAGCAATTCCTGAAACTTCCGATTGTCCAACTCTCGAAACGCCTCGCTTACCGGCTTCGCAAAGTCGGTGTCCCCGGTCTTGTCCAGCCAGCTTTGCAGCTCCGCTTCCATCTCGCTGATCGTGTCGCTGTGCTGCGGGCTAGTGAAGAGATTGGTCAGTTCGTAGGGATCCGACTCCAGGTCGTACAATTCGCTCGCGTGGTTCTGATAGGCGATCAACTTGTAGCGCCCCTTGATCAGGGCGCGGGCCAGTTCGATGGTCCCAAATCCGTGTCCGTAACTCTCCACCAGCAAGGAACCGCGTCCCTCAGCGCCCGCCTCCCCCACTTCGGAAGCAAGGGGCAGCAGGCTCTCGCCATCGACCGGCCGCGCAAAATCCGTCCCGGCGGCATCCAGAATCGTGGGCGCGATGTCGATGCCGCATACAAGCGCGTCGCTCGTCTGCCCTGGGGCGATGCGGCCCGGATAGCGCAGCGCCAGCGGAACGCGCAGCACCTCTTCGGTGAGGTACGAACCTTTGTCGAAGCGTCCGCCGTGGCTGCCCAAGGCATCGCCGTGATCCGCGGTCCAAATGACCAGCGTATTGTCCGCCAGCCCCAATTCATCCAGCTTGTCCAGCACCAGACCGCCGGCGGCATCGACCATGGTGATATGCCCGTAGGCGCGCGCGATAATACGCTGCCATTCGCCCCAGTCGAGATTGCTGGGCGTGGCGAAGCGCCCATCCTCATCGGTCAAGCGGTCGTGGGGATCCTGCCAATACAATTCCGGCTTGCCCGCCAGCGAATCAGCGAAGCTGCCGTACACAGGAATGTCTTCCGGATCGTATAAATCAGCGAATTCCTGGGTCGGGAAGAACGGCTGATGCGGCCCCCAAAAGTCGAGACGCAGGTGAAAAGGCTGGTCGTCCTCGGCGGCAGCCAGCGCCTCCAGCTGCTCACAGGCCATATCCGTCAGGAAGAAGGCTTCGTGGCTTTCCTTGGGCGTGGTTGTGATGCCGGTCGCATGTTCGCCGCACCAATAGCGATCACTGCGATAGGCCGCGCCGGCTTTGAGGGCGGGAAATTCGCGATTCATGACGAAGCTGTCAAACACAAACTCGACCTGATGCTCCGCCGGGGGCAATTCCTTTTTGCGCAAATAGTCGCGGTACTCGTCTGAGATATAGGGATTGCCGTAATCTTCCATAGAAAAGCCCTCGCAATCGAAGTCGAGGGCCGTGCCGGCGCCGGCATGCCATTTGCCGAAATAGAAACAGCGATAACCGGCCCGCGCCAAGTTGCTCATATATATCTCATGGTCGTAAGGCGCGTTGGAGTAATTGTAATAATTGCGGTGATTATGCGGATAAAGTCCGGTTGCCAGCGTCCGCCGCGAGGGGCCACACAAGGGCACAGCGCAGTACGACCGCTCAAAGCGAACCCCGTCCGCCGCCAGCCGATCAAAGTGGGGCGTCAGCGGCCGCGGCCCGCCATCCCAGCCATGCCGATAGTAGGCCTGGTGGTCGTTGACGATGAGTACGATGTTCGGTCGCGCGCTCATGATATATGCAGTCCTTCACGAACCGGTCGCCGAGCAGAAACAGTGATTCTTGCATATTGACGCAGATAACGCAAAGTTGGGATTGGCAAGCCGCGTCGATCTGTCGGCATGAAAAGCCTCTATGCCCTCTGTGTCTCTGTGGTGAATTTCCATGTGCGCTGTTCGCCCACAGTATCAGCTCACGGTGGTTGCCAGTCCCCGTTCCACAAAGTTTGCCTTGCATTGACCGGCGAGTTAAACTCAGGCGCAAGCTAGTAATGCAGCCAACTGAATACAGGAGATGATGATATGAAACTTCGATTCGCTGTCCATATCGGTATTCTGCTTCTGACCGTATTGTCCTTTTCCGCGCCTGCGATCGCGCAAGATGACGTCACCATCGACTTCTGGATTCCGGGCGGGCGCGGCCGCGACGAAGGCGCCGCCGCGGTCATCGAAGCCTTTGAAGCGCAAAATCCCAATATCAAAGTCGAGTTGACGGCGACGCCCTTCGGCGAATTCTTCGATTCACTGCAGGTCGCCTTCGCCGGCAACAATCCGCCCGATGCGGCGCTGATTGACGGCGTCGGCGTACAGAACCTGGCCTACAACGGCGCCCTCCTGCCGATTGAAGACATGTTCAGCCAAGAGGACCTGGACGATTTCATGGGCGACCTGATCGAGATGGTGACGCTTGATGGCCGCATGTATGGCGCGCCCTGGGCTAACGCCGCCGACGCCATGTATTACAACGTGGATATGTTCGAGGCGGCCGGCGTCGAAGCGCCAAAGACCCTCGAGGACGGCTGGACCTGGGCGGAATTCGTCGAGAACGTCAACACAGTGCGGGCGCATCAAGCAGAGCAAGGCAACGAAGTTTGGGGCATGATGGGCTTCAACAACCCCTTGCAGGGCGCTTTCTTCACCTGGACGATCATCCGCAGCGCCAGCAGCCCGGGCGAGCCGCTCTGGGAATCGATCGCGCCTGATCTGTCTACCTTCGCCGGCTATATTGATACACCCGAAGCTATCGAAGCCTACGGATTCTATCAGAGCCTGTACACGGACGGCTTCATCCCCACCGACAATATCCCCGATGCCTTCCCCAATGGCCTGACCGCGACCTTCTTCGCCATTCCGCCCACCGGCACCGTCCTGGCGCGCAATTTCCCCGATCTGAATTGGGATGTCATGCCGATGCCTTACATCAAGACGCCGATCACGCATACCGGCTCCTTCGCGCCCGGCGTGGCCGCCAAGAGCGATAATCCCGAAGAAGCCAAAGCCTTCATCAAGTTCTTCACCAGCCAGGAAGGCTACGCCATCTATCACAACGTCACCAAAGTGGTGCCCGGCCGCAAGTCGATGCAAGCGCAACTGCCGGACTTTCAAGAAGGTTTCCTGGCGCTGCTCTTCGAAGAAATGGTGGAGTGGGGCGTGGCCCGGCCCGGCGGACCAGCGCACACCATCTTTAACCGCATCATCGCCAGCGATATGATGGTCAACATCGCATTGGGCGGCGACATTGAAGAAGAGGTCGCCAACGCCATCCTGGAAGCTGACGCGCAACTCATGCAGTTCAGGTAGATCGCAGCAAAGAAAAGGACTCCTTTCCCGTCGCCCGGCCGCGGGAAAGGGCGCCCGCCGCCGATGACCGTGCTATTCTCCAACAGCCGTAACGCGCAGCGCTATCGAGCGGCGTTTTTTCTGTCGTTGCCGGCGCTGATCGGCCTGTTTCTATTCCACTACTGGCCCATCGCCGACACGGTTCGGCTTAGCTTCACCGATTACAAAGTCTTCACCGGTGAGTTTACTTTCACCGGCCTCAAGAATTACGACATCGCCCTCAACGATCCGTTGCTGCTGCTCTCGCTGAAGAACACCGCCGTCTTCTTCTTGATCAAAGTGCCCCTGCAGATGGCGCTGGGGCTGATGCTGGCGATGCTTGTCGCCAAGCCAGGTCGCGATTCAACCCTGCTGCGCACGCTGGTGCTCTTCCCTGCCGTCACCTCGATGGTGGTCGCGTCCATCGTCTGGGGCATGATGTTCCATTCCGATATCGGCATCGTCAACAGCCTGCTGGAATCGCTCGGTCTGCCGCAGCAGGGCTTTCTGCGCGACAGGCATCAAGCGCTGCCCGTCTTGGCGGCCATCACCATTTGGAAGGATGTCGGCTTGAGTATGATCTTCTACCTGGCCGGCCTGCTAGCGATACCCGGCGAGTACTACGAAGCGGCTCGCATCGACGGCGCCGGCCGCTGGCAGCTCTTCCGCAATATCACCTTGCCGCTGCTCAATCGCACACACGTCTTTGTGCTGGTCACCAGCACCATCGCCGCCTTCAAGATCTTTGTGCCGGTCGAGGTGCTGACCGATGGCGGGCCCTCCAACGCCACCCGCGTGATCGTGCACTACATCTTCCATCTGGCTTTCCGCTTCAACCGCTTCAGCTACGCCACCGCCCTGTCAGTCATCCTGGCGGTGCTGCTGATCGCCATCAGCGTACTGCAGCTGCGCATCACACGGGATGAGGACGATGACTGAGATGCAATCGCCAAAAGCCGGGCGCGGGATCTCATTCGCCTCGCTGTCGCGGGTCGCGCTCTACCTGTTAATCGTGGTAGTTTTCGCCACGCCTTATTTGTGGATCGTGGGCTCGACCTTCAAGACGCGCCAAGACCTCTTTGACGACCTGTATCCTTTGACGGTCAAGACCTTTGTGCCCAGCAACCCGACCATGGAAAACTTGACCGGCCTTTTCACCGACACCAATTTCGCGCAGGCCTTTCTCAATAGCGTTGTTGTGGCGGCCATGTCGGTCACCTTCGCCGTCACCATCAACAGCATGATCGCTTTTGTGCTGGCCTGGCTCAAGTTTCCCGGGCGGCGGCTGCTATTTCTCATCATACTGGCCACGCTGACCATCGCCTTTGAAGCCAAGCTCATACCCCTATTCCTCACCATGCAGCAGCTGCATATTGACAACACTCTGCCCTCGATCTTCCTGCCCTGGATTACCGATGCTTTCATCATTTTCCTGCTGCGCCAGCACTTCGCCGAGCTGCCGCAAGATCTCTACGACGCCGCCATCATCGACGGCTGCTCATTTTTCCGCATGTACTGGCAAGTGATGCTGCCCAACATCGTTCCGGCCCTGGTCAGCGCCGGTTTCATCAAGTTCATCTTCTCCTGGGATTCATTCATCTGGCCCTCGATCGTCATCACGGACGAGTCAAAGACGGTCATCACGGTGGCGCTGGCCAAGTTGTTCAGCGACGAATACATCAAGTGGGAACTGGTATTCGCCGGCTCATTTGTGGCCACGGTGCCGGTGGTCGTCATTTTCATTTTCCTGCAGCGCTATTATGTGCAAGGTTTCGTGCGCTCCGGCCTCAAATAGCCGCTCGGGGGCAGCGGAGCTGGGCTACCGTGATCACGCAAAAAATCAGACGTCCTCGGCTACCGCAAATAGCGGTTTGACAAAGAAGAAGGGAAGCCCCAATTGAATATCATCGTCGTTGTAACCGACACGCTCCGCCGCGATTATCTGCCCTGCTATGGCAATACCGAGGTCATCACGCCCAACCTCAATCGCTTCGCCGAGAGCGCGCTGATTTTTGAAGACTGTTACGCCGCCTCCTTCCCGACCGTGCCAGCGCGCGCCGACCTGATGACCGGGCGCTATACCTTTGTTTACCTGCCTTGGGGTCCGCTGCCGCAAGCTGAAGTGACCCTGGCTGAAGTAGTCAGCGCGGCCGGTTACCGCACAGCGATGATCGCCGATACGCCCTTTCTGGCACGCCGGGGATATGGCCAAGACCGCGGTTTTCAGGACTTCATCTACGTGCGCGGGCAGCTGCACGGGACCGAGCGCGAGTATCGACAGCAGCAGCGGCAAGTCTCGGAAATCGAGGGTTATTGCGCGCCCAAGACCTTCAAAGAAGCGGCCGACTGGCTCGAGCGCCATCACGACAAGCCCTTCTTACTTTACATCGATACTTGGGATCCGCACGAACCTTGGGACCCGCCCGCCTGGTACGTCAAACCGCATCTGCCCGAATACGCCGGCGAAGTCATCGCGCCCAGCTATTACGATTACCTGGCCGATGGCGTCACTGAGCGCGACCTTGAAATCGCGCGCGCCTGCTATATGGGCGAGATCGCCATGGTCGACCATTGGTTCGGCTACCTGATGGAGCGCGTTCGCGCCCTGAACCTGCTCGACGACACTGCCGTTCTATTCGTCTCCGACCACGGTTTTTATTTCGGCGAGCACGGTCTTTTTGGCAAGCGGCGCTTTCGCTGGCCGGACGGCAGCGGCTTCGACGAAGGCTTCGCCAAGGGCATGACCGTGCATCAGCGGCAAGTCCACCGCTCCCCGCTGCACAATGAACTGATTCAAGTTCCGCTGCTGATGAAACTCCCCGGCGAAGCTGGCCGCCGCGTCCCCGGCCTGCTCTCACTGCCGGACCTGATGCCCACCATGCTGGACTTGCTCGGCCTGCCAGTTCCGGCGCGGGCACAAGCGACATCGGCTTTGCCCCTGCTCAGCGGCGAGCCCATCCATGACCTGGTCGCGACCAGCGCCCCCTTTGAAGAGGTCGGCGAGCTGTCGAAGACGGTGGACGGACAGAATCGCGTGGTGGTTGAGGTCTCGCCCACGACGATCACTGACGGCGAATGGGATTTGCTCTACGCGGTTGAGGGCCAGCGCGTGGAATTGTATC